>JFJP01041250.1_pt1 | contig 10036 bp, 7 predicted proteins | sample 431651 | NCBI WGS metagenome assembly JFJP01 (sample SAMN02602958, study PRJNA72255) | Microbial mat metagenome, whole genome shotgun sequencing project. | biome: fresh water; feature: sink hole; material: water; isolation source: purple microbial (photo- and chemosynthetic) mats found in...
ATCAGAATAATTTCGTTGGTTGCTTTTTTAATAAGGTCGCACACAAAAGCATAAGCGTCAAAAATTTGCCCATCGAAGAAAATGCCTTTTTGGGGTTGTAGTTGTCCTGCGTCTATCACTTTGAAAATCTGCTCAATCTTATCGTCGGTTTTGAGTTGTTTTATTTCTAAACTTTCGATGCGTTGGAATACAGATGCATTTTGCAGTAAAAAGCTACGCATTTTTACAAAAGCTTGCATAATTTGCAAACTTACCTGAATTGCCGTTTCACTATGTAATACTGCTGAAAGCATAGCTACACCCTGCTCGGTAAATACAAAAGGCAAGTATTTTTTGTGTTGTCCTCTCCCAGTTTTTAAGGTGTCATTTTGGAACTTTAAATCTCCATCACTTTTTAAGGTGCCACTTTGGAACCTTATACTATTCCACTCTTCAACCGATAATTGAAAAACACAAGTTTCGGGAAACCTACCTGGGTTTCTTTTAATGGCTCTATTGATATATTTTGTTTCGGTGTCATAAAAAACAGCTAAATCACTATCAAGCATTACTTGTAAGCCGCGAAGCGTAAAAATGCTATTTTCAATATGTTTGGTTGGTATTAAATCCATACATTTAAATTATAACGGTTTTTAAATTACACAGATAAATTACAGCCGTTTTTGTATATTGCCTTGTTGTTGCAAAAAATGCAACAACTGAATTCTTCTCTAATTCATTATCCATAAAGATCTTTTTTCGGCAGCTATAATGCTGTTTACCAACGGGCTGTATTGCTCGTGGGCTTGCAGTACCAGGCTGCCGTGGCTTTCAATCAGGGCTTTAATATCTTCTATCATTCTTCTGGTTTCAAATTCAGTTTTTCCATCAGTTCGATTTCAATTTCCTCTACACTTGGTAGGCTTCCCTTCATATTCTCAGGCAAAGCACGAGTAAGGTCGTATTCAGAAATACCTATTGGTTTATTGATGTCTTTGAGGGAATATTCTGCAAACAGTCTATCTTTTTCCTGACACAGAATCAATCCAATAGTGGGTTGGTCGGTAGGATGTTTTAGTATATCGTCAATAGCCGAGCAATAAAAGTTCATTTTACCTGCATATTCGGGCAGAAACTCTCCTTTTTTAAGGTCAATTACCACAAAACAACGCATTTTGAGATGATAAAACAAAAGGTCGATATAAAAATCGCGGTCGCTCACTTCTAACCTGTATTGTCGTCCTACAAAAGCAAATCCCGCACCGAGTTCAATTAAAAATTTTTGTATTTGAGTTACCAATTCCAGCTCTAACTCCCTTTCGGAAAATTCAGTAGCCAGCGTGGTGAAATCAAAAATATAAGGATCTTTGAGCATTTGTTTTGCCAACGAAGATTGGAGGGGTGGCAAAGTGTTGTCGAAATTAGTAACCGCATTACCTTGTCGGGTATGAAGGTTGCTTTTAATCATATCAATGAGCATCTCTTTGCTCCAGCCATTGATGATAATTTGTTGCATATACCAGTAGCGAGTTGGTAAATCTTTAATTTTCTGGATAAGAATAATATGGTGCGACCAAGGTGTCAGCAACAATATATCCAATTGATTATCTGAACTTTCTAATTGCGAAACTGCCAGTTTCACAATTGAATTTGATGGTTGTGGTAATTTTGCAACTGGCGGTTGCCAAATTGAAATTCTTGATATGGATTCAATTTGCGAAACCGTCAGTTTCGTATTTAAACCAAATTCTGCATACTCAAAATAAAATTGTATCATAAATTGAATATTCCGCACAGAAAATCCTTTCATTTCGGAAAATTCATTCTTTAAATCAACTGCTAAGCGAGGAATCACACCTTTACCCCAACCTTCAAAAGCTTGGCGTTGCTGTATCATTCGACCAATATCCCAATATGCAGCCAACATTTCGGCATTAGCAGATAGATTTGCACGCAATTGTCCTTGCCTAACGCGAATTTTTATCTCGTTTAGTAAATCTGAATATATTTTTAAATCGGTTTTCATACCTTATATTTTCATCCGATAATTGAATATATGCTACTTCCCACTTGTATCTCCATTCGAACCGTCAAGGATTCCTTGACGGTTGTATCAATAATAAAATGCGCGTTGTTTTTGTTTTTTGGCAAATTCGTTGATTTTTGTTGCAGGTGTTATGGTTTGGTTTTTGGTTTTTGCCGGTGCTTTTGCCATTTTTACGCCCGAGGCAGTTTTGGTTTTGTCGGTATATTCTAAGTCGCCATTGAATGTTCCTCGTACCACTGCTCCGAATCTATCCATAAAGTTGTATTCGATACGATACGATTTTGTGCCTGTTTTGGCTACGGTAATCGAGCCTGTTTTTGGTTTTTTAGTTTTTTCTTCGCCATAATACCATGTGCCGTATTCGTTGTTTTCGCCATCGTAAAATGGAGGAACTAAAGTGCCGGCAATAAAATCGGAAAGTGGGAGTTGTGTCATTTCCTTCGGGAAATTTACGAAATTATAGGTTCCGTTTGGAATAGTGTCGGTTACTGTAAGCGGAACATTTATGTCCAAAACCAATAAGTCGCCGTTGGTGGCTGTATCGGTGAAGTTAAGACTTGCCGAAGCTAAATTTACCGATAAATTATTTGATACTTTTGTGTCGTAGAAGTCGCCCCAGTAATGCAAAAGTCCGTGTGTAAGTACAGGATTTATTTCGGCTGCATCGCGTTGATCGGCCACATTTACTGGCCCTGAATATTCGAATTGCACCACTTCGCCATCTTCGAGCAATAGTTCTCCATCAATTTTGAAACCATTATCTATGGCTGTTATTTTGTAAGTGCCGCCCGAAATTAAGCTTATTGTTACTGCATTTTGCTTTCGGTTGATAAAAAGCGAGAAGTAATAGTTTTCATTCGGCTGGTAGTAATAGCCCGGAGTAAAAGTTTGAACTTCGCCAAAATTATCTTCGAGGTCGGATGGCGAAAAGCTTCCAGCCACCATTGAGCTTTGCGTGAGTGGCACATTAAAGTCCAGCACCAAAAAATTTCCATCGCCTACGAGTTTACCGTCGCTATTTAGGTCAATTGTGTTTTCGTAGAGTACAATCTCAAAATTATTGGTTTCTACATCGTACGAGTCGCCGTAATTATTGGCAATAATGTCCGAAAAGGTAAATTTGCGCATAATTACTGTTACGTCGCAATCGATGGATTTATCGCCTGCTGTGAGTGTAACTTTGGTTGCACCCGATTTTTTAGCTTTTACAACAATCATTTTTTCGATCGACGATTCGGAATTACTTACCGTTACAGCACCTTTCAGTTCGGTAACTTTGCTTACAATGTTGGTATCGGCAATAGCCCACGAAACAGGTAATTCCGAAAAATCGCCCGTAAATTTCACGGTAACAACAATCGTATCTATATGTCCCACATTTTGCGAAAGCGTAGATTTATTAATGATAATACTGGTTACACCGTCTTTTTCGCACGACGAAAACAGAGCGATTACCAACACGAGAAGGATGTAATACACCGGATTTGAAATTTTCTTCATAATTCATTTTTTTTTAATTTGAACAACAAAGTTAGCTATTTTATTTAAAATTCAACCCATTTTCAGTCAAATCCTGTATTTCCTATACATAAAAATGCAAAATCCTGATTTTATTTTTGTAATTTTGCCATCAGGCAGAAGCAATTATCAAACTGACACTAAATTTGAGTAATGACAAGAATATTTCTGATTTTAATAACTATCCTAATATTTGTAACCAATACGTACTCGCAAAACACAAGAATTACGGGTAAGGTTATCGACGAAAAAGGCGAATCAATTATTGGTGCGACTATTCAGGTGAAAGGCAATTCGCAACTCGGCACCATTACCGATGTGGATGGAAATTTTAGTTTAAATGCACCCGTATCGGCTAAAGTGCTGATAGTGTCGTATATAGGCATGAGAACCGAAGAAGTTTCCGTTAAACCGAATTTAAAAATAATACTGGAATCGGATGCCAAGCAGTTAGACGAAGTGGTGGTTACGGGCATGATGAAAATGGATAAACGCCTTTTTACAGGCGCTACCGATAAATTGGATGCTACGAAAACCAAACTTGATGGTGTAACGGATGTAAGTCGTGCGCTCGAAGGACGTTCGGCAGGTGTTTCGGTGCAAAATGTGTCGGGCACATTTGGTACAGCCCCTAAAATCAGGGTGCGTGGTGCCACGTCGATTTATGGCAATTCGAAGCCGCTGTGGGTTGTAGATGGTGTGGTGGTGGAGGATGCGATTGATGTATCGAGCGACGAACTATCGTCGGGGAATGCCGAAACGCTTATTTCGTCGGCCATTGCCGGAATTAATGCCGACGATATCGAAAGTTTTCAAATACTGAAAGATGGCTCGGCAACTTCCATTTACGGTGCGCGTGCCATGGCGGGTGTGGTGGTAATTACCACTAAAAAAGGCAAGGCTGGTGTGAGTAAACTGAGCTATACCGGCGAATTTACTTCGCGCCTGATACCAAGTTACAACGATTTTAATATCTCCAATTCGCAACAGCAAATGGGCATTTATCAGGAGATGGAGCGCAAAGGATGGTTGGAATTTGCTTCCATAGCCGGAGCTGCCAATAGTGGCGTGTACGGTAAAATGTACGATTTGATAAATCAATACGAAAATGGAATGTATGGGTTGGAAAATTCGGAGGCTGCCCGCAACGGCTATTTGCGCGAAGCGGAATTCAGAAACACCGATTGGTTCAAACAGCTTTTCAGCAGCTCGCTTACTCAAAATCATGCAGTTAGTATAAGCACCGGAAGCGATAAAGCGCGGTTTTATGTTTCGCTTTCGGTTTTCGACGATCCGGGTTGGACAAAATCGAGTTCGGTGGAGCGCTACACTGCCAATGTAAACGGCACGTACGAAATTAATAAAAAATTATCGTTGAATTTGTTGTCGAGTGGCTCGTACCGCCAACAAAAAGCACCCGGCACACTTAGTCAGGATGTGGATGTAGTAACCGGCGAAGTGAAACGCGATTTTGATATTAATCCTTATAGTTTTGCGCTGAATACCTCGCGCACACTGGACCCACGAGAGTTTTACACCCGAAATTATGCGCCGTTTAATATCTTTTACGAATTGGATAATAATTACATCGACCTGAATGTAACGGACCTGAAATTTCAGTCGGATCTGACATGGAAAATCCGTCGCGGATTAGAGGCTAATGTGCTGGCTGCCATCAAATATCAATCGTCGTCGCAGGAGCATCATATCAAGGATAATTCCAATCAAGCCAATGCCTATCGCGCCGGTATTTCGCCCGAAAACAGCACTATAGCCGAAAAAAATCCCTTGTTATATTCCGACCCCGACAAACCTAACGAATTGCCGGTGAGTATTTTACCCGAAGGTGGAATTTACAACCGCACAGCATACACCATGCGGGGAGTCGATTTCAGAGCTTCGCTGAATTATAATTCGAATTTTAGCGAAACACATATTGTTAACTTTTTCGGAGGCATGGAAACGAGCGCCATCGACCGTCAAAAAATATGGTTCCGCGGCTGGGGTTTTCAGTACGAAAATGGTGGCATTCCGTTTTTCGACCCCAATGTTTTTAAACAAAGCAAAGAAGAAAACACCGATTATTATACCAATGTGCCTACATACACACGAAATGTTGCTTTTTTCAGTTCGGCAACTTATTCGTACAAAGGACGTTACACTGTAAATGGTACGGGACGTTACGAGGGATCGAATAAATTGGGAAAAGCGCGCACAGCTCGTTGGCTGCCAACCTGGAACTTATCGGGAGCTTGGATGATGCACGAAGAAAACTGGTTTAAACCTATTTTTGGAACTTCGCTTTCGCACGCTTCGCTCAAAGCATCGTATTCGCTTACTGCCGACCGTGGTCCTGCATTTGTAACCAATTCGCAAATAGTGTACAAAAGCAGAACGCCCTGGCGACCAACAGCTTCGGTGTCGGAATCGGGCATTTTTATCGAAGACCTCGAAAACAGCGAACTCACCTACGAGAAAAAACACGAGTTTAATATAGGCACAGGCTTAGGCTTACTCAAAAATCGCATTAATATTGAAGCTGATTTTTATACCCGTCAGAATTTTGATTTGATAGGATTGATTTATACGCAAGGTGTTGGCGGACAGATTGCTAAATATGCCAATGTGGCTTCGATGGCTTCGAATGGGGTAGAAGTTTCGGTGGCAACAAAAAATATTGAAACAAAGAATTTCAGTTGGACTTCCGATTTTATTTTTTCGAATGCCGTTAACCGTATTACCGAATTGGATGCGCGCTCCAACGTTATTCAGTTGGTTTCGGGCTCGGGTTATGCGCTGAAAGGGTATCCGGTACGATCTTTATTTTCAATTCCTTTCGTAGGACTAAACGAAGATGGGACTCCGCAATTTACCAATCAGGACGATAAAACAACTACTACCGATATTAATTTTCAGGAATTTGATAACATCGGTTTTTTAAAATACGAAGGACCTACCGACCCAACTATTACCGGAAGTGTGGGAAATGTATTGGCGTGGAAAGGCCTGAAATTGAATGTTTTTGTAACCTATTCGTTTGGAAATAAAGTCCGTCTCGATCCGGTTTTTGCTGCTCAGTATTCCGATTTGTCGGCTATGCCCAAAGAGTTTAAAAACCGTTGGACATTGCCCGGCGACGAAACGTTGACAACCATTCCGGCTATTGCCAGTATACGTCAGTACAATGCCAATTCGGATTTGCAGTATGCCTACAACGCCTACAATTATTCCACCGAGCGCATTGCCGATGGTGGTTTTGTGCGGTTAAAAGAAATTTCGTTAGCTTACGATTTACCCAAAAAATGGATTGAATTTCTGACCATTGCCAACTTACAAGTAAAATTGCAGGCTACCAATCTGTTTCTATTGTATGCCGATCGAAAACTCAACGGTCAAGACCCAGAGTTTTTTAATAGTGGTGGGGTTTCCACACCTGTTCCAAAGCAGTTTACGTTTACGTTGCGAATGGGGATGTAAAAGAGTTTGAGGTTTGAAAATTTAAAAATTATGAATATAAATAGATATATTAAATCAAAAGTAATTCACATCCCCCTTCAGGGGGCTTGGGGGCTGCTATTTGTATTATTAACTTCTTGTAGCGATTTTCTGAGTACGTTGCCCGATAATCGTGCGCAGGTGGATAGTGAAACAAAAATTTCGCAGTTATTAGTTTCGGCTTATCCGGGGGCAAATTATTCGGTCATTACCGAATTAAGTTCGGATAATTTTGTGGATAACAATGCTATTTTGCCTGTCAATTTAGCCGCGTTCGAACGTATGCACGACGAAATTTATGCCTGGAATGCCGTTACCTCATCAACCGAAGAAGACAGTCCTTCGTATGTTTGGGAAAGTTGTTATGCGGCCATTGCTGCTGCCAACAAAGCGCTACAAGCCATTGATGAACTCAACGCTAAGCAACCTGAATTGGATTTGAATCCACAGCGGGGCGAAGCCTTGCTTTGCAGGGCTTATAGTCATTTTATATTGGTGAATATTTTTGCTCAAACTTATAAGGACGAAACAGCAAGTGCATTGGATTTGGGAATTCCCTACGCCACCGAGCCCGAAACTGTGGTTCAGGGAAATTACAAACGCGAATCGGTACAAGCTGTGTATGCCAAAATTGAAAAGGATTTGGAAGAAGGAATTCTCATGATTTCGGATCAGGCTTACAAAGTGCCTAAATACCATTTCAATAAAAAAGCCGCAGCAGCATTTGCCGCAAGGCTTTATTTGTACAAACGCAATTACGAAAAGGTTGTGCAGTATGCCAACGAAGTGTTGGGAGCAGCGCCCGAAAGTGTCTTACGCGATTGGAACAAAAATTATGACAATTCCGATGCTATTGGCTACGATTATATAGATGCTCAGGCAGCTTGCAATTTATTGCTTTTACCCACCATCTCGGTTTTCAACCGAATTTTTGGTACACGCTACGGACACAACGATGCCGCCATGTTTGGCTCAACGTATGGCCGAGGTCCAACGTGGACAGTGTTTCCGCCTTGCTTCTATGGAAAATTGTATATTCGTGGCGAACAGGATTATGGTGTATTTTTTCCGAAAACAAACGAATTTTTTGAATATACCGATAAAATTGCCGGAATTGGCTATGCGCATGTTGTAAGAGCCGAATTTACAACCGACGAAACCCTACTTTGCCGTGCTGAGGCGCTGATTTACCTGAACAGAACTACCGATGCTGTTGCCGATTTACAAAGCTGGAACAAATCGCACCTTGCCCCCGACACGCTTACCGAGCAGGTTATACGCAATTTTTACACTGCGGGAAACGGTTTGTTTGTAAAAACGCTCAACAGCGAAAAAATAAGTTCGGGCTTTACTGTATCGGCAAGTCAGCGACCGCTGATACATTGCGTGCTGCATTTTCGCCGCATCGAAACCATGTTCGACGGACTTCGCTGGTTCGATATTAAGCGTTATGGTATTGAAATTGACCATAATGTGTGGGGGATAGGTAATGTAAAACTAACTTACAACGACGCCCGAAGAGCTATTCAGATTCCACAGGAAGTGATAAGTGCCGGTATCGACCCGAATCCCGGATTACAAAATGTATCTTCAAACTCAAATGTCCGACTTTTAAAATAAAAACGTATGCAACGAATATTGTTTAAAATATTATTTCTTTCAATTTTAATTTCGTTTACTGCTTGTAAAGGAGAGGATGAATTTACGGAAAGCATTTTCGATACCGAATCGCAGACTGACACAAATTCGGCAAGTTACGCCTTCGATAGTTGGTTGCGCACATCGTATTTAGTGCCTTACAACCTTGATTTTCGGTATCGTATGCAGGATGTTGGTTCCGATCAGGATTATAATCTCGTGCCAGTTTCGTTCGACAAAGCGCAAGTTATGGCCAAATTGGTAAAATACCTTTGGTTCGATGTGTACAGCAAAATGGTGAGTGCCGATTTTTTAAAAGATAATGGCCCGCGCATTATTCATTTAATAGGCTCACCGGCTTACAACCCCATTTCGGGAACTATGTTGCTTGGAACTGCCGAAGGTGGATTAAAGGTTACGCTTTACCGATGCAACGAAATTGACCCTACCGATGTAGAAATGCTTAACGAGTTCTATTTCAAAACGATGCATCACGAATTTGCTCATATCCTGCATCAAAAACGAAATTATCCGGTGGAATTTGGATTGATTTCGCAGGGAAACTACAATCCACTTGGCTGGCAATATCGTACCGATTCCGAAGCTGCAACGCTTGGTTTTGTGTCGCCTTATGCAGGTAGTCAGAACCGCGAAGATTTTGTAGAAATTATTGCCAATTATCTTGTAAAAACCGATACGCAATGGAATAGTATTTTAGAAGTAGCAAGCCAGAATGGGAAGACGTATAATGCAGAATACAAGTTAGTTGAGCTTCCCGACGATGGTATTGATGGTAAGGCATTGATTTTGCAAAAATTAGAAATTGCCCGAAAATGGCTGAAAACTGCCTGGAACATCGATATCGATGCATTGCGAGCTGAAATTATGACAAGGCAGGAAAATATTCAGGAAATTTTATAATAACTGCCCCCAAACCCCCTAAAGGGGTGTTAAAGAATCTAAAACCTGAAATGTGCCTTAAAGATTTTAGATGCTAAAAATGATGGGTTGATGGCATTTATCAAAATGCTAATCACCGACATTGAAAAATACAAAACACTTTCGGATAGAACTTTGGGGCGCATCGGGCGCAATCCGCTAAGCGTAAAAGCAACCGATGCAGAGAAAAAGATATTTGTTGACGAAGTAAATTTAATTAAAAACAGTCTCGGCGCTGATTATCTCGACCGCATTTTAAAACGCATTGAGCATCAAAAAATGAAGTAGTAATTGCAGTAGAGAACAGTGTTATTTAACAACAAGTGAGGGCGTCATTTAAAATGACACCCTCACTGAATTTTGAATGCAAAGTCTAATTACATTTCTTTCGAAATAGTTATTGCCGCAATTGTTCCATCG
>JFJP01011177.1_pt2 | contig 10035 bp, 10 predicted proteins | sample 431651 | NCBI WGS metagenome assembly JFJP01 (sample SAMN02602958, study PRJNA72255) | Microbial mat metagenome, whole genome shotgun sequencing project. | biome: fresh water; feature: sink hole; material: water; isolation source: purple microbial (photo- and chemosynthetic) mats found in...
AACGCGCGCGCCCCACTGGCGCGCGCGAGCGCGACCGCGGTCCGCGCCGCCGGCGGGTAGGTCCGTTCATAGCTGTCCACGCCACCGGACGGCGCCACGGCCAGTACGATGGCGTCGAGCGCGCCCGGCAAGCCGTCGATGGCTCCCGCCGCGAGATCGCCGGCGACCGCAACGATACCGGCTTCCGGCGGCCCGGGCCTCCGGCGGACCGCCCACACGGCGGCGCCGGCGGCGGCGAAGGCGCGGGCGGCCGCCAGGCCGATGTAACCGGCTCCAAGCACCGCGAGGCGGAGGTTTGCGGTCGTCTCCGGGCTGTCGCTGCGTTTCATGTTGTTCCTGCCTTCCCGTCCTGCGATGGCGATGGCGAGGGCGGCGATGTTGCGAGCCACCCGGCGCTTTCCCGTTCTTGGCCGCCAACCGCGCCTGTGCTAAGGTAACCGGGTTCCGGTCTCCAGCATCCCCCAGTTAGGGAGCCGTCCAAAGTGGCCCAAGTCATCCTCCAGCAGGTCAGCAAGACCTACCCCGGCGGCGTCATCGCCGTCCACCCCCTGGACCTGCACATCGCGCACGGCGAATTCGTCGTGCTGGTCGGGCCCTCCGGGTGCGGGAAATCGACGACGCTGCGCATGATCGCCGGGCTGGAAGAGATCACCGGCGGCACCGTGGCGATCGGCGACCGCGTGGTCAACGAAGTCGAACCCCGCGACCGCAACATCGCCATGGTGTTCCAGAACTACGCGCTCTACCCCCACATGGACGTGCGCGAGAACCTGGAATTCGGCCTGCGCATGCGCAAGATGCCGCGCGAGGAGATCACCCGCCGCGTGGACGACGCGGCCCGCATTCTGGGCATCGAACTGCTGCTGAAGCGCAAGCCGCGCGCCCTGTCGGGCGGGCAGCGCCAGCGCGTGGCCCTGGGCCGCGCCATCGTGCGCGATCCCGATGTGTTCCTGTTCGACGAGCCGCTCAGCAACCTGGACGCCAAGATGCGCGTGCAGATGCGCGCCGAGATCGCGCGGCTTCACCACCGTTTGGGCGCCACGATGATCTACGTGACGCACGACCAGACCGAAGCCATGACGCTGGGCCAGCGCATCGTCGTGATGAAGGACGGCGTCGTGCAGCAGGTGGCCGCGCCGCTGGAACTCTACGAGCGCCCGGCGAACCGCTTCGTCGCCGGCTTCATCGGCTCGCCGGCCATGAACTTCCTGAGCGGCCACCTCGAGCGCGCCGAAGGCCTGCGTTTCATCACGGATTCGGGCGATTCCGTCGCCATGCCGGCCGATTTCGCGCCGGCCGCGCGGTTGCTGGATCGGCCCACGGTGATGGGCATCCGGCCCGAGCACATCGACCTGGCCGCCGCCGGCGCCGCCTCCGGACTGGCCGCGCCCGTGCAGGTGGTCGAATCCCTCGGCAGCGAAACGATGGTCCACCTGGGACTCAAGAGCGGCACCTTCGTGGTGCGCTTCCCCGGTCAGGCCGCGGCGAAGATCGACAAACCGCTGGCGGTCAACCTGCGCGCCGACGGCATCCGGCTGTTCGACGCCGATGAACAGGGACTCGCCCTGCCGACCGCCTGACCCGTCACGAACCGTCCGGCTGCCGGGCCACCCGGGAAGAGTCCCATGCGCTACACCACCGACATCGTGGTGATCGACCTCGAAGCCTCGTGCCCGGCCGAAGACCAGGGCAACAACGCCGTCGAGCGCAGCAGCATCATCGAGATCGGCGCCGTCCGTCTGGACCGCCGCTCGCTCGAGATCACCGCCACGTTCAGCGAACTGGTGCGGCCCGAGGACCACCCGATCGTCCCGTTCATCACCGGCATCACCGGCATCACGCCGGAGATGGTGGCCGGTTGCGAAACGTTCGCCGCGGTGGGCCAGCGGTTCCTCGAGTGGTACGGCGCGCGCAACAAGGCGATCATCGCGGCGTTCGGCGCCTATTACGACATCCCGCTGCTGCGCAAGGAATGCGATCGCTACGGCCTCGATTTCCGCGGCCACATCGTCGGCGGCGCTTTCGACCTGCGCGCCGTGGCGGTGGCCTGGCTGGCCGAACGCGAGAAGAAGACCAGCGGCCAGAACCTGGCCTCGGTCCTGGAACAGATGGGGCTGGGCGACCGTTTCGCCGCCCATCGCGCCGTCGAGGACGCGCGCGCCGCGGCCGCCGTCCTGCAGATGCACCACCTGGGCCGCGTGCCGGGCTGATTCTTCGCCGGCCGGTCCTGTAACCTTGAGGGTCCCGGCTGCGTCCAGTGGCTGTCCCGCCGACCGGCACCCTTTCGCGAGGTACTCCCGTGACCCCTTCGCTGCGCCTGCCCCTCACCCTGGCGGTCACCATCCTGGCGGCGGCCGGCCCGGTCGCCGCCCAGTCCGCGCTCCACCCTGGCTCCGGGCTGATCCACGCCACGGTGACCCTGCGCGACGGCGCGACGCACACGGGCTACCTGCGCTGGGAGGAAGAGGACGCCTTCTGGGACGACGTCTTCTCGGCCCGTCAGAAGGACCTGCCCTGGTTCGACCACGCCGATCGCGCCCAATTGGCCCGCGAACGCCAGCGCCAGTACTTCGAAACCCACGGGCTCCTGGACCGGTTGGCCTGGACGCTCCACCACAAGGGCGACGAGGTGAAGATCAGCCGTCCGTTCATCTGCCGTTACGGCGACCTGGCTGCGTTGCGCCTGACACAGGACGAGGGCAAACCCGTCATCGCCGTGCTGCGTGACGGCCGTGAGGTGCCCATCGGCGGACCGTCGCGCGACATCGGCAGCGACCTGATCGTCTATGTGAAGCCCGGGCAGCCGGTCGAACTGGCCTGGGAAGACCTGGGTGAGATCCGCTTCAACGCTGCGCCGGCATCGTCGGTGCCGTATGCCACGCGTCTGGCCGGGACCGTGGAGCACCGCGCCGGCACGCTGGTCGGCAATCTGCAGTGGGACACTTCCGAATGCACCAGCCTGGACACGATCGACAGCGACCAGGAGGACGTCCCGGTGACCCGCGTGCGCCGCATCGTGCGAAGCCGCCGCGGCGGCAGCGATGTGACCATGACCGACGGGACCACTCTGACGCTGAGCGGGACGAACGATGTCGACGACGGCAACCGGGGAGTCTCGGTCGAACTCGCCGGCGTGGGCCGCGTCACGGTGCCCTGGGACCGCTTCACCGCCGCCGACCTGCGCCTTGAGGCGGCAGTCCATCCGGGCTATGAAGAGTTCGCGGCGCCCCTCCCGCTGACCGGCACGGTGACCGCCACCGACGGCCGGACGTTCAGCGGCCGACTGGTCTACGACCTGGACGAAGCCTCCACGATCGACCTGCTGCACGGCTATCAGGATGAATGCGGATATCAGATTCCGTTCGGCCGCATTGCCGTCATCGCGCCGGCCGCACCGGGGTCCTGCGAGGTCACACTGCGCGACGGGCGCCGCCTGTCCCTTGGCGGGGACGAAGATACGGGCGACGGCCACGCGGGCCTGCTCGTGTTCGTGGACGGCCAGGAGAAGCCTGCCTACCTGCTCTGGAGCGCCGTCCGGCAGGTGACGTTCGCTCCCTGAGCCCCGGGATCGGCCGGCGTTCCGCGGTCCCAACCTTCCCCCTTGAATCGGGCCACCGGTTGGCCCATTTTCGGTCGTGCAGACCCCACCGCCGCTGCCGGCCGCCCGAGCGCCATACACGTGCCGAAGGAGACCCCTGTGTCCGATGCCGCGCGCCAGTTCGAGGCCCAGAAATCGAATTTCGCCCGTTGGGAAATCCTCAAGGACGTGATCGATCAGCAGATCGACCTGATGCTCAACTACCGGCAGAGCGGCCATCCCGGCGGCAGCCGTTCCAAAGCGCACTACTTCATCAGCCTGCTGCTGTCCGGAGCCATGCGCTGGGACATCCGGCATCCCGAAAAGCGTTTCGGCGATCGCTTCGTCCTGGTGGCCGGCCACACCGTGCCCCTGGTCTACGCAACCCTGACGGTGTTCAACGAAGCGCTACGGATCATGTACGCGAAGACGGGCGATGCGCGCTACCTCGTGCACGGCGGCGCCGACCGCATGTTGACCTGGGAGGATCTGCTCGGCTTCCGCGACATGGACGGGCTGCCCGGCCACGCCGAGATGGCGGGCAAGAACCTGTTCGTGAAGTTCAACACCGGACCGAGCGGCCACGGCGCGCCGCCGTGCGTCGGCGAGGCCCTGGCGCTCAAGCGCGCCGGCGCCGGCGAAGTGCGCGTGTTCGGCATCGAGGGCGAAGGCGGCCACTCCGCCGGTTGCTGGCACGAGGCCAAGAACTCGGCCTACGGGCTGGGCGTGGACAACCTGTGCATCATCCTGGACTGGAACGACTACGGCATCGACCCCGGCGCCTACAGTGACATCATCCACGGCACGCCCCGCGACTGGTTCGCGCCCTACGGCTGGGATGTGCACGAGGCCAGCGACGGCAGCGACTGGGCCCAGGTCACGCGCGCCCTGCTGACGGCCACGAAGGACCCCGGCACGCCGCTGCGCCCGCGGATGGTCTTCGGCAAGACCCGCAAGGGCCGCGGCTACCACAAGTTCGACGCCGCGGCGCACGGCTCGCCGCACAAGATGAACGACGAGAAGTTCTGGCTCTGCCGCCAGGACTTCAGCGACAAGTACGGCACCGAATGGCACGGCACGGGCCTGCCCGCGCCCGCCGACGCCGAAGCGCGGCGCGAACAGTTCGCCGCCAACCTGAACGCGGCGCTCGACGTGCTGCGCGGCAACGATGATCTGGTCCGCTACCTCGCCGACCGCCTGGTCGAACTGGGCGACAGCGTGCCGGACGAACTGCCGGGCTTCAAGCTGCCCGAAGCGAAGAACCCGCTGCGCGACCCCGTCCTGCTGGATGTGGCGCAGTATCCGGCCGCGCTGTGGGCCAAGCCGGGCGACCAGCAGCCCAACCGCGCCGGTTTCGCGGCCTGGGGCAGTTGGATCAACAGCTACTGCCTGCAGAAGCACGGCCGCCCGCTGTTCCTGGTCTGTTCGGCGGACCTGGCCGGCTCGACCAGCATCTCGGGCTTCGGCGACCCGTTCGGCGGCATGCCCAACACCGGCTGGTACCAGCGCGAGACCAATCCCGACGGCGTGATCATGCCGCAGGGCATCACCGAGTTCGCCAATGCCGGCATCATGGTCGGCGCCGCCTCGGTCAACATGTCGAGCGATCCGGAACACGAATTCAACGGCTTCTACACGGCCAGCAGCACCTACGGTTCGTTCAGCTACCTGAAGTACGGATCCATGCGGCTGTACAGCCAGCTGGCCCAGGACTGCGAACTGAAGGTCGGCACCACTATCTGGGTGGCCGGCCACAGCGGACCCGAGACGGCCGAGGACAGCCGTACCCACTTCGGCATCTTCAGCCCGGCGACCACGCAGTTGTTCCCCGACGGCCACGTCATCGACATCCATCCCTGGGAATACAACGAGGTGCCGGTCCTCCTGGCCGCGGCGCTGAAGACCGGCCGCCCCATCGTGGCGCTGCACCTGACGCGCCCGGCGGTGACCATCCCCGATCGCAAGGCGCTGGGCTTCGGCTCGCATCTGGAAGCCGCCAACGGCGCCTACATCCTGCGCGACTGGCGCCCCGGCCTGCCCCACCAGGGCGTGATCATGGTGCAGGGGACGATGAGCACGGCCAACCTGATCAACGCCCTGCCCGTGATCGACGAGGCCGGCGTCAACGTCAAGATCGTGGCGGTGCCCAGCCCGCAGCTGTTCGCGCTGCAGAGTCACGAATACCAGCTTTCGGTGCTGTCCCCCGGCGATCGGCTGAACAGCACCTACGTCACCAACCGCGCGCGGCGCACCATGTACGACTGGACGTTCAACCCTCTGGCCGAGCGCTACGCGATGAGCAGCGACTGGGACGACGGCTGGCGTCCGGGCGGTTCGGTGGAGGAAGTGTGCGAGAACGCCGGCATCGACGCCGAGTCGATCGCGCGCGGCGTGATCGCCTTCGCCGAGGACTGGGAGATGCGTATGGAGGAGCTTGAGGCGATGCTCGGTCAGGCGCGGGGCTGATTGCGCCGCCGCTGACGTCGAAAGCAACCCGGAATCGACAGCGCCCGCGGCCCTCGCCGCGGGCGCTCGACTATCTGGCGACCGCCGGCTGCGTTGAAGTCGCGCCCGCATCCTTCAGGAACTCGCGCACGTTCGCGAGCACATAGGCATCAAACGCGTCCGGGGTCGGATGCAGATCCCAGACCTTTTCGAGATTGCGCCAGCGGGTCACTTCGCCGTCCTGATAGGAGGCCACCACCAGCGCCTGGGTCTCCAGTTCGAAATCGTCCACGAAATGCGCGTCCGCTTCCTTGTCGACGTTGACCGGTCGCCAGGCCAGTTCACCCCGCTCGATTTCAGCGAAGAGATTCTGGGTGATCGCGAACGTCGCCAGTTCCTCGATGGCCAGGCAGGTCTGGCACCGCAGCGTGCGATGGAAATAGTAGACGACGATCCGGTCGGCCCCTGTCGCCGCCGCCGCTGAACCTGCCCAGGCGGCGATTCCCACCAACCCGACGATGAGATGCATCTTCAGTCGTCCGGACATCCGAACCTCTCCTAGTGCGCCGTGTAGAGCAGGTAGAGGCCGCCCAGGATCACCAGGGCGCCGCACACCCGCTTGAGGACGCGCCCGGTCGGCGACGCCTCGTTCCAGTCCAGCACGCGCTGGGCCCAGGCCGTGCTCGAGCCGGCGGCCGTGATGACCGCGCAATGGCCCACTCCGTACGCGGCCAGCAGCGTTGCGCCCCAGACCGCGTTCGTTCCCGCCACCTTGAAGGTCACCGCGAGCATGGGCGCCATGTAGGCAAAGGTGCAGGGCCCCAGCGCGCTGCCGAAGACAAGGCCCAGCAGCAGCGCCGCGAGCGCGCCCCGCCGTCGAAGGCCGACCGCGCGCGCCGCCGGCAGCGGCAGGGTGATGATGTCCAGAAGCACCAGACCGACGAGCAGGAACACGATCGCGGCCAGGATATTGCCGAACGCGCCGACGTCGCCGAGCAACCGGCCGGCCAGGGCGGTGCCGACGCCGATGGCGGCGATGGTGATCAGGATGCCCGTGGCGAACAACGTCGCCAGCAGCGCTGCGCGGCGCGGCGTGGTCTGACCCTGCCCCTGGATGAACCCCACGACCAGCGGAATGCTCGCCAGATGACAGGGGCTCAGGATGATGCTCAGCACGCCCCACAGGGCGGCCGCGGCCAGAGCCACCAGAGGCGAACCGCTGACCGCGACGGTGAGTGTCTCGAAGATCCGGTCCATGCGCTACGCGCCCCGGTTCGGCAGCGTGACGCCGAGCTCGCGCCATTTGGCGAGGATCTCCTCGCGGCTGTAGAACCCTTCGTGCCGGAACAGTTCGGTCCCGTCGGCGCTGAAGAAGATCTGCGTGGGAATCACCTTCAGCCCGTACGGCTCGGCGGCCGAAGGCTGCTTCCAGACATCGAGGAAATCGACGGTCAGGACGCCGTCGTAGTCCGCTTTCAATTGTTCCAGGATGGGCGCCATCATCTTGCAGGGGACGCACTTGTCGGCTCCCAGATCGACCAGTCGCGGCAGGGAAGCCGCCGCCTCCGCGTTCGCGGTGCTTTCGTCTGCCGCGGCCGCGACAGCGTCGGTATGCCCGCCGGCCGCCGGACGCTTGACGTAGGCGACGGCCGCCAGCGCGATCACCGCGACCACGATGACGATCCGACCGGAGTTCTTCAGTGTGAACATCACGCCTCCAGCAGCTTCTTGATTTCCGCCACCGACGGGACCTTGCCCGCCGCCTTGACCTTGCCGTCGACCACCAGGGCCGGCGTGATCATCACGCCGTACTTCATGATCTCGGCCACCTGCGTGACTTTCTCCAGATTCGCCTCGAGCCCCATCTCGGCGATCGCGCGACGGGTCTCTTCCTCCAGCTTGTGGCACTTCGGACAGCCCGTGCCCAGGATCCTGATTTCCATGTCGGTCAACTCCTTCGACCCGGGTTCTACGCGAGAATCCCGAAGATGAAACCGGTCAGCGTGGACAACACGACCACCAGCGCGATGAACACCGCGGTGCGCCTGGTCCCCATGATGGTGCGCAGCACCAGCATGCTGGGCAGCGACAGGGCCGGGCCGGCCAGCAGCAGCGTGAGGGCGGGACCGCGCCCCATGCCGGATCCGATCAGCCCCTCGATGATCGGGATCTCGGTCAATGTCGCGAAGTACATGAACGCGCCCGCAACGGCGGCGAAGAGATTCGCGCCGAGGGAGTTGCCGCCGACCAGCGCCGCCACGCGCGCCGACGGCACGAATCCCTCGTGGCCCGGCCGCCCCAGCAGGAATCCGGCGACTAGCACGCCCATCAACAGCAGAGGCAGGATCTGCTTCGCGAAGCCCCAGCTGGCGGCGAACCAGTCCGACAACTCGCCCTTCTCGCTGGCCACCGCCCAGCCGAACGCGAGCGTGGCCGCCGTAAAGGCCGTGACCGGATGGCCGGGCGCGGCCAGGGCACCGACAATGCCCACCGCTGCCACGACCAGCGCCTTCCACCAGGTCAGACCGTACCAGGCGACCAAAGCGGCGCCCAGCCCCACGCCGGCCAGCGAGGTCAGCCACCATTTGATCCCGAAGACGGCGCTGAAGAAGCCGGTGCCGCCCCCGCTCCAGTTGGCGAAGATCAGGATCGCCACCATGGCGGCGAAGGTCAGGGCGGTGCGCAACAGGGGACGGGTTTCCTCTTCGGGCATCTCCGTCGGCGCCGGGGCGTTCTCGCGCGCATCGCGGCGGAAGATGTACTGCATCAGCAGGCCGATCACGATGCTGAACGTCACCGCGCCGACCGCGCGCGCCACGCCGATCTCCACGCCCAGGACGCGGGCGGTCAGGATGATGGCCAAAGCGCTGATGGCGGGACCGGAATAGAGAAAGGCCGTCGCCGGGCCGATGCCCGCCCCCATCATATAGATGCCGGCGAACAGCGGCAGCACCGTGCACGAACATACCGCCAGCACGGAACCGGAGACGGAAGCGACACCGTAGGCCACCCAGCGACTGGCTCCGGCGCCGAGGTACTTCATGACGGCGCTCTGGCTCACGAAGACCGAGATGCCGCCGGCGATGAAGAACGCGGGCACCAGACACAGCAGCACGTGCTCGCGGGCGTACCAGCGGGTCAACGCCAGGGCTTCGGTCACGGCGCCGTCGAAACGCGGCGAACCGACGGGCAGGAAATAGAACGCGACGAAGACAGCCAGCGCCGTCCCCAGGTACCGCGCTTCGGATCGCCAGGTCATCGTCCGGCCTCCAGTTGCACAGGCTCGGCGGCCAGACCGAGGGCGCTTTCCACGCAACCGTAGAAGTCACGCACGCAGGGCACGCGCAGCGAGTAGTAGACCTGATTGCCGCGCTTTTTGCAGTCCACGATCCCCGCGCTCCGCAACACCGCCAGATGCCGCGAAACCGTGGACAGGTCGGCATCGACCAGCGTGTTCAGTTCGCACACGCAGCGTTCGCCCTCGGCGAGGGCATCGATCAGCGTCAGCCGCGTCGGGTGCCCCATGGCCTTGAACACGTTGGCGCGCGCGGCCAGTCGCTCCGATGGTACAGCGCTCATTCGTGACCCCCTGCTCTGGTCTAATTTGCTATTTGGCAAAATACACAAATAGAGATCAAAAGCAAGGATAGACGCTTGAAATCGATGCCCGACCCCGCGCGGGCCGGGACCGGGTCCCGCGGAGAGGGCCAAAGGCCGGATGGCATAACGACGCCCGCGGCCGCGGGGCCACGGGCGTCGATCCGAATGCCGTCCAGAGACCGGGAGTCCGCCTAGTAGGCCGAACCCGGGTCGCCGGAGTGGTTGTCGGCAGCATTGCCGCGGGCCTTCGGGCCGCACTTCGTCGCGCACACCTGGCCGCCGCCATGGCCGCACTTCGTCGCGCACACCTGGCCCCCGCCATGGCCGCACTTCGTCGCACACACCTGGCCGCCGCCATGGCCGCACTTCGTCGCGCACACCTGGCCGCCGCCATGGCCGCACTTCGTCGCACA
>JFJP01020646.1_pt1 | contig 10035 bp, 6 predicted proteins | sample 431651 | NCBI WGS metagenome assembly JFJP01 (sample SAMN02602958, study PRJNA72255) | Microbial mat metagenome, whole genome shotgun sequencing project. | biome: fresh water; feature: sink hole; material: water; isolation source: purple microbial (photo- and chemosynthetic) mats found in...
CGGCTGCCGCGCAACGCCCGCACCGGCAGCGCCGACCTGCTCGCCCTGCCGATCAGCCTGCCCGGCGGCGGCGTCCGCCCGCTCGCCGAGGTGGCGACGGTCGAGCGCGCGGTCGGCTACGCCGTCATCAGCCGCGCCGAGCGCAGCCGCACCGCGCACGTCACCGCCGACGCCGATCCGACGCGCGCCAACGCCGCCGCGGTCATCGACCAGCTCGCTGCCGAGGCCCTGCCGCGCCTGCAGGCCGAGCTGCCCGGCCTGCGTTGGAAGGTGTCCGGCGAGGACGAGCAGCGCCGCGACCAGACCTGGGCCCTGTTCCTCGGCTTCCTCGTCGCCCTGGCGGTGATCTTCGCCCTCATCGCCATCCCCTTGAAATCGCTGACCCAGCCCTTGCTGATCATGACCACCATCCCGCTCGGCCTGGTCGGGGCGGCTCTCGCCCACCTCGTCGTCGGGCTGCCGCTGTCGATGATGTCGCTGGTCGGCATGGTCGCGCTCAGCGGCGTGGTGGTCAACGACGGCATCGTCCTGCTCGATGCGATCAACCAGTCCCTGGCCAAGGGCGTCCCGTTGTGGACGGCCTGCACCGACGCCGGGGTGCGCCGCTTCCGCCCGGTCATGCTCACCACCCTGACCACCTTCGTCGGTCTGGTGCCGATCATCCTCGAGCCCAGCCCACAGGCGCAGTTTCTCGCCCCCTGCGCCGTGTCGCTGGGCTACGGTGTGGCCTTCGCCACCGCCATCACCCTGCTGATGCTGCCGGCCAGCGTGCTGATGCTCGACGACCTGCGCCGGGCGGGACGCTGGGTGCTCGGCCGTTGATCCGGCAAGGCGGTGCTCTTCGCCCCTGGCCAGCCGCCAGCCAGCGCTAGCCTGTCGGCCATGGATGCCCCCGCCCTGCTCGGAGCCGTGCGCAGCCGCCTGCGCCGCACCGTGGCACTGGGTGGCGCTGCGCGTCTGGCCGCGCTGCTGGTGGTCGGGACCGGGGCGGCGGTGCTGGCCGATCGGCTCCTCTTCCTGCCTGGCGCCCTGCGCCTGGTGCTGCTGCTGGGACTGCTGGCGATGGCCGGTGTCGTGGTGTGGCGGCGCCTGCTCCGCCCGCTGCGCGTCCCGCTCTCCGACCGTGACCTCGCCAGCTTCGTCGAGCGCCGCGTGCCGGCCCTGGAAGGCCGCCTGCTTACGGCGGTCGACGGCATCGCCCTCGACGAGGCCGAGCGCGGCCTGCTCGCCGCCGCCCTGCCCACCGGCGGAGTGCGCAGCCTGGTACCGGCCAGCAGCCTGCCGAGCCTGCTGACCGGTGCTGCCGCCGCCCTTGGCGCCGCCGCCCTGATCGCGCTGCTGGCGCCAGCCTTCTGGCGCGACGGCCTGACCCGCCTGGCCCTGCCGCTGTCCGGCCACGACTGGGAGCGCGCCACCGCCTTCCGCATCGCCCCCGAGCGGCCGGTCATCGCCCTCGACGAACCGGCGGTGATCCTGGTCGAGCGTCTGCGCGGCCGCGACGGCTCCGCCCGCATCAGCTGGAGCGACGGCCTCGGCAATGGCGGCGCCCGCCAGCTGCCCGGCGCCAGCGGTCCGTGGCGCGCGGCCGTGCCGCTCGGTCCCGGCCGCTGGACGGTCGGTGTCGCCGGCGGCGACGCGCATGCCGCATCGACCCAGGTGCTGGTGGTGGCCCGGCCGCGCCTCGACGCCGCCGCCACCACCCTCTCCCCGCCGGCCTATGCCAGGCTGCCGGTGCAGGAGCTGGCCAGCCCCGCCTGCCAGGCGCTGCCCGGCTCTACCCTGGCCTTCCGCCTCACCGTACTGGCGCCCGAGGGTCGCAGCGTCGCCACGGTGCGCGCCCGCTTCGGCGAGGACGATCTCACCTTGACGCGCGACGGTGACGCCTGGCGCGGCACCACCCGGATCGCCGCCAGCGCCGAGCTGACCATCACTGCGGCCGACGCCGACGGGATCGCACTGCACCCTGCGGCGCGCTTCCCGGTGGCGGTCGAGCCCGACCGCGTGCCCACCGTGTCGCTGTCCGGACCGCGCGGCGACGAGACGGTCGGACCACGCGCCAAGGTGGCGGTGACGCTCGAGGCCGGCGACGACCTCGGCCTGGCCAGGCTGGGCCTGACCGCAACGCCCAGCGGCGCGCCCGACGCCGGCGCGCCCCGGCCGCTGGTCGCCGAGCAGCTCGATGGCCGGCGGGCCATCACCCGCCGCGCCCTCATCGACGTCGCTGCGCTCGCCGGTCCCGGCGCCACCATCACCCTGCTCGGCCGCGCCGAGGACGCCAACGACGTCAGCGGCCCGGGGGTCGGCACCAGCGCCCCGCTGGTGCTGAAGGTGGTGGCCGAGGACGAGCTGCGCCGCGACCTCGAACGCCAGCTCGGCGAGGCGCGCGACCGCGTGCACCAGGCGCGCAGCAGCCTGGCCCCCGGTCTGGCCGATCCGGCCAAGCTGCCGGCAGCCGCCCGCACCGCCGGCCAGGACGCCGCCCGCGCCACCGAACTGCTCGCGCGGATCGAGCGCCGCTGGGCCGAGAACGGCCTCGAGCCCGAACGCATCGCCCCGGCCGCCGAGGCCCGCGCCGCCGCCGGCACCGAGGCCGGGCCGCCGCTGGCCCAGGCCGCGGCTGGCGACGAGGCCGCCGGCCGCGCCGGCGACGCCGCCCTGGACAAGGCCGAGCGCGCCCTCGACCGCATGCTCTCGGACAGCGACCTGACCCGCATCATCGCCCAGCTGATCGAACGCCAGCAGGCCCTGCACGCCGAGACCCGCACCTTCGTCCGCGCCCACCTCATCAGCCAGCCCGACGAGGCCGGCCGCACCCACCAGACCGACCTGGCGACGCGGCAGAAGGACCTCGCCACCCGCGCCGCCGACGCCGAGCGACGCATCCTCTCCGGACCTGCCGCCCTCGACCCGGCCAAGGACATCGTCCGCCAGGATGTGCCCGCCGAGCGCATGGCCGCCGCGGGCGGCGACATCGCCTCGGACGACCGCCGGCCGCGCGCGCCCGAGGCGCAGCTGGCGGCGGTCGACGCGCTCAAGCGCATCCTCGAGGTGCTGCGCGGTGGCGACCAGCTCGCCGACCTGGCGCGCCGCGCCGGCGAGCTGGCCGAGCGCCAGGAGCGCCTCGCCGACGCGATCGAACGCGGCATGCCGCGCGACGAGGCGGCACGCGAGCAGGAGCGCCTGCGCCAGGAGACCGAGCGCCTGGCCAAGGACCTCGAGCGCAACCCGGAGGCCAAGCAGGCCGCCGAGGCCGCCGCCAACGCCCAGCAGGCCGCCCAGTCGGCCCTGGGCAAGGGCGACCGCGGCGGCGCCACCCGTGACGCCGGCACCGCCGGCGAGCTGCTGCGCACCGCGCAGCGCGCCCTCGATCCGCAGCAGGACGAGAAGGATAAGCCGAAGGACGAGAAGAGCAGCCCGGACGTCGTCGCGCTCCTGCGCGCACTGTTCGCCCTCCAGGCCAAGGTCCTGGCCGACAGCCTGCCGATCGACCAGCGCATCGGCGAGGACGATCCGGACTTCGCCGCCAAGCGCGACCTTGCCGAGGTCGCGCAGCAGCAGGACGACATCCTGCTGCGCCTGCGCGAGGAGGGTGTGAAGGTGCTCGACCAGCAGCCCATCGCCCTCGCCGCCCTGGCCCGGGTCGATGCAGCGATGGACAAGGCCCTGACCCATCTGCGCAAACCGGCGCTGGGCAGCCGCGGCCTGGGCCTGGAGCGCATCGCCCTGGCCGAGCTCAAGCGGGTCATCGACATCGCCGCCAGCATCCAGATGGCGAGCGAAGGTGGTGGCGGCGGCGGCGGTGGCGATGGCGGAGCCAACCAGGCCCCCTTCCCGCCCGCAGCCGAACTCGCCCTGCTCATCGCCCGGCAGGGCGAGATCCATGCCCTGGCGGCGGCCGGCCGGCCGGTCGACACCGGCGCCATGCAAGGCGAGCTGGGCAAGCTCATCGCCCTGGTCGAAGGCGCGACGCGCCCGGGCAGCCGGCCCAACCTGCTGATGGCCCGTGCCCGCCGCGCCGCCGATGGCGCCACCGCCCTGCTGGCGCAGCAGGATCGCGGCGCCAACGCCCGCCATCACATGCTCGCCAGCGAAGAGGCCCTGCGCCAGATCCTGGCCGAGGCCAAGGGTTCCGGCAGCAGCGGTGGAGGCGGCGGCGGCAGCAAACCGAAGCCGAGCCCAGGTGGGGGCGACGAAGGCAAGCCCAGCCAGGGCGGGGCCCAGCCAGGTCAGCCCGGAGCTGGCCAGGCGCAGGCCGGAGCCGCCGGCGCAACCGAGGCCGGAACCGGCGAGACCGCCACCGGCGTGCGTGCCGAGCAGGACGCCACCGCCCTGCTGCAGCTCCCGCCCGAACGACGCGAGCAGCTGCGCCAGGCGCGCGAGCAGCGCCTGCCGGCCGGCGCGCTGCAGCTGTTCGAACGCTACCTCGAAAAGCTGGAGGAGCGGTGAGGATCCGCCTGCTCGCCGGCTGGCTGCTGGCCGTCGTCGTGTCTGCGGGCGAGGCGCCGCCGCAGCTTGACGCCGCCATCGAGAAGGGGCTTGCCGCCCTGGTGAAGCTGCAGGAACCCAGCGGCGCGCTCGGCGAGGGCGCCGGCATCACCGCCCTCGGCGGCATGGCCCTGCTGGCGGGCGGTCACACGCCGGTGCGCGGCCAATACAGCGAGGCCTGCCGCAAGGCCCTGAAGTTCGTGCTCTCCCGCCAGGACCGCGCCCGCGGCTACCTCGGCAACGACTACGGCAACATGTACGGCCACGGTTTCGCCACCCTGTTCCTCGCCGAATGTTACGGCATGGAGCCGAGCGAACCGGTGCGCCACGGCCTCGAGGCGGCGATCGACCTGATCCACCGCAGCCAGAACGCCGAGGGCGGCTGGCGCTACCAGCCGGTGCCGGTCGATGCCGACATCAGCGTGACCATCTGCCAGGTGATGGCGTTGCGCGCGGCCTGGAACGTCGGCGTCGGGGGCAAATCCAGCGTCGACGCCAGCGCCCGCGCCATCGCCTACGTGCGGCGCTGCGCCACCGGCGGTGGCGGCTTCAGCTACACCGCCGGCGGCGGCAGCTGGGGCACCGAGGGACCGGAAGGCGTGCCGCGCGCGGCGGCTGGCGCGATGAGCCTGATCGGCGCCGGCGTGAACGAGGCCGGCGATCCGCATCTCGGCCCGGCCCTGCGCTTCCTCCGCCGCCACGTCGGCGGCCACCTGGCCAGCTCGAACTACTTCTGGTACGGCCAGTACTATGCCGCACAGGCGATGTTCCACAGCCCCGAGCGCGCCGACTGGGATACCTACTGGGGCGCTGCCTCCACCGCCATCGCCGCCCGCCAGTCGCCCGACGGCACCTGGCCCGGCCTCGAAGGTCCTGGCACCGCCTACGGTACGGCGATGGCGCTGATCATCCTGCAGATCCCGAATCAGTATCTGCCGATCTTCCAGCGCTGAGGCCCTGAACGACCGATTCCGTGTGTGCCCACCGGGAACCGCAAACATCGCAGGTTGGGTGAATCACGGCCCGAGTTGGGCCCGCACCTGCGAAGGACTGACCCCGAGCCGCCGGCGCATCACGCGCGAAAAGTGGAACGCGTTGGCGTAGCCGCAGGTCGCGGCGACGGCCTGCACCGTCGCGCCGGGCTCGCGCAGCAGGCTGCGCGCGTGGTCGAGACGGCGGGCCTCCAGCCAGGCGCGCGGGGTGCAGGAGAAAGCAGCCGTGAAGCGGCGGTGGAACACCGCCGGGGCCAGTCCGGCGATGCGCGCCGCGGCCGGCAGCGGCGGATGGTCGAGGCAGTGGGCGTCCATCCAGCGCAGCGCCGCCTCGAGACGGGGATCGATCGCGTCGCCAGCAGCGGTGTCGGCGAGGCTCTCGGCCAGGACGGCGCTGATCAGCGCCTGCAGGCGGAGTTCGCCAGGCAGGTCTCGGGCGGTCATCCAGGCCGGGATGGCGGTCCACACCGGCCGCCACCAGGCCCAGTCCTCCAGCGGCCAGTCGCGGATGCACTCGAGGCCGGCCAGACGCCGTTCGACCAGCGGCGAGAGGGCACGCAGGTGCAGCCAGAACACCTGCATCGCGTCGGCCTGCCCGTAGCGCTGGCGGCGTCCGCCGGGGATGCAGTAGAGCCGTCCCGGCTGCAGCGCGACCTCATGCCCGGGGATCGCGTAGCGGCCGCTGCCGGAACCGATGAAGTACAGCTTATGCGATGGCTCGGTCATCCAGCCGTCGCTCTTCCAGGACGGTCCGCAACTGCTGAATCCGGCTTCCGTGATGACGAAGTCGCTCATGACAGGTCACGAAAGGATATGCCGAAATGCGATCCGGTCCATGCCTTCGCCGGCGATCCCCCCGATGCTTGCCCCCATGACCAGCATCGCCACCGACACCCGCCGCCAGGCCGAATTCATTCCCGCCGATCCCGCCCTCGCCCGGACCCTGCGTCCGGCCCAGGTCCGGGCCTTCAACCGCGATGGCATCATCGGACCGTTCGACGTCCACACCGCGGAGGAGGCGTTGGCGAACCGCGCCGCCTTCGATGCCATGCTCGCCGCCTTCCGCGCCGAGGGCAAGGACAGCTACGCGATCAACGGCTTCCACGACCGCTGCGCCACCATCTGGGACCTGGCGGTCAACCCGCGCATCCTCGATCTGGTGCAGGACCTCATCGGCCCCGACATCGTGGTGTGGGGCTCGCACTTCTTCTGCAAGATGCCGGGTGACGGCAAGGCGGTGGCCTGGCACCAGGACGCGACCTACTGGCCGCTGACCCCGACCCGGACGGTGACGGCGTGGATCGCCATCGACGACGCCGACCTCGGCAACGGCGCCATGCAGTTCATCCCCGGCTCGCACCTGCACGGCGCCCTGCCGGTGCGGCCGAGCACGCAGCAGGACAACAACGTCCTGTGGGAGCAGACCGACGGCTGGGAGCGCTTCGGCGCTCCGGCGTCGGTCGCCTGGCGGGCCGGGCAGTGCACCCTGCACAGCGATCTGCTGCTGCACGGCAGCCAGCCGAACGAATCCGACCGCCGTCGCTGCGGCCTGACCGTGCGCTACGCCGCCGCCGAGGTGCGCAGCTGGGCGGGCTGGAACGAACGCGCCATCCTGTGCCGCGGCGAGGACCGCGAGGCTCACTGGAAGCACCATCCCCGCCCCGATGGCGACCGGCCGTTCGGCGATCCCATCATGTTCGGCTCCAACTGAGAGGCCCCGCCATGCAGCCTGCCACCGTCGCCAGCGACCACGTCATCATCCGTGGCCTTGCGAGCCGCAAACGCGAGATCGGCCTGCTGCCGCGCCAGAGCGAGACGATCCGTCGCTGGACCGATCTCAACGTCTTACGTCCGGTGCGGCCGCAGGTGCTGATCTTCCAGATCCCGTGGCACGAGTTCGAGGAGGTCGATGCGGCGGAACTGCAACCGCGCTGCAGCGATCCATGGCTGCGCGAGGTCGAGACCAACCTGCGCCGCGAGCTGTACCAGTGGGAGCGCTTCCCCGGCGACATGGTGGTCGACCCGTTCCTGACCTGTCCGCTGGTCGGCGGACCGACCTCAGTGTACGCAGACTACGGCATCCAGGCCGACGAGGTGCGCAAGGAGGGGGCACATGACGTGCAGTTCACCCCGATCATCGCCTCGCCCGCCGACGTCGAGCGCATCCGCATGCCCAGGGTGTGGGTCGATCACGAGGAGACCGAGCGCAAGCGCAAAGCGCTCGAAGAGGCGGTCGACGGCGCCATCCCAGTGCGGGTGCAGGGCATCACCACCCAGTGGCACACCCCGTGGGACATGGCGGTGCGCTGGTACGGCGTCGAACGCCTGATGTACGATCTGATCGACAAGCCCGAGCTGGTCGCGGCGGTGTGCGGGCGGATGTGCGAGATCACCGGCCAGGTCCTCGATGAGCAGGAGCGCCTCGGCATGCTCGACGTCGGCAACGGCAACTGGCTGGTCGGCTCGGGCGGCCTCGGCTGCAGCGACCAGCTGCCGACACGGCTGGACGGCCGCCGCGCCACCGCGCGCGACCAGTGGGGCTGTGGCAATGCGCAGATCTTCTCCGAGGTGTCGGCGGCGATGCATGAGGAGTTCTCGCTGCGCTTCGAGCGCCCGGTGATGGAACGCTTCGGCCTGTCCTACTACGGCTGCTGCGAACCACTGCACCGCAAGATCGCCATGCTGCGCAGCATCAGGAACCTGCGCAAGATCTCGATGAGCCCGAAGGCCGATCTGCGCGTCGCCGCCGCCGCGGTCGGGCGCGACTACGTCCTGTCGTTCAAGCCGAACCCGGCGCATGTCGCCAGCGACGACTTCGACGAGGCCCTGGTGCGCGCCTATCTGCGCCAAGCGGTGGCCGACATGCGCGGCTGCAGCAGCGAAATCATATTCAAGGACCTCACCACTGTACGCCGCGATCCCGCCCGGCTGCAGCGCTGGGAGCAGTTGGCGATGGAGGCGGCGCAGGGGTGATTGCCGGCAGCCCTCGCCGCATTGCGGCCGAAGGCCAGGCGCGAGGATGCAGGCATGATGTCCGCCCCTGACGATCCCTGGCAGTCCATCGCCGCGCCACTGGCGGCGATGGCCGGACCACGCATTCCCGCCGGGACGCTGCTGGCCGATCCGCCGGCAGCCGGCGAGGACGCCCTGCCCTCCCTGCGCGCCGCCATCGCGCGCTGCCACGCCAGTGGCGGCGGGCGCGTGGTCGTGCCGCCCGGCGAGCACCTGCTCCGCGGGCCGCTGGTGCTGCTCAGCCGGATCGAGGTCCACCTGCAGCGCGGTTGCACCCTGCGCTTCAGCGGCGAGCCCGCCGACTTCCTGCCGCCCGTCTTCCAGCGCTGGGAAGGCACCGAGGCGCTGTCGCACTCCCCGCTCATCACCGCGCACGGGGCCACCGACATCGCCCTGACCGGCGCAGGATGCATCGATGGCCAGGGCAGCCGCGTCTTCGCCGGTTGGCAGCCGCAGCAAGGCCCGGACCAGGAACGGCTGCGCCAGTTCGGCCGCGACGGTCAGCCGGTGGATGGTCGCGTGTTCGGCACGGGCACCCGGCTGCGCCCCAGCCTGTTCCAGCCCATCGCCTGCGAGCGCGTGCTGCTCTCCGGCGTCACCCTGCGCGATGCGCCGTTCTGGGTCATCCATCCGACCTATTGCCGGCAGGTGATCGTGCGCGGCGTGACCGTGGACAGCCTCAACCACAACAACGACGGCTGCGATCCCGATTCGTGCGAGGAGGTCCTGGTGGAGGGCTGCACCTTCAGCACTGGCGACGACGCCATGGCGATCAAGGCGGGACGCGATGCCGACGCCTGGCGGGTCGGGCGTCCGACACGGCGGGTGCTGGTACGCGGCTGCACCCTGCGCTCGCGCATCAACGGCCTGTGCATCGGCAGCGAGATGAGCGGTGGGGTGTCCGAGGTGTTCATGGAGGACTGCCGCATCGAGACCGCCGCGTCGGTCCTGTATCTCAAGGGCAATCGCGATCGCGGAGGGGCGATCGATGGCGTTCATATGCGCCGGATCGAGGTCGGCCGCGCCGAAGTGGCAGTGATCCGTTTCGAGCCCAACTACAAGGGACGGGGCGCCGGCTGCCATCCCCCCGCCATGCGTCGCGTACGTATCGCGGATGTGCACTGCCGCACCGCGGACGCCTTCGGGCTGTTCATCGACGGCGATCCCGAGCTGCCGGTCGAGGACGTGCTCCTGTCGCGCATCGTCATCGATGAGGCCCGGCATCCCTTGTGGCTGCGCCATGCCCGCGGCGTGCGCTGCGACCAGGTGCGGATCAACGGTGCGGAGATCCCCGCCGAGCCCTCCGTGCAGCCGCCCGGGTCCGAGCCGCCGCCGCTGCGCATGTAGCGGGATGGTAACAACTCAGGCCGAGGCCCCGTCTCGCAGCGATGGGGCTGCCGCCGAGCGGCGGTGGGCGGATATAATGGGCGAAGCCCATCCGCCCGCGGTTTCGGAACGAAACCGAGCTGCGACAAAGATACTACCACCGAATCAAGACCTTCTTTGCAGTTCATGCCGTAGGGATAGGCTACCCGACGAGCCGATC
>JFJP01042584.1_pt1 | contig 10035 bp, 8 predicted proteins | sample 431651 | NCBI WGS metagenome assembly JFJP01 (sample SAMN02602958, study PRJNA72255) | Microbial mat metagenome, whole genome shotgun sequencing project. | biome: fresh water; feature: sink hole; material: water; isolation source: purple microbial (photo- and chemosynthetic) mats found in...
TCGCCGAAACTTATCGCAGCCATAACACGTCCTTCATCGCTTCTTGAAGCCTAGGCATCCACCATACACCCTTACATTCCTGTAAGGAACAGTACGAACGTACTACTCTCTTACCAAATGTGTTTTGTACACCGCTGTACATTTTGTGTGTGTCCAGTCTCTAAAAAATACATTAATTAGAACTGGACTTGTGTTTTGGTTCGTCGTGGACGAAAAGACCCTGCTTACGCAAAAATGTCTTTACACGACGAACCGATTTTACCTACCACTTAAATTTTGCAATTTAAGTGCACCCCGCCAGTGTCGAACTAGCGAGGATTTTTCAGAGTGGGCTTTATCAGACCCACTCCTAGAATATGCAATTGTATGACCATCGTCATACAACTCCCATTCGTTCGGTCATACAAGTGAAAGTGTAAACACGATGTGTTCTTACTTTTACTTGTGCGACGCTCACTAATGGGATTTGTCAAATATCGCGTACCCCCTTGAGTTCTTTTGAGGAAATCTTGAAGCTCATAAGCAATTGCTTCTGAGTCCTGACTTGTTCCTAAGAACTCATAAATACGTGAACGCTATAGTATACGATCAGAAAATAAAGTCAAGCAAATCGCTATAATCTTAACCACTTTTGTAATCATCTAATATTTTCATAGTATTTTTTACAATTTATTTAAAATAATAAAGTTCACTAATTAATATGATTTTGTTAAATTTGACAAAAATATCCTTATATAATTGGAAAAATATTTCAATAAATAAACTTTATATTGATCTAGCAACCAAATCTTTTTTTAATTACAAGAATAATAAATTAACAAAAGCCGACTTATTTTCTAAGTCGGCTTGTTTTTAACTTTAAATGATTTTTCTTAAAATTGAATTAACCAATTATTGTAGCAATATGTAAGTATGTAAGCATACCAATTAATGCTAAACTTAAGCATTGGACTAACCAACTATCTTCAGTTTGAAACGTCATTATGTTATCTTCTAAATTTTTCATACAATTTTTTGTACTAATTTATTTTATTAAAGAACTGACTCAAAGAACTAACTTCTTTTCACTAGATTTACCTAAATTAAATCTAGTGCAACAACAGAAAGGGCAAGACCTAAGTCTTGCCCTCCTGTTATTACTAATAGTATCTATTATTTTTCAAATTCAAACAACTACCCACTGTGGATAACTAAACAAAACCACTTGACTGAAGTCAAGTGGTTTTGTTTTGAATGGCGGATGAATACTACATCATCTTCACATCAATATTTACTCCAGACGGAAGAGAGAGATTGGTAAGTGCCTCCACTACCTTTGGGCCTGGATTAAGAATATCAACAACTCGTTTATGCATTCGCATTTCGAATTGTTCTCGCGCATCTTTATAGACGAACGTCGAGCGGTTGACGGTATACTTCTTAATTTCAGTCGGCATTGGAATCGGACCAATTATCTTCGCATCAAAACGGAGTGCTGTATCAATTATTTGCTTAATACTCGCATCAAGAATCTTATGCTCGTAAGCACGGACACGAATACGAAGTTTATTAATCTCAGCTGGGGCAGTTTTTTTTGTAGTATCTGTAGCCATAAGTATGTTAATTAAATCGTCTAAAGTTAGGCGATAATTTTTGTTACCACACCGGCACCTACTGTCTTACCACCCTCACGGATAGCAAAGTTTTGCTGATCCTCAAGCGCTACTGGAGCTACCAGTTTTACTTTGAATTTTGCAGTATCTCCCGGCATAACCATTTCTACACCCTCAGCAAGAGTTACATCTCCTGTTACGTCTGTAGTACGGATATAAAATTGTGGTTTATAACCTGAGAAAAATGGGGTATGACGACCACCTTCATCTTTAGAAAGCACGTATACCTCCGCTTCAAATTCAGTATGCGGAGTAACAGAACCTTTTTTAGCAAGTACTTGCCCACGATGAACATCTTCTTTCTTAGTACCGCGAAGTAGAATACCAGCATTGTCTCCAGCTTGTGCACGATCTAGTTGCTTGTTGAACATTTCAACTCCAGTAACTGTTGTCACTGCTGTATTCTTGATACCAACAATTTCAACATCTTCTCCTACCTTAACAGCACCACGTTCTACACGACCTGTTACTACAGTGCCACGTCCTTCAATTGAAAAGATATCTTCAATTGGCATAAGGAATGGCTTATCAAGATCACGAACTGGTGTTGGGAAGTATGAGTCCATAGCATTAACTAGTTCAATCACTTTATCTCCCCATTCTGAAGAAGGGTCTTCAAGAGCTTTAAGACCAGAACCTTTTATAACTGGAGCATTAGCACCATCATATCCGTTCTTAGTAAGAAGCTCTCGAAGTTCCTCTTCTACAAGCATAATCATTTCTTCATCATCAACCATATCGCACTTGTTTAGGAACACGATAATGTTTGGAACACCAACTTGCTTGGCCAAAAGTACGTGCTCACGAGTTTGTGGCATCGCACCGTCAGTAGCAGCTACCACAAGAACAGCTCCGTCCATTTGAGCAGCTCCAGTAATCATATTCTTAATGTAGTCGGCGTGTCCTGGCGCATCAATGTGTGCGTAGTGACGAATTGGAGTTTCGTACTCAGAGTGTGAGAGCGAAATAGTAATACCTCGTGCTTTTTCTTCTGGGGCTTTATCAATTTCATCTACTCCTTTTGTAGTAGCTGAAAAACCATTACCACGAGCGTGAAGAGTGTTAAGGATAGCTGCGGTAAGGGTAGTTTTTCCGTGGTCAACGTGACCAATTGTTCCTACGTTTACGTGGGGCTTTGTACGATCAAATACACCTGCCATAAATTTTATTAATACGTTAAGTTTATAAACCGCACACAGCTACCTTTAAAAAGCCGGTGTCCCTGCGTACATTCTAAGCGGCGCGAGAACAATCGCGCTGAGAATGAACATAGGGAGCGTGTGAAAGAGCAATACTATTAGTCGCTCCACAAACAACCGAAGTTGTATGCGGTTTTGCAATACTACCAAAGTAATTAAGTTTTGCAAGCAATCACAAAGTGACAAATATGCGTATTGATAGATAATAATCTATTTTCTAGCGATTATCTTTCCAATCCGTCACAACATAGACATCTGAAGTCTTTGGCACAAGTGGTGGTGGACTAATTACCAAGTTACGATCATAAGTATTTGTACGATTATTAAAGCCAGAGGAATATGTAGTACCATACATCCATTTAGTACCCTCACGTCCCAAAGAAACAATAGTGCCGTTTACAGTTAAAGAATTACGCTTACTATATGGTCGCAAATTAGTAGGTGAATAAGGCAAACGATAAGTTGAATCACAACCTTCGCTACTAAAATTATTTTCACAATAACGATTTCTACCAAAGCGACCATTTTGTGCCACAAAAATTCCATTAATACTCATATCATTAGGAACATTCAAACCCACTAATACATCTTGTTCAGCAATAGCAAGTAATCCAGAAGAAGTTGACGTATAAGTAATATTATCATTTAAAATTATTTGTGGATTAATTGCACTTGAAGCTATATTTGCTGCCGCCAAAGTGACTTTTTGATTAATACTTCCATCAAGCCAAACTTTATCTTGTACATAAATTAATGGGCAATTAGCATTTATTGTATATGTACCATATAAACTACTATTTGAAATTACGTGACGTTCTGTTTGCCAAGCATTTTCAGTGGTATATCCATAATAGGAAAGGGTTCCTGTCACACGATAAACAGAAATTGTACTATTACCATTAAAATGAACTCGGTATCCATAATTACCAGAAGCTGGTAAATAAATACCTCCATTATTTTGAGCTTTGTTTTGCATCTGTGCTAAATCAATCGACAAACCATTAAAATTTATTGGAGCTGCCGGAAATGAAAAGAGAGCACTGTTAGCATTAGCAGTGGTTGTAAAAACACCATCTTTAGTTCTGGTTGGAGAACAACCAAAAGTACTCGTACACGACCAAGTACTCTGACCACTTGTCACAGTTGAATTATTAGTACCGTCCATTCTAATTCCACCATTTGAATGATAAGGTCCAACTATCACACGATCATTACCTGCCCAGACACTGGAGTTAATGATATATGCATATTCAGCTACACTCGGTCTTGCATATCTAGCAGTAATGGTACGGACTATATCTGGTTCTGTATAAGTATAACCACGTGAAGTAACTTCAATCGAAGAGACTTCACCACAAAAGGTGGTGCTAGCAACATCAAGAGAAAATTCACCGATAGCTCCTCCTTCTGGATCATAATAAGTATGCACATACGGGCCAGGTAAACCAGTCCCGTTTGTCACATCATTTGGGTAATGAACAAGATACCACTTATAATAATTCATACCGGCCTCAGCAATATCAAGAGCTTGTTGAAGTTCAACTTTCTGCTCTACTACCTTACTTTGGGTGATAATGTAACCAAAAAAGGAACTCATAATAGTCATAAAGACTGCTCCAAAAACCAAGACCAAAATAATCAAATAACCTGATGTAGATACTAAGCCATTTTTTTTACATTTTGATAACATATTTATAGATTATCTTTTAGATTTCTAGGTGCTATGCCACTACGAAGCATAAATTCTCCAGGAGAACGTAATGGATCAATATTCACTATTAAACGCATTTCTATATACCGAATATCTGTGAGTAAACTAGAAGTGGCAGTAATTTGTGTACCTATTTCATTAAAGTATTTAAAAGTAGAAGTGGCTTGTACTATATTTTGGACAAACTCTGACAATACTTCAGTTTTGCTAGGTGTGATCAAATTATACACTGGAGGAGTTCCAGTTGCTTCATAAGTAAACTTATACAAAGTTGTAGACGCTAACTGATACAAGGTATATTCAGTGGATTTATCTTTATCAATATCACTATAAAAACCAAACTGTTGTGGTTCTGTAAGAACAATCGGAAACGTTCCGTCATCAGCATAAAGCATTTCACGAGCATCAGAAGACCAGTCTTGCAAACCACGTCTAGCGTGATCAATCTCATACGACTGAGCTATTGTATAACTATTATATTGATACAAATTCATAATACTCAACCCAATCACAAGCGACAGCAAAGTAAACAAACTCAACACTACCAATGTCTCTACTAATGTAAAACCATATTTTTTGTTATTGTTCATAATTTTACGGATTAATAATTACTTCTTGATATGTTGTTCCAGAAATTGTAGTCGAAGCTTGTGTCGTAGTTGCAAAACCAAGTGCACCTACCTGTAATTCATATTCACTAGTATTATTTAAATTAGCAAAAAATGCTTGTCCACAAACTCCCGTTTCATTAGTCAATACCGTACCAGACAAATTATCAAGCCTAACAGAAGCACCAGCAATCGGATTACCTGAACTATCTTTAGCTAAGACACGTAAATTATGTGTTCCTCCAATTTCGGCATAGATATTTAATATTTTTTGAGTATCAGGTGCGAGATAATACGGTATTGTTGTGCAAGCTTCCGAGACATCATATCCATCTCCTAAAATAATTTTGTAAGTATCCCACTCTATATTTTCTAATTTTATTTGTCCGGATCCATTAGTACTAGTGGCAATATTAAATTTATAAGAATTTTGCGAGGATGCATCCATTCCTATTACTTTAGATCCAAAAATTGTCATTGCTGTATTGGCAAGTTTTGTTCGCTCACTGCTATAACTAACTAAAACTTCATCAACTACCGGAGTAATAGCGTTATTATTTGTAGAGAGATCTATTCCAACCACTATTGTTGGGTACTCAAGTGGATTAAGTACTGATAAATTAATTTTTGTACCAGGGAATCCAGCAGTATTTCCAGGCAAATCTACATCATCGATTAATGAAGTCAAAGTAGTACTGGCATAAATACGAACCCTTGCATCAGTACCACTTGGTACATTTTTTGTAATTGAAAGCAGACCCCAAGATTCATTGACTGCCGGCGTAATTGGGTTAAATATTACACTTCCAACAGTCTCATAAACTCCTACTGTCTCTTTTAAGGTCAAAGCTCCTGAAGTAGTAGTCACACTAGTAGTCGCAAACATATTAAGTAAATTTGTAAATGATTCCACTACATCAACTTTTGTTTCAGCATTAAAAGCAGTGATATTTAAATCACTTAACCGGTCTACTTGAAAATTAACAGTCGAAACATCAGCTTCAAGAACTGCAAATGGTTGAACAGCAGGAAAAGGTAGTGACGTAGTGGCTTGTCGTGTTTGTTCACTCGAATATCCAGACGCAAACACAAAGACTTCATAACCAGCACCCGCCGGCGCTCCTGTAAATAAAGCTACCCCAGTTGCGTCTGTAGTTCGAGTAACATCAATTGTTGAAGTACTGATTTTATTTAATAAACGGACACTAATGCCTGGCAAAGGTTCTACTAAGGAATCAAAAACATTCACTCGTAAAGTACCTCCACCAGCATCAGTTTCGATAGAACGCGGAGTCACAGTACTAATTAAACTAAATGAATCGGTCACATCATTGATTGTCCAAGAATATTCAATTTTAAAACGTTTATAATCAGCAATAACGCTATTACTATCAAGCGATCCAACACCATCAGCAGGATCGTCTACATATTCAATCAAAACCCTCTCAGTAAATTCAATTCCATTTAAACTGACAATCCTCGTTTGTGGAATCAAGCCATTTGGCAAACCAGATACAGTACCAATACTGGAATAAGGCAATGAGCGAATATATTCTGAACGATCAGTAACTAAAGAAAGGGCCGACATTTTAGCTCTAGTATGTGCAATCAATTTTAAAGAATATTCAAAACCAGTAAACAAACCTGCAAATACTAAAGTAATAATAGCAATTAAAAAAATTACTTCGACGATTGAGAAACCAGTTAGATTAGTTTTTTTCAATCGTAACATACATTATTTAAGACCGTCTCCAATCGAATAAATTGGAGCAATCATCGCTAAAGCAAAAAAACCAACACCCCCGCCAATAACCACCATCAGTAGTGGTTCAATAATTGTAGAGAGGTCTTTAGTTTTACGTTCAACTTCATTTTCATAAAAAATAGCTAACTCTCCTAACATCCCAGCAATTTGTCCAGTTTCTTCTCCAACCATAATCATTTCTCCTACTAAAATTGGATAAAGATCTTGTCTTTCTATAAATACTTCTGACAAGGCAGTCCCTTTTTCTACTCTCGTTCTAGCTTCACGTAGTATTTTTTTATAAAATACATTTTGAACTACTTCTTCAGTAATCTCTATAGCTGCCATCACATCAACTCCGGAATTAAGAAGTGACGATAAAGTTCTGGCGGTTCTGGCTGAATTTGTCTCTTTAGCTAAAGTTCCAATTACTGGTAAACGAACAACCAACCAAGAAGAAACCGTTTTACCAATCTTTGATTTAAAAAAATAAATTATTCCAGTTAAAAAACTCACCAAACCAAATATTACAATCAATGTATTATTAGCGAAAAAATCACTAGTTGCAATAATAAATTTAGTTGTTATAGGCAAGTCAATCTCCATATTCTTAAAAACATCAGTAATCTTTGGTATAACAAAAATCATCATTAAAATTCCTATAACAATCATTACAATAAGTACTATAGTCGGATAGATCATCGCTCCCTTAATACGTTTAGTCAGACTGGCTGACTTTTCCATCTGATTGGAGAGTGTTTTCAATGATTCAGATAAATTTCCACTTTCTTCACCAGAACGCACCATTGCAATATATAGATCACTAAAAACATCTTTATGTTCTTTTAAAGCTTCAAAGAATTGCTCACCTGTATTAATTTTTTCAATAAGAGTTTTTATGACTTTTTTTAATTTTGGATTTTTACTCTGTCGTTCTAAAACTGACAATGCTCTAAGCAAAGTCAAACCAGCAGTAAGCATTGAACCTAAATTACGAGTAATCATTACCAACTCGTCACTCTTTACTCGACTAAGTTTGGCATTAATCGACTCTAAGTCAAAAAAACCTGACAATACCTTACCTGAACCTTCTTCAATACTTGAAACGCTATGACTATTTTTTCTTGCAAGATCGTAAACAGCATACCGATCATCGGCAGTAACAGTCTCTTTTACCTTATTACCAGTACTGTCTTCTCCTGTGTAGGTAAATATTGCCATATACAATCCTATTCGCTAATAACACGTAACACTTCTTCAATACTAGTCAATCCTTTTGCTGCTTTATATATTCCATCTTCCATCATCGTCAACATTCCTTCTTTACGTGCTTGTACTTCAATTTCATCTCCTGTCTTACCTGACATCACCATATCTTTGATTGTCGGAGACATTTCTAGCACTTCGTGAATACCCATACGACCCTTATAGCCATCTTCTAATTCACCATTTTCCTTAGGATGATAAAAAGTAATATCATTCCAAGTTGCATTTTCTTTAACTACCCCTTCTTCTTTCAATGTCTTCATTACCACATCAAGATCAACTTTTTTTCCTAAATCGTCCCGTTCCGCTTTTGAGATTGAAACTAGTAAAAATGCTTCAAGTCCCATATCTACCAAACGAGCAACTGTTCCTGAAGCAGAATTAGTATGCACAGTAGCCAACACCAAGTGTCCTGTAAGAGCTGCATTAATAGCCAAACTAGCAGTCTCTTGATCACGAACTTCACCAACCATAATAATGTCGGGATCTTGACGCATTAAAGAACGCAGACCAGCCGCAAAAGTGAACCCTATCTCTGGCTTTACCTGACTTTGATTAACTCGAGCCATCTGATATTCAATCGGATCTTCAATGGTAGAAATATTTACTTCTGGTGTATTTAGTAAATCAAGAACTGTATATAAAGTAGTCGACTTTCCTGAACCAGTTGGCCCTGTTACAAGAATGATACCAGTTGTGGCACGTGTGGCTTTATGAATCCTCTCTAAGGTAGAGCCGTGGAAACCAATTCCTTCAAGTGAAAATCCTGCTCGTGACTCACGTAAAAGACGCATAACAATCTTTTCTCCATAAAATACAGGTAACATTGAAACACGGAAAGCTACCTTTTGACCGTCCATTTCCATCTTAAAACGACCGTCTTGAGGTAATCTTTTTTGATCAAGTTTTAAATTTGCCAACACCTTAATACGAGCAACTAATGTACCTGAAGCGTGTTTAGGTAATTTCATAGCGTCGTTTAACATTCCATCTATTCGATATCTGACAATTACCTCTTCTTCAGATGGTTCAATATGAATATCTGAGGCACCTTGAATAATAGCGTGACGTAAAAGAGTATCAACAATACGCACCACAGGTAAATCCTCAGCTATTTTTTTAAGATCACTTTCAGACAATTCTTCACCAGCTTCTTCAGCAATTACTTTAAGTGATGAAGCATCTCTCATAATAATTTCACCAAATTCATCTTTAAGAGTCTTTTGATATTGTCTTAAAGCAGTTCGCATTGAATCAACATCTGTCAAACGAGGTAAAATTTTTAGACCAACTTTTTTCTTTACAAAGTCAATTGCTGGTAGATCAGCAGTGTCCAACATAGCAACCTCAAGTTCTTTTTCATTCTTTTTGTAAGCAATGATATTGTGATTTCTCGCTACTGGTTCAGGAATAAGTGAAAGTACATCAAATTCAATCTTACTATTCTTAAGAGAAACAAATGGAATACCTAATACATAAGACTCTACTCGTCGCATATCGTCTTCTGTCATATGACCGTGAGCTATCAGTACTTCTGCCAAAGTCCGATGTTCATCTTTTACTATTTTTTCAACCGCAGAAATATCTGCCTTAGTAATTAAGCCAGCGTCAATAACAAAGTGCTTGAGTTGTTCATCTTGTATTCGCACAATAATTCCAAATGAGCTAATAAGAGCTACTTAGCATATATTGTAACACCAAACATTAATTTTTCCGCAGTCGCTATTCCCCACTTTACGTTTTTATTATCTATAACTTCTACATTTCATTGCAATACCCTACATTACTGTTAGAATTGAATAACAATCAGTCCTATAGCGGGACGGTGCCTAACCCATTAGCTTAAGCTGTTGGT
>JFJP01000527.1_pt1 | contig 10034 bp, 8 predicted proteins | sample 431651 | NCBI WGS metagenome assembly JFJP01 (sample SAMN02602958, study PRJNA72255) | Microbial mat metagenome, whole genome shotgun sequencing project. | biome: fresh water; feature: sink hole; material: water; isolation source: purple microbial (photo- and chemosynthetic) mats found in...
GGGAGAAGCAGAAGCCCTTGTCCATCTGCTTCTTGACGGCCTCGTTGATCTCGGGCTCGTTGTAGCCCATGATGATCGGCCCGTAGGCGCAAAGCATATCGATGTAGTCATTGCCGTCCACATCCACGATGTGCCCGCCGTAGCCTCGCTCCAGGAAGATCGGGTACTCACCAGGAATGAAGTTGTAAGGGCGGCGGATGCCCATTACGCCCCCAGGAGACAGAGTTTGGGCCTCCTCGAACATCTTCATGGACTTGATGAGATTGAGCTTGGGTGCGCTTACAGCCATGGTGGGCTCCTTTTGAAAGTGATGTGGTCCGTGATCGATGACCAGTGGTTAGTGATCAGCAACGCATTTCCCGTCACTAACCACTGACCATCGACATCTTCTCTACATGTAGCGTTCCTCGAACAATTTCCGGAGTTTCTCGTTCTCGCGCAGCTCCCACAGGGTGATCTCTGCGTGATCCTTGGTATAACCATTGCCAACGATCATGGTGACGTCCTTGCCCACGCCTTCGGCACCCAGAGCGGCTTTCGTGAAATTGGTGGCCATGCTGAAGAAGTAGACGAGGCCACCATCCCGGCAGGGAAGGATGCTGCCCATCTCGCAGTTGGACACGTTCACGCAATTAATGACGAGATCGAATTCTTTTCCACCATTCGCGTTCTTGACGATGTCGAGAAACTCCACGGGCTTGGTCGCATCACCCGTCACCGCTTCATGGCATAGGTTCAGGCCCATCAGAATCGGAATGTCCTTGGCATGGTGGACATTGCCGACCACGCGACCGGTGGGACCGACCCGCTTCATGGCTTCGTAGCAGCAGAGCAATCCAGACTTGCCACCGGCGCCGATGATGAGAACCCGGTCTCCGGGCCTCACGAGCTTGGCCGCCTGGGCCGGGGCTCCCGCCACATCCAAGGCCGCGAGGGCGAGGCTCTCGGTCATGTCTTCCGGAAGCTTCGCGTAGATGCCGGATTCGAACAGGATGGCCTGTCCTTCGATCTCCACCCGATCGATGTCCTGGTGGATCTTCTTGATCTTCTTGATCTTGAGAGGCGTGAGGCTGAGGGAGACGAGAGACGCGATCTTGTCGCCCACCTTGAGATCCCGATCCTTCAGGGCAGCTCCGATCTTGGCCACCTTGCCGATGAACATGCCACCGGAACCGGTGATCGGATTCTGCATCTTGCCTCGCTGTTCAACGATTTCCAGTATCTTGGCTTCGATCTTCTTGATGTCTCCGCCAGCGGCTTCCTCCAGCTGCGTGAAGCTAGCTGAATCGATGTTCAGAGCGATCACGTCCACCAGAATCTCGTTGTCGTAGACGGTCGAGAAGTCGTTGTCGATCTGGAGCGCCGGCTGGGGCAATACCCCTTTCGGCTTGAGCACGCGGTGAGAGCCGTACTTGCACGCGATGCGAACAGTCATAATTCACCTCTATTGGGTTGTGTGAATGTCCCTGCGCCGAATCATCCGTACGTCCGTCGAGAGACAAACCTGATGACCAAATCTAGACGGACTATTCCCCCTTCGTATACTCATTTTTTTCATCCCCCCCATGAATCAAATTCATAGCCGGATTTCCCAGTATTCGTGAACAGAACGGTCTATAAGAAATAGCCATGCACTTCAATACTGCTTTATTCATAGTTGAATCAATATAATGCAATAACAATGGGCGCATTTTCTGCGAATTGATGGCCCTCCATCCCGACCAGACGGTGCCATGTACCTCAACCTGCTTTCGGTCGCCCTGCTTCGGGCCATTTTATGGCGGATCCTGCTACGGGCGCACTGCCCCGGGACTCTTTCCCGGTGACCGCCAAGCATCGTTTGTATTAGCAATACTGATTGATTAGAAAATTTATTAATGGCACTAATTTAGAAGAATGCCCTACCATTATCGAGTCAGGTTAGTGAGCTATTCACTGTTGGGCATGCATACTGCGTAAGATTCCGCCTGGAAGCATCGGTTCGGAATTCCGAAGGTCTTTCAAGACCGCTTGTCATGACGGCTTTCCCCTAGCCGACATCTATCGCCGATCATGGACGCAGTGAAAACGATGGCGAATGCCTCTGGATTGATGGATTGCATCCCATTGTCTGGATGGCATACATTGACACCAAGGAGACAGGAAAATGAGCATGGGAAAAGGATGCCGGTACGGAAGCCACCGTGTCATCGAACCGAAGGGCATATTGCCGCAACCGGCGCTGAAACTCGACAATACGATGAAGGTCTATGACAACGAAGTGCTCATCGACGTGAGTACCTTGAATATCGACTCCGCCAGTTATACGCAGATGCGCTCGTTCTGCGGCGGCGATGCCGAGAAAATGAAGGCGATGATCCTGTCCATCGTTGCCGAGCGCGGCAAGATGCAGAATCCCGTCACCGGATCCGGCGGCATGCTTATCGGCTCTGTGCGTGAAATCGGTTCCGCGTATCCGGACAAGAAACTCCGGATCGGGGAGAAAATCGCCACTCTCGTGTCTCTGTCGCTAACGCCTCTCAAGATCAATTCGATCAAGCATCTCGATCCCGACCATGACCAAGTGGAAGTTGATGCGCAGGCGATCCTGTTTGAAAGCGGCATCTATGCCACGGTGCCTTCAGACATGCCTGAAAGGCTTGCTCTCGCTGTCCTCGACGTTGCGGGCGCTCCCGCCCAGGTCGACCGCCTTGTAAGGGAAGGCGATACCGTCTGCATTATCGGCGGCGGAGGCAAATCGGGTGTCCTTTGTTGCTACCAGGCGATGAAGAACGTCGGCCCATACGGAAAAGTGATCGTGGTGGAGTACTCCAAGGAAAACGCCAAGCGCATCACGGACATGAAGCTCGCCACGCATGTCATCATCGCAGACGCCACCGATGCGATCGACGTTTACCACAAGGTAGTCGCCATCACGGGCGAGCGCGCCTGCGACGTCACGATCAACAACGTGAACGTCCCCAATACCGAAATGACGTCGATCTTGATAACGAAAGGGCAAGGTCTCATCTACTTCTTCTCAATGGCCACGTCTTTTACGAAGGCCGCGCTTGGAGCGGAAGGGGTCGGCAAGGATATCGAGTTGATCGTCGGCAACGGTTATGCCAAAGGCCACTCAATACGGGCGCTGTTCGAAAAGCTGTACGTGTGACCTGCTTTTACAGGCAGTGACTGCAAGGCGGGCGATGAGAGAATCGCCCGCCTTTTTAACATCACGAGAGTCCTTTCGCGCGCATTCGCGGCCCGGCAAGGCTTGCTTGTGCGCTGCTGCTGGGTTCCCTGGGCCAAGTTGCTGTTGAAGGGTGTCCCTCCTGACCGCGCCCTGCATCCATTCCTTGGTTCCGGTGATGTCCGCAGCCATCAGAACCACCTGGCGGCTGGATGGAAGCGGGCCATCCTCTGGGCATCCTGCCCCGCACCGGAAGTCATGGTCCGGATGGGTTTGGCGAGAAGTGAAACCTCGCGTTCGATCACGCGCACGATGGCTGGGTCGAGGGTCACTGGTTCAAAGCGGGGCAGGCGCCGAGGAGAGAGCGCCGATTCCTTCCGGAACCGGCGCTTCCCGGAGGTCTCGCTCACGCCTACTTGGTCACGAGCTTGAGGGAGACGGGCACGTTCTTCTGGACGGTTTTCCCGGCCAGAACAGCCTTTACGGTGTCCACGCCCAGGGAACCGATAAGCGCCGGCTGCTGGGCCACGGTGGCGGCCAGGGTGCCGGCCTTCACGGCGGCGATGGCATCGTCGGTGGCATCGAAGCCCACCACCAGGATCTTGCGACCCGAGCCCTGGATGGCCTTGAGGGCGCCCAGGGCCATCTCGTCATTGTGGGCGAAAACGGCGTCAACGGTGGGTTGGGCCTGCAGGAGGTTCTCCATGACGCCCATGCCTTTGGCACGGTCGAAGTCCGCCACCTGGCGGGCCACTACCTGGATCTTGGTGGCACCGATGGCCTCATTGAAGCCCTTGCCGCGATCCCGGGCGGCGGAGGTGCCCGCGATGCCTTCCAGCTCTACGACCTTCCCCTTCCCGCCCAGCACCTTGGCGATGTACGCACCCGCCATCTTGCCCCCCGCCACGTTATCGGAGGCGATGTGCGACACCACCACACCGGCATTGGCGCCCCGGTCGAGGGTGATCACGGGGATCTTCTCCCGGTTGGCCAGCTTGATGGCCGCGCCCACGGCGCCAGAATCCGTGGGATTGATGAGAATGGCGGAGACTCGCTGGGAAACGAGGTCTTCGGCATTCGCCATCTCCTTGGCGGAATCGTTCTGGGAATCGAGCACGATCAGATCGAGGCCCACCGCCTTGGCCTGCTTCACCGCGCCATCCCGCAGCGTGACGAAGAAGGGGTTGTTGAGGGTCGAGAGGACCAGCCCGACCTTGGGCTTGGCCTGGGCGACAAGACAAGCCGGAACCAGGGCCAGGGTCAGCAGGAATGCCAGGGATTTCTTCATGAAAACCTCCTCAGGTTGTCGGGCGAGGCCCGAATGGGGCATCAGACTTCACTCTTCCGGTCCAGCAGAACCGCGATGAGGATGATCACGCCCTTCGCGATCATCTGGTAATAGGACGACACGTTCATGAGGTTGAGGGCATTGTTGAGGATGCCGATGATGAGGGCCCCGACGAGGGTGCCCAGGATGTGGCCCGAGCCCCCGGCCAGGCTTGTCCCACCGAGCACCACCGCCGCGATGGCATCCAGCTCGTATCCGGCTCCCGCCGTGGGCTGGGCGGAGGAGAGCCGCGAGGTCAGGATGATGCCGGCCATGGCCGCGAGCAGGCCGCTCACCGCGTAGACCGTGGTCTTGATCAGGCCGGTGCGCAGGCCGGAAAGCCGCGTCGCTTCCTCGTTTCCCCCCAGGGCATAGACGTAGCGACCGAAGCGCGTATGGCGCAGGACGTAGTAGGCCAGGGCCAGCACGGCGATCATGACGAAGATGGGCACGGGAACGCCGAAGGCGTAGCCCTGTCCCAGGAACGCGAAGGCCTCGGCAGGGCCTACGTCTGCAGAGAGGGGCTTGCCATCGGTGAAGACGAGCGTGGCGCCACGCAACAGCGTCATGGAAACGAAGGTGGCGATGAAGGGCTGGACCTTACCCTTGGTAATCACCACCCCTGTGACGGCCCCGATGGTTGCTCCGAGGAGCAAGACGAGGGCCACGCTCGCGGCCAAAGGCATCTGGGTCGCCAGGAGGGCGGCCATGATGGCGCCCGCATAGGCGAGCACTGAGCCCACGGACAAGTCGATGCCTCCCGTGAGGATGACGAAGGTCATGCCCGTGGCGATCACCGCATTGATGGAGGTCTGCCGGAGGACATTGAGGATGTTCCCCGTGGTGAGGAACCTCGGGCTGAACCACGAAATGGCGAGGGACAGGATCACCAGTCCGATCAGGGGCCTCAGGCGCGCAACGAGATCTCTATTCACGGTTTCCTTCCCCAAGGCCGATCGCCAGGCGCATGATCTTTTCCTGGTCCGCTTCCCCCCGCTCCAGCACGCCGGTGAAGGCCCCATCGTGCATGACCATGATCCGATCACTCATGCCCAGGATCTCCGGCATCTCCGAGGAGATCATGACGATGGCCAGACCCGCGCGCTTGAACCCGTTCATGAGGTTGTAGATTTCCTGCTTCGCCCCCACATCCACGCCCCGGGTGGGCTCGTCCAGGATGAGCACCCTGGGGGTCGTAATGAGGCCCTTGGCGATGGAGACTTTCTGCTGATTGCCCCCGGAGAGATTGCGCACCTTCTGGGTATCCCCGGGGGTCTTGATGGCCAGGCTCTCCACGTAGCCGCAGGCAGCGCCCTTCTCCGCCCTGGCGGACAGGAAGCCCAGGAACTTCTGGAACCGCTGCAGCACGGGCAGCGTGATGTTCTCCCGGATGCTGAGCCCGAGGACGAGACCGCGCCCCTTGCGATCCTCCGACACGTAGGCCAGGCCCCGGGAGACGGCCTCGTGGGGGCTGCGGGGCGCGTAGGGTTCGCCATCCAGCCGCACCTCTCCCCCGGTCCTCGGCAGGGCCCCGTAGAGCGCAAGGGCCAGCTCCGTCCGCCCGGAGCCCATGAGGCCCGTCACCCCCAGGATCTCGCCGCCGCGCACGGCAAAGGTCGCCTGGCGCGTCAAGTGGCTCTGGAGACGCGCCACGGAGAGCCGAACGGGCCCCGGAACGGCTTCCACATGGGGGTATTGTTCCGTCAGCTTGCGGCCCACCATCATCTGGATGATGGCGTCCTCTGTGAGGTCGGCCATGGCAGTCTCGCCGATGAGCCGCCCATCCCGGAGCACCGTGGCCCGGTCGCACAAGGTGAAGATCTCCGGCAACCGGTGCGAAATGTAGACCACCGCCTTGCCCGAATCCCGCAGTTCGCGGATCACCCGGAACAGGCTCTCGCTCTCCGTATCGGCCAGGGCTCCCGTGGGCTCGTCCATGATGATGACGCCCGCGTCGAAGGACAGGGCCTTGGCGATCTCCACCATCTGCTGCTGGCCGACGCTGAGGGAGGCCACCCGAGTCTTCGGAGAGGCCGTCACGCCAAGTCTGGCGAGCAGCCGCTCCGCTCCCGCGTTGAGGCGCTTCCAGTCCAGGTTGCCCAGGCCCATCACCGGCTCCCGGCCCAGGAAGATGTTCTCGGCGATGGTCAGTTCCTGCACCAGGTTCAGCTCCTGGTGGATGATGGCGATCCCCTTGAGCTGGGCGTCCCTGGGCCCCTTGAGCTCCAGGGGCTGCCCCTTGAAGAGGAGCTCGCCCGAGGTCTTCGGGTAGACGCCACTAAGGATCTTCATGAGGGTGGACTTGCCAGCGCCGTTCTCCCCCAGGAGGGCCATGACTTCTCCGGGAAAGGCCCGGAAATCGACTCCATCCAGGGCCAGAACGCCCGGGAACTGCTTGGAGATGCCCCGCATCTCGAGCATGGGAGTCATGGCTGGGGCCACTAGAAAACCACCCCGGAATAGAGGATCACATTGGAATAGGGGGTGCACTCGCCCGTGCGGACCACGGCCCTGGCCTTGCCCGTGCTCAGCTTGAAGGCCTCGTGCGGAACGAAGGTGACTGCGACGGCGACCCCCGTCCGGGCCTCGTAGGCGGCAAGGAGCTTCCCGAGCTCAGCCCACTGCCCAGGATTGCTGGTCTTGATTTCCTCCGCCACCAGGACCCGTTCGATCCGGAGCTCGTCCAGCACCGTCTCCAGGGTCGCCAGGAAGGAGGGGATCCCCTGCGTGAGGGCCAGATCGATGCGCAGGGGACCGCTGGGCACGGGCAGCCCGGCATCGGCGATCACGAGAGTGTCGGTATGGCCCATCCGCGCGATGACCGCGCTCAACTCGCCGTTCAGGAGCCTGCCGCTTTTCATTCGCGCCACCTTTACTAAAAATTGCTTCTGATATTTAGCCTGCTGTTCCCGATTGTCAAGAATGAAAAACAGGTCTTCTTCAAATCTCCTAGGCTTCACTCGAATAATTAGTCCAGATGGAAAGCGTAATAGCATAAAATATACCGATATTCTTAATATACGTCCATATATCCACTACTTTATTAAAATGCATGGAAGATGGTTAATTAAAGTTTTAATTAAAACACATCTTCTGGACACCCCCATCCGCAGGTATACTCCCGGCATGGCCACCACCCTTCAACAGGTTGCGGAACGGGCGAATGTCTCACCCGCAACGGTCTCGCTGGTCCTCAACGGACGGCCCGGAGTCGGAGCGGCGACCCGGGAGCGCGTCCTGGCCATCGCCTCCGAGCTGGACTACCGCAGCCGGAAGCGGGACCGGGAACCCACCACGCGCACGGTCCGCTTCCTCCGGATCGCCAAGCACGGCCACATCGTCAACCCCAGCCACCGCGTCTTCATCGCCGACTACCTCGATGGCATCGAGCGGGAGGCGCGGCGCCACCGGTGCGCCCTGGAGGTCAGTTCGTACGAATCCTTCCAGCCCGGGGAGATCCTGCAGGCTCTGGAGACGGGCTCCCTGGCCGGCGCCATCGTCCTGGGCACGGAACTCGACGAAGGGGATGTGGAGAAGTTCCGCTCCGTACACATCCCCCTGGTCTTCATCGATACCTACCACACCTCCCTGGACTTCGACTTCGTAGATATGAACAACGACTCGTCGGTGTTCACGGTCGTCGAATACCTGCGCAACCAGGGCCACCAGCGCATCGGACTGGTGAAAGGCGCCATCGAGACGCGCAATTTCCGGCTCCGGGAACGGAGCTTCCTGGAAAGCCTGGAACGCTTCGGCCTGGCCTTCGACGCCCGCGATCTCTTCGCCATCGATTCCACCTACGACAAGGGGCGGGAAAACATGGCCCGGCTGCTGGACGGACGCCGCGACCTCCCCAGCGCCCTGTTCTGCGTCAATGACGTCGTCGCCTACGGCTGCGCCCAGGCGCTGAAGGATGCGGGCTTCGCCATCCCGGCCGAGGTCTCCCTGGTGGGTTTCGATGACCTCCCCTCCAACGCCTTCATGAGCCCACCGCTGACCTCCATGAAGGTTTCCAAGCACTGCATCGGCCAGCGCGCCATGCAGCTCATGGCCCTGCGCCTGGAGGACCCCGGCAGACCCTCCGAAAAGACCCTCATCGGCGGCGCCCTCGTGGTCAGGGAGAGCGTGTGCCGCAGAACGGAAGGGACTCTGGGTTCATGAAACGGTACTGCGTCGTCGGAAGTCTCAACATGGACATGGTCACCCGCGTGGACCGCTTCCCCCTGCCGGGGGAGACGCTCCGGGGGCTCTCCTTCACCATCTTCCCGGGCGGGAAGGGCGCCAACCAGGCCGTGGCCCTGGCCAAACTTGGAGCCTGTGTGGAGATGGTAGGAGCCCTGGGCGACGATGTGCTGGGACACCGCTACGACGAGGTGCTAGCCAGCCTCGCCATTGGCGCTCGCGGCGTGGCCCATGTGCACGAAGCCGGTACGGGCACCGCCAGCATCGAAGTGGCCGCCTCCGGCGAAAACCATATCGTCGTGGTGGCAGGCGCCAATGACTCCGTGACGCCCGCCTACATCGAGGCTCAGCGGAGCCTGATCGAAGGCTGCGACTACCTCCTGCTCCAGCTTGAGATTCCCATGGACTCCGTCCTGCTGGCGGCGAGCATCGCCAGGGCCGCGGGCATCCCCGTCATCCTGGACCCCGCCCCCGCCCGGGAACTGCCCGAAGAACTTTACGCCCTGGTCTCCATCCTCACCCCCAACGAGACGGAAGCGCGCTTTTTGACGGGAGAAGACACCCACACCGACGCAGGCATCCAGCGAGCCGGCAGGTGCCTGCTGGCCCGGGGGGTGGACGCTGTCGTCCTCAAGGCAGGAGGCCGGGGAGCCTTCCTTGTCACCGCTGCAGAGTGCCTCCATGTGCCCGGTTTCCCGGTAGAGGTCGTGGACACCGTGGCCGCAGGGGATTCCTTCAATGCTGGCCTGGCCGCTGCTCTGGGGCAGGGCAGTCCCCTCGGCGAAGGGGTCCGTTTCGCCAACGCCACCGGCGCCCTTGCAACCCTGCGAGAGGGCGCGCAAAGTTCCATGCCCAGCAGGGAAGAGGTGCTGACTCTGTTGGCGTCGACCCTTTCGTGAAACCGCGCCGCCGGGGGAGTGCAGCCTCCGTACCCAGCCGTTCCACGTCTCTCAATTTTGACAGCACGGCTCCTGGGTCAATGGTTTTCAGGGCTCCCCCCAGGAAGCTGAAAAGCAAGGCTTTCGCCTGACCCGGAACCACCGTAGGATTAGCACGTTTGTGCCAAGGGACGGACCGCACTTTCGGGCGGGCTGGACCTTGGCCTGGAACCCCAGGGGGACGGAATGGCAGCCACTGCACAGAGGGAAATCATCCAGGTGGAGCAGAAGGTGCCGATCCTGAAGGCCATCCCTTTGAGTCTTCAGCACCTCTTCGCGATGTTCGGGGCCTCCGTGCTGGTGCCCATCCTCTTCAACACCTGGGCAGGGAAGGTGGTCATCGATCCGGCCCTGGTGCTCCTGATGAACGGCATCGGGACCCTGATCTACCTCTTCATCTGCAAGGGCAAGGCCCCGG
>JFJP01010914.1_pt1 | contig 10034 bp, 15 predicted proteins | sample 431651 | NCBI WGS metagenome assembly JFJP01 (sample SAMN02602958, study PRJNA72255) | Microbial mat metagenome, whole genome shotgun sequencing project. | biome: fresh water; feature: sink hole; material: water; isolation source: purple microbial (photo- and chemosynthetic) mats found in...
ATGCTTCGAAATAATCCGAACCGAACAGCACAAGATTCGGTTTGTATCCGAGCCATTCGATATCTCCCTTGATCGCCTCGACGAACATGGCGTCTTCCTTGACAGGGTTCGTATCATCAAATCGAAGATTGGTTTTTCCTCCGAACATTTTTGCAAGTTCGAAATTCGTGATGATCGCACGGGCATGGCCGATGTGAAGATACGCGTTCGGTTCCGGTGGAAAACGGGTCATGATGGTATTGACTTTTCCGCTTGCCAACCCCTCTTCCATGATGGTTTTAATAAAGTTCGATACTATTTCCATAATAATCCTCCGTCATTGCTTTCCGCTGATTTTAAAACCAGACGCGAATCGGCATTCAAATACAAGTCTGATTCCTGTTTCGTCTTAAGATATTTGAAATAACCCGCCGCAGCAATCATGGCGGCGTTGTCGGTACAATATTGCATCGCCGGAAAATAGACCGGGACGAAGGTGATCTGTTCAACCATTTTCGCACGCAATCCCCGGTTCGCGGCGACTCCGCCAGCGACGATGATTTGTTTGACGCCGAATCTCACCGCGGCCGATTTGGTTTTATGGACCAGGACATCCGTCACCGCCTCTTGGAAGCTTCTAGCGAAATTCGCCTTATTGATCTCGAGGTTTTTTTGAACCATGTTGTGATGGAAGTTGATTACGGCCGATTTCAAACCTGAAAAACTGAAATTGAAATCGTCCGAATCCATCATCGGTCTCGGGAAATGATAAAGGTCGAGACCTGTGGCTGAGAGTTTATCGACTTGCGGTCCTCCCGGATAGGGCAGTTCCAATACTCTGGCGACTTTATCATAAGCCTCGCCGACGGCATCGTCCACGGTTTCTCCGAGCTTTTTGAAATCAAAATGATCCTTCATTAGGATGAGTTCGGTATGTCCGCCGGAAACGACTAACGCAAGACAAGGAAATTCAATCTCACGTTCCAAATTATTCGCGTAGATATGACCCGAGATGTGATGGACGCCGATCAGTGGAATATGATAGTTCAAGGCGATGACTTTCGCAGCGGAAACACCAATCAAAAGCGAACCGATCAAACCCGGTCCTTCCGTGACCGCCACCAAGTCGATATCCTCGTACCTTATACCGGCTTTTTTAATCGCCTGATCGAACACCAAAGTCACACCTTTGACATGCTCCCGCGATGCGATTTCCGGGACGACACCACCATATTCCTTGTGGATATCGATTTGACTTAAGACAACATTCGATAGGACTTTCTTACCATCCAATACGACTGCGACGCTTGTTTCGTCGCAGCTTGTTTCAATTCCCAACACTAGCATTCTCTCACTTCATTTCTATTCGATATTTTTTAACATGAGATCCGCATCTTCGCCGTTCTCATAATATTGTTTTCTCGTTGCCACTTTCGAAAAACCGAACTTCTTATAATAGTCGATCGCCCGAGTGTTGGAAGGTCTGACCTCCAATGTCAAAGTATTGACTTGTCGGGATCTCAGGAATTGCAAGATTTGATCCATCAGGATTTTTCCAAGTCCCTGGTCCCGGTATTCCGGTATGATATAGATATTCAAAATCTGTGCCAATGGGACGTCCATCCATAGACCGACATAGCCAAGAAACGCCGAATTATCGGGGTTTTCCATAACAAAGTAGAATGCGAACGGATTCTCATTCATCTCGGTCTCAAGCGGCCCTTCGCCAATCGATTGACCGAATACGATACGATCGTATTTGACGATGATCGGAATGTCTTTTTCTTCCATGAACCGAATATTTGTTTTCATTTAGAGCGCTTTATTCCTTTCCGCTTCCGTTATCTGGAGATAATTGGGAACGAGTGCATGGACATCGTCGACTAAATCGAGTAATCCACTATTGATCAATTTGACGATATCGGGCATGCCTTCCGATATCTCATCGTGAACACGGGGAAGGGAATTTCTAAATGCTTCGACATTCATGAGCATGTCATCGACCTCATAGGTGAGAATGCCGGCGTTTTGTCTCAAACTTGCGGTAAAGGCGTTGCCTCGCCTCGCATCGATCATCGGAGCGATGAATTCACGATTCGAAGCGGATGCCAGAAGTGCCAGTGAGGAGCATTTGAACAGCGGAACCCCATTGAGGTAGCCGATCATCTTCGCGATGGCGACGCCGATCCTGACTCCGGTATAACTGCCGGGTCCGATGCCGATCAGGACGCCTTCGATCATCTTCAAATCCATCTGGTGGTTTTGAAGCATCTGATTGATCAATGGCATAATCGTCACCGAGTGGTTGCTCATACCTTCCTGATAAACCTTCTCGATCACGGCTCCATCAATGATCAATGCCAGATAAATCGATTTAGTAGCTGTATCGATCGCTAATAGTTTGGATGGCAGTTTCATAGGATCCGCTCCCTTCGATGACAACGATCCGTTCGGTTTCGTTGATCACATTAATCGTGATTTCCATGATTTCATTCGGTAGCATCGTACGGATGTAAGGATACCATTCGATGACCGCGACGCCGGTCCCGTAGATATAATCGTCCAACTCATAGTCATAGCCGATGGTTTCCAAGCGGTAAACATCCATATGGTAAAGCGGAATGTCACCCTTATAGATTTTAAGAATCGTGAAAGTCGGCGAATTGACATTGTCCTTTATTCCCATATGTCGCGCCAAAAATTGGGTGAATGTGGTTTTACCACTCCCCAAAGTTCCTTGCAAGCCGATGATGAATCCGGGCTTGACAGTCTTAGCAACATTTTCGGCCAACCGGCTCATTTCTATAAGATTACGCACATTAAAACTTTTTATCATTTTGGCACCTACAATATATATATCGTAAAAATTATATCATAAATAACATCCATATTCCGAGCAATATCAATGATATGGAATAAATAAAACCGTTATTCACTATCGATTAATTATCCATTATGCTATAATTGACGAATAAGGAGTATAGTCGTAACTATAAACCATCCAACGGACTATAATAAGTGAATAACATGTTCTTGATCATTCACAACCCGCTATCCAACAATAAGAAATCAAAGAAGACAACCTCAAAAATAGTTAAATTCTGTCAGAAGCACGATGTTCCTTTTATCCTGCGTTCCACATTGAAAATCGATAATCTGAATGATTTTCTCGATGGTAATCCGAACGTGACCGATATTATCTATTGCGGCGGTGATGGCTCGTTCAATTACCTAGTGAACAATGTCGACGTCGAACGCATCAAAGCCAACATCTACCTGGCGCAAAGCGGTTCGGGTAATGACTTCATCAGAACCTTAAAGCCCTTATATTCCGCAAACATTTCAATCGGTCAAGCCCAAAACAATACTAAGCCCGCCCGTTTCATCAACGGTTGCGGAATCGGCGTCGATGCCGCAGTCTGCCATTTCGTCAATTCCGACCATAAGAAGAATAAACTATCCTATTTCGTCAACACATTCAAAGCGATCAGCCAATTCAAACCAATCGCCATGGATGTCACCGTCGATGGCGTTAACCATCATTTTAACAAAACTTTCTTCGTCGCTGTCCAAAACGGACGCTTCTTCGGCGGCGGAATGAAGGCGGCTCCGAAAGCGGATCCGACCACCGATGAGTATCAGGTCATTGTCGCCCATTCCGTCTCCAAAGCCTTGATCAGCCTCTTGTTCGTCACCATCTATTCGGGATTGCACGTCAAGATTAAAAAATATGTCTCGATGTTCGTCGGAAAATCGATCCTAATCAAAACCGCAACGCCGCAATATTTCCAAACCGATGGTGAAGTGATCGATTCTGTCGATACCGTGGAAATCTCAAAAGCGATCTCCCGCGAATTCATCGCCTACATCCCTAAGGCCATCAAGAATTTACATCAGCATACGAAAGCCTAATCAAAATACAAAATGGATAGCCGCTAAGCTATCCATTTTTTTTACTTCAGTTTAGCTTCCAATTCCAACTTTAGACTTTCAAATCCTGGTTTTCCAAGCAATGCGAACATATTCTTTTTATAGGCTTCGACTCCGGGTTGGTCGAACGGATTGACACCCAACACATAGCCGCTGACGCCGCATGCGATTTCAAAGAAATATACGAGATATCCGAAAGCAAAGGCGTCGATAGCCGGTACGGTGATGACCATGTTCGGAACCAATCCTTCCTCATGGGCCAGCAAAGTACCTTCAAAGGCTTTCTTGTTGACATAATCCAAGGATTTTCCGGCGAGATAATTCAAACCATCCAGATCCGTAGTCTCCTGATGTACTGTCCGAGCGAATGAAGATCCGTAGAAAAGTTTGCACTAGCGACAAAGAGTCCTTGACGGTCCTTCCCCTCGGATTCGCCGAAGAGTTGTTTCCACCATTCGGAGAAATAGGACAGTCCCGGTTCGTAATTAATCAGCATTTCAATGGCCTTATTGCTTCGGTATAGCATATTCCGCATCGCCACATAAAGATAGGCGTCGTTCTTTTCGATGTCCGGTGATTTGAAATCCGATTTGGCGGCTTTGGCACCTTTCATCATCAGGCGGATATCAATTCCTCATCGGGAACGGTGAAGGTCTCATATCCGTTTTGAACCGCCAAGGTTCTGAGTGCGCCCTTTGTCTTATCGGTCGTCGCATAAATGCGATCTTTCGCACCTTCGATGCCGTATTTATCCTCCAGCAGTTTCTTGAAGACTCTGAAAGCGACGGCCGGTTCGGTAGTCGTTCCGGATTTGGAAATCACGTTGACGGAGAAATTCTTGGTTTTGACATATTCGAGCAATTCGCTCAGATATGTCGAAGACATCTGATGTCCCGCAAAAATCACTTCAAGTTTGCTTTGACGGGTGAAATAGGGAGTCAACATATCCATCGCCGCTTTAGCGCCGAGATAGGATCCGCCGATTCCGATGACAATCAGAATTTTTGATTGCTTGCGAATTTTTCTTGATGCCGAAAGGATCCGTTTAAACTCTTCTTTATCATAATTGGTTGGGAGATCGACCCAACCAAGGAATTCATTTCCTTTACCGGTCCTGTTTTTCAAGGCCTTGTGAGCTTCATTAATTTCCTTCTGCATCGCTTTGAACATCGAAGCGTCCACGAAGGGCAGAGCGTGAGAGATGTCCAGTTTCAAATACTTATCCATAAATAATCCTCCTAAAAAACCAATCATATTATAACACAACATCCTGTATGATGAAAGCCGCGACGATTTCGTAAAAGCGTTTTCTTTGAGCATAAAAAGAAAAACGACGGGATCACCCGTCGTTTCTTCCATAATTTTCGATCCATAGCGGCAACATCATCGCGAGCGGTTGATACCCCGTTTTCAAATGAATGCTCACATATTTCTTTTTGATGGTCGGATTGACTTTTTTAAAACTCAAACTGACTTTATCGTCGACATTGATGCCAAGAACTTCCAGTTTCACGACATCGCCGATTTTAAAAAACTCTTCGATGTTCTTGACGTAACCGTCGCTGATTTCTGAAATATGTACTAATCCATCGATATTCTCGTCGACTTTGACAAACGCCCCATATGGTTTGATTCCGGTTATTCGTCCGTTGACGACATCGCCCTTCTTCATATCAAACACCTCATATAGATTGTATGGATAAAGTATATCACAAAACCAATCAATAATAATAGCGTTAGATACCGAAAACTAAAACTGTTAATTTGCAAAGTAAACGCGACAAGAAGTTTAGACAGTTGCGTTTACAAGTATAACTAACACTGAAAATAAAAACGTCCGCTGCTGCGAACGTTCAAATTCAATGATTTAGTCCTTTGCCGAATTATGGGCGACCGAACTCGCAGCCGCTGCCGCGATCGCTCCGATGATGTCATCCATGAAGGTGTGGCACGCATCCGTATCTTTTCCCAGTTGGTCAAGGCGGCCGATGATGCCCGGTTTGACTTTGTCGACATATCCGAAATTGGTCAGTCCGATGGACCCGTAGACGTTACAGATCGAAAGTACGAGAATCTCGTCGATACCATAAAGCGGACTGTCGCTATTGATTAAAGATTGAAGCGGTTCGGAAAGCAATTTCTTTTCAGCCAGCATATCAAGTTCGATTCCGGTCAGGATGGCATAATGGACTTCGCGTTTCGATAAGACCCGGTCAACGGCCTCGGCGCATACTTCCATCGTCAAATCAGGAACGTACTTCTTTTGAAGATCAAATACGATTTCTGTGATGTCGTTCAATTCGACACCGCGTTTGTGAAATAGGTTGATGCAGGTTTGTTTCATTGCCGCATTGTATATTTTTTCCATTTTACCCTCACTATACGTGATCGACACCAATGACGCCTGGTACCCGTTCCAATAAGGTGTCTTCCACGATTTCTCTCAATGTCGATTCAAAACCGCCGCAACCGACGCAAGCGCCGGTCATATTGATATATACGATGCCGTCTTCGAATCTGACGAATTCGACATCCCCGCCATCCCTTTGGATATAGGGACGGATTAGTTTTAATACTGCTTGGATTTCTTCTACGATTTCTTCGTATGTCATTGTGCTCACCTTTTCTTTGGCGACTTACTGCTCCCGCTTTTTATTCGGATTGAAGTTCGGATTTTTCAATATGTAATAAGGAGCGTTCATTGAACAGGATTCCAACAGATAATCCGGAATCATGCGATAATTATTGGTTTTTCCGTTCTTTGTGAAGCCTTTTAAACGTAAAAGCCCCGAGGCATAATCACCGACGATATAAGGATATATATCGAAAACATCCAAATAACGTTTGTTAAAATCATCGAGAACGAAGGCATCTCGATAATCTTTCACCATTTCAAATTCTCCATGTAAAGTCTCTAACATTATTCCAACTCCTGTCGCACTTAATATTGTATCATAAAATCCAATTTTACAAGCAAATAATGTCCTATGACCTTTAGTGAAAAGAAACGGGCTGATGGCCCGCTCCGATTATAGCATGAATATGTCTTCGCTCTCCAAGAGGACGATCGCCTCGCAGATGATGGCTTTTTCCTCACCGACGATGCCTAAACCCTCGTAGGTTGTCGCCTTGACGGATACATTCGCCATATCCATCTTCAACAATCCCGCAATCCGTTTGCGCATCTCGTCGACGTACGGTCTGAGTCTCGGTTTCTCAAGCGAGACCATACAATCGAGATTCTTGACGATGTATCCTTTGCTTTCGATGTAATTGAATACTTCAATCACAATCAGCGATGAATCATAATTCTTGTATTTCGGATCCGTCTCCGGGAAAAATTTACCCAGATCACCCAGCGCCATCGCCCCGAGCATCGATTCGGCAATCGCATGAAGCAGGCAATCGGCATCGGAATGTCCGACCGGCCCTTTGTAATGGTCGATGGGAATACCACCGAGAATGAATGGCCTACCTTCCGCGAGCGGATGGACGTCTTTAGAAAAACCGATTTTCAACATAATATATCCTCCAATAACATTAAATCGAATTTAGTGGTTACTTTGATGTTCTCGCCGTCTCCCTCAACGACCCATACCGCTTTTCCGAAATGGGCCTGATATACGGAAGTGTCATCGGACATCGGTGTTTTCGTGTGAACCAGGGCCTCATGGGCTTCCTTGATCGCTGCGGTCACGAATACCTGAGGTGTCTGCAGCAAATAGGCTTGCTCCCTTTGAACGTCTCCGACGATGATATTATCCTGAACGATTTTGACGGTGTCTTTCGATTTGATCGCCAAAGTCATCGCATTGGTGTCGCAGAGTCTTGATTTCAATTTTTCCAGATATTCAGGTTTTATATTCGGTCTTGCGCCATCATGGATGAACACTACGGCGTTCGTCACGGCTTTCAGACCGTTATAGACGCTCGCCTGCCTTGAGGTTCCGCCTTCGACATAAATCACATCGCGGCCCTGCAACGCGGACTTCATCCGTTCCAATTCGCCTTTCGCATGGACGACGATGATTTCCGAGAATTCCTGATCCTTTATAAAACAATCGACGCTATACGTTAAAATCGGTTTCCCATGGACTTCGAAAAACACCTTATTATAACCTAGATCGGTGCGTGAGCCGCTTCCGGCCGCGACGATGAGAGCTGTGAACATATGACGCCTCCTATGAGTCAAACATTATTCTCCGAAAATCGAATAGTTGCGTTTGGGGTTGCGGATGGCCTCATCCATCGCCTTGGTGGCCAATGCGACGAATTCATTCAAGGAGTAAGTGGACCAAGGTTCATGTTTGATGACTCCCAGGTTCGGATAGACGGTCTGCTGGATGCCTCCGATGTTGATGGCGAGATTGATCAGATCGCCCCCGCTTTGCAGCGCCCGTAGTAGGACATCGTATTTCTTCTGTTCTTTGATGATCAGGGCGAACTGGATGCCGGTGATTCTAAAGACGCTGTTGAGGTCCTTAGCGAAATGATATCGCATTTTTTTGATGTACTCCGCTATCATCAGATTTCCGACATCCCTGCCGAATCTGAGATTGATATCGGGAATATTCGAAAGTTGGATCATGACCAGATAATAGGGTTCCGGTTCCTTGTTCGCTTGTGTCAGAAATTGCACAAGCTGTTGTTCGGTCGGTAACGAATCGATCTCATGGATCAACGTTTCGGGGAATAATTTGATGTCGATGCCATTCACAATCGCGATGACCTGCATATTCTTTTCGAATTCGAACACTTTCGCCCGTTCCTCGACCCAGACATAGACCCCGTTTCTTATCAATCGGTATTTCAAATCGAAAGCCGAACTTTTCTTACCAACTTTCTTGATGGTCGATAGGTATTGGCTGCGGTCGTCGACATGGATCATCGCAACATATTCGTCCAAAGTGAATTCGGTCTGTTTGGTATCGATGATTTTCTGAAACTGTTCCGTCACGAAGAATCCGCTCAGATCGTCATTATAGAATATCAACGCTTCCGGAACGAGCCCGATGGTTGAAATATATCTCAGTCGCAGCAGTTCGGACGTGGATTTGATTTCATCGAGTTCTTTTTCCATTTCGAAAAAATCATAGTCCGTCAAATTCTGGGTGATTTTGATTTTTGAGGTGAAATTGATCGCAATCAAGAGAACGGACACATAAAGCGCGTATCCGTAATATTCCAAGAACGCTTCAGCCGAAATCAGCGGAATCCATTCGGGTTTGAATCGATATACCGCATAGGCGGATCCCATCAGGACCAAGAGGAATATTTTCCATAAACGCCATTTACGGTAGATGATGGAACTTAAAACCGTCAGAATCACGCCGACGGCGAAAGAAGCATATAATAAGTATTCGTTCATAGACCCGTGTCACCTCTTAATCCGATTAACTCTTGATGTTGGTCCGGACATAAAGCACCGGATAAAAATAGGTCAGAAAGAACCCCAGGAAGACTAGGTTGTACAAGGCCGATACATATCTGACGCCGGTGATATACGTGAAAATCATGATGGAAGCGAAGATGATCGCCCAAACTAACGTCAACCCATTATTGATGACTTTGAACAAGGTCGTCTGCGCATAATCGCGTTTGAAATCGTATTGATGGAAATCGTGGACGATCGGTTTATTCGCAATCCATGATATAAGGAATATCAAGGCGATGACCGCCAAGAACAGATTGTCGTTGTATAGGTTATTGAAGTCCGGCCATAACGCCGCCATCAGCGTAAAAACGGCCAATAGGGCGTCGATCAGGTACTCGAACCAGACCGTTTCTCGATATTTGATGAATTTCGCATAAGTGACAACGCAAGATAAGACCAAAGCGAATGGCATGAGCCAGATTAATTTAAAATAGTTGCTCAGAAACGCCATCGTTCCCCAGATGAGAAGATATGCGAACAGGAATTTGACACCGAGGAAATAAATTTTAGATTTGGGCTGGTAAGAGGTGTCCTCTTCTTGGAAATCATCGAGTACGAACGCCTCGGCGATCTCATAGAGGTCCGATTCTTTGCCTTGATATTTGAATCCACCGCTTTTCAAGACCGCTTCCAAAGAAGTCTTTTTGAGCAATAGACCCGACAGTTTATCATTCGTAGTATAGATCGATAG
>JFJP01021738.1_pt1 | contig 10034 bp, 6 predicted proteins | sample 431651 | NCBI WGS metagenome assembly JFJP01 (sample SAMN02602958, study PRJNA72255) | Microbial mat metagenome, whole genome shotgun sequencing project. | biome: fresh water; feature: sink hole; material: water; isolation source: purple microbial (photo- and chemosynthetic) mats found in...
AACCCACAACGTATTGCACAATATTTTAAGCACCCGAAAATTCTGTATGCGGCTTAAGAATAGAACCATATTTGCCGGTCGGAGTAATAACAGATTCTGGTTTACTGATTTTTGGTGAATCGATAGCTCTCTTTTTGGGCTTCGTCGAGGTACTCAATATAAACGCCGGCGAAATCCCAAAGGTCTCGCCGGCGTTTTCACAAACGTGTCGTGTCGTTTATTCGAAAATCACCACACCTGAAGAATAGGTGCCGACCACCAATTTTTTTTCTTGAACAGATAAGGCTGACACTGCGGAGGACGCACGATAGATCAGGGATTGTTCCGGTGAGGAGATGTCGTGAACTCCCGATTCGCTCGTTCCCGCGAGAACAGATCCACCGTGAATGACTCCGCACTGCACTCGTTCAGTCACAGGCAGTTTTTTCCACACCCCATTTTCACGAATAAACACGCCATCCACCGAACCGGCATAGATCTTATCGCCAATAATCTGGAGAAGGCGAACAGGAGTAGTCAGTGCTAGATCCCCAAAGGATTCATCATACAGTTCCCATGTGCTATTGCGATATTCATACAAGCCCTTTTTACTTGCTCCGATAAGAATTCCGCTAGTCGTCACGGCGGTCATCGTTATCGGATCGCCGGAAAAGGGGGCATCGCTTGCTGCAACACGGCGAGACACTACTCCATTATTGATCATGCCAACACTGCTCATAGAAAGATACCACAATCCTTCGGGGGTAGGCACAAAATGGGCAACCCACTCGTCCTTTTGTAAGGTCGTTTGCGGGGCACCGTTCAGAGGAATAATCGTGATTCCGCTATCAGTTCCGGCGAAAAGCGTATCGCCATAAATGGTTACCGCATTGACTTGCTTGCTCGGTAGTGCAGAGTTTGCGGTGGTATACTCACGCTGTTCTGTCGCCGAGAGTACCACTACGCCGCCAAAGGTCCCGATGACGAGCGCAGTATCATTAGCAAACAAAGCCCGCACCTTGCTATATGCTCCCGAGGTAAAGAGCGCCGTTTCACTTTTACTCCCGATTATTGTAGTGGTACTTCCCGGCAGTATATCTAAAGCTCGTTCGAACAATCCCGAATCATCGCGAATCATGGCACGATGATTCCCCGCAGGCAGATCCACGGTTCCTGCGGTGGCAATGAAAAGTCGCGGAGCACCGGGAATTGCCACCGACTGAATCGCCGCTGTGGTAGATTTCACTGACGCGGTTTGAGCCAATCTCATCTGAACACGCGAGGTGTCATTGGCGGTAAAATGGCAGTAATGAAGTGCCATGGCACTAATTTGTTCGGCAAAGAGTGCGTATTCACCTGCTTGCGCCGAAAGAATCAGTTCCCCTTGCTCGTTGGTCATAGACGGTTCCGTCGCGGGATCAACTCCTAAAGCGACAAAGGTTGCCTTGTTGATATAGACCGGCTGACTTTTCGCGGGAAGCCCATCTGCGTTGGTGACTGTGATAACCACAAACCCGTTCCCCACTTCCGTTACCCCTCCGGCGACTTGTGGTTTTGAACATCCAACGATAAGCACGAATGCTAGAAGTAGATAACGCATTAGATTTTCTCCTTTGGCCGAGATCGGGGAATCAGCTGAAACGACGCCTGAAACACTTGTTCGGGGTTGGTATCTTCCTGTGCAAGTCCGATCAACTCCTTGCGGAACTGACGGGTCGCTTCTTTCATTTTTTCAAAGGTCGTACGAGAAACAGAAAAGGTAAGTGAAGAGATTTCCCGATCTTCCGGGGCAATTTCATAGAGTAGATCAGCCAAGACTCGCAAGGTTTCCGCATGGTAGTTTCTTACGATCAGTGAACTGATTTCATCCCCTGTAGTCAGGGTTGGCGAGATTTGGCGATACCCATCAACTGACTCTTCGAGAAAGCCACACTCGAGGAAAAAAGCCATCGATTCGCGCACCTCTTTTGCCGAAAGTGGCGGCAACGCGGTGTCGCCAATCTGGGCAGAGGGGATTTTCCCTAAAAGTACGGCAAGTTCGCGAAGGATCGGGCGGTAGGAAAAATCGAGATAGTGCAACTGTTCATCTTGAAGAACGCCGCGCCGTTCGCGACCGCGAATAATCATGATTCGTTTTGTAAGAAGTGATTTTTCTTTAATCGACTTGCATTTATCGAGCTGAACCAGCAGGTCGAAATAGTCGTACTCTCGTTTCGAGAGCGCTAACACCGCGGATATCTCTTCAAGATATTCCAGATTGAGCGATCGCGTTCCCGCTATGACCCGCTGAAGGTAGTTATAGGAAATCGAAGGTAGTTGATCTGCCAGTGTGCGATAAGAAAATTTCGGTTCCACTGATTTCTTCCATTCGTACCACGCAGAAAGATAGTCGCGGCTAGAAAAAAAGACAAAGATATCTGGTTTCATGCGATTCCCTCACTTTTACTACAATGGTAACACTTTTCTGTGCAATCTGCAAAAATATTAGCTACATTCAGCCGAATCATGAAAAGATACACAGTTTGGTAACGAATTTGGTAACAAAAAATGAGAACTCTGTAGAGAACTCTTCACTGTTTTAAAAGGATAGCACGTCTGTGGAGAAGTTCTCGTTGACGAGTAGCTCATTCGCGTTAGATTACCAATAGGTGTGTTCTTTTAACAAACGATTAGTGCCAGGAATTTCGTTGCTATTTGAAGAGAACTGCTCTGTTTTTCTTGAGAAAAAATTACTCGTAATTGCCAAGAAAATCGGGTACCATAGTTGAGTTGAATAGGCACTCAATCAAGACCGAGACAATCTTCTGAAATGTTATTACACTCAAGATTTATAAGACTAGTTGAAAAGGAAGAGACCATGAGAATAACCCCGATCCTACAAACGCTGATAGCTCTGTTTCCCAGCGTGATTTTTTCTCAAAACGCGGCCGTTTCTATGCACCTAAACTTTGACCATACAACTGCGGGAGATATTCAAGTTAGTGAAGTGCGGGTTCCGGCGGCGGGAATCTGGAAAGATACCTACTACGAAACAATCGGGATTCGCAGTAACGAAACACTCAATGCCGGTCATGGCTATGCAGGTATGCAAGAGTCCGGTGACAGTCGCGGAAATCGCGTCCATATTTTTTCTCTCTGGGATGAAAAGAAAGAGAATTACATTCCTCATCTCGGATATGGTATGGAAACAGAAATCTTTGGCGGCGAAGGAAACGGTTCAAAAACGTGGTGTCTCACAAAAGATCCAAAGCACCCGCTCTACTGGCAACCCGATGTGTGGTACACCCATGTAATCCGCGCGTGGAGTGTGGGAACGCATACTCACTACGGATTTTTCGTCCGCGATGGCGTTTCGGGAAAGTGGCGACACCTTTCCACAATTGGGATGCCTCATGCGAATATTCGAATCAATTCTGGCGAGAATGATGCATTCCTCGAAAACTGGACCGAAGCGACGCACGATGGTAGCTATCGCCGTGAAATGCATCTGCGCAACAGCCTTCGCCGCGACCTATCCGGCACTTGGCAGACTGCTCAAAAAGCGTGGTTCTCCGTAAATGATTGGGATTTGGCCGCGGGAAAACGGTCGTACAATTTCCGCACCAACTGGGATTCAAAAATTGCCGAAGATGGAACGGGGAAATATTACACCATGATCAGCGGTGGCACACAAACATCACCAACAGCGCCGCTGTCGTTCACCGGAAAAGTGTACGGCACCACGTTTTCGATTGCCAATTCGACAAAATATACCGACTATGCAAAAATCGCCGTGAATACGCTTCTTGTTACAAAGTTGAGTGCTACTTCGATGGAGTTTGCCTGGGATCGAGACTCTACGTCACTCCCTCAGTTGAACTACAAAATCGAAATATTTGACAATCCTGCCATGACCGGAACACCGGTGGTAACCACATCCTATGTAAACACAGATCCAAAAACATTCAATGCGCCAAACCGCAACAAAGATACAGTGGATGTAACAACGCTTAACTTGGCGAATCAGTACACGGTGAGACTTTCGGTCACGGACATTTTTGACAATGTGGGAACAAAAACCACCGCAATCGGAAGTGGTACGGTCAACGACTATATCAAGTTAACGACTCCCAATGGAGGAGAAATCGTTTCCGTTGGCGATGAAATGATCGTGAAATGGGCGACAAACATGGATTCAACGTCAAAAATATCACTGCTTAAAGATGGGAAATATCACTCCTTTATTGGAACGGTACCGAACAGCACCAACAGTTTTGCGTGGAAAATTGCCGACACCATTTCTGCGGGATCAAACTATTCCGTTCGCATTGTAGCGCAAAAGGATACAACCCAGAAAGACGTTTCCGATGCGCTGTTTACGATCACCGTTCCCGATTCGAATTTCCTCGCGCTCAATCGTTCAAAATTGTCAGTCCATTCGTTCACCAACGAACAAAACAACAGTACCGATGCGGCGAAGAATGTGATTGACGGCAACTCAGAAACGATTTGGCACACGAACTGGAGTGGTACGCCAAAACATCCTCATGAAATAGTTCTCAAAGCTACGGAAGAGATCGCCTTTAGCGGAATCACTTGCCTTCCTCGCCAAGACAGCGAGAATGGTAGAATCAAGGCGTACCAGATTTTTGTGAGCACTAATGGAACCAGTTGGGGAACAGCAGTGGCGTCGGGAACGTGGACAAACAACGGGGAACTTCAGACCGTGCAATTTACGGCGCCGGTTAAGGGTACCTACCTCAAACTCGTATCGCTCTCAGAACAGAACGGGCAGAGTTACACGTCGATTGCCGAACTGGGTGTGCTCCACTCGACAAAAACAGATGGAGTTGGAATCGGTTCAGATCTCCCAAACACGAAAGCGTTAGTACGCATTGAATCGGGGAAAATCCAGTTCTCCGCTCACGCTGGAACCTATCGAATTCAACTGTTTTCTCTCAATGGACGCGAACTGATACACCAGCAGGTTAATCTCTCCGAAGGAATTCAAGCGATTGATCTTGCCGGTATTGCATCTCAACAAATAGGGATTCTTCGCATTGATGGTATGGGCATAAAAATGAGTGAAAAGTTGGTGTTACCGTAATCACACCGTAAAAAATCAGTAGATATTCAAACGTAAGAGGTAAACCATGAAAAAAAACAGCAAACGAAATGTGGCTCTGCTCATTAGCGGAACTGCCGTATTGGCAGGGATGATCGCATTTGACACATTCTACCAACCCGAAGGTGAACTGCATCGCCCAGAGCTCAAGCAGGAAGAGGATGGCGGACACGACATCTCAAAAATGGGAAGAAAACTTATCGACTGGAGTGCCGAAGATGCGGCTGCCTACGAACAACTTCTCGCAAATAAAGCAGGAGTCCGTGGTTCTCGTGCGGCCATTGATGCCAAAGGTCGATGGATCAATCGCGGGCCGGCAAACATGCCCGGAGCATGGAATATAGCAACGATCGATGTGGGAACCGACACCATTTATGCCGTCACATGCGGTCACTATGGCGGCCTACAGACAATCTGGAAAGGAACGGTTCCCACTGCGGCAAATCCGACGGGTGGCGATAATTTCCAAATGCTCCCGGGAACAGGCAGAGCACCCACGCGCATCAGAGATATCGATGTCTTTCACACCGGTGGCACCAAGGTTATCTGTTATGCCGTTGAAAATGGCGGATTCTTTTACAGTCATGACGACGGTATGAATTTTACAAAAGCGACGGGACTTCCGGCGGTACTTCAGGCCAGTGCGGTGGATCGCAAAACCGGAACAATCTACGCTACCGATGGCGCCGATCTCTTTACATCGTCGAACAAAGGTGTTTCATTCACAAAGCTTCTGAATTTGGGGACCAAAGCACCAACTCGCCTCAGAACGCCTCTCTATCCTACACAAGCAGGCTACGGAACGATGTTTGTTCAGCACGGAAAAGCATTCAAAATGATTACCGGCTCAACGGCACGCACTATGGGGAATGTTCCCGGCAATGTGGAAGATGAAAATTTCCATGTTGAAGGTGATGCTCGTCGGTTTTATGTCTCTTCCAAAAACTCTGCTCAATCGGGAAATCCTTTGTCACAAAGTTGGTGGACAACGGCAGACACCGGAAAAACGTGGACGACGAAAACTCCAACTGCTCACTATTATGATGGTGTATGTGAATTGACGCCGTATGAAGGCTTTGGTGTGGGAATTCTCAACCCCTTACATGTTACAGGAGGGTACGCTCACCCATCGGTGTCAAATGATGGATTAACAACTACCTATGAAAACATGAAACAGTGGGGATGGTACCAAGGGAATCAGGGGGCTGTGGCGACACAACAGGCAACACTGAAAAAATACTACCACCCAGACTTCCAATCCACCGCGTTTTTCCTTGATAAAGAAGGAAAAGAGTTTTCATTATGGATGAGCGATGGCGGTCTGTTTATCAATAGAACGGTACATCTCAATCCTGCGGACATGAACGATGCTGAAAAATATGGGTTTCAAAACATCATGCTCGGAGGTGGTTCGGCAGTGACCGAAGTATATGAATGGGGCATGGTATCTGGAAACAAAGGAGCAACTGATTTTGCTCTGGGAACGCAAGACCAAGGAGTTCAAACCAGCCAGCCAAATCTTCTGGGTGAAATGGTTCAGGTGATTCAGTCGCCCGGTGGTGATGGCGATCCTGCGGCTTCGGGACCAGACGGTGAATATGGTTGGCAGGTAAGTGGCAGTGGCGTAAAACGTCCCTTTGCACTCTATTCGGGAACAACGTTCCTCGGTTCTAAGAATATGCAAGGTACAAAGCTGGACATAGCGGTCAGAAATATTTGGCATGATTTAAAAGATTATACCAACACAATTTGGGTGCTCAATGGCGAATTGAACAAAGTGGTGTGGAATGGCTCCTCATTTAGTACGTCAACGAAGACGTTTGGTAATGCCGGGAATGTGGCCGCGCTCTGCCAATCTCCGTCGAACAAATCACTTTTTTGGGTTTTAGATAACAACAAAGTGTATAAATCAACCGATGGCGGAGCAAATTTCGGAGCGGGAATTTCTGTTCCCATGAGTGCTTCGTCGAATAAAAACGATGTCCGAGGATGGGCGTTTGATGACAACACCATTCTCTTTGCCGGGAAAAGTAACAACACCGTTACGTCGATACTGTCCACCGATGGCGGAGCAACATGGGCATCGGTTCCGGGACTGGTCAATGCGGATGTTAGATGGATGCAGGGCGACAAAAACAAAACCGTGGCTATGGCCTCGACTAAAGTTGGTCCCTATTTGTTTGATCTTGCGACAAAAACATGGGTAGATGCGGCTGGTGACATACAGACCGGTGCTCCATTCTTTGACGGAATGTGGGGATCATATAATCCGAATACAAACACATTCCGCTTTTCCTCCTGGGGATTTGGCGTGTGGGACTTTGAAGTGAACGACAACGCACCAAAACTAACCACTTCTGCGACGATTCCTGCGACGATCAAACGTGGCGAAACCATAACGGTAAACTGGGTAACAAACCAAACCGGTACGGTCACCGTGGATATTATGAAGGGGAGTCAGAAAGTGGCGACTCTTGGCACGGCAGCTCATACGGCAAAAACTTTTTCATGGAAAGTAGACAACAGTGTTGATTACGGAACAAACTATTCACTTCGAGTGACCTTGGGGAGTGTGACCAGTTCCACAACGACCTTTACGATTATGCCAGAACTGTTTCTTATTGATGCACCATCGAATCTCTCAATTGTGTCTTTTTCAAGTGAAGAAATTGTATCAGAACCAACGGGGATTGCGAATCTTCTGGACGATAAACAAGCGACATTTTGGGATAGTAAGTGGTCTTCAGGTTCGTTTGTCTATCCACACTACTTTGTTGTAAAACTGAAAACGCTTACAACACTTCGAGCATTTTCGATTATGGCTCGGCAAGATGAGAGTACAAATGGTGAAATTAAAGGGTACAAAATTGAAGTTTCAACAGATGGAACGACGTGGACGAACGAAGTTTCAGGCGATCTTCCTGCGGGGAAACAGCTAAATACCATTCTGTTCAATAAAGAACAGAAGGTTCAGTTTGTCCGCTTCACTGCAACATCGCCTCAAACTGAAGGGCAAGCGTGGGCTTCCGCGGCGGAGTTTGATCTGTACGGGGTGGAACCAACTGTAGGAACAAATGCCTTGGCTGCAACACGAGTATCCACCGTACCGGTCGCACTGGTGAACGGGACGGTGATTCTCAACCTCACGAGAGCAGATAATGTTCGAGTGCAAGTGTTTAGCCTCAACGGAAGAGTAGTGGCTCAAAGCACCCTTTCCCTTTCTGAAGGAAATCACTCGATCCCCCTTAACTTTCGGGAAATCGGCGCCGGAAACTATCTCGTGCGAGTATCCACTTCTTCGGCAGGAGTCTTGAACAAAAAAATGATTGTTCAGTAGAGAGTCTTAATAGATAAATAGTGTGTATTGGGAATCAAGGGGGAAGATCCTCCTTGATTCTTGCTATTTCACACATAATTCAGAACATCAAGAAGCTATACCTTTTCAACGGAGTAACCCATGAAACCAACTATCACCATCGCCGAATGGATTTTAAGAGAAATTGCACGACAGGTGTCATCGGGGCAAAATGTTCCGCCCTGTTTTGAATCACCGGAAGAGCTCATTAGTGGCTATCTCAACGGAGAATCGGTGAACATGGCTTCTCTAGCCGATTTGACGGTTCGGGAAATTGTCGACATTTGTACACAGTCGATGACACAGAATACGGCCATGCACTGATAATCGTTCTTGAGGTAAGAGTACCAACGTCAAGTTTCGTATACTTGCCAATAAATCCAAAAATTATGGCGTATCTGCAAGGAACTTTTCGAATCAGTAGTATGTTCATTCTAGTGCTTAAACAAATCGAACCACATCCTGAATCGCCTATTGGTACGACAAACAGAAGTCGCAATTGATTTCGATCGCTATCTGATACAATTCTGACCTTTGTTCGCGAGAAATTTCCAATTATTATGCTTTTGCATGGTACATACATGAACCAAAATCTACCCTGAAAAGCAGCGGGCTACAGAAATTACGTTTTATGAAAAAACAGTATGAAAAACACCCTTTCGCAGGGTCTTTGGTTACCAGGTGCACAACTCAATCAGGAACACCATATTGAAGAGTTTGTAGAGACGTAAATTGAAATGTATTTCACTGTTTTACAAATCGTTATAAACATGAAGTCCCCTTGATTTTTCTCGTTTAGCGAGGTACAATTGTACGTGTGAATTTTTTCGAGGGGGAACAAATGAAAACGATCACAACAATCGCAACAATTGCGATCAGCACGTCAATGGCAATCGGGGCTCAGTGGCAATCGACTAAAATCGAAACACTGTATGGAAATCATTTCAAAGTTGGGGACTCTACCGCGCTTGTGGTGAGTTTTTCTCATGCGAATGGGTGGCAATATGGGGACAACTTTTTCTGGGTCGATGCAACACGAGGAACTCACTCCGAAAAAACCGCTCTCTATGGAGAATTTGGCCCACGTTTTAGCTTTTTCAAAATGGCAGGAACAAAACCTGAAGGGGTTTTCACCGATCTTCTGCTAGCAACTCAAATCGAAATGGGTGCCGGAGATTTCCGCTATCTTGGCGGTGTCGGCACTTCATGGAAAATTCCGGGATTTGCGTTTTTCAGTCTCAATGCATACGTTCGCGAAGACCCCACTCTTGAAGGGGTTACAGGGCAATTATCTGCATCGTGGGCAGCCCCATTCAAAATAGGAAACCTCGCTTTTGTCACCGATGGGTTTTTCGATCTGACAGGTCCCGAAGGCGACGAGAATATCAAACGAACAGAAACAAATTTCCACATTCAACCAACGCTCTTTTGGGATATGGGAAAACTGTGGAACCATGAAAATCGCCTATGGATCGGAACAGAACTGATCTACTGGAAAAACAAATAGGCTATGTACCCTTTAGCTGTGGGGTAACCCTAACGAAATCCCGAAGAGTTCAAGTGGATTCATGTTTTTCCCATTTTCCAACTGGTGTC
>JFJP01042069.1_pt1 | contig 10034 bp, 7 predicted proteins | sample 431651 | NCBI WGS metagenome assembly JFJP01 (sample SAMN02602958, study PRJNA72255) | Microbial mat metagenome, whole genome shotgun sequencing project. | biome: fresh water; feature: sink hole; material: water; isolation source: purple microbial (photo- and chemosynthetic) mats found in...
GGGCGCTTTTCTCAGATAATCCATAGATAAGTCCAATCAGGAAGCACCCCGTGACATTTACGAAAAATGTTCCGAAAGGAAAAGCAGATGGAAAATTGTATTGCATAAAACGTGACGCCAGAAACCTGGAAACACTTCCCAGAAATCCTCCTGTACCGACCAGAAGTAATGTTTTTATCATATAGGTGTTAATTTTTTTTGCAAAAAAGAGCACAAAGTTCATTGCAAAGTAACACAAAGAAATCAATCGGTATAATTAGATTTGTAAATAAATAAGGTTAATCAGGTATAGAGCAATGGAAAACAGGATCAAAATAGGACTTTTCGGAATAGGGCTTGATACTTACTGGTCTCAGTTTGATGGCCTGCTCGGTAAGTTAAACTCTTTTCAGGCAAGGATCAACCAAAATCTTCTGGAGTACGGAACGGAAGTTTTCGATGCCGGAATGGTGGATAATCCTGACAAAGCAGTAACTGCTGCAGGGTATTTTCAAAGAAACGAAGTTGATCTCATCTTTCTTAACATTTCAACATATGCACTGTCGCACAATGTGTTGCCCCTGATCCAGCGCACCAGTTGTCCGGTAATTGTACTTAATCTGCAACCATCAGAAGCTATAGACTATAAGAAATTTAATTCATTGGGGGATCGTGGCAGGATGACTGGAGAATGGCTGACCTACTGTCAGAGTTGCGTAGCTCCGGAACTGGCAAGTGTCTTTAACCGGGCAGGAATTAAGTATCATCTTATTACTGGATATTTAAATGAAAAATATGTCTGGGATGAAATAAAAGAATGGATTGATGCATGTAGTGTAATGAAGATCATTAAGGCGAGCAGGGTGGGGGTTATGGGCCATTACTATAACGGAATGCTTGATGTTTACAGTGATATTACAATGTTGGCTTCTGCATTTGGAAATCATTTCGAACTCTTCGAATTCGGTGCCTTAAAGAACCTCAGGGAGAATGTAGCAAATGATGAGGTGATTGAAAAAATTGGGCAGTTTAACACCTGGTTTAATGTTTCAGAAGAATGCTCTTCAAATGATCTTAAGCAGGCTGCTCAAACTTCAGTAGCTCTGGACAGGCTCGCGGATAAATTCAAACTTGATGCACTGGCATATTATTTTGAAGGACAAGGTGAGATAAAGAATGCTCTGGCCATGAAAATAATGGATGCTTTTAATTCGGGTGGTTCATTTTCTGAGTTTTATGGAATGGATTTTAATGATGATATTGTCCTTATGGGTCACGACGGGCCAGCTCATTTTAGAATTGCTGATGGAAAAGTTGGACTGGTACCTCTTCCTGTTTTTCATGGTAAACCAGGGAGTGGATTATCAATACAGATGCAGGTTGCAAAGGGGCCGGTGACAATATTGTCAGTGTGTCAGAAAGGAAATGGGAAAGTCGTTCTTCTAACTGCTCAGGGTCATTCTGTTGAGGGGCCCACTCTTCAGATAGGAAATACAAATAGCCGTTATAAATTCTCATTATCTGCCAGAGAATTCATCGACAACTGGTCAAAAGCAGGTCCATCACATCATTGCGCTATCGGTGTAGGAAATATTTCCGGGAAAATTCATAAATTAGCTGATCTATTGGAGATTGAATACATATCAGTATGCTGACAAAACTATCACTTCTGGCTTTATTTGGAGTTTCAATGGCTCACCTGGAAGGAGTGGTTGTTGTATACCTCAGGAAAGCTTTGGGGATGTTAGATGCAGAATCAAACAAAGAATCATTACAAAAATTTCCGGTCCGTTTTCTTAAAATAGAAATGACCAGAGAAGCAGCCACTATAATAATGCTTATTGTTATAGCCTGTATTGCAGGAGTATCATGGATGGAAAGAGGTGTTTTCTTTCTCTGGACTTTTGCTTTCTGGGATCTTTTTTACTATTTATCACTCTATCTGTTAATTAAATGGCCACCAAAACTTACAACTATTGATGTTCTCTTTCTGATACCAAAACCCTGGATAGCACCTGTATGGTTTCCTATTGGTGTATCCACTATTACTATCGTTACTATCGCCACATTATATTTATTTAGGATTATTCATTAACAGTGATCGGTGTCGGATATCATAACTGACAATAGTTATTAAATCCTGAAATCCTCATTTACAAATACTGAAACGCTTAAGATTTCAGCTCCTTCTGCAGCAAGTTACATACCTGCGGGATTCTGAAGCCATTATTTTGATAAAGATTAAACAGATCATTAAAAAGGAAGTATTTTTAGAGGAATAATTAATGGAATAGTTACTAATATTGGTTGAGAACATAAATATTACCGGGAAGTTCAGAATAATCTTCCGCTCCCTGAAATACAGGAATTACAGACTGTTTTTCAGCGGTCAGAGTATTTCACTTATCGGAACATGGATGCAGCGAATAGCTATGCCCTGGCTTGTATATCACATGACAGGGTCTGCTCTTCTTCTTGGAATAGTCGGATTCGCAGGTCAGATTCCAACTTTTATTATATCTCCGTTTGCAGGAGTTCTCACAGACAGATGGAACAGATACCGGGTTCTTCTGGTTACACAGATCATATCAATGATTCAGGCAACTATCCTTGCATTACTCAGTCTTTCAGGAACAATTCAGGTATGGCATATTATCGTATTAAGTATTGTTCTTGGCTGCATTAACGCATTTGATATTCCGGCAAGGCATTCATTTGTAATAGATATGGTTGAAAGGAAGGAAGACCTGGGTAATAGTATTGCACTGAATTCACTGATGTTTAACGGAGCGAGAATAGTCGGACCATCAATAGCCGGAATAATTCTTTCATCCACGAGTGAGGGGATATGCTTTTTGTTGAATTCTGTCAGTTACATTTTTGTTATTGTTTCTTTATTGATGATGAAAATTAAAATAAGATATGTCAGACAAAAAGAATCGGAAATATTAAAAGACCTTAAGGAAGGACTTAATTATACCTTTGGTTTCCTCCCGATAAAAAATCTGATACTTTTACTTGGAGTTTCAAGTCTTATGGGCATGTCGTATTCAGTTCTGATGCCTGTGTTTGCAAAAGAGGTCTTGAATGGAGGATCCAATACCTATGGGTTTCTTATGGGAGCAGCTGGTTTTGGAGCCCTGCTTGGTGCTCTCTTCCTCGCTTCAAGAAATACTGTTCTTCAACTTGGGAGATTAATACCAGCGTCGGCTTTTCTTTTCGGTTCAGGGCTTATTATTTTGTCTTTTTCCAGGATTTTTTCTCTTTCATTTATTCTGATGATTTTTATCGGACTTGGAGTGATGCTGCAAACAGCTGCAAGCAATACAGTTTTGCAAACAATCACTGATGATGACAAACGTGGAAGGGTTATGAGTTTTTACACAATGGCGATAATGGGTACTGCACCTTTCGGAAGCCTGATCTCGGGTTGGATGGCAAAAGCTATCGGAACTCCGGCAACTATCCTTACTGGGGGAATAGCTACTGTTTTAGGTGCTTTGATTTTTTTAAGAAAACTACCTGAACTGAAAGCACTTGTCCGGCCCATTTATGTCAGGATGGGTGTAATCCCAGAAGTTGCTTCAGGTATTCAGACTGCCTCAGAACCTGAAGGCAGATCTCTTAAATTTGATAGCAGGTAAGGTACCTGAGCTATAATTCACCTTCCTGTTTCAGCTCAGAATTGAATGACTTTCATAACTTTTCAGAATACCACTTCAATTTTTTATGCTGTTAGTGTATTTTCCGGCTGAAAATAGAATAGTATATATTATTGTTTTACAACATAATATTAAATAAGTAATTCATATAAATTTGAATGAATTTTTTCGACAACATGCCACACTAAATTTGAATGAAACCATTAGTCTCAATTCGTCAATTATGTTTTGCCTTTATCGGTTTAAATATATTTTTAATATTTTCTACCATATCACTTTATGCAGGTATTTATCAGCAAGATACCATACCTAAACAAAGTCCGGTAATTCAGCCCAAATATACTACATCCAGGCTGGTGACAGCTAAACCGGTTATTGATGGAACCCTTGATGATGAATGCTGGAAATCAGGTACATGGGCAGGAGATTATACGCAGTTTGTACCAAAAGAAGGTGCAAAACCTACTTATCCGACAGAGTTTAATATCCAGTATGATGATAAATTCCTTTACATAGCCTTTCGTGCCTTTGATGGAGAACCTGAAAAGATGCAGATACTGGCAGGAGTCCGTGATCAGTTTGTTGGCGATATGATGGGTGTTACTTTTGACAGCTATCGCGATTACCGTACTGGATTTGAGTTTTCTCTAACCTCCTGGGGACAGAAGGTGGACCTTATATTATTTAATCCAGTAAATTGGGATTTTAACTGGAATGCGGTGTGGAAGGGAAAAACAGGAGTTGAAGATTCAGCATGGATCGCTGAGATGGAGATTCCTTTAAGTCAGTTACGGTACAGTAATAAGGATGAACAGGTGTGGGGACTACACACCTGGCGCTGGATATCCCGGCTTCAGGAGGAGAGCAATTTTGAAAAACAAAGCCTGACAGGTCCTGGCATCATTTATAACTTTGGGGAACTGCATGGTATTAAAGGGTTAAAAAAATCGAGGCGACTTGAAATTCTTCCATATACTCTTGGCGATTTCCGGACAATGAAAAGAGATCCTGGTAATCCATTTACCGGTACCGGAAAAGATTGGGGCGGGAATATGGGGCTTACGGCAAAGATTGGTATCTCAAGCAATTTTACGGTGGACCTGACAGTGAATCCTGATTTCGGACAGGTGGAGTCAGATCCTTCTGTTATTAATTTAACAGCGTTTGAGACTTTTTATCAGGAGAAACGGCCATTTTTCCTCGAGGGTTTAACAATATTTGATTATAAATTTGACGATCAAAGCCTTTTCTATTCGCGCCGTATAGGACACTCCCCAGCTCTTAAAGTAGAACCAACTGATAGCACGTACGTTAATTCTCCTGATGCAACAACCATACTGAGTGCTGTGAAATTCAGCGGGACTACCTCAAAAGGATTATCTGTTGGTCTGATCCAGAGTGTAACTGCAAGTGAATATTCACGGCTGAGTGACAGTGATGGAAATATTAGTACCCGAAATGTTGAACCACTCACCAATTATATGGTTGCTCGCGTTCAAAAAGGGTACAATGCCGGTACAACAGTTGTCGGAGGAATGCTGACCTCAACTAACCGTTTTATAAAGGATAAGAGTCTGGAGTTCCTCAGCAGTGATGCACTTACCGGAGGGCTCGATATTCTTCACCATTGGAAAGATAAAGAATTTTATATCGACGCCAGATTAATTGGCAGTTATGTCGATGGTAGCAGGGAGGCAATAACAGCACTCCAGGAATCTTCAGCAAGATATTTCCAGAGGCCGGGGGCTGGCTACCTTAGGTATGACACAACCGCTACAAGTCTCAGCGGCTATGGAGGAAAGTTCCGGATCGGTAAAGGATCAAAAGGCTTGTGGCGTTATTCTACAGGTGCCACGTGGTTATCCCCGGGACTTGAACTGAATGACCTTGGTTATATGAAGACCGCTGATGAGATTAATCAGGAAAATGAATTATCATACTTTGTTAATCAGCCTGTTTCAATATTCCGTACTTATAAGGTAAGCCTAGAACAGTTTAATACATGGAATTTTGAAGCTAAATATCTCGGATCGGGTTGCCATCTGGCCTTCACTGCAGAATTTATAAACCAATGGAGTTTAGAAACGAATCTGATTTATAAATCTCAGTCTTATGATACTAAGATATTGAGAGGTGGTTTTGATATGAAAATTCCCTATTCAGTAATGACCTTTGGTGAGATGAATACTGATCAGTCGAAAAAATTCTCAGCCGGAATGGAATACTCGTATGAATTTTCAGGAAATAAATCCTCAGAGACATACATGATCGAACCTTCAGTATCTGTTCGCCCTTTAAACAAGCTTAGGTTCAGGGTGAGTGCTAACTATGAGGACAATAGAAATGAACTGCAATATGTTGCCAGGAGAACTTATGCAACTGAAAACAAATACATTCTTGGAACAATCAGTCAGAAGACCCTCGGACTGGTATTCAGAGTAGATCTGAACCTCTCTCCGGAGTTTTCTGTTCAATATTATGGAAGCCCCTACATATCGCGTGGTAGGTATAAAGATTTAAAACGGATTATTAATCCTGAAGCAAATAATTATGCGGAAAGGTTTGCTGTTTATGAAAATGTCGACCTGGCCAATGGTAAATATTTTTTTGATGAGAATAATGACCTGAACTCTGATTATTCAATAAACAACCCTGATTTTAATTTTCACCAGTTCCGGTCTAATTTTGTAGCTAAGTGGGAGTATAGGCTGGGATCTACTGTATATTTTGTCTGGTCAAGCGAAAAGACAGGGAGAACATCGTCATCAATGGCTTCGTTGAGTGAATCATACAAAGAACTCCGGGAAGTTTTTCCGAATAATATTTTTCTTATTAAATTGAACTACTGGTTCTCGATATAGTATCACTGGAGTTTGTTTGAATCAGGAACTGAAATTTATCTACCTATGAATATTACATTTCGAATAATCACCGAACATGATAACAGGGCACTGGCAGAACTTATCCGGTCTGTATTCCGGGAATTCAAAATTGACAGGCCGGGCACAGTTTATTTTGACCCGACAACTGATGACCTTTACAATCTCTTCAGGACACCTGGTTCTGAATACTGGCTGGCTGAAGATGAGGGAAAACTGATTGGAGGCTGCGGAATTTTTCCTACACCAGGTTTACCTGCCGGATATGCAGAACTGGTTAAGTTATATCTCGAAGCATCTTATAGAGGCAAAGGTATTGGTAGAAAGCTATTGGAGAAAAGCTTTGAATCAGCAAAAAAGTTTAATTATGAAAGGTTATACCTTGAATCACTTCCGGAGTTGGCGAGAGCTATAAGTTTATACGAAAAAGCCGGATTTGAACATATCTCTGCCCCAATGGGTAATTCAGGACACTTTGGCTGCAATATCTGGATGGTCAAAAAACTCATTGAATAATTAGACCTGACAAAACCAAAGAGTTCCTTTACAATAGAATGTTACCTTGAAACATTATTGCCTGGTTATTTTTTGGTATGATTTCAAATTCAAACAACTATATTTAACACCTTATTTTCTGAAAAAAAGAAATATAAAATGAAAACAATATCCATAATAGGTTCTATTGTTGTTACAATTGCCCTGGTATTTTATTCGATTGGTTTTGCAAAAGAACAAAAAGGCAAAAAAGTTTCTTCTAATGTATTGTTGTTTTTCACTATTGGTGTTTTACTTGATATCAGTGCAACCATCATGATGATAATAGGTTCGAGCAAGGGAATGATGACGTTACATGGATTCATCGGATATTCTTCGCTGATTGGCATGCTTACAGATACGTTTTTATTGTGGAAATTTAATCTTAAAAATGGTCCGTCGGCAGCAGTTTCCAAAAGTTTACACATCTATTCACGTATATCTTATATCTGGTGGATAATTGCCTATTTAACCGGAGGACTCCTGGTGGCAATAAGCAAAATGGGCAGCTCATAGTTATTCATTAGTAATATATTAAGGCAATTTCATTCCTGCACTTTTTTATCAGTTAAAACCATTAACCCTGGAGCTGTGGGGAAATATCATTGTAACCCGGATTCCGAAACATGACCGGGAATAATAAGTTTTCATCAGATTTGTGTAATTTCATAGCTGAATTATTTTAATAACGATTGATTGTAAATCATAGTTTGTATGATGAAAAGAGTATTTATTATTTCAGGTATTGTTATTGCAATTACCGCATTAATTGTCTTCAACAGAATGATTTCAAAGAAAGCGGTTTACAATACCTATGCAGAGGTAGCGCAGGGTAATTTTGAAATTTCAGTTACAAATTCGGGAGAATTGATTGCTGAAAATTCAATCGAAATAAAGGGACCTGAGATCAGGCAGGGATCAAATCAGGGGCGTAATCAGGGAGGTGGCAACATGCACGCAATGGACCTTAAAATCCAGGATATTATAGCAGAAGGCACCCTGGTTGCTGAAGGTGACTATATTGCACAGATAGAAAGAACAGCATATGATAATACACTTAAGGCTGCACGCGAAACTCTGATTACAGATCAGACAAACCTCGAAATGAAAATCCTTGATACTGCTGTGGTACTTACTAATCTGAGAGATGATATAAAGAATCAGAGATATACTGTTGAAGAAAGTGCTATTATTCTGGCACAATCAAAATTTGAGCCTCCGGCTACTATTCGCCAGGCTGAGATAAGTCTTGACAAAGCACAGAGGACCCTGAGGCAGAAAATAAAAGCGTATGATCTGAGAGTGGCCCAGACAATGGCAGAAATTGACCACCTTGGACTGCATGTCTCAAGAAGCGAAAGACTGGTGGAGGACCTTGAGGAATTTTTAGCAAAGTTTACAATCGTTGCACCCTCTCCAGGTATGGTAATTTATAAGAAAGACAGGAATGGAACAAAAAGAAAAGCCGGGTCAACAGTTAATCCGTTTGACAGGGTAATAGCAACTCTTCCTGATCTATCATCAATGATATCCAAAATGTATGTTAACGAAATTGATATAAGTAAAGTTAAAAGAGGCCAGGTAGTTAATATTGAAGTTGATGCTTTTCCTGAAAAAGCATATACGGGGAGAGTGGCAAGTATTGCGAATGTGGGTGAACAATTGCCAAATTCAGATGCTAAGATGTTCGAAGTCCTAATTAAAGTTGATGGTTCTGATCCTACACTCAGACCTTCAATGACCACGAGTAATAAAATAATAATTGAGACTTTTGATAATGTAATATTCATCCCTACTGAGTGTGTACATGCCGGAACTGACAGTATTCCTTTTGTATATAAGAAAAATAAAACGAAACAGATTGTTCTTCTGGGTGAATCAAATGAAAAGAATGTAATTATTGCTAAGGGATTGGATGCAGGTACTTCCATCTTCAATATCACCCCTGAGGAACCTGAAAAATTCAAAATGGCAGGAGAGGAACTTATTCCTGAAATAAAAAGGCATAATTAGTTAACCCAAAGGTCTCTTTCATCACTCAGGTATAATTCAGGAACCCGGATCAATGGTTTATGTATTTGGTTCTGTTTTATTCAGGCAATATTATCTTTATACTTAATACTTAAGCTTTCAGCCGAAAAATACGATTGTGTATCAGGAATCACTAATTAAACTCCATTGATTTTCACTGAGTCAGACTCAGCTTTGTTTCAGTTCTTCGTTTACCCCGGCCCCAGTTTACTCTGCCGCAGAGACTATTCGAATGCGATGTGGGGAGATTAGAACCGGGCTCTTAACGTTGGGTTTGACACAGTCAAAATTAATTTACTCATGCCTGTAGTAAGGGTAAACATATTTAATTTAAACCGATAAGTAATTTCTAATATTTAAGTGCCTGTATTCATATAAAATTATTATTTTTCTAGTCATAAAATCTAAAATTTATATGGAATCAGTTATTCTGGACAAGAGCAAGGGATGGAAAAATATTCTTAAAATTATTATACCCTATATCTTCATTGTGGGGGCCTTTCAGCTTATTGGATATTATATAGCAGGTATGGATTTTAAGCATACTGCAAATATTGAAACGACTCCCTTCCAAACATTTGTAATAACCTTTTCAACTCTTACCGGAACAGTTTTTGTAGTATGGATATTTCGAAAATATGTTGATAATAAAACCTTTGTGAGTTTGGGATTTGGAAGGGAATTTGCAGGCATCGATATTTTAACCGGATTTATTCTTGGGTTCATTCTTCTGCTGTCAGGTTTTGTCATCCTAATTCTTGTCAGACAAATCGAATTTGTTAAATTTCAGTTTAATCCTGCAGATTTAATTCTGAGTGTCGGGATTTTTATTTTCGTGGCAATAACTGAAGAGTTACTAGTAAGAGGCTATATTCTTAATAATCTTCTGACATCATTTAACAGATATACAGCTCTGGTCATTTCTTCGCTTATCTTCAGTCTTATGCAT
>JFJP01041252.1_pt1 | contig 10032 bp, 9 predicted proteins | sample 431651 | NCBI WGS metagenome assembly JFJP01 (sample SAMN02602958, study PRJNA72255) | Microbial mat metagenome, whole genome shotgun sequencing project. | biome: fresh water; feature: sink hole; material: water; isolation source: purple microbial (photo- and chemosynthetic) mats found in...
TGTTAATAAGTTTGATTGCATTTGTTTGTGATAGGCTATTTAAAAATTGCTCTTTACCTTCTCATGTTCCAATTTGTGGCAATTGGGGCAAACGACAATGAAATTGTCAAATAAGTTCTTACAAATTTTAGTAACAGCAACAAACTACATGGTTTACCCCACTGATAATAAGGTTTTTATAAACATATCCCTCATTCTCTCCCCTTCCCTTTCAATTTTCTATAACTTTGTGCATTAACCGCAGTTACAATAATTCCAATTATCATAGCACTGGTTTTGCCTTCGGTTGCGCCACCGATAATGAGAAAAATTCCGAGTATAAAAATAAAAATGTGCAGTGCTTTTTGTTTCGCTATTTTATCCATGATTAAATTCAATTGAATATTTTTAGTCCTTCTATTTTACAATTGGTTTTTGAATATTCCTTTACAACAAATTTATTACTACCACTTTGATTTTTAAACACCTCGAATTCGAGGTGTTTTATAGTGTGTTTTAAGTTACTAAGGTCTAAAACACTGAAAATAAGGTTTTTAAAACAAACTCCTTCGAATTCGAAGGAGTTCGTTTTACTTTTTGCTCAACAATTCAATTATCCTCTCCTTGTCTTTCAATTGACTTTCTAAAATTTCAATGTACTTCTTTAATTGTTCAATTTCTTTATAAAAGACATTTATATCGGTACTGTTTGAAGGGCTACCTTCAAATTTATCTTTGAGCATTAAATTCGCATCAATGCCAAATAAATTCACTATTTTTTTTAAAATAATATACGTAGGCATCGAAACTCCTCGCTCAATTTGAGAAAGATTTGAGCGGGTAAGCCCTATTTTTTCTGCAAATACATCTTGAGTTTCATGTAGATTAATTCTTATATCTTTGATTATCAAGCCTATATTTTTTTCCATAAATATTTATTTAAAATTATCAAAATAAAATAGCATTACATTTGCATAAATGAGTATTTAATGCTATTTTTGCAATTGAAATACTCAAAATTAGTATTTCGATTACACAAATATATAAAATGTTTCACTTAAAACAGTAGTACAAATGAAAAAAGATTATTGTCAGCGTTGTGGGGAATATAAGTATATCAACTCACATCACATTTTTCCGTTGCAGTTTTTTGGAAAAAAAAGCAACGACGAAACGCTAAAGCTCTGCCTCGACTGCCACGCCGAATTGCACAAGCAATTGCCCACCAGCAAGCAATCGAAAAGCTTTTACCGCCGCTTCACAAAAAAGTTTATCACCGGAGCTTTTATTGCGTTAATTGTAGTATATTTGTTTTTTTAGTATCAGCTTGCTTGCGTAAGCCCTCAATTTAACAATTTTAAAATATGGAAACAAAACAGCTTGGAACAGTGATAGTTGACTCAGGTAAACTGATGATTGTTGACCCAATGTTTTTGCAGGAATGGGAAATTTCGCCATTTTCGATGCACACCGAAGCCAGTGAAGAATTTACACACCAGAATATAATTCGTGGTTGCAGCGAAAAAGGCTTCCACCAAAACAATTTCGACAACGGTAATAAAGGTCTTGCCCTCACCGTTGCCTGCAACGATGGCGAATACCCTGTAATGGCTGAACTTGAAGATGGAATTGTGCGCAAAATTTGGGTTGAGTTTTGATAAATCAAAAAAATTCCGTATATTAGCTATTATTTCAAAACCATTAAAACCATACTGATATGTTGGGAATAAAATTTATAAAATTTGAGTCGACTACGTATGTAATTCATTATAAGAATGGTAAGATTGCAAACGAAGGCAAAGGCTTATCGTTTTATTACTATGCGCCCAGCTCGTCTATTGCGGCGGTGCCGGTGGGCAGTAGCGATATTCCGTTTATTTTCAATGAACGAACTACTGATTTTCAAACCATTAGCATACAGGGGCAAATTACCTACAAAATCGAAAATCCGAAGCAGCTTGCCGATATGCTCGATTTTACGGTTGATTCCAAAGGAAAATACCGGAAAGATGATGCCGAAAAAATGAACCAACGTCTTATCAATGAGGCACAAACAGCTACATCAGCTTTCATTCAGAGTTTGCTTTTGAAAGAAGCCTTGCAGAGTGCCAAAAAAATTGAGGGAAAAATATTTGTGGGTTTGCAGGAGGCAGAGGCGGTGCGTCTGTTGGGAGTTAAACCTATGAGTGTGAATGTGGTAGCCATAAAAGCTACTCCCGAAATGTCGCGGGCGTTGGAAACCTCCACGCGCGAGTCGTTGCAGCAGGAGGCAGACCTTGCCATTTATCAACGCCGCAATTTTGCCGTTGAGCAAGAGCGCAAAATCAAAGAAAGTGAGCTGAATACCGAGATTGCAGTGGAAGAAAAGAAAAAGCTCATTGCCGATAAGAAAATGGAAGCAGAGTTGGCAAAAGAAGAAAACAATCGCAAACTGCGCGAAATGCAATTGAACACCGAAGAAATGGTTCAAAACAACAAAAACAAACTCAGAGATTTGAACCTCCAAGCCGATATTTTGTTGGAAGAGAAGCGCAAAGCCCTCATCGAAACTCATTCGGAAAATAGCAAAAAAGAAGCCGATGCCAAAAAATATTCGCTCGAAGCCACACTCACTCCGTACAAAAACATGGATTGGAAAACCCTTATGGCAATTTCGGGAAATGGCACCAATGCAAAGGCAAACATTGCAATAGCTTTCCGCGAATTGGCTCAAAATGCCGAAAAAATAGGTACACTCAACATTACTCCCAATTTACTCGAACAAATGATTGACGGTAATTGAACTTTGCCTCAAGCGAGGGATAGCGAATAAAAATGAAACCCTTCACACTATATCTAATTGTTTTACTATTAATATGTTGCACAAAAACTGCCTTCGGGCAGTTTTCGTTTGTGCAGATTACAAAAGCCAATGGCTTGTCGCACAATCACATTGAATGTATTTTTAAAGACTCCAATGGTTTTATGTGGTTTGGCACTCGCAACGGACTCTGCCGTTTCGATAGTTACGAAATGAAAGTGTATCGAAACACCATTGACACCAATTCTATTTCAGGCAATTGGATTCTATCTATCAACGAAGATAAAAACGGAAACCTCTGGGTTGGTACGCACCAAAACGGATTGAACAAATTTGACCCGCAAACGCAAAAATTTACCCGCTACGGATACAAAAACGGATTTGGAAATCAGATTTATCAAATCGAAATTCTCTCCGATGGCACCCTGTGTGCTGCCACAAACAATGGATTGGCGGTGTGGAATGCCAAAAATCAATCGTTTACCGTTTTTCGCCCCTATAACAATTCCAATAGCATCAACTCTCACTTAGTGAGCGACTTAGTGGAAGCCTCCGACGGAAATATCTACATAGCCACTCACCACAACGATATTCAGCGTTTCGACCGCCGAACCGGAAAATTTTATTCCATAAAATACATCAATAGAGAAAATGCGGGCAACTACCGCAAACGATTGTTGGATACTAAGGACGGAAATCTCTGGATTTCAGCCAATTTGCATGGTGTGTGCAAACTGAATCTCAAAACCGGAGATGCAAAATTTTATTTCAAAGGCAATAAGGGCTTAAGTTCAGATGTGCTCACCGGCGACATGATTCAGAATACCGATGGTAAAATATGGATTGCAACCGACGATGCCGGAATTAACATTCTGAATCCCGAAACCGATTCGGTAGAATATATTCGATTCGATAAAGAAAAAAAAGAAGGCTTGGCAGGCGACCACATCTACGCACTCTACAAAGACGATGCAAACCGCATTTGGGTGGGTTTTTTCGATAAAGGAGTGGCGTATTTCGACCCCTTGATGAAAAAATTCGACAATCGTTGGCTATCCGACAGCATTTCATCGTTTTTTCGCTCCAAATCGGTGATAAGTGCGTTTGAAGATACGCAGAAAAATCTTTGGATAGGCACCGACGGCAACGGCTTGCATTGTATAACCCACAATGGTAAAATAGAACACTACTATCATCAGCCTCAAAATCAGAATAGTATATCTACCGATATAATTTCAAGCATTGGGCAGGATAAAAACGGTAATCTACTGATTGGTACATACATGGGGGGCTTAAATGTGCTCAATCGAAAAACCCAAGAAGTGAAACGCTTTGCTATCGAAAATCAGAATCGCCAATCGCTTCATTCACTGAGTATTTGGAGTATACTTACCGATAGCAAAAACATCAGTTGGTTGGGTTTGCTTGCCAACGGGGTAGATATTTACAACCCCGATAATGAAACATTTACCAACATCGGTCCCAATTCAAACGAAATGATTCGCGTGGGGCATCCCAACATTATGGCGATAATGGAAGATTCTAAGGGCGATATTTGGTTTGGAAGCGAGGGAGACGGAATATATATTTACGACAAAAAGGCGCGTTCCATACATCGGTTGGGCAAAAACGATGCAAATAGCATTCTGAAAAATACCATTGTAAAAGCATTGTATCAGGATAAGGAAAACAACATTTGGATTGGTACTGAGGGAGATGGCTTGCTTTGCTACAATCCCCAAACGGGCACAAGCACACAGTTTACCGACCGCGATGGATTAACCGGAATGATTGTGCTTGGAATACAGCAAGACAAAGCCGGAAACCTTTGGGTAGCCACCTACGACGGGCTTTGCATTTTTCACCAGCAAAGCAACACTTTTTCGGCTTTTAATACAGACGATGGGCTGTCGTCGAACGAATTGAATGCGGGTACTTTTTTGAAATTGAGCGATGGAAAATTTTTTGTAGGTTCGCTCAATGGAATCAATCTTTTCGACCCCTTGGAACTTACATTCAATCAGAGTATTCCGAAGGTTTTTTTCACCCAACTCAAAGTGCTCAATCAAATTGTTTCGGTGGGCGATACCATAAACCAACGCGTAATTTTGAGCAACGATATTGCCTTCACCCCAGAAATTACCCTCACCGATTCCGAAAAAATATTTTCAATAGAATTTGCTGCTCTCAACATCACCCATGCCCAAAAATGCCGCTACCGTTATATGCTGCAAGGCTTTGACGATGAGTGGGTTACTACCTCCGCTGCCCATAGGTTTGCATCGTATTCCAGTTTACCCAGTGGGAGCTATGTGTTTAAGGTACAAGCATCGAACAACGATGGCAAATGGGGAAACAACACTGCCCAACTGCGCATAGTGGTACTGCCTCCGTTTTGGAAAACGGTATGGTTTGTTTCGCTCATGCTGCTATTGGTGGCTGCTGTAGTGGCTACGGGCTATTTTGCCCGCTTGCGCTACATTCGCGAAAAATTTCTGCAAGAAAAAGCGATAAACGAAAAAAGAATTGTGGAGCTTGAAAAAGAAAATATTGAAAACGAACTCGAAAAATTAACCCTCTACACAGTAAACCGAAACCGTGTGCTGATTGACTACAAAAACCGACTTATGGGCTTATCGTCGAAAGCCAAACCCGATGTAAAAGATGGTTTGCAAGTAGTTATAGATGAAATAGATAAAGAAATTGGCGACGATAAAGAGTGGAAGTACATTGAGCCTCAACTCGACAAGTTTTACGATGATTTTATTAGCAAACTTCGCCAGCAACATCCAGCCCTTACACTGTCGGAAATAAAAGTGGCAACCTACGTGCGAATGAATCTCACGTCAAAAGAAATTTCTGAATTTATGCACAAAACCACTCGCGCCGTAGAAAACGACCGCTACCGCCTTCGCAAAAAAATAAACCTCGACTCCAACGAATCGCTCAAAGATTACTTAATGAATTTGTACTTTTAATCTTGTAGCGTGCTGAGCCATCAATGAAAAAAGCCATTTTTTTTTGATTTTTTCGTGAAATGTATTTATCTTGCATCGAAAATCGAATAACTATTAAAAACAATAAAAGAAGAAAACAATGGGAATTTTAAAAGAATTTCGTGAATTTGCCGTAAAAGGCAATGTGGTAGATATGGCAGTCGGTGTTATAATTGGAGGCGCGTTTGGCAAAATTGTGGCATCGTTTGTAAACGATATTATTATGCCGCCAATTGGTGTATTGTTGGGAGGCGCAGATTTTAAGGAACTTAAGCTGATATTAAAACCAGAGGTATTAAACGATGTAGCAGAGGTAGTTACACCTGCAGTAACACTCAATTACGGTAATTTCATTCAGGTTGTAATTGATTTTCTGATAGTTGCATTCGTTATTTTTACCATGGTGAAAGCCATGAATCGAATGAAACGCAAAGACGAAAAACCACCTGCACCCGCAGCTCCACCCGAACCCACAAAAGAAGAAAAATTGCTTACCGAAATTCGGGATATTCTGAAAACGAAATAAGCAAATTTGCTTCAGAAAGTGAATAAAAAACATAAGCAGAAAATGCTTATGTTGCGGAGGCTTGGGATGGCTTGCTTAACGAGTGTAAAGCAGCTATTTCAAGCCTCTATTATTAATAATCAGTGTATTGGTAATTTTTTAGTGCCAACAGACACGAAAAAATGAAATTGTAGAATTGCACGAAAAAATTGTTCAAATTATGTTACTTTTGCAACTATCAGTTTTTTGTGCAACGTTTGTTTGCCTTAATTGCTTGCTTACAGGTTCAAAAATATCAAATAAGGTAATTTTATGGACATCAATTTATCCAATCTCAAAGAATCGAACGATTTTCTGAATGTGTTGTTCGAAAATATCACATCTGCCATTTTTATAACAGACAAAGAATTGAAAGTGCAGAGTGTAAACGACACTTTTTTAACCCTTTTTGGGCAAAAACGAGAATTGATTGAAGGAATGTATTGCGGCAACGTCATTGGCTGTGCTTTTGCGTATGAGGCGGGAGCAGAATGTGGCACTACCGACTATTGCAATGCTTGCACGTTGCGAAGCACACTCTACTCCACGTTTCTGAAACAAATTCCGGTTTACAAACAACGCCTCGACAGGGATTTTTATATCAATCACAAAATTGAAGCAAAAAATCTGATTTTTAGTTCTAAGTATATTTTGTTCGATGGCAAGGAAATGGTATTGGTTATTATTGACGATATTACCGAAATAGAAGAAAAACGAAAATCGCTTCAAAAACTAAACGAGGAAATGAATGCCATTTTGGGCATGGCTGCACACGATTTGCGCAACCCGCTGTCGGCTATCAAATCGCTTTCCGAAATTATGATAGACGGTTACACCAAACTGGACGAAAACAAAATCCTTGATTTTTTGGGCATGATAAAAGAAGCAAGTGGATTTTCGCTCAATTTGCTCAACGAATTGCTTGATATTTCGAAAATTCACGCCGGAAAACTCCAACTTTCACCATCAAGCAACGACTATTCAAACTTGCTTCAACGAATAGTAAAACTGAGCAGGTACAAAGCCGAAAGCAAACAAATTGCCATAGATTTGAAACTACCTTTCGATGATTTTGAGTTTTATTTTGATAAGAATAAAATTGAACAAGTACTTAATAATCTGATTGATAACGCCATAAAATATTCATTTGCCAATACACGCATCTCTGTGAGTGTAAGTGTAGAAAACAACCATATCATCACCCATATTACCGACGAGGGGCAGGGCATACCGCAAAACGAGCTTCACAATTTATTCAATCCATTTCAAACTACCAGTGTAAAATCTACAGCAGGAGAAAAAAGCACCGGTTTGGGTTTGGCAATTGTAAAAAAAATTGTGGAGGGGCACAGGGGAAGTATTTGGGTAGATAGTACCGTAGGAGCAGGCTCTACTTTCTCGTTTAAGCTACCAATGGTAAAAAAATATACACCGTAACATTCAACCAATGAAAAGATTGATATGGATTGTATTGTTTTTTATCTTAGCCTGCGACAACGAAAATGCGCCTCCGTGTATAAAAAAAACGGGGACTCAACAAATCGAATCGTTTTGGCTCCCTTCGTATTCCGAAGTAGAAATTGACGATTATTTTGAAGTATATTTGCACAACAGCACACAGCATAAAATTGAAATTGAAGCCGGACGCAACATCATAGGCGATGTAGCGTGGACTGTAAAAAACAATCTTATTACGCTGAGTAGCAACGAAAAATGTTCGTGGTCGCGCAATCATGAGCGAAAAATAAACATTCATTTGTACGCTCCATATTTTCAGAAAATTGTTGTTCGGCACCCATCAAAGGTGTTTACCACTGATACTATTGTGGCGGATATTTTGGGTTTTTATATTCAAACAAGTCTTGCCGAAATTGATATTAAAGTGAAGTGCCGCTTTTTTGATTATTGGAATTCGCACACCAATACTGGGATGTACAAAATTTCGGGTTTTGCCAGTGAATGTAACTTGGGCAACTTTGGCTATGCCACACTCGATGCCCGAAACCTGATAGCCAAACAATGCCAACTCACCAGCCAATCAACCGGCAACACCCATGCAAATGCTATAGACAGCCTCACACTCAATCTAAAATTTGTGGGCGATGTGTATGTGCATCAAAAACCTAAATTGTTTATTTTGAATGATTTGAAAAAAGGAGGAAAAGTTTTTTTTATAAACAAATAAAAAAAAGTCGAATTTATTATATGCAAAACCAACTCAATTATACGTGGGGAAATTCCAATCCGTACAACGATTATTCATCGTACATAAAAAAGAAATTTCCGTTTAGGGTACAAAAAATTTCGATAAATGGTGGCTTCAGTTGCCCCAACCGCGATGGAACAATTGGTAGGGGAGGGTGCACATATTGCAACAATTATACTTTTCATCCGGCATATTGCAAGCCAGAGAACAACGTTGTAAATCAAATAGATGAAGGAATTGATTTTTTTAGAGAACGATATCAGGCTCAAAAATATCTTGCTTATTTTCAGGCATATACCAATACTTATTCAGACTTGTCGAATCTTAAAAATTTGTATAGTCAAGCACTGTCGCACCCCGATGTGGTGGGGTTGGTGGTAGCCACTCGTCCCGATTGTGTTGATAATCAGATAATTGATTATCTACATCAGTTATCCGAAACCTATTTTGTGGTACTCGAATTGGGTATTGAAACTACCCACAACCCAACACTCGAAATTATAAACCGTGGACACACCTTCGAAACAACCCAGAAGGCAATTTTGGCTGCCCATCAAGCCGGTTTGCACGTTGGAGGGCACATCATTTTGGGGCTTCCGTACGAAACTACCGACATTATGCTACATCATGCCACACAACTGTCGGCTTTGCCACTCCAAACACTCAAACTACATCATTTACAGATAAATAAAGCAACCGAAATGGAACGTCAGTACCGTTTGCAGCCCGAAATGTTTCAATTGTTTACGCCCGAAAGTTATTTGCAGTTGGTGGTTCGTTTTCTTGAATTGCTTTCGCCTTCCATTGTTATTGAGCGTTTTTTGAGCGAAGCACCGCTCGATATGCTGATTGCGCCCCGCTGGAACGGACCCAAAAATTTTGAATTTGTGGAAAAGGTAAAAAAAGAGCTCAATAGGCAAAAAACATGGCAAGGAAAGTTGTTTTGAACAATCTTTAAATAATGTTACAACCTGATGTGAAAAGTAGTTTTAATTTTTTGTATATTTGTGTTTTAAATTCTGATAAATGTACGAAAACCAACCCATATCGAATCCTGAATTGCAGCAGTATTATACTCAGAAATTGAATGAGTATAATACACTGAGTGAAATAGATTTGCAAAAAAAAAGGGAACAATTGCACGCAGAAATCGAAATTATAAACAACCGATTAAACCGACAAAAACCAATTTCAACTACTTCGCACAATCATCTGGAATTGGTTGACCTGTTGCAACAAGAACTGAAAAGCAAAACCTACATTAACGAATATTCTGAAATTATTTTCAAACAAAACCTAACTATTTCGCTCATAGCCGAATACACTTTGCGGTACATAAAACTCATTACCCAAAGTCAAAACGCATTTATCATTCAAAACAATTCAACCGACAGTCTGTATATTATACATTATAGCCGTCAAGCCGATTTTTTTACTGAAACTATTTCGCACGATAAAAAAATACTCAGCCCCATTCAACAATTTTTGATTAAAAATAGTCAAATCA
>JFJP01043263.1_pt1 | contig 10032 bp, 14 predicted proteins | sample 431651 | NCBI WGS metagenome assembly JFJP01 (sample SAMN02602958, study PRJNA72255) | Microbial mat metagenome, whole genome shotgun sequencing project. | biome: fresh water; feature: sink hole; material: water; isolation source: purple microbial (photo- and chemosynthetic) mats found in...
ATTACCTGTAGTGCAACCTACTGCAAGCATAGTACCAAGACCTAAGCAGAATCCACCGGCAAGTACTACAGCAAAACGTTTCCAAACATTTGAACCGTGGTATTTTTCCCAAACTGCAGGAATAACTTGTGGAGAATAGGTCTTACTACGTTTGGCTGCTATATATCCACCAATCACAATTCCGAAAAGCATAATAAACTCAACAAGCGAAGCAGGACTACTCCAGCTCTTTTGAATTACAGGATTTTCTGCAAGCGATGAAAAAACAAATTTTAAACTTGATGTAATATAAGCTACTCCCGCGGTAATGCCGAAGGGATAATCCTTATAGCTTAGCGTTTCGAATAGCACATAGCTGGCTATGGAAATCAAGGATACAATTAATCCTCCTGTAAACCAATGCCACTCGCCAGGGTGTGTGTGTTTTAGTTTCATAATTTTTCGATTTATGGGTTTTTTATCTCAAAGGGTTTATTTTTTGCTATTTTCTCGATTAATAGGGAAATTAAAATAATAAAGGGAATTGAGAAAAGCATGCGGAGCAAGGAAAATCTCCATCCAAGAAAACCAATTTCAAAAGTAAGCATGGGTATTTTGATGGTACAAAAAGCTCCGATATAAATAAAAATATTACGAATGCTGGCACCTTTTTTCCACAACAGATATGTAACAGGAAAAGCTCCATAAAGTGGGCCAACCTGTGCCATCGATAAAAGTATAACCAATATTATCCCTTTAATACCTGAATCTGCACCAATATGCTTTTCAACCTTTTCGCGGTTTATCCATACATCTCCCAAACCAATAAGAATAAACATTATGGGCAGAAGTAGTATCATCTCTTTTAAAAAACTAAAAAAATATTTATTGTAAATGGTTTTACCGCTTTCGAAGTTAATGCTAAACGATACAATGATAAATACTGTAAAAGATATAATTACGGCAAAATTTACTTTGTTCTTTATAATAAATTCTTTCATTAGCTAATAAAATAATCCAACTAAAACGCCTATAATTATCGCACCAAAAAAGTACAACAGGTTTCGTAGAATAGATATTCGTTTTCCAAAGTATTTGATTTCTATGGGCAATGTTAATAATCCAACCATCATAAGTGTTGTAATAAATACAGCAATAACAGGGTAGCTAACCCCACTGTTAACCAACATTCCCGACATGGGATAAGCAATAAAACCGGGTATTAATGATACTGAACCAGCCATTGCTGCAAAAACATAACTTAAAACACCTGCCTTTTCTCCAAGATATTCCAGAATTATTTCATTTGGGATCAGGAACAAAACAACGCTTACCAGCATAAGTACAGATATGATTGCAGGCAATATTCGCAGAAACATGATTAGTCCCTTTTTTATTCCAAGCATTGTTTTCTCCCTGTTTGAAATAAACGATATAAGTATAGAAATTATGGCTAGAATTAGTAAAAGTTTCATCGCGTTTAACTTTTATTAAAATCCGTTAATTGTACCTTAAAGAATGAATTCCATAAAGATAAACTTATAGTTAAAATAATCCCCCATAAATCAACCCCGAAATAGTAGCCATAATTATAACAAGTAAAACATAAACTACTGTTTTTTGAGTGCCTAATACACCGCGAATAACCAACATATTCGGCAATGATAATGAAGGACCTGCTAAAAGTAGAGCTAATGCAGGGCCCTTACCCATTCCTGATGCTATAAGTCCTTGTAGGATTGGTACTTCGGTTAATGTTGCAAAATACATAAAAGCACCAACTATTGAAGCAAAGAGATTCGAGAATATAGAGTTTCCACCAACCAATGCCGAAATCCATTCGTTTGGAATTACTCCGGCTATGGTTTGCCCATCGTGTGTTGATCCTAATAAAAAACCGGCAGTTATAACTCCAATAGCTAATAATGGTAAAATCTGTTTGGCAAACCCCCAGGTTGATAGTGTCCATTCTTTGTTGTCTTCATCTTTTTTGTCGAAAAGGGTGATAATACTTAATGATGTAATACCAACAATCATTGGAACAAGTGGACTTAATTTTTGATTCTCGATAAAATTAGTTGCAAGTAAAGCTGAAATAACTGTTGCAATAGCTGCATAAACTACCCATTGCCATTTTATTTTTAAGATATAGATTAATGAAAATCCAAGAAATAAACTGAAAAGTCCTGTAATATACCATTTGTAAGCCCATATATAATACCATGTGCTCGAAGTATCGCCAATTGATGGAGCACCCCAATTAGCAAATACAAGTATTAAAACAAGAGTGAAATTACCTTTTCTTCTTTTCTATATATAAGCGACATGGCAACTCCAATAATAACGCTGAATGAAACTGCACCAATAGTTCTGGCTACACCCATTTCAAAACCCAAAATACGTGCTGTTAAAATAATTGCAAGAATATTTATTGCCGGGCCTGAATACAAAAAGGCGATCGCTGGACCTAAGCCTGCTCCACGTTTATGAATACTTGAGAATAAGGGTAAGATTGTACAAGAACAAACAGCCAGAATAGTTCCTGAAACTGCAGCTACTGTATATGCTAACCATTTTTTTGCATTTGCACCAAAATATCGTAAAACAGAACCTTGACTAACAAAAATGGAGATTACTCCAGCAATAAAAAATGCAGGTAATAAACACAATACCACATGTTCGCGGGCATACCATTTTACTAAATCTAGAGTTGCAGCAATAGCTGAATTAAACCTTGCACTCTCAATGGGCAGAAAAAAAGCCACTCCAAAAACAATGGCAATCCATAGTAGGATTTTAACTTCTTTTTTTGTTTCCATAATTATTATTTGTTCGTAAAAAGACGAACTATGTTTTTAATTTTTTTTAAATAAATCTGATTATTGTATAATAAATACCAACCAATAAAAATAGCACTGCAACAATGCGGCGGAACCAAAGTTCAAATACTTTTATTTTATTGTATAAACTTCCGATTCCCGAAACTGTATAAGCAATAACCCAGGCAAACAGAATAACAGGCAAACCTGTTGCTATTGCAAAAAATACAGGTAAATACAATCCCGAAGTGCTTGAGATCGTAATTGGAATAAGCATTCCAAAGTAGAGTACGCCGCTATATGGACAAAATGCCAACGCAAACAACATACCTATTAATAAAACATCCCAATAATTGGTTTTTTCCTTTTGCTGCATTTTTTCAGAAAACTTGCCGAATCCGGGGATATTTATTTTTATTACTCCTAGCATAAATAAACTGATAATGATTAATAGCGGGCCTAAGAATTTTTCGCCGTATTGTTGGAAAAATCCTGAAATTTTAAAAGTACTGGCACTGAAATATAAAGCAAAAGCCAGTCCTGTGTATGATATAACCCTGCCCAGCGTATAAATGAGTCCTTTTATAAATACTTTCCTCTGACTTTGAATATCACGACTTATAAAACCTATTGCAGTAATGTTGGTTGCTAAAGGACAAGGACTGATGGCTGTCATCAGTCCAAGTATAAATGCAGAAAGAATGGGTAAATTATTGTTTTCGAGTAATGATGTCAAAAAATCCATAGACTGAAATTATAAGAGCAAACCATCAACTGTTTCCTTGATTTTGGCTTTTAATTTCTCTGGATTGCTTCTAGCATGCATAAAACCATCGCTTGTAAGATCAATTTTTTCATCACCTGTTATAAAAACAAGTGCCTGACCAGAAACTCCTATTTTTTCAGCTATTTCTTTTGCTTCGTCTTCATCAAGATTTAAAGATTTAAAAGATATAGAACCGTTTTCGATTTGCTCTGTATACAATTCTTTTAAAAACTCAAGGGTTTTTTCTTCAACAGCATTGCAGGTAGCACAACGACGTGTAAAATGAAAATAGTACACATTTATTTCTTTTGCAGTATTTATTTCGTTTGGTGTATTCTTTTCTGAGCTTTTTGCATTACACGATAAAAATAATGGTATAATAATGGCTATAAGCAATAATGTTTTTAAGGTTTTCATTTTATTATTTATTTGATGTTAATATTTCGTTTAATTCATTCTCTGATGGTATCCTGCCACTTAATACTACTTTGCCATTTATAACCAAAGCGGGCGTTCGCATTACACCATAGTTCATAATGTCTACAATATCTTCAACTTTTGATACATTCGCGCTAATTCCTAATTTTTGAACTGCATCGTTAGTAATTTTTTCTAGGGTTTTACACTTGGGACAACCTGTTCCTAATACTTTTATTTCCATAATCTTTGTTATTTCGTTGTTCGTAGAATTGCGAACAAAGGTATTAAAAAAAACTATTTCTCAAAAAAATTGGTCATCATTTTTTTTGCTTCTTCCCAATTTTGTCTGTTCAAGCAATATTTAATTTTTGGTAATTCTACTTCACCTTGAATTAATCCGGCATTTTTTAGCTCTTTTAAATGTTGCGATAATGTAGATTTTGCAATGGGAAGTATTTCAGTTAAATCACCACTATAGCAGCACGATTGACTTGAAAGTATTTCTAGTATATGTAAGCGAATAGGATGCGATAATGCTTTGGAATATCGTGCCAATTTTTTTTCACGGTCGGTTATTATGCTTTCTTTTGTCATCAAAACGAAGTATTGTAAATTAAATATTTATAGCCATTTGCGGCTTATAAGGTATGGCCCTGTATATTGATTTGATGTCTTTTTTAGGTAATTCGATAAGAATTTTTGGGGTATAGTAAGGTTCTTTAAATGAAAAGGAGTTCTTTACCACTTGAGCAACATTTTTTGATCTTTTCTTGATTAAAAACCAAAGATTATTAAACTGCGGTTTTTCTTCGGATTGAGCAATTTCTAAAAACAGGTTTTTATCAAATACCATAGTAATACAGATTATTTCGTTAGCAAGTGTATCGGGCATAAAAATCTGTGTGGCTGCTTCAATGGTATCTTTTGGGGCTTTTTTAAATATGATAGGTTCCTTTTCAATGGTTGCAATTTTATGATCAACCTTAAAGGGCTCTGATAAATATTTTATTAATGCAATATTATCTACTCTTGAGAAAAAATGGCTTTTAACAATCTTACTTATTTTAGCCTCATGAACGATTACTCCTCTTATTTCTAGTAATAATAAACTATCCTTTAAATCAATAGAAAAGCATATTGAATCTGATTTTGCCATTGTTATTCTTGATTGTAAAAAAGATTCTTTTATTTTTAAAGCAGCAATTGAATCATCATTTATTATATTAATTTCTTCGCCTTTAAATAATAACGTATCTGAATAAGTATTGTTAAATACCTTTAACTGTTTAACAGGAAAATAGATGGATAAAGAAATAAAGTAAAGAATTATTAATAAACAGAAAATTTTAAGCAGACCAAATAGTGTTATACTTTTTTTAACAACCGTATTATCTAAAACTGAATTTTCCATTTTATTATTAATAGATATAAACTTTAGAACCAATATTAAGTGTGTAATACACTGATTCAAGATCTTTGTCATTTAAACGAACACAACCATGGGTAACGGGTAATCCCAATAATCGTTGGTATAATGTGCCGTGGATCAAATATCCATCACCAATACTCAATGCATAATCACCAAGGGTGCCGTATTCAAATCTCGAATTATCATTAGGTGGTGGTACTGGTAAACCCTCTTCAACAAAAGCCCAGTCCGGTTTTTTCCAAACCGGAGAGGTTGTTTTACCATGGATATGCTTTACTCCGCGTGGTGTTTTGAAAATCCATTGTTTATCATCGCTTGCTTGTAATAAGGTATAACTTCCTGTTGAGCAAGAACCTGTGCGTACTAATCTTTTTCCAGAATATAAATGAAACGAATTTTCGGTTGTATTAATTACAAGATATGATGAATTAGGCGTATTTGAATCGATTTTTCGCTGAAGCTTTATTGTAGTTTTTATGATGTTGTTTTTAAACTTATCTGAGAACTTCGAATCAGCTGTTATATATTCTTTGTGTGTTTCGGGAATTAACAGAAATGCCATTTCCTGCAGATAAGGAATAAAATATAGAACCAACCAGAACAAGCCCAAAACAACAAAACATGTTATTAAAAAATAGTGAGTGAGTTTTTTTAACCATTTATGCCATATCTGTTGGATTTTTTCTGATATGGAATCTTTAGAATTCGTGTTAGTTTCTTCAGAAATATGATCCAAACTTTCGTTATTGAATGAAGGTCCGGTTAATTCATTATTCATAACATATTATTTTTCATAATTTCTGAAAGGCTCAGTAGCGATCCAACAATGGTAACCGGTGTTTCTTCGCCAACTAATTGAAATAGTTTATCCATGTCTTTATTTGAGAGAGCAACACACCCATCGGTCCAGTTTGCACCTTGACCTCCACCACCATGTATTTCAATCAAGTTTCCAATCGATTTATTGCCAGGTATTTGTCCCTTGGTTTTTAGTTTATCATAACGGACTTTATCTTCGCTATTTGGATAATTTAATAGCAATGCTTTATAATATTTTGTTTGAGGATGATTTTTCTTTTTTATAATGGTATATCTACCTTCTGGTGTTGCTTTATCTCCTTGAAATACTTTAAAACCAATCCAGTTTTTACCTAACTCAATTTCAGTTGAATATTTTAATTTACCATTATTATATAAATATAATTTCTTAGAGAATTTGTCAACAACTATGGCATTTGTATTTTCTTTTTTAGAATAATCAATTGCTTCGTATGCCCAGGATTGCCATTTTGGATAAAGGGTAAAATAATTATTTAGCAATAATTTAGCCACCTCATATGATCGGTTTAGATATTGATATGAAAGGTCGAGTTTGGTATTGCAACTAGTAAGATTTTCATTGTCAAATGCATATTTGCTTTCAGCAAGTAGCATTTTCCCTTTGGTAAAGTCTTTATAGATGTTTGTCTCAAGAGGAAGTGAAATAAAAATATCTTTGAAATGATTCAGAAAACTATCGACAGAGTCAATTTTCCCTTCGAGATATTTCTTAAAATTTTTTGAAACAGCAATTGCATCCTTTTTGGCTTCAATCGCTTTATTATACGATGTTAATGCATTTCTATAACAGGAGCTGTAATCACGTTTGAAAAAGATTTTTTGATTTTCAGCTTTTAAATAATACATGGCAGAATCATATGAAATTTCAGCATTCTTAAACTGTAAGATGGCATATTGGTTAGCTCCCGATTTTCTTGCTTCGTAAAGAGCTTTTCTAGCATCATCAATTTCTTTTGCAGGTGGCTCATCGCTTGTTACAATTAAAATTGTCAGAACCATTCCAAATATGGTTAATGCTATTAAAGAGTAAACAAGAATCAGTTTGTAAATCTTCTTTTTCATATTTTAATAAGAGAAAAATTAAAAAAAAGAGTGACTCAAATAATAGTTCGTAAAATTTGAGACACTCTAAATCATTATTTCTAAATAAGAAATAAACTACTTTTTATCTTCTTGCTTTTGCAATTGCAGCTTTTAATTCTTCAAGAATTGAATTAGCTTTTTCTTTAGCAGCTTTTACTTTATCTAAAGCTGGTAAATAATCACCACTTGCTAACATATTTGTTGCTTCACCAACTGTAGTTTCAATAACACCAAGTTCAGCTTTTATTTGTTCTAATGCTTCTTTACCTTCTTTACCTCTTGGAGCTTTTGCAAAAAGTTTGTTATTTTCTTCCATAACAACTTTTATTTCTTCTAAAGCAGTTTCAAGCTCTTTTTTAACTTCTTCTTTTCTTACATCAGTTTTTCCTTTTAATTCACTAGCTAATGCAGTAACACCTACTAATTGTTCTTTACATTCACCAAATTTTTTGAAAAATTTTGAATTTTGAACTTCTACTTTAGCAAGAATTGCATTCAATGAATCTTTCACAAGTAAATAATCTTGTGGAATATACATTTCAGCACCAGCAGCTTGTGCCTCAGTTAATGCTGCGTTTGCTGCATCAATTTCTGCTTGTGGAATTTTGTCACAACTAGCTAATACTGTAACAAACATAATTGCTACTAGACCTAAGAATAATTTGTTTTTCATAATTGTTTTTTGGATTAAATTGTTAATTATTGTTGCAAATATCGAATATAAACAGCTCAAAAACAAGTGATTTTGACTTTTTATAATTCAAATTTTGATATTATGACGCAAATTTATAGTAAAGTAACAATATTTTACAATTTTTTTTATTATTTATTTATATCAACTAATTTTTATTGTTTAGCCTTTGATTTTGGATATTCTAGTATGTAGAAAATATCTAATCAAATAATTTCTGAATTATAATTACATTTTTATCTTTACAACATTACTACATAATACTTTTAAGCTTTTAATGTATCTAGATATATACAAAACACTAGAAGACGAAGAAATTATCCATAAGATAATTACTGAGAAAAAAACCGAGTTGTTTCAGGTATTATATGATAAATACCATTCAAGAGTTGGTGACAAATGCTATAGCTTGCTTAGAAACAAAGAGTTAGCATACGAAACCGCACAGGATATTTTTACTAAAGTATATGAAAACCTTGATTCATTTAAAGGAAAATCTTCTTTTTCATCCTGGTTATACTCTATTACATATAATTATTGTATCGATTATTTAAGAAATAAGAAAAAACTACATTATCCCGAATGGAATAGGGATAATGAAATCCCTGAAATTATTGATGAATCAGAAGAATTGACAACTGAAATTAGTTACGATAGATTAATGGAGATTCTTGATATGATGCATACTGAGGAAAAAGCACTATTATTAATGAAATACAACGATAATATCTCAATAAAAAATATTGCTGAAGCCCTTAGGGTTAGTGAAAGTGCAGCTAAGATGAGGATTAAAAGAGCTAAATCACGACTTGTTTTTTTATATAAAAAGAATTATAAAAGCTAATACAATGTGACTTACGCTGTTTTTTTCGTCAATATAATAAAGATAAAAATATTTTTGTGAACATTTTCTTTAAAAATATTCTAAGCGATAAATCGAAAAATCCTCCAGAGGAGGTAAAAAACCATTTTATAAAGTTTTTTATTAATCCATTTAATATTGATTGGTATATTGAGGATGATTTTTACGAGGCTGTTTTTTACGAAAATGATCTCGAAAAAATAGCTAAATATGATAAGGAAGGAAACTTTGTAAATGTTAAAACCAATATTCCTGTTGATCAATTGCCTCCAAAAGTACTTATCAGTGCTCAATCTTTTGGTGAAATCATGAGTGCAATCTTAATTAGCATTAATACTGAAACCATTTTCGAAATAATTTTTCGTGATAAGGATCTAACTCGCTTCGAATTAATGCTCGATCACGAAGGGAAAGTTATAAGTAATCAAAAACTTTAATAAAAAAAAATCGTATCAATGACTTGATATGTGTAGCATAATTATTTTATGGTACAATTATTGGTATGCTGAATTGTATAAATTTAAATTTTAGGTTATGAAAAAGACATTCGTATTTTTGTTTTTAATAGCAGTTTTAAGTGCTGCATTTACAGGTTGCGACGAAGACGAAGCTAACAAAGCTCCTGAATTACCTCCTTATGAGTCAATGGCAATTGATTTTAGTAATTTTAGTACTGATTCAAAATCTGTTGCCGACCTAAAGACAACCACAAATTATGGTTGGGCAGCATTGACTGTGTATTTTTGGAATGTTACTGTTGGTTCGGTTATAGCTGTTCCTGTAGCTGCATTCTATACTTCATTTAATCATACTCCAATAAATTTGGGTGATAATAAATGGCAATGGTCATATACTGTAAATGGATTTGCCGGCGCTTATACAGCTCGTCTAACTGGCGAAGTTCGATCGGCTGATGTTAAATGGGAAATGTATATTACTAAAACAGGTATAGGGGCTTATCCTGAGTTTAAATGGTTCGAAGGTACTTCATCTCTTGATAAAAATACCGGAGAATGGACTCTTTACCATAGTTATGCTTTTCAGGAGGAAGTTCTTGTTATTGACTGGCTGCGAATTGATGGCGAATTTTCACAAATTACATACACCTATGTAAGAGAACTTAACGATAATAGAGAAACAGAA
>JFJP01032884.1_pt1 | contig 10031 bp, 14 predicted proteins | sample 431651 | NCBI WGS metagenome assembly JFJP01 (sample SAMN02602958, study PRJNA72255) | Microbial mat metagenome, whole genome shotgun sequencing project. | biome: fresh water; feature: sink hole; material: water; isolation source: purple microbial (photo- and chemosynthetic) mats found in...
ACCTCCGAAGGCAGAGCCGCTGAATTTACAGTCCAGACCCGTTGACCGCTTGGGTAACTCCTCCAAAATAGCTTTCTATTTTAACAGCCTTGCAAACACCTTGTCAAACAATTATTAATAACTTTCGCCAAACAACGTTATTTTTAATACTGTAAAACTGCTCATTATAATCTAATGCTCTTTCAAATAGCAAATTTTAAATTTACCGCTCTATTTTGTGTCACTATTGAAGGTATTTTGGTCACTTAAATACAGTAAAATCAAGTCATTGCATTAAAAACTAAAAAATTTGAATTTGCTCTTGAAAATTTGTAAAAGTCTGTTAATAATTATATTAGCGTTATCTGATACGCTGTCTTTAAATCATTTTAAGGCTTTGTTTTTATTGACTTCTTCTGCACATTGGGAGACTTTTCACTATGAACGCGGTAACTAAAAAACTATCTAAAGTTGGGGCGATCACCTTGTGTGTCGCGGGTTTGGGCTTAAGTTCGATGCCATCTGCGCAAGCATTTTGGGGCGGTTGGATGTCGCCTTGGAACTGGTTTGGCGGGCGGCATTGGGATTATTACAACCCTTATTGGGGCGGCAGTCCGTATGGCTGGGGTAATCCTTATAGCTATTATCAGCCTTGGGGTTATTCACCTTATTCGTGGGGCGGATACTACCCCTATTCTGGTGGCTATTATCCTTATTCTGGTTATTATTCATATAGTTATGCGCCTGCAGCGGCTGCACCTGCTCAAGCATCTTCTTCGACCAAGAAAGACTAATTTATCATGAAGTTAGGTGCGTCAATTTTAAAGACGTGCCTTTCTTTTTGAAAACCGCTTGTAAATTATGCCATTTAGCACAATAATAGAATGGATAGATTTCTTAATAAATTCAAAAGGAAAAAAGTTATGTTACTTAAACAAATTGGTACGGCGGCACTCATAAGTTTGGCATTATTACCTGCCGCGCACGCGGGAATGTATGGGTGGAGTGCCCCCGGCGATGGAAAGGTGTATTCGTGGGGAACGCCTCCCAATAATAGCGCACCGCCGCAAGTTCAAACATGGGCTTCGCCAGACGGGAGCGCGTCGGGGTGGAGTTATTCAACACCTGGTTATTCGATGTGGGCTTATCCGCCAGCGGCTGGCTACATTCCTCAAGTTTATTCGTGGAGCGCTCCTGCGAATTATCCGCAAGGTTATTATTTCTACTATCCCATGTACCCGGGGGGCGGAATGTATTTCTACCAAGCCCCTCCTGTTACGCCACATAGATAAATAACCCCTTGTTTTAATTTAAAAAAATGGTGAAGATAACGTATCATTGATCTTCACCATTCTTGACAAGAGTTCTTTTTAAAGCATTAGATTATTTCTTTTCTAAGTTCCAATCGCCTTCCCATTCTCTTGTGCCTTCAGAACGCCATTTGCCCAATAAGGTTTTGTCGTCGACGATGGTTAATTCAACGCTACCATTTGAGGATTCGCCCTTGTCGGTTTTGGGTTTTTCCGACCATTTGCCCTCGACGGTTTTATCTTTCAACGTGCCCTCGATTTTACCAACATACATCACGCTATCTTCTGCGTATTCATAAGTTGCAGTTACTTTGTCGCCTTTTTGCTCGATTGTGACAAGATCACCACCATGCGTTGATGCCCAATTTCCAGTTAAATCAACCGCTTTTTTAGCATCGGCTTTAGGTGCATCAGCTTTAGGTGCATCAGCTTTAGGTGCATCAGCTTTAGGTGCATCAGCTTTAGGTGCATCAGCTTTAGGTGCATCAGCTTTAGGTGCATCGGCTTTAGGTGCATCGGCTTTAGGTGCATCGGCTTTAGGCGCAGGTGCAGCTTCAGCAGGTTTTGCATCGGCGGCAGGAGCAGCAGGAACGGCTTTATCATCGGCGTATAAATTTGCACCTGTCAAAAGCGCGGCGATTAATAAAGAAAGTTGTGTTTTTTTCATCACGGTAAAGACTCCATAGAATAATAAGTTTTAAGTTTAACGACGGACTTCCCTCAATAGGGATGGGACTAGCATAAGGATTTAATTTAAATTTTTCAAGCGACATTACAAAAATATTAAAATAATTCCAAACCCGCTTACATATAAATAATCTTTAGTATTAAAACGTTCTAAATTGCTTTCAGGAAATTGCCCTTGAAATCCTCGACAACGCATGGCTTGCTCAATTTTTTGAGCTTTTGAAAGGCTTTTAATTAAGAGCATTCCTAACGCATGTCCAATACTTTGATAAGTATGTAAATTTGCTTGTAATTTAAAACCTCGAACTTGCATCGCTCGTTGGATTTTCTCAAAAGTTTGTTTCAAAACATCTAAATAACGAACCGTAAAAAATAATAAATAAATCAATTTACTAGGCAATTTCAAATGTTGCAAGGCTTTGGCGAATTGAAAAACATCTAATTTTCCTAACAAAATGGTTATCCCAATTAAAATCACATTTGCTTGCCAAAACATTTGCCAGTTTGGTTTTTTTGTAATCATAAACCACAACATCAATGGAATTAAAAATAAATTAAGCTGAAAAAGACGGGAAATTAAAAGATGAGTTGAAACAGATGAAATGAGCCAAAAGAAAGGAATTAAAATAAAAGCGGTGGGCTTTTGTAATAAAATAACCCACCACGCAAATATAAAAGCCATTACAATCCGAAGTGGCGGCGACATTTAAATGCCATATTGCTCTCGATAATCTTTAACTACTTGCAAGATTTCAAATGCTCCTTGGGTTTTCAAATATTCCATCATTTCTGACAAATTTGAAATGCTGATAATTTTGATATTTTCTTGCTGTTCTAATTCTTGAATGGCGGATAAGTTTCTCAAGCCACGTTCTTGACGATCCAAAGCAACCACCACCCCGACAGGTTCTGCGCCATATTTTCTAATTAATGCTAAACTTTCTCTAATCGCAGTTCCTGCCGTAATAACATCGTCGATTAAAAGAACTTTTCCTTTCAACGGTGCGCCCACTAAAACGCCGCCTTCTCCATGATCTTTGATTTCTTTTCGATTAAAACAAAAGGGAATATCTAATTGATATTGTTGAAATAATGCCATCGAAGTGGTTGCTGCTAAAGAAATCCCTTTATAAGCGGGACCAAATAATAAATTATATTCTAAACCACTCGCTTGAATGGCTTGCGCATAAAAAGTTGCTAAGGCAGCTAATGATTTTCCACTATTAAACAAACCCGCGTTAAAGAAATACGGACTTTGGCGACCCGATTTTAAGGTAAAAGAACCAAATTTTAAAACGTTTTGTTCAATTGCAAATTTCAAAAATTCTTGAGAATAAGAAGACATGATGTTATCTCGTCATTGAAAGATAAAGATTAGCTAGTTTTTCTGCATCATGTAATGCAGTATGTTTTTCAGTTTCAGAAAAGGCTATTTTATAACGTTTGCACAACTCATCAAAGGTATTATCTTTCCCAGGATGTTTAGTGCGTGCTAAGGTTAAAGTATCAAAGATTTCACAGAAGTTTTCTAATCCTGCTCGAGGGGGTTTTAATAAGGATAATTCGTGATTAAAAAACACCATTTCAAATGCTGCGTTGTGAATGATTAATTTTGCGTCTTTAATGAATTCTAGAAACTCATCGACTACCTCTTCAAAACGGGGTTGATCTTTAAGCATTTCATTGGTGATGCCGTGAATAGCTGCCGCGCTTGGTTCAATTGCAATATCGGGGTGTAAATAAGTATGAAAAACGCGCCCTGTTAATTGAAAATCAACGATTTCAACGCAGCCAATTTCAATAATGCGATGTCCTTCAGAAGGCACTAAACCCGTAGTTTCAGTATCTAAAGCAACTTGACGGAATTCTTGTTGTATGTTCATTTAATTACCTAGATTTTTTTGTAAAGTTTCTTCTAACCCTTTTCTCGCCAATTCATCGGCTTTTTCGTTTTCTGGATGACCGCTGTGTCCTTTCACCCAAAACCATTGGACTTGATGACGTTGAGTTGCTTGATTCAAGCGTTCCCACAAATCTTGGTTTTTGACGGGTTGTTTGTTTGAGGTTTTCCAACCGCGTTGTATCCAATTTTCTAACCATTCAGAAATGCCTTGTTGCACATAAGTTGAATCGGTGTACAAATGCACGTTGCAAGGTCTTGTTAAGGTTTCTAATGCAACAATTGCTGCCATGAGTTCCATTCGGTTATTGGTGGTTTGTAATTCGCCCCCACAGAGGAACTTTTGATGAAATCCGTATTTCAAAATGATTCCCCAACCGCCTGGACCAGGATTACCGCGACATGCTCCATCTGTATATATTTCAACGGGTTGGGTCGTTATCATGACGTAAAACGGTGGGTTCTGGCACATTTGCCCAACGCGGTTTGCGATCGCGACGCACCAAAGACGTGGGAATAATTAAGCGGCGTTTTTGAATAGCTAACCCATAAACACTTGAAATAAATGATAATTTCTCCATCCACTGTAATTTTTGAAACCATGTTGAATGATCAATGGGCGGGCGACAAAACCCGTGAAAATTGCCGACAATTTCAAATCCCAACTCGAGCAACCACAATTGAAGTTGGCGTTGCGAATAAAAACGCGGCGGCGCGGACTGCATTGTACGCCAAGCCCCCGCCATTCGCCACACACCGCTCGCACTATACGGATTAAAACCCAACACAATCAAATGTCCATCAGCAATTAAAATGCGTTCAATTTCTTTTAAAATGCTCAACGGATCAGAAACCGTTTCTAATACATGCGGTAAAATCACGCAATCCACGCTTTCTGAAGCAAACGGTAATTCATCAAATGCTGCACAAATATCAGTTTGTTTTATCATTGTTGAAGTAATTAAGGCGTGCCGAGAAATCCGACTATTCTCCCAAAATTGCCCCGATCCAACCTCACCAATATGCAATAAATAACTCCCAAACCATTTTGCAAGCACTTGATTTATCCAGTCTTTTTCTAATCTTAAAATGGTATTTCCGGTTGTTGTTGAAATCAACCATTCTTGTAATGTCATGCCGCTCATGGCACACCTTTTCTTTTATATCTATTTAAGCTATTTTCTCGCTCCCATGCTCAAGCGTGGGAACGAAAGTTTTTTCACCTACAATTAAGCATTTTTCCACTTAATATTGCAGCCGATGCTCGGAAGTTGTTCTTCAATGATTGCATGATTTAAAAGCAACGCATCTAAGGCTGTTTTCAAATCATTACCAGTGACGGGTTGATTGTTTTTGGGCGTTGAACTATCAAAGCGTCCGCGATACACGCATTTCAAATCACCATCAAATACATAAAAATCAGGCGTACACGCAGCTTGATAGGATTTTGCAACCGCTTGATTTTCATCATATAAATAAACAAAAGGATTGCCTAATTCCTCTACTAATTGTTTCATTTTCTCTGGCGAATCGTCGGGATAATTCTCCACATCATTTGAACTAATTGCAATCGTTGTAATGCCTTTTTCTCGATATTCATTTACCAAATTTACTAACACAGGCAAAATGTGTTTAACGTATGGACAATGATTACAAATAAACATTACAATTGTTCCGATGGGTGATTTCAGTTGCTCAAGTGATTGGATTTCCCCGTTCACTACATTTAATAAATGAAAATTGGGTGCAATTGTTCCTAGCGGTAACATGGTTGAAGGGGTTGCTGCCATGTTTTATACTCCTTAATAAGTGATTGAATTTAAACGGATTTTAGCCATTGTTTAGCGGATTCTATATCATCAAAAATTTGCACATGAAATGACCCTTGTTTGAGGGTTTGCGTGACGTAACGATTCACGGCGATTTGTCCAAACGCATCTTTTGAAATAACAAATGCCTCATATTTTACACCCGCATCTAAAAGTAAGGGGTTAATTTCTTCGGTTGCCCATTGAAGATCATTACGAGAAATAACGCCCATTGTTCGAGCATCGACTAATGAATGTAGTTTAGGATATTTGGGGCAATGTTCTTTTAAAAGTTCCACTTTTTTTAGCATATTTTCATGAAACTCTTTGCTTGGAATAAAACCATTCCACACTCCCACAAAACAAGGTACACTTTCATCGATAAACATTTGAATTTTATCGGTTTCATGTAAGATTTTTTGCGGCATAACTTTCTCCTTTTACCTTTTCGTAACTGGTTGATAATTAAACGGATTTTAACCAGTTTTTTGCTTCTTCGAGATCATCAAACATTTGGACATAAAATGCACCTTGTTTGAGGGTTTGTGTAACATAATGATTCACTGCAACTTGTCCAAACGCATCTTTTGATAATACAAAGGCTTCAAAGTGTACATCATTTTCTAAATATAATGGGTTGATTTCTTCCGTTACCCATTGTATATCATTACGAGAAACAACGTTTAAAGTTCGGGTATCGGCTAATAAGTGTAATTTAGGATAATTAGGGCGATGTTCTTTTAAAAGTTCCACTAATTTGAGAATAGAATTCCGAAATTCTGCACTCGGAAGAAACCCATTCCAAATATTTACTAAACAAGGTACACTTTCATCAATGAACATTTGAACATTTTTGGTTTCATACAACATTTCTGGCGACATAACTTTCTCCTTTTTTTAGATTATGGTTTCTATCATTATTGTTAATTACAACGGCGGCATGGCATTAAAACAATGCGTTGAAAATGCTTTACTTTCAACTATCCCCGTTGAAATCAAAGTTGTCGACAATGCATCGACCGATTTAAGTATTACACAATTAAACGCTGTTTTCATCGATGACTCCCGTTTGCAAATTATAAAATCTGAAAATAATCAAGGATTTGCAAAAGCAGTTAATGTAGGTTTATCTCAGATCAACGGCGACTTTGTGCTTATTCTAAACCCTGATTGTTTTATAGAAAATGACACCCTGCAACATTGTGTGGATTTTATGCGCAACCATCAAACCGCTGGAATGTGCGGGGTGTTGGTCTGCGATCCCGACGGCACACCGCAACAAAGCAGCCGTCGTGCCGAACCCGTTCCTTTAAAAGCCTTCGTGCAAGCCTTTGGTTTAAAACGCTTTTTTCCACAATTCGCCGTCGATTTATCACAAACGCCGTTGCCTTTACAACCCATTGAAATTGAAGGCATTTCTGGCGCGTTCATGTTTCTTCGACGGGAAGCCTTAACTGAAATAGGCGGATTAGACGAAGGGTATTTTTTGCATTGCGAGGATTTGGATTGGTTTAAACGTTGTCGTCTAAGTGATTGGAAAATATGGTTTTTACCGCACGTTCGCGTCACTCATTTAAAAGGCGCGTGCAGTTCTTCGCAACCTTTAAAAGTTGAATTGTACAAACATCGCGGCATGGTGCGTTATTACAAAAAGTTCTTTTCTAAAATTTACCCTAACCCTTTATTATATCTAGTAATTTTTGCGGTGTGGGTTCGATTTAGTTTCATTGCATTAAGAAGAACTTTGTTTTCATTTTAATGCGAATGGCATTTAAGAAAAAAGCGGGTATAATAAGAGAGGAATGGATTGAGAAAGTTTTTTTGAATGTTATAATCTTTTAGGAGGAAGTATGAAGACTGAGTTTAAAGCAAGTATGTTGAAAGATGCGATTTCACCAGATAAAGTAATTGTTGATGAAGATGGCGTGACGGTGAAAATTAGCAATTTGTTTAATGGACAGGATAGCTACGTTGCTTACAAAGATATTGTTCGAGTGGAAGTTAATACGGGAATTATGTTTGCAAATGTGATTTTTCATTTAAAGAACGGACAAACCGTTGCGACCTTAGATAACTTTACCAATGGTGACGTTCGTAAAATGGAGGAACTCATCAAAGAAAAAATCGCTGCTTTATAAGAAATGAAATCAAAAGAGTGGTATAGATTATATGATATTCGTGAGTTACTTGATTCATCATTAAAAATATACCACCTGCTATTTAATTAGCGTTTTTTAGGAGGACGTGAAGAAGTTGCTCTTGGTTTTGCTGAAGAGGAACGTTCACTGCGTTCTCCCCTTCGTTCTCCTCTTTCTGAACCCCGATCCGAACGTTCACTAGAAAGGCGACGAGGGCGGGGCGTTTCTCCCGTTGTTGAGCGAGGTCTGCTCACTCTTTCTTCTCCCCCTTCATTACCACTTGCAACACTCATTTGTAATTGCTGACCACACACCCACACTTTGTGCAAATGTCTTAACACTTCCTTTGACATTCCTTCGGGTAAATCAAGGGTGCTGAAATCATCAAATAGTTTGATTTGCCCAATGTTTTTGCTATCAATTCCTGCTTCGTTTGCAATCGCGCCGACGATATGTTTGGGTTGTACACCGTGTGAACGACCGACTTCGATTCTATAACGCACCATGCCCGCTTCGTGGCTTTGAAATACTGGCGGTGAATCATCGCGTGGGGGACGTTCTCTGCGGGTTCTATCGGGACGATCTGAGCGATCTGAACGTTCTCTTTCTCGCTCCATTAATTGATCATCCATTGCTTTTTCTTTAGGCGTTTTCTTCTTGATAATTAAAGGACGTTCTTTCTGAACCAGAAACGCTAACGCTGCCGCAATTTCACTCAATCCAACATTATGCTCTTGTTGATAACCATTAATTAAATCTTCAAAGAATGCTAAGTCTTGGGCTTCTAACGTTTTTGAAATGGTTTCTTTAAACTGCACAATACGTTTGTCGACAATATCATCGTGACTGGGCAATTGCATTGGGGTAATCGGTTGACGAGTGGCTTTCTCAATCGCTCTTAACATTCGTTGCTCACGCGGAGAAACAAACAAAATTGCTTCCCCTTTTTTGCCAGCGCGCCCAGTTCTTCCAATCCGATGAACATAAGCCTCGGTATCGGTTGGAATATCGTAATTGATAACGTGAGAAATTCTTTCAACGTTCAAACCCCGCGCCGCAACGTCAGTTGCAATCACAATATCTAAACTTCCACCACGAAGATTCTCAATGGTTCTTTCACGCAACGGCTGATTCATATCGCCATTTAAAGGAGAACACGCATAACCACGCGCTTCTAGTTTTTCAGCTAATTCAACGGTTTCTGTTTTGGTGCGCACGAAAATAATAATCGCATCAAAATCTTCAATTTCTAAAATCCGCGTTAAAGCATCGATTTTATGCGTTCCCGTGACTTGCCAATAACGTTGATTAATGCTCGCAACCGTGACGGTTTTGGTTTGAATGCGGATTTCGACGGGATCGCGTAAATGTTTGCGGGCGATGTGGCGAATTTCATCTGGCATCGTCGCCGAAAATAACGCCACTTGACGATTTTTTGGGGTGTGATCGAGAATTTCGTTCACGTCATCGATAAAACCCATCCGCAACATTTCGTCGGCTTCATCTAAAACTAAACAGCTTAATTGATCGAGTTCTAACGTGCCGCGACGTAAATGATCCAAAATCCGTCCGGGTGTGCCGACCACCGCATGAACACCGCGTTTTAATTGGCGTAATTGGGTGCTCATGCCTTGTCCGCCGTAGACGGGTAAAATATGGAAGCCCTTGATATATCTTGCATATTTCTGCATAGCTTCGGCGACTTGAATCGCGAGTTCACGGGTTGGCGTTAAAACCAATAATTGAATATAGTTTTTATTGACATCGATGCGGCTCAACAACGGCAACGCAAACGCGGCGGTTTTACCTGTGCCGGTTTGGGCTTGACCGAGCAGATCGCGTCCATCGAGTAACGGGGGAATGCTTTGGGCTTGAATCGGCGAGGGGGTTTCGTAACCTACTTCGTTGACGGCTTGGAGAACTTCGGGTGCAAGTGCCAGTTGCGAAAATTGGCTAATTATAAAGGATTTTTGGGGGACATGATTGTTAAGTCTGTAATTTTACCCGATTTAACAAAAAGATGTTGGCTTTATTTTGTGCACTGCACCGTTTGTCTGGTGATTTTGACCGTTCAGCACTTTTTGCAATACGCCAGAAGTGATTTTAGATATTCTGCCCTCGGCATCTCCAAATTGTGTGCTTAACTTTGAATCCTGTTCTTAATGACCTCATTGGAACAGGATTTTTTTTGTTCGTTAATTCACACCCC
>JFJP01041253.1_pt1 | contig 10031 bp, 7 predicted proteins | sample 431651 | NCBI WGS metagenome assembly JFJP01 (sample SAMN02602958, study PRJNA72255) | Microbial mat metagenome, whole genome shotgun sequencing project. | biome: fresh water; feature: sink hole; material: water; isolation source: purple microbial (photo- and chemosynthetic) mats found in...
AATTTTTTCATCGCTGTATTCCACATGAAGTTCTACAGCTTCAGCAATGTTCTTTTTTACTTCTTCAAATGTTTCGCCAAACGATGTACAGTTACGATATGTCTGAATTTGAGCTATTTATTATTTGACTTTCGATATAAGCTAATATATCTTTGGCGGTAGTTTGATGACTCGGAAACACTTCTTCATTTTTGTGAATATGGTCGGGGCTGTTTCGATATTGGGGTAGTGCGGGGCATTGTCCCATCATTTTTATTGAAATGATTGATTTCTAAATAGTTCGGATTTAATATTTTCAAAACCCTGCCACTCTATATAATCGTCCCACATTTCGAAACTTTCATCTGGTAGCTTTTTAATTCGTTTTTCAAACTCTGTGAAAGAACATTTGTATTTTTCAGTGAAATAACTAATTTTTTTGTTGATTTTGTGTAACTTAGCGGTACTCAAATACTGACTGTTATTGTAAATATCTGTTATACTTGCAGTTTGTAAGTTCATTTTGCTGAATATTTGAAATTTGTTCATATTCTAAAAACATAAAAACAAGTGAAATATTTTTGGGTATTTTATTTGTGATTTGTTAAATTGAATTTTTCAATTAATTCTTTATCAAATGAAAGTAGCTGTGCTGAATATTTTATTGTAACAAAACCTACAATTGCATCCATTCCACGCAAACCGGTTTTTATTGCATAATTTGAGATTTCTGTAATGATTTTTTTGTTGATTTCAACGAACTGTATTTGTTTATTTGAAGTTAATTGACGGGCAACTTCTTGAGCTAAATTATTATCGTTAGTTCTTCTTTAACACAACTGTCAATTACATATTTTTGCTTCATATCTTTTCGCGTTGATATTTAATCTCATCCGAAACACTAACATTATCCCAACTATTGCTAATATTTTCGGATAACGTAAACCAATTGCTTAAAAACTCAGCGTTTTGCTTTGCTTTTGAATTTATCGCAAATTTTTCTTTAATATTCTGTAATTGAAATAATAAATCGTCAAAACTTGTTGCATTGACAATAATATTATTGTAATCAGGTATTTGTAAAGTTGCTTGTATCATTTTTTCTGCTTTTATTTATGTCGTCGCAAATGTATAATAAAAACTCAAAACTATTCCTATTTATTTTAATTTCGATGTTTCCAAATCCCTTGCGGGATGTTGGAAAATTTTTTGAAAAAATAACTTTCCAACATAGCTAAGCTATTTGGAAACGTTATACAATTTTTTCAACGCTGTATGCGGCATAGAGTTCAAATGTTCTTTTTAACTTCTTCAAAGGTTTCACCAAACGATGTACAGCCTTCTATTTATGTGAACTACTTCGTGGTTCATATTTTATTTAATGACTATTGGCAATTTCACCCAAAAATATTATCTTTGCGAAAAACAAAGATATGAATTTATTTGAATTTAGCAAAATATTTCCTGATGAGAATTCCTGTAAAAACTATCTTAAAGAATTAAGAATCAAAGAGGTAGTAAAATGTAAGAAGTGCAAAAGTGAGTCTCATTATTGGAAGTCAGATAAAGAGGTTTTTCAGTGTAAAAAGTGTGGATTTCGTACCTCATTAAAAAGTGACACTATTTTTGAGGACAGTAATTTATCATTAGAAATTTGGTTTAAAGCTATACACCTGTTGAGTTCAACGAAGAAAACGTTTTCAGCCTTAGAAGTACAAAAACAACTCAGTTATCCGCATTATGAACCGATTTGGTCAATGCTACATAAGATAAGACAGGCAATGGGAAGACGAGATGAAAAATATACTTTGTCGGAATATATAGAAATAGATGAGGGCTTCTTTAAGGTTGTAGATAAGGAGGTTAGCAAAGAACAACTACAAGATGAACAAAAAAGAGGACGAGGCTCTCTAAATCATTCCAAAGTACTGGTTTTAATAGAATCGATACCATTAGAGAATCAGGAGGAGAAATACAAGCATAAACCGAAAAGAAAATGCGGGTATTTGAAAATGATTGTAATGGATGATTTAACTTCGACCTCAATAAATCAAGCCATTGAAAGTAAAGTGGAAAAAAATGTAACAGCAATTACCGATAAGTACAAAGGATATTCAAAATTGAAAGAACTTATTAAACATGAGCAAGTTAATACGTCAGAGCTTAAAGAAGTTCATAAAGTATTTCCTTGGGTTCATAGTGCTATTGGAAATGCAAAAAAAGTGCTAACCGGATTTCACCATAGTATTGGAAAAGAATATCTTCAAAATTATTTAGATGAATTCTGTTATAAATACAATAGACGCTACATCAAGGACTTATTTAAAAGGGTTATGATTGCTTGCATTCATGTAAACGATTAATTTTTTGGGTAAAATTGCCAATAGTCATTTAATTTTTTAATGAAAGTTTTTCAAGTAAAAGCTTTTGTATCACTCTATCTTGTTCCACTAATTTTAATGGAATTGTTGAATTTGAAGATGATGTAAACTCAAATTCCTTACGTGTGTAAAAAGTGTCTGGTTTCATATTTATGAGACCACTCCGAAAAAGATTTTTTTCACCGCAAAGACGCTAAGTCGCAAAGAATCAAACTTATTCACCCAATCTCAATTTAATTGAACGCTTATGGAAAATTTATGAGAAAAAAGTAATCAATTTAAAGTATTATCCTACATTTCAACAATGTGTGAACTCATTCTTCAACTCTGTGGTTACAAAGGTAGTAAAAATTATTGTATAACTATTTCTGTTTTTTTGTTATTTCTACTATTTAGTGCGTGCACCAATTAACTTTCACCGAAAATATTGGAAAATTTTATTGGGAGGTAAATAACTGATATTCAACAAAAAAGCCTTATAGAAATATAAGGCTTTTTTAATTTTTATAAACTTTTGAACCGTATGGCTTGTCCGCCTCCGGCGGCAAGTTTTAGTTTTAGTTTCTGATTGGCAGTTACTTCCATTTCGCTTATACTGTGTGCCGTAGGATTGGTTTTGTAATTACTTTCGTCACTATCAGCATATATCTGAGCAAGATATTTCTTTTCGGGCGACAAAAACGATAAGTCAATTTCCAGTTCGCGTGCATTTTCATTGGTAATGCTTCCCAGATACCAATCATCGGAATTTATGTCTTTGCGCACAACGGTAACGTATTCGCCAATTTCGGAATCCAGAACCTGCGTACTTTCCCAATTTACAGGCACATCGAGTATAAATTGAAATGCCTTTTGATTCAGGTAGTTTTCGGGCAAGTCGGCAGCCATTTGCATTGGCGAGTGGATAATTACGTACAGTGCCAATTGCTTGGCAAGTGTGGTGTTTACCTGATTGTTGGGTTTATCTTTGAGTGTAAGCTCAAACACTCCGGGTGTAAAATCCATTGGTCCGGCAAGCAAACGAGTGAATGGAATAATGGTAGTGTGGTTGGGTGGATTGCCTCCATCTGCCGACCAAGCATCGTATTCCTGACCGCGTGCCGCTTCAGACGACAAATAGTTGGGGAAAGTACGTCTTAGTCCGGTTTCTTTAATGGTTTCGTGTGCCACTATCATTATGTTGTATTTTGCTGCCAATTCCAACACACGGCGATAGTGCCGAACTCCATATTGACTGTGATGCCATTCTTTTCCGTTCATTCTTGAGCCTACATAGCCGGTTTTCACTACTTTCACTCCGTATTTGTTGTAAAAAATAAAGGCATCTTCCAATTGCGATTCGTAGTTTTCAACCGCTCCTCCTGTTTCGTGATGCCCCACTAAGCTCACATTTTTTTTCTGTCCGTATTGTGTAATTTCTTCAATATTAAAATCGGGATATGGCTCCGTAAAACGGAATTTGCTCCCATCTTTCCACCATTCCACGTCCCACGTTATGTTCCATCCTTCCACCAATACACCGTTGAATCCGTATTTTTCAGCAAAATCCATGTATTTTTTCACATTTTTGGTATTGGCTCCGTGTTTTTCGCCCGAAGCCCACGTAGATTTTCCAATGTGCATCTCCCACCAAATACCGATATATTTTCCGGTTTTTATCCACGAAGTATTTTCAATGGCGCAAGGTTCGTTCAGATTGAGGTCAATGTTCGATGCCACTAAATCTCCGGGTGTTTTGCCCACAACTATTGTACGCCAAGGACTTACAAAGGGCGTCTTGCCATACACCTTTACCCCGTCTGCCCAAGGGTAGAGGTCGCTTTGCAGGGTGTTTTGTGGGCTGTAATACAAGGTCATAGAAGCATAATCGGTAAGATTTGCCTCGTGAATGTAGAGGTAAAGCCCCTCAGCAGTTTTCAGTGTAAAGGGGGTGTGTACGGTATCTATTTCGCTGATTGGGGTGTTTTTATAGAGGTATTCGTATCGTTCGGGCTTATATGCTGGAATCCACCAAGAGGAATGATTGCCGGACATGGCAAACTGGGTTTGCTCTTCCATAATGGCAAATTCATTCATGTTTTTCTGTTTCGGAATTTCGTATCTAAAACCGAGTCCATCGTTGAACAAACGGAATATTACGTTCAGTTTGCGCAGCGGCTGGTCGGTGGTTTCCATATACACTTTCAGTTCATTGTACGTGTTTTCAATGTTTTTTTGCTCGCCCCACAGGGGTTGCCACACTTCCGAAAACTCAAGTGTATCTGTTTTTATTATTTTGAAATTTCCGTTGAGCGAAGGCTGATTTTTCATCACAAAACCTCCGGCTTTTGAGGGGGCAATAACGGTTGTATCTCCTTTTTTTAAATCGTAATACAGTACACCGTCTTTCAATTCTACATTCAAACGTAGCGAATTGTTGGGCGATTTTACACCCTGCTCAACGTTTTTTTCTCCGCACGAAGCGAAGAAAAAAACGATGGCAATGATAATCAATGGTAATGGTTTCATTTTCAATGAAATTTATTCAACTATAAATTTTGTAACTACTTTGGGCTGATTATCTGTCTGTAATACACACATATAAATACCCTTGGCAAATATAGCATTATTTTTTTTGCACAACAAGCCCAACTCCAATTCGTGCCATCCCTGTGCTGAAAAAATACGTCCAGTACTGGCGATTTCTTTTCCCGAAACATCGAATAATGAAATACTTACCTCGCTATCTGTAGGCTGATAGTATTGAATTAAGCTTTGCTCATTGGCAGGATTGGGAACTATCTGTAATTTATTTTTATTCTGATAGTTGCTTTCGCCCAATCCGGTTGAAACCGAAACAGAAAGTTCGTTGGTGCTTTGCGCTAAGTTGATGTACGGATTGTTGCCCACAACTTTTTGTCCATCGAGAGGAGCATAAAGTTCGAGGCTCGATTTGAGCATTTTTCCGCTCTGGAGTGCCTCAATTTCGAGTGCGTTCATAGCCGAACGGTACATAAACCACTGCCTATAATCAACCGTTTGTGGTGCATTGGCTGGGTTGAGTGTAAATTGAACCGGAGCCAGTTTTTCGTTTACTCTTGCCAATTCCACCCCATCGGAGTACAAAAGTGTAACTCCCTGAGCGTAGTAGTGCGTAAGCGAAATGTTGTGCCACTGATTGTTGTTTACGGCAGTGGTAGTGGTGGTTTGTGTTCCCGAAAAAGATATGTATTTTAATGCCGAACTTGTTGCATCAATCTGAATTTCGGCAGTATGCGAATTGTCGGTAAATTCAACCAGAGTACCTGTTTGACTGGTTTTGTACTCAAAACTACACGTAAACGAGTGCATAATGTTTTCGGGTTTGAAGGTAATTTGAGTTGAATGTGTGGGAGTTATGTACGTATTGCTAACTCGTGTGGGTTGCGCTTTGCCATCTGCCAAGGCATCGAAAAGCGAAGGCACCATAGCGTAGAAAAATTCGGTGTATCCTTCCACATTGGGGTGCGAAACATCGGCAAAAGTACCTTCCACCCAATTGCCCGAACCGTTGTCGTTGGCTCCCAGCAAATTAACACTTGGCACATTCCACTCCTGAATGCGCAAATTCATTTGTTTCACATATTCGTAGTGGCTTTGGTTGTAACTGTTGTGTACATAATTGCTCATTACTACTGGTACAATATCGTGTGCACGAGCCGAATCTATCAACGAGAGCATATTGCGTTCAAAACGGTCGAAAATGGCTTGTCCACCTTCAGTAATTCCTTCATTTGCAAGCGATAAGCCGTAGATTACATATCGTCCACAATCGGTAAACAAATGTTTGTCTAATCGGTTCAGAACATCGATGGTGGTATTCCCTCCTATCGAAATATTTGAAAAAATCCACTCATCTCCAGTTCCATTGGTAAATCGGTCTTGCAACAAATGGTCGTACATATAAGCATAGCCTTTGTAAAGCGACTCGTCTTCTGTGGCAATATCCGAAGCATACCCTTTGGCAACCGATGAACCCATGACCGAAATTTTGCGGTCGTCGGGGGTGGTGCAGTTGTTGCTTACTGTAAAGGTGAAGTTATTGGTATTGAGTGTAATACGATATTCTCCGTTGAAATGAAAAATATCGGCATAATCTATTCCATTGGCATTGTCTTTAAAAATCAATCTATTTGCCGAACCTTTTATTTGTTTGACAGCTTTTCCGGTTCCCGCAAGTTCAATGTAATAGCGCGAAGGGTCTTCTGCGTTGGTTTTCTCCGAAAAGTTAATAATTCCAGTCCATACACCTTTGCCCAGATATTCTGAGAGTGGTGCTACACCTCCCCACCACGTTTCCTGTCCGGCTGCTTTGGGCAACATGTGCGAAACTATGTTCCAACCGTACATAGTGGTTGTGGTATATGTTTTTTTGTTCAAATCTACGGTGATGATTTTAAATCCGGCTGTTGATGCGGGAATCAAAGCACCATCTGATGTAATATTGCCTTGAGTATCGCCTCCTATAATGTTTCCTTCGTGATGGCTAAATTTGCTGAAAAAATATTCACCGCTTGCGTTCAAATAAGTATAAATTTCAAATATGTTGGTGATGGTGGAATCGGCATCATAAACAGGGTGCATGGGGAGCGATATAGTGCTCTGATTATCTGCTATTTCGGTGGCTGTACCGCTCAAATAAAGTGTGGTTACAAAATTTGCAAACGTTACGGTAATGTCGTCTTTCAATGCGCTATCGAAACCGCTCACTGCTGAAATAAGGATAGTTCCTTCTTTTTTGGGTCGCAGGTAGCCATTTGCATCAATGAGGGCGATGTTTTCGTCGCTTACCGTCCATGTTATCCCTTTTTGAGTGGTATTGGCTGGTGTGTAGTTTATGGTGAGTTGAGAAGGACCTGAGGCTGAAAAATTATCGGCATTAATTTCAATTCCCTGTACTGCAACAACGGCTGAAGTGGTAATTTCCTCCAATCGAATGAGGTTGATGTATGCAAATCCACCCGTTTCTATATCCACATTTATCTGAATATTTCCCGAAACATCGGGGTAGGTTTCGGCAGTAAAAAATTCGTCATCGTTGCAATTCAAGGCAGTATTTGTGGCAATGCCCGTACCAGAGGTTTGGAGTACTCCAGTTTGGGTTTCCGCCCCAATCACTGTGTATCGAGTTTTTCGCTCGCTGGTGGAGTTGCGGCTTCCCATAATTGAAAGACGATATTTGTGTGCGGGTTTTAAGCACGAAAGCATAACCTGACCGCTTCCCGAACTAAGATACATATACGATTCGGTGGCTTCCTTTATTGCCACATTGCCCAAAATAGCGGGTTCGGGGCTGATAAATTCAGAATTGTTGTTGGCGGCAAAGTTCCCTGAGGCAGTTACCGAATAGCGATGCACACCGGCTGCATCGAGCAACTGATATTTAATGTTTGTTGCCGAAACATTAGTCCAGTAATTGTTGTTGGCATCGGGGGCAACAACTGTGCTACTGCCAAAGTTGATAAGAAAAGTATTGTCGCCACTCGATGGAGTTCCAATACAATCGCATTCATTGCCTTTGCGTAGCTTTTCTTTTAGTTCATATGGAATGGTTCCGGTAACAATATTTCCGGAAGCATTTTTCAAATTCGACCAAAAAGCGTTATTGCCCGCAGCAACAAGTTCGGCAGCGGTTGCACCGTACAATTCGGTAGGTATAAAAGTCAAACTCCAAGTCATATTGCTTTCATATTTCAATGGTGCAGCACCGTTGGGGAGTTCTTTGGGAGTCCACGACCAGAAAAACAGGTTTTCGCCTGCTGTAACATTCGTGTTTCCGGTGAGGTCGAAGTACCATGTAACTTTTTGGTCGAACGTGTAGGTTGACGGATAGGTACATACATTGGCAACCTGTGACGAAGTTTGGCTAACAAGTGCAGATGTCCACACGAGCCATAAAACAAAAATCTGAATAAACTTTCTCATACGTAGGATAATTAAAGAGTTGATATTTTTTCGATTGAATAAATTAAATGTTAAAATCATCGTTTGTGTATTCTTCAATACTGTTCATATTCAGTTCTACACCAGTACTTTCGGTGTCGTTTGCGGCGGAATGATTTGTGATTTTATTTTTCCGGTGTTGGTGTAAAACAGAGGTTCGTTTGTCGAGTAGAAATTTGAATTTTTCAATCTGACTGATAAGTTCGGCAGTAGTAAATTCATCTTCCTCCTCTTGGGTAAGTTTAAAAAATTCGATGGCATGGTTCAGATGTTCGGCTTGTCCGGCAAGCTGCTCCGAACTTGCGGCTAATTGGTCGGAAGCGGCAGAATTGCGACTGGTAACATTTACCAACTGCTGAATGGACGCATTAACTTGTATGGCGTTGGTGTTCTGTTCGTTGCTAATTGCGCTAATTTCGCGCACCAGCATCGAATTTTGTTTAATCACTGGTACTGCTTCCGAAAGTATGGTTTTCGATTCTATGGCAGTTTCTAATCCGTTGATGGTTATTGAATTGATGGTTTCGGCAGCTTTGCGGCTACTGATTGCCAATTCGCGCACCTCGGTTGCTACTATCGAAAATCCTTTTCCATATTGCCCTGCTCGTGCGGCTTCTATGGAAGCATTTACTGCCAAAATATCGGTTTTTTCGGCAATTTCGCCAATTACTTTTATTCGCTCCACAATATCGCGCATGGTCGAAACTGTTTTGCTAAATGCCTCATGTACAAGCAGAACCTTATCCACAGTAAGGAGTGAGTTTTTTTCGGCAATTTTGGCATTATCGGCATTTTGGCGAATGCTTACCACCATTTGTTCCATTGATGTTGAAATCTGCTCCGTGGCAGCAGCCTGCAAACTTGCACCATTGGCTATTTGTTCTGCCGAATTGTTCACTTCTATGCTACCTACGCTGATGTTTTCGGCACTGGTTTTTATGTTATTGATTATCTGCGTAAGTTTGTCTATCATCTTTTCGATGGAGCGAAAAGTTTCACCTACCTCATCTTTTTTCGAATTTTTGAGGCGAGAGTACAAATTTCCTTCAGTAACTTGCTTGATACTACGTATCAGCTTGTGCAGAGGCTTGGCAATTATATATTTCGATAAGAGCCATATAAGAATGGAAATGAGCAGAATAGCCGAAACAAAAACGATGAGCATGAAACGATATTGCTGATTTATGCCCATCATCAAATCGTTTTCGGCAACGGCTATCCCCAATTTCCATTTTGGCGACTGCGGAATGGTGTGATATGTAAGGTATTCCACCACTCCGTCGGGGCGCGTTATTTTGCCACTACCCGCAGAGGTTTGCAGCATTTGTTTTCCTATTTCTTCCAAACCTTCAAAGCCCATCGAATCGGTGTTCAACACATTCATTTTCAGTACATAATCGGCAACTGGGTGTGCCACCACTTGCCCTTCATTGTCCACAATATAGCCAAAGCCCATACCATTTACTTGTATGCTTCCCGCTATTTTCGACATGGTATCCAATCCAATGCTTCCCACCAAACAACCCAAAATTTCGCCATGTATATTTTTGATAGGAACAGAAATGTAAAAATTGGGCAAACCGGTGCTTCGCGACACCATTGGGTTGGTAATGGATACCGATTTGCCTTCTTTCATTACATCAATAAAATAACTGCGGTCGGAAATATTTGCCGGAGCTTTGCCTACTTTGGTGGTATAGTAACTGCCAT
>JFJP01041254.1_pt1 | contig 10030 bp, 7 predicted proteins | sample 431651 | NCBI WGS metagenome assembly JFJP01 (sample SAMN02602958, study PRJNA72255) | Microbial mat metagenome, whole genome shotgun sequencing project. | biome: fresh water; feature: sink hole; material: water; isolation source: purple microbial (photo- and chemosynthetic) mats found in...
ATGGCTCCAAACAATAATCCAAACTCGGCATTGCATAGCGATATTCTAAACCGCTGGCAAGAGCCAGGTGATGTTACAAACATTCCTCGCTTATCCGATGGAAACAACGCAACTGACATAAGAGGAGCTGCTTCAACTCGTTGGCTAATTAGCTCAAATATGCTTGAATTATCATCGTTGAATCTAGCTTATGATTTTCCAACAAAATATCTTAAGAAAATGGGTGTAAAAGGAATGACAATGTATGTTTCTGCCAATAATGTTTTCATGATAACTAAACGGCAAGGAATGAATGCTGGAAATACATTTTCTGGATATACCAGCAATGATGATACATTCTCACCTACTCGAACTTTTACTGTAGGATTGAACTTTAGTCTTCAATAATTTAATACTTGGTAGAAATGAAAAAAATACTCTATATATGGATCGTTGCACTAGGTGCAATCTCCTGTAGTGAAGATTTCTTAGAAACAAAATCTACGCAATCAGCAGATCAAACTATTATGTTCTCTAATACATCTAATGCAAGAATGGCGATTAATGGCATCCATCGCTTAATGTATGAAGCATCTGGGGCTACAGGAACAACAACTTCTTGGTATGGTCAAGGTGGATATCAAACATTTATTCTAAACCTAGAGATGATGGGTGAAGATCTTGTATATACTAAAACTAATCCAGTTTTTCAAACGGCAGCAACATGGACTTTTCATCGAGATAAATCTAATAAGGATTTAATTTATAATTACCGTCTATTCTATCGTATCATAGCAAATTCAAATATGATAATCGATAACATCGATGGAGCCGAAGGATTGCAGCAAGATCGTGATGAGATTAAAGCGCAGGCTTTGGTCTATAGAGCTTTTAGCCATTTTAATTTGGTTCAATGTTTTGGTAAAAGATATTTACCGGGACAAATAAACAGCCAACTTGGTGTTGTGATTAAAACAGACAATGGACTTGAAATGAAGGCTCGCAATTCTGTAGAAGAAGTATATGTTCAAATTAATCAAGATTTAGATGATGCTATTTTACTTTTAGAGACCGTTACAAACATTAGATTAAATAAGTCGCATATTAACCTTACGGTTGCCAGAGGAATGAAAGCTCGAGTTCTTTTAACTCAGGGTAAATGGGAAGAGGCTGCTACTATGGCTCGACTTGCTATTAATGAATCGGGTGCTGCACTACAACTCAATACCTACACAACTATTGTAAATCGAATGAGCGATCAAACAAATACTGAGTGGTTGTGGGGCAAATTTGCACTCGAAGATCAGGCTGGTACACTTCGCGATTTTCATGCCTTTATTTCAAATAGAAATGTGAGCTACAATCGAAATACTCCAAGATGTATCTATAATAAACTTTACGATCAAATTACATCCACAGATGTGCGAAAAAAACTTTGGTTTCCAAGCGCTCAGGATCCCAGTGTTGTTCCACGGCCAATAATTCCAACAGCTGGAAATAGACGTAATTACATGAGTAATAAGTTTATTGTTGCAATTGAAACTCAAGCATGCGCTGATGTACCTTACATGCGCTTACCAGAGTTAATGCTTATTGAAGCAGAAGGACTTGCTCGTGCAGGTAAGTTTGCAGAGGCTGCCGATGCGTTATATCCATTAGCTCGTCATCGTGATCCTAGTTATGTAAAGTCAGTCCTTACTGGTGATCCATTAATTGATGAGATAATGGTTCAACGAAGAATTGAACTTTGGGGAGAAGGATTCCGCTGGTTTGATTTAAAACGTCTTAATCTTCCTTTAGATAGAGGACCTGCGCCACGTGCTGGTTATAGTATCGCTGCTTGGAACAATAGTAATGTAATGCCAATCAATGTTGATCCTTTGGCTTCAAACTATAATATGTATGATGAACAAGGGATGGGTGAGGCAAATCGTTACCGTGCAGCAGATTCAAATGAGTGGGAATGGCTTTTCCCAAATGTAGAGACTGACGTAAATCCTCTTATTATACAAAATCCGTTATAATCTACAATACATATGAGCTGCCATGAAGGCAGCTCATATGTAATTGAATCGGATGCATTATTAATGTATTTGAGAAAAAAATGAGCATAGAAATAAGAACTTGGATTGTGCTTTTTACTTTTAACTTGGGTGTTTGCTATTCACTAAACAGTAATGCTCAGAGCAATATATCCTTTAATTCTCTATTCGGAAAGGATGAAATAACTGTTGTTATCACAGACTCAGGATTAGGTGGATTATCTGTTATGGAAGATATTGCTCAAAGGATGAAAGATGGAGGATATTTTAAAACAGCTCATTTGATTTTTGTAAATGCTCTTTTTGATTTAAATACTGGATATAATGCAATAAAAACGCGCGATGAGAAAATAAAGACCATTAATAATGTTCTTAATGCTATAAGCCATCGCTATCAACCTGATGTAATCCTAGTTGCATGCAATACACTATCGGTAATTATTCCTGAGACTGAATTTGTAAAAGAATCAAAAATTCCAGTAGTTGGGATTGTCGAGTCTGGCGTTCAACTTATTAAAGAGAATTTGAATAATAGTTCTAGCTCAGTTGTAATTATAATGGGTACCGAAACCACAATTGAAGAGGATAGTCACCGCAAAGAACTTTTGAGAATAGGTGTTGCAAACAATAGAATAATTACAAAAGCTTGTCCTCAACTTCAAGCATATATTGAACAGAATCCAGAAGGAGAAGAAACCGAAATGCTAATATCTGTATATCTTAACGAAGCATTGGAAGGGCTTCCTAAAGAAAGCCCCCTTTATATTAGTCTTAATTGTAGTCATTTTGGATATTCTGAAAGACTATGGCAAAAAGTTTTGGATAATGCTGGGTATAATCACGGCAAGATATTAAATCCGAATACTAAGATGGGAGATATTATTACCCCTGAAAAGTTGAAAAATCGATTTATTTATCCAAAACTAACGCTTCAGGTTATATCTCAGGTTGAATTGTTGAATGTGAAGACAATGTGTCGTCTTTTTCAAAGAACATCACCTGATCTTGCTGATGCAATTGAGAATTACAGGTTTGTTCCTGGATTATTTAATTTAAATTAACCTATAACTACTTTGTCAAATAATGATGTCGTTTTTAATAAATTTGCCTTAATAGATGTTACTAATATTATAAGTTTAATAATGTGAATTTTCTCAAAGTAAATAATAGAGCATTCATTTTTGCTATCATTTTTACAATCGTGGTAACAATGGTTGCAACCTTTGTTTATTACTCACTTACAAAATGGGAGAATGAGCTAGTCGAAAAGAAGAAATTGGTATGTGAAATGTTTGTTGGGAAATTGCATGATCATGCAATAGAAAGTTTTAATATTTTTGGTGAGAATGGCCTATTGCTAAGAAATGATCTCAACACAATGGAGATTAAGTTTATTGATGAAATTTTAAAAAGCATCTCAGAAGAACAGCTTAGTGTTCAAACTGGATTAGAAGGGGGATTCTATTTAGTTGGAGCCGATGAATTTTATGGTTACGCTTACCCTTCATCCCCTCCACCTATTCCTATATATGGTCCTCCACCTCGATCATATAAGATAATAAAAGACCAAGCTCTGCAGACAATAAATGATAATCAGCTAATTATCAACTTGCATAGTTTTCAACCCGCTATTTTCCCTTTAGCTACTACACCAATTTTATACAATGATTCAGTTGTTGGGGTTGTATGGGTTAGAACTCATATTGAAAATGAACTACCAATTATCAAATTAAAGCAAATTGTAAATATAGCTGCTATTCTCTCCATCCTTGGTTTTTTTATATTAATGCTTGTATCTTCTCTTTGGAGAGGAGAAATACAGGGCATTAAAAAGGAACTTAAGAATATTCAATCTAATCCAGATTTTAGGTTACGGCCGCGGGTAGGTATATTCGGATATATCACTACCAATATTAATGAGATGCTCGAAACACTTGCAGAGGATAATCGTCAGCAACAAGCTTTGGAACAACAACTTATTCAAAAAGAAAAACTAGCCTCCTTAGGAAAGATGATTGCTGGTGTTGCGCACGAAGTGAAAACTCCACTTGCTATAATAAAGACCCGCATTCAGATGTGGCAACAAACTGTTAAGACAAACCAACAGGTTGGTGAGTTTATTTCTCCAGAATCTATGCAGCTGGTTATAGATGAAACAAATAGATTATCTAACCTTGTAAAACGATTGCTTATATTTACAAGACCTATCGAAAAAAACATGAAACAAACTAGCATTAATCAACTGATTGATGAGGTCGTTTGTTTTATTATTCTTGATAAGAGCGATAATCGCATCTCGATAGTAAAAAATCTGTCACCTGATATTCCTTTAATTTTAACAGATGTTAATTCACTTAAACAGGTCTTTATTAATGTAATTTCTAACTCCATCGAAGCAATGCCAGATGGCGGTGTTATTACTATTACAACAGGATTTGATAAAGAGGCAAATGGAGTATCAATTAGTATTAATGATACTGGAACCGGTATTCCTGAAGACATAATAAACAATATTTTTGATCCTTTTTTTACCTCAAAGGATTCGGGAGCAGGTTTAGGCTTATCTATTTCGTATGAGATTGTAAAATTGCATCATGGTGAAATCGTTTTCACAAATAACATTGATTGTGGAGCAAATTGCTTAATAACGCTTCCAAAAACTCAATAAAACTAGTAAGCAGTGAAAGAAAGTAAGAAGATATTGGTTGTAGATGATGAGAGTTCAATGCGAAAGAATATCTCTGATTTACTAACTCCTTTAGGTTATGAGATAATTGAAGCAGCTAATGGCGAGGAAGCAATGCTCAAGTTTCAACAGGATAGACCTCATGTTATTGTATTGGATATTAATATTCCTAAGAAGGATGGACTAACAGTTCTGAAGGAGGTAAAAGCTATCACCCAGGATACACCAGTAATAATCTTTACTGCTTTTGGAACAAGTGAACGAGCAATTGAGGCTATGAAATTAGGTGCTTTTGACTATATGGAAAAGCCCTTTGAACTTGTCGAATTTATTCTGACTGTTGAGCGTGCTGTTAACTATAATGATTTAATTACAGAGGTTAAGAAATTACGTTCAATTGTTGGTGGATCAAACCAGCAAAACTCTAAAGACAATATTATTGGAAGAAATTCCAAAATGCAAGAGATTTTTAAACTGGTCGGTCGTATTGCTCCATCTGATGCAACTGTTCTAATACAAGGTGAAAGTGGTACAGGGAAGGAGCTAATTGCGGATGCAATTCAACGCCACTCCTTGATTTCAGATAAACCATATATTAAGATGAATTGCGGAGCTCTTTCTGAATCGGTACTCGAAAGTGAAATTTTCGGACATGAGAAAGGTTCATTCACTGGTGCTGATTCCCGAAGAAAGGGATTGTTTGAACTAGCCGATGGTGGAACTGTATATTTGGATGAGATTAACAGCATGCCACAATCCCTCCAGGTTAGACTGTTGCGTATTCTACAAAAACAACCTTTTTTCAGAGTTGGAGGTGTAACACCGGTAATGGTTAATGTTAGAATTATTGCATCAGCAAACAAGGATATTGAAAAAGAAATGGAACTTGGAAATTTTCGAGAGGATCTTTTTTACCGTCTAAATGTGGTTCGTATTAATATCCCTCCACTTCGCGAGCGAAAAGATGATCTTAGTTTGCTTGTTGATTATTTTTTACGAAAGTTCAGCCCTCAAAAAAAATTAGTTATTCCACCAGAGACTTTGCAAATGATTCAATCATTTAATTGGCCTGGAAATATCCGAGAGCTGGAAAATACTATTCATAGTGCTGTGGTTACAGCTCGCGAGGGTATCCTTTCAATCAATCAGCTGCCAATGCAACCATTATCATCACAAAATAGTAGAATTTCGTTTAGTTCGTTAGTTGATAAAGGAAATTCATTTAAAGAAGTCATTTCATTTGTGGAGAAGGAGATTATAGAAGAAGCTTTATTGAAAAACGATCATAATCAAACCAAAACAGCTGAGTACCTAAAGATGAACAGACGTCTTTTATATTCTAAAATGAAGGAATTGCGCATAAAAATGCAGGATAAGAAGGCTAGAAATCAATCCAAATAGTATTAATGATGTTAATTGAGAAATTATGATACGTAGGATCAACAAGATTTTAAAGTTAGGGTTATTACTTTTTATTCTACTGCCAGGCATACTGCTTGCGCAAACCTATACTCCTGGGAATTCTTACTTTGGTGAGAGTAACTATATTGAGTACTTTGCTGGTAACCTTCCACTTATTATTACTGTGCCTCATGGTGGTTCTTTACTGCCATCATCAATACCAGATAGAACTTGTGGTGAAACGGTTAAGGATTCATACACTGAAGAATTAGCAAAAGAAATTAAGGATGCTGTCTTTGCAACAACAGGAAAATACCCACATATTATATTCAATCATCTTGGCCGAATAAAACTCGATGCTAACAGAGCATTAAATGAGGCTACATGCGGAAATGCGATTGCTACTATTTCATGGAATGAGTTCCATGCTTTTATTGAAAGCGCAAAAATTACCATAATGAATGATTATGGAAAAGGATTATATATCGATTTGCACGGACATGGCCACGCTGTCCAACAACTTGAAATAGGGTACTTATTGACCACTACCGAACTTTCTGTGTCAGACGTAACGTTAAATTTGACAACTACCAAAAATAAAACTAGCATCAAGAACCTGGCCAACTCAAATGTTAATGGCCTAACCCATTCAGATCTTATTAGAGGTGATTTTAGTCTAGGTGCAATGATGGAAAATGCTGGATACCAAAGTGTACCAAGCAAAATAAATAGATATCCGGTAAGTGCTTATTTTAGCGGAGGTTATAACACTGAAAGGCATGGTTCTAAATCATCTGGAACTATTGATGGCATTCAAATTGAGTGTAACCAGGATGTTCGGTTTACAACTTCTGCCAGACAAACTTTTGCTATTAAGGCATCTGAAGTTTTTTTGGGCTTCATAACTAAACATTATTTTCCCAATTTAACTAGCGTTGATTCAGATCCATTAAATGAAATATTAATTTATCCAAATCCTGCAGTAAACTATATAATAGTAAAAACTCAGCAACCTGTTCAACTTCATATTTATGATCTTATGGGTAGAACTTTAATATCCAAATCAATTCAAAACGAAGAAATTGTTAATATAAGTCAACTTAGTGTTGGTATTTACTTGCTCACTTTTGATATCAAAGGTGTGATTATTTACAGGGAAAAGGTAATTAAATCTAAATATTGAACCTTCGCTACTTTTTAGAACGACGTTGCATTCTAAATTTTTAGTAGAAAAATGTTGGAAATAATGGTATAAACCTTAAAGAATAATTGATATGAAGAAGAAATTGTTGATCTATTCTATTGCGATTTTAGGGGCATTCTCTATTCTAACAATCAGCTGTGATAAGATTGAAAACACGGGAGTTGCTCCCCGATTAGATGGAGGAATAGTAACCGATATCGATGGAAATATCTACCATACGATTTCTATTGGTAATCAAACATGGATGGTTGAAAATCTTAAGGTTACCAAATATCGCGATGGAACAAGTATACCGAATGTTACTGATAATACACTATGGAGAAATCTAACTTCAGGCGGATATACTGTATATAGCAATACTGAAACAAATGCTGCAGTTTATGGTTGTTTGTATAATTGGTATGCTGTAACCGACAGCCGGCAAATTGCACCAGTAGGTTGGCATATTCCTACGGACGAAGAATGGTCTACCCTAGTTGAATATTTAGGAGGGGAAGGTGTTGCAGGTAGCAATTTGAAAGAAACAGGTACAACTCATTGGCTGAAACCAAATACTGATGCAAATAACTCAAGTAACTTCTATGGTCTACCTGGTGGTCTTCGTAATGGTAACGGCTATTTCTTCGAGATGACAACTACTGCATACTGGTGGAGTTCTTCTAGCAACTCAGGTGAGGCTTACTTTAGAACACTGGTATACAATGATATTTATGTGGGTCGGGATCTATCATACCTAACAGCAGGGTTATCAGTGCGCTGTGTAAGAGATAATTGATATTAAGATATTCACAGATAATTCTTATTCATAAATAGTTTTCAACCACTATATATAATTGGTAATGGTAAAGAAAATATTAGTAACTATTGGTGTTACACTAACTTTTGCTTTATTTTCTGATTGCGTTTTTTCTCAGTATAAGGTAATTCGCGTTGCAATATATGATGACCTTGGGGGAAGCGTTGCTGGACCTAAAAATATTGAATCGTGTCTTAGTGATTCTTTAAAGTTTAAGACACAACGTGTAAATGCTGTTGATATACGCTCTGGAGTTTTACATGACTTTGATGTTGTTGTTCAGCCTGGTGGAAGTGGATCAAAACAAGCCAAAACATTAGAATTAAACGGTGTTGATTCTATTCGCCAGTTTATTCGTAAAGGCGGAGGATATCTTGGTATTTGTGCTGGAGCTTATCTTGCAACTGCCGAGTACAGTTGGTCGCTGCATATCCTTAATTCAAAAGTTATTGACCGTGCACATTGGCATAGGGGGAAAGGTGAGGTCATTATGACGATGAACAAGAAAGGGATGGATTTTTTTGGTATTACTGAAAGTGAGATTAACCTGAACTATGCTCAAGGCCCATTGATGGCACCAGCTGATGTTGATAGCCTTCCTAAATACCAAGAATTATCAACCTTTAAAACGGAGATTGCAATGAACGGAGCACCTATTGGTATAATGGTTGGTAAGACTGCATTTGCCCACGCTGAGTTTGGCAAAGGAAGAGTTTTTGCTATGAGTCCTCATCCAGAGAAATCAGATAGTTTAAGAAGTTTAGTCGCCATTGCAGTTAAATGGTTAGCAAAAGAAAAATAAATATTTGCGTGTTCTGGGGCTATGAAAGCATTATTACTTCCTGCTTTTTTATTTGAAGGTACTTAATAATGCGAAGTTATAGATTATTTATAATTTAAATATCCATATTATTGCCTAACTGTAATTTTTCCCCTGTATATTTCCAGTCAAGAATGGATTCCAAATATGATTTTTATTTCCTGAAAATAAGCATATAGACGGATTCTTTTGTAAGTTGGTAATATAGATTCATTGGATTGAAGAGTTGTACCTTACATCCAATATTACCTTTATCTATCGCTTAGAAGCTATTGGATTAAGCATTTCAAAAAAATAAATTAATCAGGAGTAAGAATAGTATGGGAATTAATAATTGGAGAGGCACTATTTTATCACTTCAATAACAACCAAGCAAGAGGGTATTCTAGATAAAAAAAATAGCAGGAAGATATCCTGCTATTTTTTTTGCATAATATAACCCCTATTTTTTAACAACTCGCTTTGAATAACGCATTCCTTTAGTGTCATAGAAAGTAAGAATGTATACACCTGAAAGTAAATCTCTCATGTTAATTTCAAGCTTCTGATTGTTAACATTTATACTCATCAATTCTTGACCTAAAATGTTGTTAAGTTTGGCAAGTTTGATATCCTCAACATTCTCTATGTAAAGGTAATCGGCCACAGGATTAGGATAAACCCTGATATTATCCCAAACTGATTTATTAACTGAAATAGTACTCGCCTTTGGCGTAACATCAGCCCATGTAAGACCAACCCTGATTTCGTCCAATTCCATAAATGGAGTTCTAGTGTCTGTATCTTGTCTGATATAGAATCGGTCTACAACTCCAAGGTCTAAACTAGGTGTTGTTTCTGATTGTAATATTGGAGTTGGCTCCGTTGAAGCTTCAAAAACTGAAGCTGATGGATTAATCCATAAGTAAGTTTTATCATTACTTGCCCCATCCACATATTCGTAACAGCCTACTACAAAAATAGGTGTATTAATTGAGTATTTTGTGGTTGTCCAAACAGATGAATTGGCGGTTAGCCCTCTCCCTTGATGACCAATATAAAATTTGTCTTTCCCTGCTTCTCCATCCCATTTAAACATTGTACATGCTCCATATGGTGCTGT
>JFJP01006125.1_pt1 | contig 10029 bp, 7 predicted proteins | sample 431651 | NCBI WGS metagenome assembly JFJP01 (sample SAMN02602958, study PRJNA72255) | Microbial mat metagenome, whole genome shotgun sequencing project. | biome: fresh water; feature: sink hole; material: water; isolation source: purple microbial (photo- and chemosynthetic) mats found in...
GCACCGCCGGGCAGGCCAGCCGCTCCGCCAGCCAGGTGGCGTAAAAGCCACCCAGCGACGAGCCGATGATCGCCATGGATTCGCGGGGCCACTCTGCGATGGCGTGCAGCACCTCGTCCATGGCCTGGCGTGGGGATGCCGCCAGCATCGGGCACAGCCAGGTCACGCCTGGGTGACGCTCGGTGACTGCAGCAGCGGTCATGCGGGCCTTGTTGGAGGCCGGGGACGACAAAAAACCGTGCAGGTACAACAAATGGGTGGTGGGCATGGCATCAAGGTTCGATAAGTGAAAAAATGACAAAAATTGACAATAAGTATTTAAATGTATTAAAATATGACCAATATCTCACCAGGAACGACAGTGAAAGAAGTCCCGGTTCAAAAATCATTCTGCACCACCCGCGAGGCCGCTGTGATGCTGGGGGTGTCGGTTGGCACCGTGCAACTCTGGGTCGAAAGTGGTCTTTTGCAAGCCTGGAAGACATCGGGCGGGCACCGTCGTGTGCTGCGTGAATCCATTGACAGCTTGCTGCACAAAGACGCAGGTGCATCGCCTGCGGCACCTGGCGTGCCGACCGCCGACATGGGTGAGCCGCCTGCGCCCGGCATTCAGGAAGCTGCAGTGACGCAAACCCGGCCACTGCGTGTGCTGGTCGTCGAAGACGATGCGAACCTGCTGCGTCTGTACAAAGTGCGCCTGTCTGCCTGGCCGGGTGATCCGGTAGTCAGCCTGGCTGACAACGGGGTGACCGGCCTGTTGATGATGGGCCGCAGCAACCCTGATCTGCTGATCACCGACCTGGACATGCCCGGCATGGATGGCTTCAACATGCTGCGCGTGCTGTACCAGACCCCGGAGATGCGCCACACCACCATCGTGGTGGTGACCGGGCTGGATGCCGCCGAAGTGGAACGCCGAGGTGGCGTACCCCAGGGCATCGAAGTGTTGCCCAAACCCATTCCGTTTGATCGTTTGAAGGCCATTGCCTCAGAGCTGATCAACAGCCGGGCCACACCATCGCAGGGAAAACAACATGCAATTGAACATTGACCCAAGCATTCTGGATCAGATGGCCGAGGGCGTCATTGTCCTGAACCACAAGGCCGAAGTGGTCAAGCACAACGCGGCGGCAGATTCTTGGCTGCCTGCCTGCCTGACCGCGCGCCAAGGCATTCGGCGGCTGATTGCTGAAGACATCACTGGCCGGATTCGTTTACCAGTTTCGGCTGATTTTTTGCTGGCCATTGAACCTTCAGTCGCCACGGGTACACAGATCTGGCTGAGCAAAAATGGCCCGACCGAGTACCTGTTGATCATCACGCCGCCTCGCTCCGCAGAGTCTGCGGCTGTGTTGCCGGTCAAGTCCGATGTCGCAGGCCACCACTATGTGACATTGATGGGTGACCAGGTGCGCGAGAAGCTGGAAGAATTTCAAGTGGTTGCCGAGCTTTTCGACATGCCTCCCGCCTTGCTCGAGGTGACCAGGCAAGTGGACTCCCTGTTGAATCAAATGGGAGCCCTGTCCATGATGTTGCAGCGTGACCAGGTGTTTTCCTCGGACCGCATCGACCTCAACGAACTCATCCAAACCAGTTTGCAGCAACTTGCACTTGAAGATGCCCGTGCCGGGCGCTATGAACTGGAGGTTGATCTTGCCAATCTGGGCGTGATCTATGGCAGTGCCCATTGGCTGTCGTATGCTTTTGAGGTCCTGTTTTTCGGGCTGGTGCGTGGCCTGGCGCCCAACAGCCATTTACAGGTCACCACTCGGCAGATGGGTGACTTTGTGATTGTGTCTGGTCGCGTTGTGCCGGGCATCGCCAAAAAGCGCACGGCCCCCCCTGCTGTGCCGAACAACGCCGCTACGGCGGCTTGTGTCAGCCGTGACCCGATCCAGTTGAGCACGCGCATGCTGATGGCACAGCGCATTCTGGAACTGCACTCTGGTCACCTCAAGATGGCTTTTCTGCCACTCGAAGTGTCTCCGGATCATGAACTGGCCGCACCGATCGAGTCTTTCTCGGTGACGCTGCTCACCGGGTTGCCCTCGCATGAGCGCAGCCGTGCGTCTTGCACACAGTGCCGCTACACGCTGCAGGCGCAGGTCTATGCCCAGGACATCGCCGAGCTGATGTCCCCCAGTTGAATTATTCAGAGGAGTATTTATGACGCAAATTCTGATTGTTGACGACCATTCCGACATCCGTCGCCTGCTCAGTGTCACGCTGGGCAAACGTTTCTCGATTCTGGAAGCCGAAGACGGCGTGAGTGCGCTGGACATCATCCGCCGCGACCCGCCTCAGGTGGTGCTGCTGGACGTGATGATGCCCGGTGAGATGGATGGGCTGGCCGTGCTTGAAGCGATCAAGGGCGATCCCAAGACCAGTCACATCCTGGTGGCCATGCTCACCGCACGTGGTCAGGCGGTGGACAGCGAAGACGCCCGCGGCCGGGGTGCCGATGCCTACTTTGTCAAACCCTTCAGCCCGTTGCAAGTGGTGTCCTGGGTCAAAGACAAGCTCAAGTAGCTTGCTCCAGGTTTTCCCCTTCTTTTTTCGAAAGCGATGTATGCCACTGGACCCGGAACACCTGCCTGACGGCACTGAGCAACGTTGGAGGCTGGCCATAGCCGGTAGCAACGACGGTGTCTGGGACTGGGATCTCACAACGAACATGGTGTTCTTTTCAGATCGCTGGAAATCCATGTTGGGGTATTTGCCAGAAGACATTGGCGTTTCTCTGGATGAGTGGCGTCATCGGGTTCACCCCGACGATCTGGGTTGGGTTACCCAGGTCATTGAGCGGCATTTGGCTGGCAAGGACGAGTTTTACCAGGTGGAGCATCGCATGCGCCACAAAGCGGGCCACTACCTCTGGATTCTGGACCGCGGTCGTGTGCAGTACGACAACACCGGCAGACCCGTGCGGATGACCGGCATGCACACCGACGTGACCGAGCGCCACCAGGCCCAGGAGCAGGTTCAAAACCTGAGCCAAGAGCTTGCGACCATCCTGGAGCTGAGTCCGGAAGGATTCCTCGCCTTTGACGCCAACGGGCACATCAAGTACGTGACGACTGCGTTTGAAGCCATGACTGGACTTCCAGTCGGGCAGCTGCAAGGCCTGGATGAAGATCAGTTCTGGTCACTGCTGGCGCAGCGTTGCCTGCGCCAATCCCGTCTTGGCCATGTGGCGGATGTACGGCACAACCTGAGTTTGCCCGACAACCAGCGGCGTAGCCTGCTGGAGCTGACGCAGCCCATTGGGCGGGTGCTGCAGGTGGACCAGCGCGAAAGCCGCAGCAGCAGCCGTGTTCAGCGCATCCTGTGCTTTCGCGACGTGAGTTACGAGTCTGAAGTGGAGCGCCTGAAAAGTGAGTTCATGGCCACTGCGGCGCATGAGTTGCGCACGCCACTGGCCAGCATTTATGGCTTCGCCGAGATCCTGCTCGCGGGTGAGATGGACGCTGCCGCCCGCAAGGAGTTCACCGAGATCATCCACCAGCAGTCACAGGCCATGACCGAGTTGCTCAACGAAATACTGGATTTGGCTCGTATTGAGGACCGTCGCCAGGCTGATTTTGTGTTTACCCAGGTCGATGCCCGGCAACTGGTCAAGCAGGTGCTGGAGGCATTCAGGCTGCCTGCAGGACGAAAAATTGCTTTGCTGGAGGCTGCGCAGGCAGACTTGCAAGTACGCGTGGATGTCAAAAAAGCCAACCAGGTCATTTTGAACGTGCTGTCCAACGCCTACAAATACTCGCCAGCTGGCGGCGCGGTGACCATTGGCGTTGAGCGCATCACGCGTGCCGAGGCCCCGCCTGAGGTGGCGATTCACATCACCGACCAAGGCTTGGGCATGACGCCCGAACAGCAAATGCGCGTATTTGAGCGCTTCTACCGGGCACACCCAGCCTCCAGAATTCCAGGCACCGGTTTGGGCATGAGCATCGTCAAGGAAATCATGGCGCTGCTGGACGGGCGGGTGGTGCTGCAGAGCGCACCCGGTCAGGGCACGCGGGTGAGCCTGTTTTTCCCGGTCGTGCAAGGCGGTTGAGCGTGGTACCCGGCATGTCTTTTTTTGAGGTTGGGCGGGCGGCCAGTCAGTACCGGCGCATCCTGTGGCTTGTCTGGCTGATGGCTGCCTTGCTGATTGCACTGGTGGCCTGGCACGTCATCAGCCTGACGCGTGAAGACTATCAGCGCCAGATCGCCAGCGCGCAGCGCGATCTGGCCAACCTCACCCGGGTGAGCCAGGAGCACGCCGACCGTACCTTGCGCAGTGCCGACCAGGTGGTTCGGTTTGTCCATGCCCGCTACATGGAACTGGGCAACAAGCTCGATCTGACGGCACTCACCCAGCAGGGGGTGATTGATACAGAAATTTTCAACCAGGTGGGGATCATTGATGCCAACGGCATCTACGCGCTGGCCAACCGCCCAATTTCCGGTCGGCTCGATTTGTCAGACCGGGAGCACTTCCGGGTGCATATGGCGGCTGATACAGGTGCACTTTTTGTCTCCAAGCCAGTGGTGGGGCGGGCCACCGGCAAGTGGTCAATGCAGCTGACGCGGCGTCTGAACCATCCCGATGGCAGTTTTGCCGGTGTGGTGGTGCTGTCGGTAGACCCGCGGTATTTCACCGAGTTTTACAGCGAGCTGGAACTCGGGTCACAAGGGGTGATGGCGCTTTTTGGTCTGGATGGTATCGGCCGTGCCCGCCGGGTCGGCAAGGAGGAGAGTTTTGGCTCACAGGCCGACAAGTCCAAGCTGTTCGAACAACTCCGCCAAGGGCATGACGAAGGTTCGTTTGTTGAACGTTCGCCAGTGGATGGGGTGGAGCGGCTGTACTACTTCCGCAAGATTCCCAACTATGCCTTGGTGGTGGTGGCAGGTCGGGACACGGGCGAGATGCTGGCCAACCATGACCGTACCCGGGACGATTTGCGCCTGCAGGCCACTTTTCTGGTGCTGCTGATCGGGGTGCTGGCGGGCGCGCTGACGCGTTTTCTGTTCCGGCTCAGGCGGGCCATGCAGGCGCGCGTGGCCGCGCAACGGCAGGCGCAGGAGCGCACCGAACAGCTCGATGGTATTTTTGCGCTGAGCCCGGATGGTTTCATCTCGTTTGACCAGAGCCGGCGCATCACCTATGTCAGCCCGGCTTTCTATCAGATGGTGGGCGAGGCTGATTTGCGATTGCAAGGGCTGGACGAACGCGATTTTTCAGCCTGGCTGGCCCAGCGTTGTGTGAAGGGTGGGGCGTTTGCAGGGATCGACGCGCTGCGCGCCCGCATGGAGGCGGGCGACGCCGATGCGCGTGAGCGCATCGAGGTGCTGTCATCGGCCAAGCGTGTGCTGCAGATGGGTTTGCGTTGCAACGCCTCAGGCCTGGTGTCACAGATCCTGTACTTTCGCGACATCACCGTCGAGACCGAGGTGGACGCGATGAAGAGCGAGTTCCTGGCCACGGCAGCCCATGAACTGCGCACCCCCATGACCAGCATTCTCGGCTTTACCGAAATCCTGCTGTCGCAGGAGAACGATGCCGAAACCCAGCGCGAGTTTCTGTCGATCGTGCTGGATCGCTCGCAACTGATGGCGCACATTCTGGACGAACTGCTGGACCTGGCGCGTATTGAAGCCCGCCGTGGGCAGGATTTTCGCTACACCCTGCTGTCGGTGCAGCAACTGGTTACCGAAGTGGCCCAAGCGGTGCCGGTGCCAGCGGGTCGCAATCCACCCGAATTGAACTTACCGGCCGAGCCTCTGCTGGTGATGGCAGACGCGAGCAAGCTGCACAAGGCGCTTGGCAATGTGCTGACCAATGCTTTCAAATATTCCGTGAGCGGGGTGGTGCGTATGGATGCAGTGCTGCGTACATCGGCCTCTGGTGTGGCGCAGGTGTGTGTCTTGGTCACCGACCAGGGCATCGGCATGACGAGCGACCAGGTCCGGCAAATATTTGACCGCTTTTACCGTGCAGACGCGTCTGGCAAGGTGCTGGGCACTGGCCTGGGCATGAGCCTGGTGAAAGAAATCATTGACCTGCACCAGGGTCAGGTCACCGTCGACAGCGTGGCGGGGCAGGGCACCTGTGTGGCCCTGTGTTTACCCACCCGCACCGACCGCCACTGAAGAAACCTTTCAAAGAGAACCGCCATGGAGCTATTTGCCCCCGTCAAACCCACCGTGTTGGTGGTCGATCATTCCGAGGCCGAATTGGCTTGGATCGAAGACGTGCTGCGCCCGTCCTACCAGGTCAAGACCACCCGCAGTGGCCTTGAGGCGCTGCGGCTATGTCAGCAATCCCCGCCAGATCTGGTGTTGGCTGACGTGACACTGCCCAATCCGGATGGTTACGAGTTGCAGCGCTGTCTGCAGGTGGACACGCACACTTGCGATATTCCGGTCATCTTCTTGTCCAGCAAGATCGATTGCGCCAACGAGCAGATTGGCATTGACTGGGGTGCTGCCAGCTTCCTGATGCGGCCACTCCAGCCCCGGTTGCTGCTGGCGCGCTTGCGGGCGCATTTTGTGCAGGCCTCCCAGACCAACGCCTTGTGGGTGGACAACGAATACCTGGAGATCGAGGGACAGCGGCGCCTGCGCCAGGTCAATGTGATGCAGAACGTGACCATTCTGGCGCTGGCCGCGCTGGCCGAGGTGCGTGATATTGACACCGGCAACCATCTGCGGCGTACGCAGAACTACGTGTTGGCGCTGGGCAGCTTTCTGGTGCGGCACCCACGTTTTGCCGCTGCGTTGCGCGGTGACCGGGTGCAAACGCTCTACCAGTGCGCGCCCCTGCATGACATTGGCAAAGTCGGTATCCCTGACCGTGTGCTGCTCAAACATGGCCGTTACACCCCCGAGGAATACGCCATCATGAAGACCCATCCCAAACTGGGGCTCGATGCCATTGAGGCGGTGCAGCACGCTGCAGACGCCCAGCTTGATTTTTTGAGTGTGGCCAAGGAAATTGTTTACTGTCACCACGAAAGATGGGACGGCTCGGGCTACCCGCAGGGCCTGGCCGGTGACGAGATTCCGGTGTCGGCCCGCCTGATGGCGCTGGCAGATGTGTATGACGCGCTGATCAGCCGCCGTGTGTACAAGGCGGGCATGTCGCACGAGCAGGCTTGCGAAATCATCTTGCAGGGCCGGGGCCAACATTTTGATCCCGACGTGGTGGATGCTTTTCTGACACTGGGTGAGGTGTTCAAGGGCATTGCAGCCCGTTGTGTGGATACCGACCGCGATCTTGAACGCAAGTCGCGTTTGCTGGTGCAGGCCAAGGAAGGGCGTCCTTCTGAAGTGGCAGCGGCCTGCAGTGCGGCTGATCTGGTTGCCCCAGAGGCGCTGGCAGCGGACAGCCACTTTATGTAGTAAATTGGCATCCAGCCCTTATTTTAAAAGGGCCGATAGCTATGGTTAATGTAGTATCAATTGGTGATCCAATACGCTGGGTTTGGTTGATCAACAGGGTTGGATTCATAAACAGTGGTCGACCTACCCGGGTTCAGGGCCAAGCATTGCCGGGCTTGGCCCCGGTCTGGCGGCATCTGGCAGCGTTTGGCCGCGCCAGTGTTGGTGCAGACTGTGGCAGTTTTCAAACTTCAGGTTGCTGAGACACCACCATGACCCACGACAAACGGCGTAGTACCGACAACCTTCACCACGCGCTGATGGAGGCCAATGCTCTGCTGCGCACCGTGATTGACGAAAACCCCAACATCATCTTGATGAAAGACTGGGACGGCAAGTTTCTGCTGGCGAACCGGGCCCTGGCGGCGTTGTATGGCACCACCCCTGACAAGCTGGTGGGCAAGGACGACGGCGACTTCAACCCGAATGCGCAACAGGTGGCCTTTTATCTGCAAAATGTGCGCGAGGTCATGCTTCAGGACAAAACCCAGGTGGTGATGGAGACGTCCACCAACGCGGCCACAGGCGAAACTGTGCATTACCAGTCGACCAAGATCCCTTTGACCGGGCCCAACGGCCAGCGACAGATTCTGGTGATTGCCCATGATGTGTCAGAGCTCAAAATCACGCAGCAAAGGCTGGAAGAAAGCGAACGCCGTCTGCGCTACGTGCTCGACGCCACAGGTGATGGCATTTGGGACTGGAACCTTGTCAGCGGTGTCGTGACCCACAACCAGCGCTGGTGCCAAATCAGTGGTTTGGACGACGACTACCTGCAACACCCCTTGCACATTTTTGCGGATTTGCTGCATCCCGCCGACAAAGACCGGGTGGTGGCCAGGCTACAGGCGTGCCTTGCGGGCGAGTCGCCCTACCAGAGCGAGCATCGCCTGTGTCTTGCAGACCAGCGCGTCATTTGGGTTCTGGACCGTGGCAATGTGGTGGAGCGTGATGCGCAGGGCCATCCGCTGCGCATGGTCGGCAGCGTGGTGGACATCAGTGAGCGCAAGTCGGCAGAGTTGCAGGCTGAAAAGTCGACCCAACTGCTGAAGGAAGCTGTGGAGAGCATCGCCCAGGGCTTCACCATCTATGACGAGCACGATCAGCTGTATCTTTGCAACGAGGCCTACAAGCGGCTGTATGAGACCAGCCGCGATCTGATCGTACCGGGCAACACCTTTGAGCAGATCGTGCGCCAAGGTGCCGAACGGGGTCAGTACCGTGAGGCCCAGGGCAAGGTCGATGCCTGGGTGCGGCAGCGGGTGGCCCAGCACCAGCACGCCAACGGTGAGGTGATTGAGCAGCAGCTCGATGACGGGCGCTGGCTGTTGATTGTGGAGTCGCGCACACCCAGCGGCTTCATTGTCGGCAACCGCCTAGATATCACCGCGCGCAAGGTGGCCGAGGCGCAAGTAAAAGCACACAGTGCGCAGCTTGATACCATTTTTGCCCTCAGCCCCGATGGCTTTGTGTCGTTTGATGAAGCCCATTGCGTCAGGGCAGTGAGCCCCGCGTTCACCAGTCTGACGGGATTGACCCAGGCGCAGGTGATGGGCCTGGATGAGACTGCTTTCTCACAGGTGTTGGCCGCACACTGCCTGCCGACGGCGGCCTTTCCGGGCATGGCCGCCCTGCGTGCCGCCATGCAGGCCGATGAAAAGGGTGAAGATCAGCAGGGAAAAGACCTGCTGACGTTTACCACCAGCAGCCAGCGTGTGCTCACCGCTGCGCTGAAAGCCTCCCACATGCGAACGGTGTCGCAGGTTCTTTACCTGCATGACATCACCCATGAGGCCGAAGTGGAGCGCTTGAAAAGCGAGTTTCTGAGCACCGCTGCGCACGAGTTGCGCACCCCGATGGCCAGTATTTATGGCTTTGCCGAGTTGCTGTTGAAGCAAAAACTCAAGGCTGGAGAACGCAAAGAGTTCCTGGAAATTATTTTCAAGCAGGCTGACCTGATGTCGGCCATCTTGAACGAGTTGCTGGACCTGGCCCGCATTGAGGCACGTCGGGGCAAAGACTTTGTGTTGGAAACCCTGTCGGCGCAGAGTCTGGTGGCGCAGGTGGTGGGCAGCTTCAAATTACCAGCCGGTCGAGCACCGCCCGTCATCGACGCACCGGCACAGGCCTTGCTGGTGCATGCCGACCCCAAAAAAGCCTCGCAGGCTTTGCTGAATGTGCTGGCCAATGCCTACAAATATTCGGCCGCACCGCAACCTGTCAGCATCCGCGTCACCGTGGCAGGTGTCCGGGTGGTCATTGGCGTCACAGACCAGGGCATTGGCATGACACCGACGCAAACCGCCCGCGTGGGCGAGCGCTTTTACCGTGCCGATACCTATGGCAAAGTGCCTGGCACCGGGCTGGGCATGAGCATCGTCAAGGAGATCATGACACTGCACCAAGGCGAGGTGGCTGTGACCAGCAAGCCCGGCGTCGGCACCACGGTGACGCTGGTGTTTCCTGCGGTCAGCCCGCTGCCGCCCTGAGCACCCCCAGCGCCAGCGGCAGGCTGAGCATGCCCAGCAACGTGGACACGGTCACCAGCGCCGCCACATAAGCACCGTCATACCCCATGCGCGCGGCCAGCACGTAGCAGCTCGA
>JFJP01027709.1_pt1 | contig 10029 bp, 9 predicted proteins | sample 431651 | NCBI WGS metagenome assembly JFJP01 (sample SAMN02602958, study PRJNA72255) | Microbial mat metagenome, whole genome shotgun sequencing project. | biome: fresh water; feature: sink hole; material: water; isolation source: purple microbial (photo- and chemosynthetic) mats found in...
TTTAAATAAGAAAGGACATCTTTGTCTTGTAATTTAAGGATTTTGCAATCAATTTCTGATAAATTTATATTTTCTTCATTTTTTTGTCGAAATTTAAAAGCTTTATTTTCTCTAAATTATCTCAGGTCTTTCTTTCATCTTCAGTGGAGTTTTCCACATTAAGGTTTATAAAGAAATATAACAATTCTTCATTAAATAAAACACTTTTTATTTTATCAATATCTTGTAATTTCTTTAAAATATTCAGCTCTTCATATATTTTAATTTGTCCCTTTTGAAAAAGTTTCTCAGAATTATTAAGTGAAATCTCTTGTTGTTTTATTAGAAACTTCAAATAACCCCAAAAACCAAGACTGAAATGAAATAGTTTTGTTCTCTTTTATATTTCAAATCATGTTGATTGTTGTTTGTAGCTCTTATTTCTCTATTTGGCTCATTAATTTTTCACCCAAAGAAATTTGCTTACTTTAAAAAGAAATTGGTACTTAGATAATGGGTTTAAAAGATATGATACACCGTAAAATATTTCAATTATTACAGACAGATTACTTTGAAAATTCATTTTTTATATTAAAATTTAGATAGTTAAAATTGTAGTTTAAAAAAAGTTATCAATTAAAATTTATTGATGAATTTTTGATGTTAAAGGAAGTTTTTTATGTGAGATCGTAAGAATTAGTTCATACCAAATTTAAGTGAAAAATATTTTTCTGTTCAACAACTTTCTATTTTAAAAAAACAAGAAAATTTTTTAAAATTTTAAAGACAAAATACGAAATTAAATCAAATCCTGGATTTTTAGTAAATTTTACTGAAATTTTGAAAATTATTTTGACATAGTTCAAAAAATATTTTATTTTCATTTTATTTATATGCTTCCATTAAACATTCAACCACAAATTCAAACATTATCAATAAAAAAGGAATCTAAAACACAATGCTTTCTACTGTAATTTTTCTTGATCAAAGCATCTCTTAATTAATTTTAAATTAAATATATCAATAAATTAGACTTCAAAAAAAAACGACTTGGAAGCTCAAAATAAATGATGAAGACCATAAAATCTCTTTGTTAGTCCATAAAATCTTACCTAAAAAAAAGCTTTTTGTCGATGATGTTTTAAAAGAAACAAAATCAAAATTCGGTGCGTTCAAATTTGTGTTTTATTTAGATGGGCAGATTTTCACACTTGAACAAGAAAAGAAATCCACAACTCTTTTCATCAACAATAAACCTTTCTATTCTTATCAAAATCTACCAAAAGAACAAACACATGAGCGTTTGAAAGCCTGTCCTCTAACATCTCTGGATCAAATAGAAATTGGAGGGTTGAACAAGCAAGTATCTCAGTTTGCTTGTAAATTAAGTAATCAGAAAACTTTTGAAGAAAATTGCAAAATTTATGACAAAGAAAAAGCTAATGATACAAGGAAAGTTGTAAGTGAAATGGTTTTAAAAGAAGAAACTTCCAAGATAAAAACTGAATTTGGGGAAATGAAAACCAAAGCTGAGAATTCAAAGAACATCATCAGCCAAGTTCTTATTGTAATCAAAGAAGATGATAATTTGAAACCAAAAAATGAAACAAAAAAAAATAAAAAAAGTGATTGCAAAGAGGAATGTGTGCAAAACCAAGAATTTGATGAAAATAAAGAAAAAGACCATAACGAATACAAGTTTAATGAAGAAATTGAAGAAGAGATTCTTAAAATGGATAAAGTGTTCGGATCAGATGCAAATCAAGAAAGAATAGTAAAAGATATGGATCTAACAAGAAGAAACCTAGCAAAAATAAATGTTTTTAAAGTTTTGCTTTTTATAAATTAAACATATTTTGATTAGAAAATGGCTGAGGGTTTTCTTTATTCTCGAATAAATGAAACATTTTTAAACGAGAATCTGGCAAATTTATTGAAAGTTTATGACCAAGTCAAGTCGAATTTGAAAAAGTCTATATAAATAAGGTTTTTTTTAAAAGTTCTAAATTTTCTTTTGTAGAGTAATGACTATTGAAACAAATGAAATTTTGGTAGCTTGTCTTTTTGATCTTTCCTCAATAATGGAAAAAGTAAAACTTTTTAATTTGATTGTTTAAATAATTCTTTTAATATATGATTAGACCATCAATAAATTAAATCAAATAAGGGAAATTATGAAAAAACCAAAAGAAAAAGGTTTTCACCCTTCAAAGGAAACAAATTCGCTCAATATTAAAGGTCATTGTATAATAACTTTAGAAAAGAAAAATAGTCACACGTACTTTCCTGTGAGAAATGAAAATAAATCTTAGCTGAAAGAAAAAAATATTATCATATTTATTTTGTATTGTATTGAAAGAGATCTCCATATTTTATGTCTATTGTTATGATTTTTTTTACAAATTTGAATTAGTTTTTTTAAACATGAAAAAAAAAGAAAAAATTTTTCTTATTCTTTCCGATTTTTACAACGAAAAATTAATCTTTAAAATTGATTTTTCTGATAAATTTTCAAAAAAAGTCTATTTATGTATAAAAATAAGATATTTGTAAATTTAATTAAAAAAAATGATCTTAAAACTGTTAAAATTTGTTCAAAACTTACGTCATTTAATAATTAATTTATAATTTTCCATACAGACAGTGAAACGTTAAAGAAATTATAGAAAAACAGAAAAATTAAAACATTAAACAAAGATCCAAAACATAGACGTTTATTTTTTTATATAATAAAATTAAAATCTCCCAATTCATCTTTTTTATTACTAGTAACCCCAATCTCATACAACAATTTTTGTATTCTTCCTTTGAATTCTTCCAATTGATCTTCTTCAATCCTCAAATCTTTTCTTTTCTTAAATAATAAATAACCCATTCTCAAAACATATAATCCACTTTTATTCATATTTGAGCTCATATTTTCAATTTCCCCTTTATATTTCAATTCATCCGTTAAATTCTTCAAAAAACTTGAGGAATCACTGTTTTGAGGCTCATAATAAACCGCTTGTTTATAAAGAGGATATAAAAGTAAAAGCCCATATATAAGTTTGGAAGCACTGATAATGACAGGGAAAAACAGAATTATTGAAAGTCTTTCAAAGGGGGAAACAGTTTCTTTGGGTTCAATTAATAAACTCTTCTGAAAATCTTTACTGAGAAAGAACTTCACATTTTTAGCAACCCCAAGGAGTTTTCCTTTTTCTTGATAGTAATTTATAACAAAATCCAAAATATTTAAATTGATTAACCCTTTAACTCTGAAAGCTGTCATATCCTCTGTCGATATTATTAGATTATATCTCTCTGCAATTTTGTTTTGATATTTGGAAAATCTTCGCTTCTCCATTTTTAAAAGACTTTTGTTTGAATCTTTATTTCTTATCAATGCACTATTGTTCGAATTATTTCCTTGTGCTAGTTTATTATTAGAATAACCACGACCTCTTTCAAGATTATCCAAAGAATCTTCATTCTTTTCTTTGTGGTTTTTAGTTGAGGAACTTCTATTAGGGAGTATTGGTAGGCTTGAATCTCGATACTTTCTAAGCTTTCTTGAAAATGGATCTCCTTCATTTTGATTTTCATTCTGATTTTTATCATGATGTTGGTTGAAATCTACCTTATATTTACCATTAATTTGTGGCAAATTATCAAAAGAATCAATATTTTGAAAAGAAATTCCTGGTTTAACAGGAGTTAATTTATCAAGGAAATTTTGCGGAGGTATTGGATATGAAAAAATTCCTATTTTTTCCTTTAATTTTTGCTGATATTGAGAAAGAATGAGAGGGTATTGCTCTGGGAAATAAATATAATAATACCATAAAACCTTATTTATTTGCATGGCCTTTTGATATGCTTTCATTTGTTCCTGTTTTTTTATTTCTTCAGCTTCTCTTCTTTCTTTTTTCTCTTGGTCCATAGACTCCCTAACTCCTGCTCCATGCTTCATGATAATATTTTTTAACTCTTTTTTTGTAAATGCAAAAGAATTTGTGTCATCAAACCGTTTCTTGTTTTCTTGAACAAGGCCCTGTGCTAATTCACGCATATAATTTTCAATAGGGTTTGTTTCTTCATATTTTTCTTTGTTTTTTAGTAAAATTAAATTGGATTTTGGTGGTAAAGTGTCATCTTTGATTGTTTCTAATAAAGGAAAGGTTTGATGACTCATTGTTTTAGTATCTTTAGGGTCAATTCCTTCAATTTCTTTGGCGATTTCTATTGAATTATCAAAAGAAAAAGAAGCTTCATCTTCTCGAATAAACTCCAATGTATCATCTAAATTAGCTCTAACAACTGCAGTTTTAGGATTATATTCGAAAATTGTCTCTTTTTTATTGGAATTTGCTTTTTTTCGTATGATTTTCGTTTCGAATTTTGGTAAATAGTCTTTTTGAGTAAAAGTAAAAAGTCGTGGGACGTTCTGATATTTCATGTAAGAGGTTTTCTCATCAAAATTCGGATTCAAAACATTAAATTTAACAAATGTTCCACTCTTATAGCTCTTGAAATTTGTGCCCAAAAGCTTAAGATTATCAAGATCTGAAGAAGGGTTCTCAAGAAAATGTTTCAGTAAAAAGAAAGGAAAGAAATTGTCATTAAACTCTAAATTTTCTTGGTAAATCGCCTGAAAAATTTTGTAATTATCTGGATGAAATCCGAATTCTTCGTTTAATATACCTTCAATAACTGAAACCACTAAATCTATTTTAATTTCAAGTACATTGAATAATGCAAGTTCTTTCCCCTTTGGATTTATGACTAAAATCCACACTTTTTCAAACAAAATCAATATATAAATAGGTGATCTTTCTTTAATAATTTCTGAAGAAGTCAAATTTGGGTCAAAATTTGAAAGGTATTTCATTGTTAAAGACGTGTCATTTGAGAGATTAAAGAGACTTAAGGCCATTATATTGGGTTTGGGTTTGAGATTAGGTGGAATTAAATCCGGTAAAATAGCTGTTGCTAAACGAGTTGTGAGATAACCGTATGATAAAAAGGTTAGATGCTTGACTTTGATGGGAATTTTATTGATGGTGCTGACAAGAGTTTCGTCGTTTAATGCATGAAATAAATTTTTTTTCATTTTTTAAACTTATTTTTTTTTCTTTTTTTTTTTTTCTCAAGTTTTTGTGTCATTTCTTCAATTATCGTGTCTAATTCCATGAATTTTGCTATTTTTTTTCAATGAAAAATCTTGATTTTTACAAATCAATTTTTTTTATTTTTTTTTTAACTTAAACATAAGGAAAAATTTTTTAAAAAAATATATTAATTCATTTTTATAATTATAAATATTATTACTTTTTACTTTTAAATTTTTAAAATATTAACACAATGGGTAATAACGAAACCTCTCTTGATAAAGGTGTTCACCAATGTGTCGTTTCAGAATATGACAGAGTAAAAAAAGAAAAATCTCGAGATTACCTAATTCTACGTGAAATTCTTAACCTATCTCATCCTGATGATTACCCTTTTACCTTCGCTCATGTGGGCAATCTCTTTGTATTAGATGAAGACAAAGATGGCCGTGTAAATCAAGAAGAATTGTTGGGTTTTGCCATGTTTTGTAATAAGAATTTGAAGAATTACAAAACCTACGAATTTCAATCACAGTTGCAAGCCGCAACCACTTTTGAATTATGGAAATTTATCAAATCAAATGAAAAAGAAAACATTGAGGACATTGTCGCATGGATTGGCAGATTGTTGTATGAGAATGAAGAAGTGAGTTATTTTCAAAATAAACCCGAAATCCCATTTATCAAGATTGATACTCTCAAACTCTTGTATGAAATATTCAATTTAAAAGCTATGAATGGAATGGATATTCAGAACTTCATTGATTTATTGCAACAATGTGGAGAAGAAAATGAATTAATGGCTCTTGAATGGGAAGAATTAGACGAATATGTTCCTTTGATAATTTGTCAAGAGTTTGCAAGGGAGTTCATCAAAGGATTGACGAAATTAATGAAGGAAATCGGATTTGATGTATTGGAGTGAAATCTGCTCGAAAAAACGAGCTGAAAAATTAATAAATTGCTTTGAAATTTCTTTTTAAGGTTTAAAATTTCCCAGAATTTTTAAAAATTTAAAATAATATATATAAAAGAATTTTGAAGAAAAAGAATCTCTATGATTCAAACTTCTGAAAATAATATGGAACAATTAGAAAATCTTATCCTAACATTTTATAAGTTTAAAAACTCCATGAAATAAATGATCGTTTCTATTTTTTTCTCTATTATAACAGCTCACATTCCAATGAAGAAAGAGTGATTGCACATCAGAAACTCAAAGAATATTTCGAAGAAAACCTTACATCAGATAAACTTAATGAATTTCAATCCATTTTGATGAATCCCACAACAGAGGTTTACACAGCTATTTTCGCAACAAATTCCATTTGCCAAATGCTAAAAAAGTTTTTATTTTTTCAAATTTATCAAAATATTCAACTGTTTTTTGATAGCAATTGGACACTTTTTACTCAGGATAATAAGAATATTTTATGCAAATTGATGCTCGAAGAAACGGTTCATATTATTTATTATAGAGAGCCATTTTATGCTTATATATAGATCTATATTAAAAATTATATTTATATTATTTATTAATATTTTCATGCAAATATATATATTCTTTATTTTTTATTTATATAATGATCCATATTTTTAATAATTCATTCATCCAAAATAATATTAGTATGGAAAAGCAGAGTCCTATTTCAAAGATGAGAAAATTAAACTGCTATTAATCCATTACATGAAATTATTATCAAAACTCTATAAGGTTTTTTTTGATTATTTGGAAATCGACCAAGTAAATTAATTCTCTCTATAGGATTAAAAAAAAAAAAAATTATTAACTTTTATAAAAATTTATCAATTTTTAGAAAATCACTGATGAAATAAATAGGTTTTTTTCATTCACTCTCTACCATTCCTATGTAGGTTTGAAAATATTAACGAATTTAATCGAGGAAATTCAAATGGATGATAAAAATCTCTTTGCATCTAAGTATTTTCTTTCTTTATTATTATTTAATCTTTAAAAAACTATTTTTTTTTTATAGATACAGAAGAAATATCATTAATTTTAGAGATCGAGTCCTTCCAAATTTTATTGAAATCAGTTTCTATTTCTTAAATAATATCCCGAAATTATTCGATTCTCAGCCAGAAATTCAAAACATTCAAGAAGAATTCCTTAAAACAGTGCTGAATTTGATCTATTCTTCATTGAATTATGACTTTTTGGGAGAAAAACAAGATAACACTGAGCTTTTCATCGACGAATATGCTCCTTTGCAAATTCCCAACACAAAAACAAGCATAAAATCATCAGATTCCCAAGCAAAATGGGCAATTTTAGCCAATGAATCATCAGTTAATTTAATTTTTGAGAACTATTTGATCTCTGAAAGGTTTTTTATTTGTTGATTAATCATAAAAAAAATCTAATTGTTTTTAGATTTGATAAAAAGGATTGTGCTGCTTTGAGTTTGAAAATTTTAGGGTGTATGTGCAGATTTCGCATGAATTTTTTCCCAACAGCTTTTGCCCACACACAATATATTCTTATGATTATTAAAGGCTTGAGCTCAATTTTGCGAGACAAAACTGTAAATAAATTAAAAAAAGATGAAAAAAAATTCAAAAATTCAAAAAAAATATTTTTTAGTTTTTTAATAAAATTTTGTCATAAATAATAAAAGGGTCTTGGAGATCATGAAATTTTGAATGAGTTCAGTCAAGTGATAGGCAAAACTAACAAAAATATGGCCTTCAATTCCTTGATTCAAGAACCTGAATACATGGATTGGATCGAAAGCATTCATTCATTAACGCTAAATTTCATGGGAAACCCTTCAGTTCCAATGAATATTCTTCAGAATTTCTTAGAATTTTGGAGTTCTTTTGCATATTATGCTGATAAAGCTGATAAGCCAGAATATCGTAAATTGAAGAAAATGCTATTGGATGTTTCTGTTAACTACATAAATGCCCAATCTAATATTGTGAGCAGTTCAGAATTGAGTTTCCTGCAAGAAATGTTCGAAAGTGATAATAATATTCATGAATATATGCGATATTTAGCACAATTATCACAACCCAAGTAATAAATTTAATTTAAAATTTAATTAAAATTTTAATAATTTTTTTTTTTGAAATCAAAAGCATTTTAGAAATCTTGCATGGATTAAGTCAGAAATTAGAAGAAACATCCAGTTTCGCTCTTCAAGATTTAAGGAATGAAAAAGCCAGATTTATATTGTCATGGCTTATACATCTTTCTTCAACATTGATATTTGGTTATTTGAACATAAAAATCGGTAAAACAAGGAACGAAGATTTCAATACTTCACTTGATAATTTCATTGAAGTGAAGCCAGGTTTTTTCTTTGGTTAATAAATTGAAAATTCTTAAGAAAAAATAAAGATGTGATTGACGACGAATTGAAATTGTGTGGGGAACTTATATCCAAAGTGTTGATTTTATCCCAGGATCAAAATTTAATTATGTTTATTTATGGAGCTGCAGTTGATGCCAAATACATTTACAATGCATTTTTGAAATTTTATGAGAAATTTGTCAAAGTATTCATTTTTTTATTGTTAATTTTGTTTTTGTCAAAATTTTTTTAATGAAATTTTTTTTTTTTCTTGTGTGTTTTTAAAAAATTTGAACAATTTTTATTTATAGACGCTTTTTGGAAATAAAGCTAAAATTGATTTGATGACCGTTTACACAACGATAGCAATAAACATGAATCTTCCAAGCAAAAATGATATAATTTCATTGATAATTTCACAAATCATCATGATTTTCGAGCATAAAAAGGCAGATTATTATACACAAGCTAATACAATCCTTTTAGCTTTGATCAATGGAGTCAAAATTCATTATATTGCAGACACAAAAGAAGCCATTTTGATCACTGGGAAATTGTTTCTGAAAGAAGAGAATTTCCAAAAGATTTATTTGCATCATATGAATGATAATTTTGCGATTTTAAAAGATTCAGGAAAACAAAGAACTGCTTTGTATAAATCCTTGTCAAAAATAGTGTTTTTGGTATTGATTAGTTTTTATTTTTATTTTTATTGGATTTTAAGATATTCTTATTAAATTTTTGATTTTGAATTTTATAATAATGTTTTAGAAATTTAATATAACCTCTGAAGAGATGCTTCTCACTACTTTTCTGAACCCCTTTGTCAATAAATGCAAATACTTAAAAGAGGCGATTCAATCTGGGAAATCTGACAACTTCAAATCAGATCTTTTGAACTTTTTGCTGGATTTGATGGGCTGTTTCCAAACAATTGAACAGTCTTATTTTCTTTCAATTTTTTCTCTCTAATAATAATTTTTTTAGAGAAACCACTTATAATTGCTTTTCAGATATGCTTCATAAAAATGGTTTTTATGATATTTGTAACTGTTATATGTCAAATAATCCAGATGACAATGAAATAATGCTGAGGATCCTGTATTTATTGAGTGAATTGGTCTTTAATAAAAGCAATAGAATTTCGATCAAAAGCAGCAATTCATGTAATTTTTCTTCAAATCAAAGCAATTTTAATAAATTTTAGCTAATCTTGGAGTGAGACTCTTTAAATCCGTGGCGAGTTTATTGAATACCTGTTTGAAAATTATGATAGATCGTGAAAAAACTATAATTATACAACCTTCGGATATAATTTACACAATGAAATACAAACCAATTTCTTTGATCCTGAAGATATTCTCACGAATAATTCTCTCAAATATCGTGAATCTCTCGATCTTGCATATATATAATGACGCAGATCTTTTTACCTTCTTAAACAATATCTTCCATATAATAATTTCGATACCTACTGAGGCTATTACATCATATATGAAGGTTTATTTATGAAGATTTAAAAAAATATGTTTTTTTTTTTAGAGAATGAAGAATATTTATGAAACTTTGGAAATATTATCAAAGAAATATTTCTTTTTTATACTCAAATTCCCGTCAAATACCTTCGGCAAGATTTTAGA
>JFJP01030348.1_pt1 | contig 10029 bp, 8 predicted proteins | sample 431651 | NCBI WGS metagenome assembly JFJP01 (sample SAMN02602958, study PRJNA72255) | Microbial mat metagenome, whole genome shotgun sequencing project. | biome: fresh water; feature: sink hole; material: water; isolation source: purple microbial (photo- and chemosynthetic) mats found in...
CGGATCTTGTCGATTTCATCATCAGTCGGCGGACGGTGATTATCACGCTCGAATTTTTCAATCTGCTGATCGAAAGCGGTATTGAAGAACATCGATAGAATAATCGGCGCGGGGCCGTTAATGGTCATCGACACTGAGGTGGTGGGACTGCACAACTCAAAACCGGAATACAGGACTTTTAAATCATCCAGCGTCGCAATCGACACGCCAGAATTGCCGACCTTGCCGTAAATGTCCGGGCGTTCGTCGGGATCGCAGCCGTACAACGTCACCGAGTCAAACGCCGTGGATAACCGGGTGGCTTCCGCGTGCGCTGACAGTTTCTTAAACCGGCGGTTGGTGCGGAATGGGTCGCCTTCACCCGCAAACATCCGGGTCGGGTCTTCATTCTCGCGCTTGAAAGCAAAAACCCCGGCGGTATAGGGGAAGCTGCCGGGCAGATTTTCCCGCATCATCCAGCGCAATAATTCGCCATGTTCGTCAAAACCCGGCAGCGCCACTTTGGGAATGCGTGAGCCGGACATCGACCGTGTGGTCAGTTGGGTACGGATTTCCTTATCGCGGATTTTCACCACATATTCATCGCCGCTGTAGCTCGCTTTCACCTGCGGCCACATATCCACCAGCTTGCGGGCGTGCGGATCAATTTCACCTTCTACCCGCTCCAGTAACGGTTCCAAATCCACCGTGGATTTGCCTTCCGCCGTCAGCAGACCCATGACCGCCCGCAGTTGCTGGCGCTGACGAACCCGCTTGACCTGCTCTTCAACCTGCCGGTGGTAACCGCGCACGGTGTCGGCAATTTCCGCCAGATAGCGGGCGCGAGCTGCCGGGACGATAACGCTTTTGCCGGTGGACGCTTTGTTGGGAACGGTGGCCAGTCGCCCGGCGTCCAGCTTCAACCCTTTGTCGCGTAGCAAGCTAGCGATCCCGTGATAAAGCGCGGTCACGCCGTCGTCGTTGAAGCGGGCGGCGATGGTGCCGTAGACCGGCATTTCATCCGGGGATTGGCCGAACGCCTTGTGATTACGCTGCACCTGTTTGCGGACATCGCGTAGCGCGTCCTCGGCACCCTTGCGGTCGAATTTGTTGATCGCTACCGCGTCGGCAAAGTCGAGCATGTCGATTTTTTCCAACTGCGAGGCCGCGCCGAATTCCGGAGTCATCACGTACAGCGAACAATCCACCAGCGGCACAATAGCGGCGTCGCCCTGGCCAATGCCGGAGGTTTCCACAATCAGCAGGTTGAAACCAGCCAGCTTGCAGGCGGCCAGAATATCGCTGAGACTTTCCGGTACTTCACTGCCCGCCGCCCGCGTCGCCAGCGAGCGCATGTACAGGTTGGCACCGGCAATGGCGTTCATGCGGATGCGGTCGCCCAGCAAGGCGCCACCGGTCTTGCGCCGCGAGGGATCGGCGGCGATGACGGCGATTTTCAGCCGGTCATCCTGATCCAGCCGGAAGCGCCGCACCAGTTCATCGGTCAATGACGATTTGCCGGAACCGCCGGTGCCGGTGATGCCCAGGACTGGAACGCCGGTCGCCTGGGCCTCATCGAGAATTTGCTGACGCAGCGCTGGTGCAATGACCTGATTTTCCAGCGCGGTGATCATCCGCGACAGTGACCGCCAGTCGCCGGCCTTGACGCCATCCAGCGACTGCGGCGCGTACTGGGCGGGATCGGTATCGCAGACGGTCACCATGTGATCGATCATGCCCTGCAAGCCCATGGCCTGACCGTCTTCCGGCGAGAAGATGCGGGTCACGCCGTACTCATGCAGTTCGCGGATTTCGTCGGGCACGATGACTCCGCCGCCGCCGCCGAATACTTTGATATTGGCTCCGCCGCGCTCGCGCAGCAGGTCGATCATGTATTTGAAAAATTCAACGTGGCCGCCCTGATAGGAACTGATAGCGATACCCTGGGCGTCTTCCTGCAGAGCGGCGGTCACGATGTCCTCGACCGACCGGTTGTGGCCGAGGTGGATGACCTCCGCGCCACTGGCTTGGAGGATGCGGCGCATGATGTTAATGGAGGCGTCGTGACCGTCAAACAGGCTGGCGGCGGTGACGAAACGGACTTTATGACGGGGTTGAACGTGGTCAACGCCAGGCGCGGGTTGACGGAGAGTGCTGACAGCAGCGGACATAACAGTCTCCTCGGTTGTTATGTCGCTATCATACCACCGGACTGGCGGTCTTCGGCATCTGGCCCATGATCAGTGGGCAAGGCGAAAGAATGCCGGCCAGAAGACTTCAATCCTCCGGTACGGGACCGCCGGACAGCGGGGGGAATTCCGGATCAGGCGATGCCTGTTGGCGCACCGCCGGGTTGTAACGCAGGCAGTTGGGAATGCAGGCGCATTCGAAGGCAATCTTCATCAGGGCAATTTTCCCCTCGTTTTTGAGTTGAAACAGCCTCGGCACTACCCGGTCGCGCAGCGCCTCCGGATCGATGGTGTTGACGTAAATCTTGGTGCCGCCCTCGAACCCCGCCGGGGTGGACACCCGCCATTTAATCAGGATGCGCCACGGCATCGGCACGTCCACATCGGGCGGTTTGTAGTACCACTCTTCATTGCAGGGAATGTCCGACCCGGCGGCGGCGTGGCAGCCATGCACCAGATCCGAGATGCCCCGCAACTCTTCCGCGGAATGATTCCACGGCTCGCTGCGTTCGCTCTTGGAGAAAACTTCCAGCGTCGGATAGCGATGACCAAAACCGGCATAGGCAATGGCGTGATCGTTCTCAGCCACCACCAGATTGCGATAGGCGGCGAAATTGACCGCGGCTTCGTTGTAAATGTTGGGGTTCTCCCGCACCCGCTGTAATTCCATTTCGTTCTGTACGCCGCGCTCGTCAATGGCCACCAACTGCTTGTGCAAATGGTCAAACGACGCGCCAGCCGGTTTTAGCCAGTTCTGGAATACCGCGACATAGCGAACATAGCGGTTGTTGATGTAGAGATCACGCAGGGCATCGATGGTAAAGCGCGCGTACTGGTAATGCTCGTCCGGGGTCAACGCTCCGGAAGACGCCAGTTGATGATCATGGGTCGCGCCGTCGATGAAATGGCGCCGGGCGACAATCACTTCATGGCCGCCGCCGAAAAAAGCGTTGGCCAGTTGCAGCCGCTCGTCCACGGACAACCGGTTGCGGGCGGCTTCATCCAGACCCGAAGCTCTTAACCGCTGGTCGACCACTTGCAATACATGACGGCGACCGGTTTCCGAAGCCAGATAGTCGCACTTGTGCGCTTCGATGGGATCAGGAATTTGGTAGCCGAAATTCTTTTGCCAGTAATCAAAGGACACGATCTCGAACAGGTTGGGAATCCGGCGGAATTCGGCAACCGTGTCAAACAGGTTCTCGGCGTGGAGATGGCGGAGCGTGGTAAAGCCATGGCCGGTTTTGATCAGCCGCGCCTTTTCAGGTGGCGTCTCCAGATACCGCCCGGCGCAAAACGAACAATGGGCGTCGTGGTGCGCCGGGTTGATGGGCACCGGGTTGGCAGTGCTGACGCCCAGCGGCCGATTGCCCCGGCCCGGAACCGTCCAGACTTCAGTGCCGGTGAAGGGATTGACCTGCTTGATGGTGCCATCGGCCATCCGCATCAGATAATTGGATTCAGGAATGATCTGCGGCAACATGCCTGCCGTGCCTCGCTGTTCAGTAGGGAGCTTTTACCGTTTAACTTTAGTCCAGAGTCCGCCGATCGGCCACCGGTATCGGCCGCTCACTGCCTTGAACCGGTATTTCAATTTGAAACACGCCTATTCATGTTGTGTTTCATTTTGAAATACTCAATGCCTCCTTAGTTTGAAAATCATCTGTTTTTCATACGGTAGTAATTGCCGCTAGAACGCTTTTTCAGGACGGGGCAACTGAGCGATCCGCAGGCTTTTACTCAAAAAAATTCATATTTTTTATAGTATTGATTGCATTTTTCCTAGATTGCCGCCAACCTGTCGCCGATACCCGTAGCACCCTTGCACCGCGTCGGCTTAATTATTGCTTATTTAGGAGTGAGCCAATTACCGCGAGCCATTGCCATGTTCAACCTCAGACTGAAAGTCACCCTGTCCGCTGTTACCTGCTGTGCCATGGCATGGTTGTTGGTTTGGATTCCGCAGGGGACGATGAGCCTGATGGTTATCATACCGACCGTCCTGACCTTGGGCCTGCTGGTGCTAGGGATGCAGTGGCGACTGGCTGAATTACAGGAACGCGATCAGTTGTTTCGCCAGTTATTCGAGCGGTCGGGTGATGCTCACCTGCTGCTGGATCAGAACAGCTTCCTCGACTGCAACGACGCCACCCGGATGTTGCTGGGCGCGGCCAACAAGGCGGAGATTATGGGATGCCATCCGTCCCTGCTATCGCCGGAACGCCAGCCGGATGGTCGGCTATCCTCGGAAAAAGCGCGGGAACATATCGAAGCGGCCTTCGCCACCGGCCACCATCGCTTCGAGTGGGTTCACCGGCGGCTGGATGGACGCGATATCCCGGTGGACGTGCTGCTGACGGCCATCCCGTGGCAGGGCCGGCAGATCCTGCATACCACTTGGCGCGATTTGACCGAGCGCAAGCAGGCCGAGGAACGGCATCGTCTCGCCAGTACGGTATTCGAGGCAGCGCAGGAAGTCATCGTGGTGATGGACGCCCAGACCAACATCATCGCTGTCAATCCGGCATTCACCACGCTGAGCGGTTATACCGAAGCGGAAGTGCTGGGCAAAACCCCGTTCTTTCTCCGGGGCAGCCGATCCGAGGCCGATTATCACGCCATCGCGAATATCGTGACCCAGGAAGGCGTCTGGCAAGGCAAATTCTGGGGTCGACGCAAGGACGGCGGTCTGTGCGCGATGCTTTGCACATTAACTGAAGTCCGGGATGCCGCTCGCCACATTACTCACTACGTCAGCATTGCCACTGATATATCCTCCCAAAAAGAAGCCGATTTACGCATCCAGCATCTAGCTTACTATGACGCCCTGACCCACTTGCCGAACCGGATATTGTTAATGCAACGGGCGGAACAGGCGCTCATCCAGGCCGCACGGCGCGGTGAAGAACTGACGCTGCTGTTCCTTGACCTGGATCGATTCAAGGAGATCAACGATACACTCGGGCACGCCGAGGGCGATGCCTTGCTGGAAGCGACGGCAGCACGCATCAAGGCGATGGCGCGGGAAGCGGATACCATTTCCCGAATGGGCAGCGACGAATTCATACTGCTGCTGCCGAACACCGGTCAGACCGGTGCGGTGCGCCTGGCCGAACGGTTGCTGGCTGCGTTTCGGGAATCCTTTGTCGTAGCGGGTCATTCCCTGCAGGTCACTGTGTCCATCGGTATCGCTATTTATCCCCACGACGGGGACACCTTCAGTGACCTGTTGAAACACGCGGATACCGCCCTGTACCAGGCCAAACGGGATGGGCGCGATACGTTGCGGTTTTACGACCCGGCCATGAATCAGGCCACCTTCGAGCGGTTGGTGCTGGAAGCGGAGTTACGCACCGCGATCCATAACGGCCAACTCCGTGCTTACTTTCAACCGAAGATCCATCTCGCCAATGGCCGACCCACCGGCGCTGAAGCGCTGGTGCGCTGGTTCCACCCCAAACACGGTCTGGTTCCGCCGGGGAACTTTATTCCCATTGCCGAAGCGAGCGACCTTATCGTCGCGATTGGCGACTGGATGCTGGAGGAAGTCTGCCGACAACTGGCAGCCTGGCGCAAAGCCCGGTTGCCGCCACTCACCGTGGCGGTCAATCTGGCCGCCCGCCATTTCCGTGATCCCCGATTGATCGAACGGATTCAAAGTCTACTGGCGACCTACGATCTGCAACCCGACGCCTTGGAACTGGAATTGACGGAAACCACGTTAATCGAAGCCGGATCCTGCATGATCGAGCGACTGACGGCGCTGCAACAGATGGGTCTGGGGTTGGCGATTGACGACTTCGGCACCGGCTATTCCAGCCTGAGTTATCTCAAGCGCCTGCCGATTACCGTGCTGAAAATTGACCAGAGTTTTGTGGCCGACCTGGCCACCGATTCCGACGACCGAACCTTGACCAAGACGATCGTCACGCTCGGACATGGGTTGGGACTGGACATCGTAGCGGAGGGGGTGGAGACCGAAGAACAACGGCGCATCCTGCTGGAACAGGGGTGCGATTTGGCGCAGGGCTATCTGTTCAGTCGACCGTTGCCCGCTGAACAGTTCGCCGTGTGGTTGATCCGGCACAGTCAGGAAGAGGCGGCGTCAAACTTGTTCCCCCTCAAGCGCGTGAGCGATGAGCAGCCACTATTGCGCAAGGTCAGCGCAGGCAGTTTGGTGGTTCCGACGGAACTCAGGAGTTTTCGCCGCCGATGAGTTGTGGAATCGCCGCCTCAAACCACCCCGTCGACGTCGTCGCCACCCCTCCTTGTCCAGAGGTAAGTATTCACCTCCCCCCTTTGGAACTGATCATTACCCTGATCTTTTTATGATCTCGCAACCTGGTAAGCCTACATTCCAAACCACCGGGTTGCCTATGCGGTAGGAGCGGGCCATGCCCGCGACCGACACGCCCGTCATTCGCGGGCATGGCTCGCTCCTACCATGTAGGTTACGCACCGTGTACCCGTTGGTAATGGTCAGTTGTTAAAGGGGGGACTGAACGGTTACGTCCAGAGAGGGGAATCCGCAAGTCCGGCACTCATCGGGACAGGCGGTATCAGGGCGTTTTAACCGGCCCGATCGCTATCGCTGTTATCCAATAGGGGACGATGCGGACAGTCGGGACGCAGGCAATGACCGTGAAGAAGCAGGCGGTGTTCAACCAGTTCAAAGCCGAGCCGCTCAGCGATGACCCGTTGCCGTTGTTCAATCGCTTCGTCAAAAAATTCCTCAATCCGCCCGCAGTCCAGACACAGGATATGGTCATGATGTTCACCCTGGTCGAGTTCGAATACGGACAGACCGATCTCAAAATGATGGCGTTTAACCAGTCCGGCGGCTTCAAACTGGCTCAATACCCGGTACACGGTCGGTAATCCAATATCCTCGCCGGAATCGGCCAACATGCGATGGATCACTTCGGCGGTCAGATGCGGACTATCCTTGTCCTGCCGCAGCATTTTGAGGATTTTCATACGCGGCAGGGTGACTTTCAGACCCGCCTGTTTGAGTTCTTTTGAGCCCACGCGGCATTCTCCGGTGATTGCGCTTCGCCAAGGGTTGCCCGGGTGCGCTATGATGAGACCCACGTTTATCAGCAACCCGGATTTTGCCTGCCATGCCGCACATTTCCCTACGCGCCGCCGGTCTCCTGCTTCTGTCACTGACGGCGGGTTGTGAATCGCTATTGCCCAGCTTTTATACCGTTCCGGTGCGCCAGGGCAACTATATCGACCAGACGATGATTGCCCAGTTGCGACCAGGCATGACCCGCCAACAGGTTCAACGCCTGATGGGAACGCCATTGATCGCTGATCCCTTTCATCAGGACCGCTGGGATTATTACTACCAGTATGGCCAGGGCGGTACCTTGAGCGAGCAGCGCCGCGTCACGCTGTTTTTCAGCGGCGATACGCTGACTAACATTGAAGAAGTGGCTAATTAAGGCAACTCGCAATCAAAATCCTCCAGTGATCTGCTGAGATCATCGCGTTGACCGCGCATGAGGATCGAGCCACGGAAAGACACGGAAGACACGGAAAAAAAGAATCTTCCGTGTTTTTCCGTGTTTTTCCGTGGCCAGGTTTGGAAGGGTATAGGACTATTTTTTGCGAGTTGCCTAACCGCCCTCGGTCTCCACATCGCCGCCGCCCTTGCGCATCCGTTTGCCCTCGGCGGCACGCTGTTTGCGCACGGCTTTAGGATCGGCGATGAGGGGACGGTAAATTTCAACCCGGTCGCCAGCGCGGACGGTCGCCGACAGTTTGCTGAGTTTGCCAAAGATGCCGACCTTGGCCGTCGCGGGCTGAATGTCCGGGAACTGTTCCTGAATCCGTGACTGAATAATCGCCTGTTCCAGCGTCGCGCCTTCGGGAACCTCCAGCGGAATAATGATCTGCCGGTTGGGCGTTGCATAGGCGACTTCGACCGGGAACGTCGCCGCGGGTTGGGCGGGATTAGCGTTTTCCATAGAGATCCACCGCCCGTTTGCAGAACGCATCCACCAGTGAATTGGCGATTTGCTTGAACACCGGCTCCACCACCTTGCGCAACAGGGCGCTGGAAAATTCAAACTCCATATCCAGGGAGATTTTGCAGGCGTCGACCCGCAGCGGTTCAAAGCGCCAGTAGCCCTCCAGTCGCTGGAACGGGCCTTCCAACAGGCGGATATCGATCATTTTGTGCGGTTGCATCCGGTTGTGGGTGGTAAAGGTTTTATGCACCGCGCCCTTGGCCATTTCAATCGTCGCCCGCAATTCGTCTTCGCCACAGAGGACGACCTGAGCGGATCGACACCAGGGCAGGAACTGCGGGTAGCTTTCGATGTCATTGACCAGGTTATACATTTCCGCTGCTGAATACATCACCAGCGCACTTTTCTTCACAGTGGCCACGACCGGATCTCCGTTGCGGCGTTATCGTATTATTGGACTTTCGCCACGCCAGTTTGGTTGAATTCGCGCCTATCCTCAAGCATGGCGTACCGGGCTGTGAGCGCGGGCACACCAACAGGATTGATTTATGAGCAAGAAAAACTCAGCGCCGAGCGGTCAAATCGCCGGCAATAAGAAAGCGTACCACGAGTACTTTATCGAAGAGCACTTTGAGGCGGGTTTGTCCCTGCAAGGCTGGGAAGTGAAAAGTATGCGGGCGGGTCGCGCTCATCTGAAAGAAAGTTATGTGCTGCTGCAAAACGGCGAGGCGTTTTTGTTCGGTTGCCATATTTCGCCGCTGGTCTCCGCCTCAACGCACGTCCAGGCCGACCCGACCCGCACGCGCCGGTTGCTGTTGCACGGGGAGGAAATCAGCCGGTTGATCGGTTCGGTCGAGCGCAAGGGCTATACCTTAATCCCGCTGAAACTGTACTGGAAGAAAAGCCGCGCCAAGCTGGATATTGGTCTGGCGAAGGGCAAGAAGGAGTACGACAAGCGGGCGACCGCTGATGCGGGATCGTTAAATGCTTGGAACTTTCCCACAGCGGGGCTATCATACCCTCTTACCTACGGGGGCGATCTTGGTTTCGACGGGGATTGCAAAACCCAAGGCGCATGCCGAGGATGCAGCTCACCTCGTTAAACTGGCTGTAAATCATAGTTGCCAACGACGACAGCTACGCTCTGGCGGCTTAAAGCCCGCTAGCCTCTGACCGGAACTTGCTTGTGAGGTCCGGAGTCCTTCGGGGCATTCAGGGGTCGACTAACACAAGCTCGCTACCGAACCTGTCCGGGGGGGAGGGGCTAAAACTCACCGGAACCGCCGTTCGCCGTCCTGCCGGTCGGGTTGCGAAAGGTTAAATCAAAGACCAGGCTAAGCATGTAGGGCCGAAGGCAGAGGATCTGCGGACGGGGGTTCGATTCTCTGGACCCTTTTTCTTGCCTGATCTGCACTGAAGATTCACTCCTGCAAACTGCAAAGGTGTGCGCCCCTCATCCCTGAAACGACAAAAGGCTTGGGAGCAATGTCCCAAGCCTTTGTTTAATATGGCGCGCCCGGAGAGATTCGAACTCCCGACCCCTTGGTTCGTAGCCAAGTACTCTATCCAACTGAGCTACGAACCCTCGATGGAGCTTTTAACCCCATACTCCCTTAGCAGGGGAGCGCCTTCAGCCGCTCGGCCATCTCTCCGTAACTGCCCGACTAGCGGGCAAGTAAGGCGCTAAGGATACCTCTTGAAGCCGCCGTCGTAAAGCCCCAGCTTCAAATTTCAAACTTCGGAACTGGCCGGCGCGGGCGCAGTTCCCGGCGCGACGCTATCCTGCTCACGTTTGATCCGTTCATAGATTTCTTCGCGATGCACCGCAATATCCTTGGGCGCATTGACCCCGATGCGCACCTGATTACCTTTTACGCCCAGGACGG
>JFJP01043026.1_pt1 | contig 10029 bp, 15 predicted proteins | sample 431651 | NCBI WGS metagenome assembly JFJP01 (sample SAMN02602958, study PRJNA72255) | Microbial mat metagenome, whole genome shotgun sequencing project. | biome: fresh water; feature: sink hole; material: water; isolation source: purple microbial (photo- and chemosynthetic) mats found in...
ATATTGTCGCACCTTTTTATTTCAACACTGGAAACCTCCTGAGAACTATTCTTTGTTCATTCTTGCTGGTATTTCAACATTGAATTTATTAAGTCCTTTGCCTTAAGGTCGGGGCTATGTTGAAGGTCATGTACGGTCTTTTTTTTCTTTTTCGTCGAAGTCCTATTTTTGTTTCACACAAGTTTCTGTACCAGGATTGTTTGCGAATGGAATCTCGCACGACATTCGCTAAAAAATATATATAATCTATATTTCCATAGATATATATATTGATAAGTAACCATAACCAACGATTATGGTTCTTCTTGGCACGTGCCTTGATGGACACGCGCAGGTCAGGTCCTGAAATGCCTGCCAAAAAAAGAACTCCATCGTGCATGTCGTGCATGAACGAAATAAGATCTGAAGATCTTATCATCTCCTCAAACGCATGATGAGATATTGATCTATGTTTTCATGACGTGAGTGAGAGTGACGCAAAATGAGAGATGGAAACTACGCAAATGAAAGAGGGAGAGGTGAGGCAGAGGATGGGCCCATGCGACTGAGAGAGAGGCAAAGGATATGGCGACGACGCGAGAGAGAGAGAGAGGCAGATGAGTGAGAGAAAGAGAGTAGAGGCAAACGACGCGAGTGTGAGAAAGAGATTATAGGAGATGTGTGTTATTGTACGCGATTAAGAGGAGGTGAGGTGTGTTAATTGCAGCGATTGAGAGAAAAGAGAGGTTAGGTGTGCAAATCGACGCGATTGAGAGAAAGAGAGGTGAGGTGTGCAAATCGGCGCGATTGAGAGAAGGAGAGGTGTGTTAATTGTAGCGAGTGAGTAAGGAAAGACAAGAGGATGTCGACGACGCGAGGGAGAGAGGGAGAGGAGGAATGGCAGAGGACGACGCGAAGGAGAGTGGGAGAGGAGAGAAGGCTGACGACGAGGCAAAGGAGAGAGGGAGAGGTGGGATGGCAGAGGACGACGACTCGAAGGAGAGAGGGAGATGAGGGATGGCAGAGGACGACGACTCGAAGGAGAGAGGGAGAGGTGGAATGGCCAACGACGACTCGAAGGAGAGAGGAAGAGGTGAGATGGCCGATGTCGACAACGCAAACAAGAGAGAGAGAGGAGGAATGGCAGATGATGACGACGCGAAGGAGAGAGGGAGAGGAGGGATGGCAGAGGACGACGCGACTGAGAGAGGGAGAGGAGCAATGGCAGACGATGACGACGCGAAGGAGAGAGGGAGAGGAGAGATTGCCAACGACGACACGGATGAGAGAGGGAGACGAGGGACGACGCGAAAGAGAGAGGGAGAGGAGGGATAGCCTATGACGACACGAAGTTACAGAGGGAGAGGAGAGATGGTCAACGTTGACAAAAATGAGAGAGAGAGAGGAGGAATGGCCAATGACGACGCGAGGGAGAGAGGGAGAGGAGGGAACGCAGAGGACGACGCGAACGAGAGAGGGAGAGGAGGGAAGGCCAACGACGACTCGAAGGAGATTGGGAGAGGAGAGATTGCCGACGACGACGTGAATGACAGAGGGAGAGGAGAGATGGTCAACGAATAAGAGAGAAAGACAAGAGATGCCAACGATGCAAGTGAGAGAGTGAGAGAGGATGAGATGCCAACAATGCAAACGAGAGAAAGACAGACCTAGGAATGAGATTCATGTGGATGCAATTTTTAAAATTGTCGTCACACATTCGGTATTGAAATATATACCATTTTTTCATACACAAAAACAAACAGGGGATTTTCATCCCCACCCCCATATTCAACAATCAAACAGTGATAATGCCATAATCTATCTAGATTTACAAGTATTCATTGAATTTGTTTCACGTACCATAGAGAGTCATGTAATAATTTATATAAAGATACGTATTGTCATGTTATTTATTTATTTTTGATTGCTACTTTTTTGGACAAATCCTTTGTAAGACTTGTCTGGAAATGCGTTTTTCACTGCCATTTCAAAACACCAAGGCAATGGTATACGTGGCAGTTTGTCTAGCCCCATCATACTGTGAAGGTAAGTCAACTCCCTTTCAAAGTATTTGTCGTACATGAACTTTCGCAAATTAATATTTTTGAGATATGGAAACTTGTCATGACGAATCTTTGCTGCGTTTGTCAAAATCTTGATGGCATCTTTGTAGAAACAAGGGCCCATGTTACCATTGCAGTTCGCACATGGCCTGTCATGATCCCCTGCAGTCAAATATGCGCAGTCAACACTCAATCCTTTTGTCAAAACCAGGCAAATTTGTGATTTCGTTGGCTCGTAGTATTTGCAAGTCCCAGTGATATTTTTAAGCGCAATCCAAGTATTGCGACGTTCAATGACATTATCCCAACCATGTACCTTGTCATCTTTTCCAACCACTGCCAGTTTTTCGTTTGATGTTTCCATCACCACTTCCTCCTGCACACTACCTGCTTCAATTTTTGGTTTTTTAAAGCTGCGTTCTGTTTCCTTACCTTCATCCATTTCTTTTGAGTTTTGCATACCAATACCAAGTTCTTTCGTTGTATTGTCAGCGTTCATGTTGGTGGAGCCTTTGTTTGCAACAGTATTATGACTGATCAACGTCGTGTCAAATTATCACTATATATTTGTCACTGCAATTTCATTACTTTGTACTGTATAGAGGCTGTAGTAGTACTTTGTTGCACTATATAGCTAATTTATTTACAACAGTGATAATGTGTTACACACCAGTAGTAATGTACTTGCTACGACAAGAATATATATACCATTGTACTGTTTTCACATATTTTATTTGACTACTATATAAATAATTAGTAGTATCAGTACACTCCCACACCTTTTCATGCGGTGCATGAAAATATTTCACATCGACCATAGTTTCATAGAAAACGACCATGATACCCATCATGCCACGCTCACAACGTTCCAAAATGAAGAAAGAATTAGCTGGTTTACAGCCTGCTAATTACTCATATGGAAGACGTATTCCAAAAGATATTATTTCAGATGACAATTGGAAATTTCCCGAACTTCCAAATGAAATTTGTATGCCTTGTAGTAAAGCAGAAAATATTGTCGATGAATGCAATTGTTCTACTGTTGATAATGTAGTTGATGATATTTTGAATGTTTCCATCGATCAATCATTGAATACTACATTTTCCATCAATGACAATGAAACAGCAATATTTAATGCGTTACCACAGGATGATAGTTCTGTGGAAGACTTACTGTCCATCGACGATGAATCCATTGTTGAAACTGCTTCAAATTGTAATAGTGAAGACAAACAGACTGTTGTTGAAGAAAATTTGGAAATGAACAATATTGAGTATAACTATCAAACTCTCAATGAATTGGGAAATAAAATAGTTTCATTTCCTGAATTGAAAAATCGCATCGAAGAAAATTTTGTATGCAAAACATGTTTATTGGAAATGAATTTATCTGCCATCTCAAAAGATAAATTATTAGTTCATCAACAAACATTTGGAATTGCAACAGTAATTAAAATTTCTTGTGGAAAAGGCCACTGTATTGAAATAATTCCTGAGCGAATAGACACTTCCGAAGAAAAACACACAGTGAAAAATTTTGTTATAAATTACAAACTACTGATTCTCATGCAAATGTTGGGTAAAGGTTTGAAAAGCATTGCTATCATCACGGCATTGCTTGGCTTACGAACATCTTTGGGTTTTTATACCACATGGAAAGTTATGATGGATAAGCTTGGAACCATCCAGACAAATCTTGCACAAAAGTGTTGTGATGAAAATCTACAAAAGGAAATAGATGCCACCATTGCCAAAGGTAATTATGAAATGTGTGGTGATCGTATTGGAATTGTTGCAAGTGGAGATGCTGGCTGGCAAGGTGCTGGCTCTCGTAATACTTACAATAGCATATCTGGGCACACTTTACTTGTTGGTGGCTATACAAAGCTTGTTCTTGCATTCAAGTTCTTTTCAAAAATTTGCCAAACTTGCAGTAATTTGCACAAAAAATATGGCAATAATTTCGATGTAAATCTTGTTCCACCACATCGATGCAGTAAAAATTGGTCAGATAGTTCAAAGGCAATGGAGCCCAATGGTTTGGTGGATTGTGCGAAACAAATTTGGAATTCTGGCAAGGCTTGGTTAAAAATCTTTGTTAGTGATGATGATTCGAGCAGCCGTGCTGCCTTGAAATACACTTTGGAAGCAAGGATGTTTTTGGAGAATTTATTGGAGCCACCCCGTGGTCCTGATGGTAAAAAATTGAAGGATACAGGAAAGTTACCTGGTTGGATGAGAATTCCAACCACTTTTTTGGTAGATCCATCTCACCGTCGTCGAGTTTATGGGAGTTACTTTTATCGTTTGATTGCTCGTTGCCGAGCATTCAAAAAAACAGATTGTGAAGTTCTGATTCGTAATTTTGGTTATGCAATGAAACAAAATCGTGGAAAACCAATGGATGAATTCAAAACTGCAATGAATGCCGGTCTATATCATCAATTTAATGACCATGTTCATTGCTCTGGCGAATGGTGCAAATATGTACATATAGATCAATCATTATGGAATGAAGTCAACGAGAACAACAATAATAAGTTGCGTAACAAGGTTGCTGATGAAATGATTTGGAATGAAGCAAAGGCAATCCATGATCTATTCGTAACAGATGAAAATTTGGCTATGTTAAATCATGAGTTCGACTCGCAGAAGAATGAAGCATTGAACAAGGCTTTCACAAAAGTTGCACCTAAAAATATGGTTTTCTCCAAGTCTCATTCGTTGTATGATCGACTGGCTCTTGTCATTGTGTATGACTCAATTGGTCTACATGAATGTCTTACTCGAATCTTACAATTGCTTCTACAGAAGGACAATTATATTCTATCCCCTATCGAAGCTACATGGTCAAAACAGCAGGATAAGCAACGTAAAAACAAAAAAGCTCGTGAAAGCACACCAAGGTGCAAAGGTATGCGTTGTGCTAAACGTAAGGCAAAACTTGAATTGGAACGAATCAATAATAAACGAGCCAAAAAAAAGGTGATTTCTACGAACATGGCCATGCTTTTAAATCAGCAATTGAAACAAGTGATAATGCAACTGTCGATGAAAATGTTGTTGTTGTCAATACACAACCAGCAGCAACGAAATCAACTGTAACAGTACCTGTCTGTAAATCTTGCTTGAGACCAGGTCACAAATATCGCTCATCACGACAATGTGGTAAAAACAAATATTACTTGGCTGCCTTGGCTATGGCAGCCACTGCAAAAGCAAACAACGAAGGAATGGTAAATGAAAATGATGAAGGAAAAGGAACAACGAATGACAAAGGAATGGAAAATCCAAACAACAAAGAATAAAATGTTGCGAATAATACATATAAGTATATTATTGTTTTTATAATTATTTTGTAGTTATATGACAAATTTTCCGTCGTTTTGCACGATTAATGCTGGAGATATAGTGGCATAGCAATTTTCGATTTGCGTATGCAGAAAAGTTGAGACAACAGCCTTGCTTCTTGTGTTTGCCATGATCATGCAATTGCTGGTGTGTCAGCAACGATCCATGAAAATAAATGATTGTACCTGGCCGCATGGAAATTTTAATGATGCCATTTTTCCGATCCATAAGATGAAATAGAAATTGTAAATGGTCATCTGATTTCTTAACCCATTCCTGGTGCGGAACATAAATGGTTGTCATCGTCCAATCCATTTCGGTATGACGATCCAATGTACTCGCATTTACGTTATAAAAAAGAGAGGTATATGCTGATCGTCCCAATAAATGAAAATCTCTTGAAATACCCAATTTCTTTGCGTACCTCTCGCTAACAGACAACGAATTACTGTTGTCCAGCAGTATATCATGGCCAACATATCGTTTTAATTCGTCTCGAACACATCCCATAGAATTTTTCAACTGTTCTTGTAGAATGGTATTTTTTTCATCGCCACCCTTCTTGATGGAATACTGAGCAAGAGAAGACTGACTTATATTGTCAATTCTCATATCTCTTCGACTCCCGAAACCAAAAATGAATCCACGGCTTCGATGATGCCCTGTGGATTTTCCAGTTACAATATTATATTTTGCAAGCCCACAGTTCTTCTTCGTTTCAATGACATCAAAAAAGTTCTCATCGAAGGATGACTTGGTCTCAGTTTGGTGATGAACCAAACACAACAAAGCCCAGGTTTTCGGATTTGGCTTGTGTGACGCAGTCCCAATGAAACGAATACGCTTGCTTGAAGAAATCTGATCATACGTCGTTAATATCAATAAATTCTTCTTGCATGGTACTCCAAAAATGTCTTCAGAAGTGGAGACATATTGAATCTCCCAAAAAACTAGCTTAACCTTGCCTTCATGTGTCTTGACGGGCGATGTGACATGGACAACAATTGCACCTTTGTCTTTCATCGCATCCAATTCTTGTTGCGATAGCAAGTGAACAATCGTAGAGTTCTCATGCTTCGCAACTTCTCCTTGGAACATTGATATTTCCTGTGCTCTTGCATCTTGGTGACGTCGATTCTGACGAAGAAGCTTTGGTTGCATTCCTGCCCTTGTAGCAGGATTCTTCACACTTGTCGCATGCCCTTGTTGCTCAATTTTGTCATTCTTTGCAATCATACCTTCTCTTCGCTTACAATCTCTTCTTTTTCGATTCAACCACTGATATCTTGATGGCTTGGGAGTTCCGTTGAAAGCAGAGCCAATTGAAAAATTAATGTCAACTTGTTGAAATGAAGTTTCATGTCGGTCCAATGCATTTTGCACACTGATGAGCCCAGTTTCCTCGACCACAGTTTCACAATGATTATACCCTAGCAGTCGACGTCGGTGATCATCAACAGATGATACACACAGTTGTGCATTGCTGCGGCCATTACCAAGTTCCACCGTTGGGAAAAAACATGAGCGATGACAACGACAACCATCTGCCAGACATCCCGTTAGGGCATTGTCCTCAGCAGTGGTCTTGTCGCTGACATTATCAATGGCATCGGAAACATTCTTGGAAATCCCACAAACATCAAGATGAGGAATAGGGGGTGCATCAAGGAAACACAGAGATGATTCCGACAGTCGACGTCGGCCATCATTGCGAAATGATTGGCACAGTTGTGCATTGCCAGTATCATCATCCTTGTCACCATGAGACAGCCCCCCAAATTTTTTACAGCAGTGACATCCCATTGGCAGACATCCGGTTAAGGCTTTGTCCTGCACCAAGGGGATATCACCACCAACATCATTGAGTTCTTCATTTTCTTTCAGGCGGCGTTTTCTCTTCCTTGTCCTTGTTTTCTTAACCATTGGCAAATCCTCTTTCTCTTTTGTTCTTGTCATCTGCGTCTCCTTTCCTTCCATCAATCGCGTCGTTTGCATATCCTCTCTCTCTCCTGTTGTTGTCATTGGCGTCGTTTGCATCTCTTTTCTTTCTCTCAATCGTGTCGTTTGCATATCCTCTCTCACTCCATATCGCGTCATTTGCATATCCTCTCTCACACCTTCTCGTGTCGTTTCCGTCTGTTTTCTTTCTCTCAATCGCGTCGTTTGCATATCATCTCTCACACCATCTCGTGTCGTTTCCATCTCTTTTCTTTCTCTCAATCGCGTCGTTTGCATATCCTCTCTCACTCCATATCGCGTCGTTTGCATATCCTCTCTCACACCATCTCGTGTCATTTCCATCTCTTTTCTTTCTCTCAATCGCGTCGTTTGCATATCCTCTCTCACACCATCTCGTGTTGTTTCCATCTCTTTTCTTTCTCTCAATCGCGTCGTTTGCATATCCTCTCTCACACCATCTCGTGTTGTTGTCATCGGCGTCATTTGTCTTTCTCTCTCTCGAATCTCTTTTCCTTCTCTAAGAGATGACATTGACATCTCTTGTCTTTGTCTCATCGTCGTCGTCGGCCATTCCTCCTCTCCCTCTCTCGTTTGCGTTGTCATCGTCTGCCATCCCTCCTCTCCCTCTCTCCTTCGAAGGAGAGTTGGCCATCCCTCCCTTCCCACTCTCCTTCGCGTCGTCAAATGCCATTCCTCCTCATCCTCTCTCCTTCTCGTCGTCGTCTGCCATTGCTCCTCTCGCTCTCTCGTTCGCGTCGTCGTTCGTCTGCCATTGCTCCTCTCGCTCTCTCGTTCGCGTCGTCGTCGGCAATCTCTCCTCTTCCTCTCTCCTTCGCGTTGTCGTTGGCAATCTCTCCTCCCCCTCTCTCCCTCGCGTCGTCCTCGGCCATCCCTCCTCTCCCTCTCTCATTCGCGTCGTCGTCTGCCATTCCTCCTCATCCTCTCTCCTTCTCGTCGACGTCTGCCATTCCTCCTCTCCCTGTCTCCTTCGCGTCGTCCTCTGCGTCACCTCATCTCCCTCTCTCATTCGCGTCGTCCTCTGCGTCACCTCATCTCCCTCTCTCCTTCGAGTCATCGTCGGCCATCTCTCATCTCCATCTGTACTTCGAGTCATCGTCGGCCATCTCTCATCTCCATCTGTACTTCGCGTCGTCGTCGGCCTTCTCTCCTCTCCCTCTCTCCTTCGTGTCGTCCTCTGCCATTCCTCGTCTCCCTCTCTCCCACGCATCGTTCTATGCCATCTCTCCCTTTCCTCTCTCCTTTGCGTCGTCATTGGCCTTCCCTCCTCTCCCTCTCTCCTTCGCGTCGTCGTTGGCCTTCCCTCCTCTCCCTCTCTCCTTCGCGTCGTCGTTGGCCTTCCCTCCTCTCCCTCTCTCCTTTGCGTCGTCGTTGGCAATATCTCCTCTCCCACTCTCCTTCCCGTGATCGTCGGCCATTCGTCCTCTCCCTCTCTCCTTCGAGTTGTCCTCTGCCATTCCTCCTCTCCCACTCTCCCTCGTGTTGTCACATGCCATTCCTCCTCGTCCTCTATCCTTCGCGTCGTCGTTGGCAATCTCTCCCTTCCCTCACTCCTTCGCGTCGTCATCGGCCATCTCTCCTCTCCCTCACTCCTTAGCGTCATCATCTGCCATTCCTCCTCTCCCCCTCTCCTTCGCGTTGTCGTTTGCCATTCCTCCTCTCCCTCTCTCCTTCGAGTTGTCCTCTGCCATTCCTCCTCTCCCACTCTCCCTCGTGTCGTCACATGCCATTCCTCCTCGTCCTCTATCCTTCGCGTCGTCGTTGGCCTTCCCTCCTCTCCCTCTCTTGTTCGCGTCGTCGTTGGCCTTCCCTCCTCTCCCTCTCTTGTTCGCGTTGTCGTCGGCCATCCCTCGTCTCCCTCTCTCCTTCGCGTTGTTGTCTGCCATCTATCCCTTCCCTCTCTCGTTCGCGTCGTCATCTGCCATCCCTCATCTCCCTCTCTCCCTCGCGTCGTCGTCGGCCTTCCCTCATCTCCCTCTCTCCCTCGCGTCGTCGTCGGCCTTCCCTCCTCTCCCTCTCTCCTTCGCGTCGTCGTCCGCCTTCCCTCCTCTCCCTCTCTCGTTCGCGTCGTCAAATGCCATTCCTCCTCGTCCTCTCTCGTTCGCGTCGTCCTCTGCCATTCCTCCTCATCCTCTCTCCTTCGCGTCGTCATCTGCCATTCATCCTCTCCCTCTCTCCTTCGAGTCGTCGTTGGCCTTCCCTCCTCTTCCTCTCTCATTTGCGTTGTCCTCTGCGCTCCCTCCTCATCCTCTATCCTTCGCGTCGTCGTCTGCCATCTATCCCTTCCCTCTCTTGTTCGCGTCGTCATCTGCCATCTCTCCTCTCCCTCTCTCCCTCGCGTCGTCCTCTGCCATCCCTCATCTCCCTCTCTCCTACGCATCATCATCGGCCATTCCTCCTCTCCCTCTCTCCTTTGCGTCGTCGTCGGCCATCTATCCTCTCCGTCTCTCCCTCGCGTCGTCCTCTGCCATTCCTCCACTCCGTCTCTCCCGCGCGTCGTCCTCTGCCATTCCTCCTCTCCCAATCTCCTTCGAGTCGTCGTTGGCCTTCCCTCCTCTCCCTCTCTCGTTCGCGTCGTCAAATGCCATTCCTCCTCATCCTCTCTCCTTCTCGTCGTCGTCTGCCATTGCTCCTCTCGCTCTCTCGTTCGCGTCGTCGT
>JFJP01021787.1_pt1 | contig 10028 bp, 10 predicted proteins | sample 431651 | NCBI WGS metagenome assembly JFJP01 (sample SAMN02602958, study PRJNA72255) | Microbial mat metagenome, whole genome shotgun sequencing project. | biome: fresh water; feature: sink hole; material: water; isolation source: purple microbial (photo- and chemosynthetic) mats found in...
TTCATAGTTCCCAGAACTACCGCCGCGCCGGACATGTCGCTGCGCATTGATTCGATAAATCCGCTCGGTTTCATGTTCAGACCGCCGGAATCGAAAGTTACTCCTTTTCCGATAATTGCTGTAAAATCCGATGATTGAGGATTTCCGGTGTAGCGAATGATTGCCAAGCGGGGAGGAGTTAGCGCTCCTTGACCTACTGCCCACAAGAGGCCAAGACCTTTTTCGCGAATCTCTTTTTCCGTGAGTATTTCAATTGTCATAGCATCGCAACTATCTGCAATCGCTTGAGCTTCTTGGGCGAGGCGAGCGGGGGTGATGATTTCTGCATTTTCATTAATTAGATCGCGCGCAAAGTTAACCGATTCGGCGGTGACTTTAGCCGCGTTGACGATTGCGGTGTCTGCACCGACTAACTCAACTGTTTCCACGTGAATAGTTTTTTCGGTAAGATAGCGGTCATAGCTGTAATCGCCGAGGATTACCGCTTCTACAACAGCGGTGGTCAACTCTTTTGAGGACAATTCGATTGAACAGGATGTTACTTTCTGTGATGAAAACTGGCGGATAGCTGATGCAACGGCATTGCGACACTCTTCGGTGGTGATCTCTTCGTCGCCGGTTCCGATATAGACAACACGCCCTGAATCGGTATACCGAAGGGTTGAAGTTCCCGCTTTGCCTTCATTTCTGTACAAATAATGTTCATGTTTTCCTCTTTTCATTCAATTAACTCACCATAATATACAATTTTCATGTAGTTAAACAGGTGGTGAAAACAGTAACTGTTGCAAAAGATCAACAGATAGTTGAAATGCATTTCACACAATTTTAAAGAGTTATAAAAAGCTATATTTCCGACGATTCTAAATCCATCTGCTCTGTTTTCATTTGGTTTGGGGAAAAATCACTATTTAAAAGGTCTCGGTTCGCCGTTGCATGATCCTTTTGAGTTCAGAGATTTAAGCATTTATAAAAACTGTGGTGTATCGATTATTCGGTACGAACGAGGGAAATCCGTGAAAAGCGGATGCGGGCCCACCGCCGTAAACGGGGACCATTTCCACCTTATGTCACTGTGATCTATTCACGGGAAGACGTGGAGAGTGGGTTGATCCGTGAGCCGGAATACCTGCCGCAGTTTTAGAGTGGAACTTCCGGGGTTTAGGGAAGGGAAGCCATACTCGTAGACACAATGGGCGTCTCCGCAATCACAGTGATTTCGGGGACTTTTTTATTTTGAGGGATAAATGGCACAACTGATCTATGTAACTGGCGGGGCGCGCAGCGGAAAAAGTTCTTTCGCCGAGTCGCTTCTCGAGAAAGAATCGGCGGTTCTCTATATCGCCACGGCAATTCCGTTCGACGGTGAGATGCGCGATCGAATTGCCCGCCATCGCGCCGATCGCAATCCTCTGTGGAAAACGATGGAGCAGTATTCTGGGTTTAAGCAGAACCTTCCCAATGAACTTGAAGGAATCTCGGCGGTTTTACTTGATTGTCTCACGGTGATGGTGACAAACATTCTTCTGAGCGATGAAAACGTGTCATTTGATTCGATTTCAAAAGAGATGGCCGATTTACTTGAAATGCAGGTTATCACTGAAATAGAAGAACTTCTATCGGCGTTCGATAGATTTGAAGGACCTGTGGTGTTGGTTTCTAATGAAACGGGCATGGGAATCGTCCCTGAAACACCACTTTGCCGATTGTTTCGCGATATAGCGGGAAGGGTCAATCAATACTGTGCCGCTCGAGCGAGTAGTGCCTATCTTTTAGTTTCGGGGATTCCCATGAAACTGAAAGGTGTTGCATTGTGAAAAGGTTGATACAGTCAATACTACTTCAGATTCAGTTTTTCACGAGGATACCGCTTCCGATTTCGGTTCCCTATTCTGAGTCTCACTTTATTCGCGGTATTATTTGGTATCCCGTTCGTTCTTGGGATTGCCGTGCTTTTGATACTCTCAACAGGGGTGTATGGAATACTTCATCTCGACGGATTAGCGGATACGGCGGACGGATTTTTTAGTGGAAAAGATCGAAATCGCACACTGGAGATTATGCGCGATTCTCGCATTGGCACAAATGGGGCCGTTGGATTGATTCTCTTTTTTGTGGTAAAGATCTCCTTGTTGCTGACACTGCAGCACTCTCTTGTCGCAATGGCATTTGCAGCTTTGGGTTCGCGGTTTAGCATGATCGCTTTGGCGGGAATTGGCACCTATGCACGAAGTGATTCGGGATTGGGTGGCGGTGTAATTACGGGTGCAAATATATGGACGATTGTGCGATCGTGTCTGATTTCTCTTGCGGCCGCTCTCGCTTTTTTTCCCTCATTTTGGATTGTTATCTGTGTGATTTTTCTTGTATCACTCCTGTTATCCGTGGCTATGAATCGGTTTTCACACAAAAAAATAGGCGGGATCACTGGCGATGTCTTGGGAGCACATGTTGAACTTTCTGAATTGATTTTCCTTTTGATTTGTGTCATAGCCGAGAATGGCGGTTGGCTATGAAAGAACTTCTGCTAATCCGCCATGGAGAAACGGATGCTTCACGGGATGGACTCTTTTGCGGCAGTTCAAATCCATCGCTTAATGAAACGGGGAAAATGCAGGTCAAATCACTGGTGATTCGCGTGGGGCAGGTTCAACCGGATGCGGTGTTTGTCAGCCCGCTGAATCGCACAGTAGAAACGGCACAATTGCTCGGTGTCGAATCGTATCAAACTGCAGATGCTCTTCGCGAGTGCCATTTCGGCATTTTTGAATCGCTCAATCGTGACCAGTGCGCAAAACTGTTTCCTTCTGAATGGAGTGCGTGGTGTAACGATGGAACTATTCCTCTCGGCGGTGAATCGGTGGAAATGGTGGCTGATCGGCTATTTCCGTGGCTCGATTCATTGCAAAATAACAAATACAAAACGGTGATGATAATTTCGCACGGCGGGATTATTCGCCTTGCTCTGAGCTATCTCCTGTTTGGAACAGCAGAGTATCAGTGGAAATTTCAAGTAGATACCGCAACGATTGCACGGATTGGGTTTGATGGATCATTCGCCTATCTAAAAAGTTTGCAGGAACGATAATCAAGAATTACATACCCATGACTTTATAGGAGAACGTATGAATCTTTTTGAATCAACAGTAGCTCAGATTGGCGAACTCGATAGCGATGCCATGGAAAAGGCGCAGGCTCACCTTGACTTTCTGTTGAAACCTCAGGGAAGTTTAGGCATGCTCGAAGAAAATGCGGTAAAGTTGGCGGGGATCACCGGTTCGTTGACACCGGAACTCGCTCACAAGACAATTATCGTTATGTGCGCCGATCACGGCATTGCCGCTCAGGGGATTAGCTCGTTTCCTCAGGAAGTGAGCGGGTTGATCGCTGAAACGATGGTCAAGGGATTGGCCGGAGTAGCGGTGCTCGCAAATCACGCAGGAGCATCAATTCGGGTGGTCGATATTGGACTCCTGGGCGATGTGAATCACGAACTGATAATTTCCCGCAAAATCGCTCGGGGAACGGCGGACTTTTCCATCACGCCAGCCATGAGCCGCGATCAGATGATTCAGGCGATTGAAATTGGGATTGAAGAGGCTCAGAAGGCTATAGAGGCCGGTGCGCAGATTTTGGGAACGGGAGAAGTGGGAATCGGGAACACCACAGCGAGTACAGCTCTACTTTGTGCTGTCACGGAAAAAGATCCGGAGGAGTTGACAGGTCGCGGTGCAGGACTCTCCGACGACGCGTTTGAGCATAAAAAAACGGTGATTCGCGAAGCGTTAGCTCGTTTGAAACCGCGCAGTGACGATCCCCTAGATGCCTTGATGAAAGTTGGGGGATTTGAAATCGCCGGACTTGTTGGCGTGTATCTTGCGGGAGCCGCGGCGCGAATTCCCGTGGTGATCGATGGATTCATTGCTGGAGTTGCGGCACTTGTGGCGGTGAAAATCAATTCAAAGGTGAAACCATTTTTGTTTGCTTCGCACAAAAGTGAAGAGCCAGGCGCAGTTGAAGTGGCGCGTCAATTGGAACTCAACCCAATTCTCGACATGCACATGCGACTCGGTGAAGGAACAGGTGCGGCGTTGGCATTTCACTGTATTGAAGCGTCGGTGGCGATTATGAAACAGATGGGAACATTTGCCGATATTGGCATGGGTGGTTCATGAAATCGAAACAGAAAACTGCGGCGATTATGATTCAGGGAAATACTTCCGACGCGGGAAAGAGTGTTATTGCCGCGGCGATCTGCCGGATTCTCACGCGCCGTGGGTTTTCCGTCGCGCCCTTTAAAGCTCAGAATATGTCGAACAATGCCGCCGTCACTCCCGAAGGCGGAGAAATCGGTCGAGCGCAGGCTGTTCAGGCATTGGCCTGTAATCTCGCGCCGGATGTGCGCATGAATCCACTTTTACTGAAACCGAGTTCAACACTGGGATGCCAAGTAGTTCTTTTGGGTAAGCCGATGGGAAACATGAATGTACACAAGTACCATTCAGCTCGGAAGGATCTGTTCGAACAGGTGAAAGCTGCCTATGATTCACTGGCAGAAGAGGTGGATATCGTCGTAATCGAAGGAGCGGGGAGTCCAGCGGAAATCAATCTTATGGCTCACGATATCGCCAATATGAAAATGGCTCAGCACGCTCAAGCCGCCGTGTTTATCGTTGGCGATATTGATCGGGGAGGTGTATATGCTCACTTTATTGGGACCTATTCCTGCTTGTTTGATCAAGACAAAGATCTTGTTAAGGGTTTCATTGTAAATAAGTTTCGTGGTGATAGTTCACTTCTTACTGAAGCTCATGATGAAATACTTCGCCGGATTGGCGTCCCCGTGATTGGTGTCGTTCCTGCTATTGAATCAATTGCTATTCCCGAAGAGGATTCGTTCGCATTTAAGAACGACTTTTGCGGATGGGAAGCGAAACGACGCGATGCCATTACCGTGGCGCTTATATATTTGCCTCATATGGCAAATCTCAATGATTTCGAACCCTTTGCCGGAGAACCGGATATACGGATGCTATTGGCCGATTCGCCAGACCAAATCGGCGGGGCTGATCTGGTGATTATTCCCGGTAGTAAAAATGTGATTTCTGACATGGAATTCCTTCGCGAACGAGGTTTTGTAGAAGCACTGCAGCGCTATAGTCAGAGAGATACAACAACGATACTGGGGATTTGCGGCGGTTTTCAAATGCTTGGATCAAAAATTGCTGATCCTTTTTGTGTGGAAAGTACCGGAGAAACGGTGAAAGGTACATCTCTACTGAATGTGAATACCAAACTAGAACAGTGTAAAACAACAACTCTTGTTCGAGCACATCATACGGCGTGGAATGCGCCGTTGCATGGCTATGAAATTCATCACGGTGTGACCGATGTTGAATCACTGAACCCACTTGCCGAAAGCGATTCAGGCGCTGTTTTGTGGAAATCGTCAAGTCAAAAAATCTATGGAACCTATCTTCACGGATTATTTGATTCCGATATCTTTCGCCGTCGATGGATCGATGAAATACGATTGCAAAAAGGGCTCGAACCGCTGAGAGAAGTTCTGTTTCGGTACGACGTCGATGCCGCTCTGGATAGGCTTACCGATGTGGTTGAGCAGTCGATCGATATAGAATTGATTTTAAAATCAGCAGGATTGAAGTAGTCTCAATCTACAGATTTAATTGATACTCTTTGCAGAGATCGACTAAATCATTCGGAAGATCGGCGGTGATTTCATAGGATTTCCCGCGAAACTCAAAGCGAATCGCAGAGCAATGTAATGCTTGGCGAGGAAATTCGAGATCGATCAATTCCGGTGTTTTTCGCCAAATTGCGTAGAGTTCATGTGAAAGACCGTAAAGTTTGTCTCCCACAATTGGACAGCCCATCGAAGCGAGATGAACCCGCAGTTGATGTGTACGGCCCGTTTTCGGGAACAGGCGCACCAAGGATTTTCCATTGTTCGAATCAATCACTTCGTAGAGTGTTTCTGCCGATTTTCCCAACGCCGAAACAATTTGCCGCGATCGGATTGTTCCCGTTGGATCGGGCATGAGCGGTAGAGTTATAGTTCCACATGATTGATTCGGTGTGCCGTGCACAATTGCAAGATACTCTTTTTCCACAAGTCGGTCGGCGAAGAGATCCGAGAGTTCGCGTAGACCATCTTTGCCTTTAGAAACAAGCACAACGCCTGACGTTTCGCGGTCGAGGCGATTCACGATATCCGCTTCGGGAAAGGGTGGTGTGTTGTTTTCGCGAAGTTGATAGATCAAGTTGTGCGTAATCGACGATCCCTTTTTGTGAACCAATAGGTTTCCCGGTTTGTTTACCGCAAGAAATATATCTGATTCAAAAACAATTGAGTAGGAGAGATCTGCCGCTGGTTCTTGAAATGGAGGTGCATCGTAAAGAAGGGTTTCTCTCAGAAGAAGAACTCGATCGGCAGAACATATTTCTTCGCCGATCGTAAAGCGTCCTTCTAAAATTCTTTCAACCCACTGTTCGGAAGTGAGATATTTGAAACGTTCCACAAGGTAGTCGATCAAGGATTTTTTCTGCTCCCGTTGACCGACATGGGTTGTTATGATCACTATCTTCCTCGAAGTCCCGACACTTTTGCATCGTGAGCACGCAAAACGAGATCAGCAATGACCCTATCGCAGTAGCTTTTTAGTTCTGCCGATTTGGGAAGTGTCGACACGATTGATTCGATAAATTTACGGTTTTCGACCAATTGACATGTCCATGGAAAGTTGAGGTCGTATACCCATCCTAACTGAAGCAATTTAAGCTCAGTGCGATTGCTTACCTGCTGGACGCGCACAATCTTTTTCTGATTGAGTGATTCGAGAATGTCTTCATGTACTGAGTCGCCTTCGGGAAGATTGAAATCGATCGTACCGTTGCGCTCTGGCTCACTTTGCGTGTAGTGCTGTGAAACAATCCTCAGAATATCGAGTTTGTCCGCATCGCGCAGAATTTTTGAAAACATCATTTCGCGTTTTGAGAGTTCCGGAGAAACTTCCAGTTTGTTGTGATGAATCACGGCACAGCGAATGAGCGCTGCATCTTCACGGTCGAGATTTTCAAGAACTTTTTCATCGTCGAGAATTTTCAATGCGAGTTCAGCGTGATTAATACTTTGACGATCGTTGAAAGTCCCAAAATCTCTCAACTGCTGATAGCGTCCTAAATCGTGAAGCATGGCAGAGAGCATCACCAACGTTAAATCGTGATGGTCGAGATGAAGAGATATTCCGATTCCGCGCGCTTCGATTACTACCCGTTCGGTGTGATCATATTTGAGATTGATATTTTTCATGTACTCTACGTCATTGCGGTGAAACGAATTGACGTATCGTTCATACCAATTCCGTATATCGCGTTCGTTCTTAACCATTTCCATATTAGTTCCCTTCGGGGAAAAAATGAGCTTCTAGCATTGCGCACCACGCGTGATAGATCGGAAGGTGCAGTTCTTGAATTTTTGGAGTTGATTGTGATGGGGCGATTGTTGCTGTAGTAGCCAGTTTTGCCAACTCCCCGCCGTCTTTTCCGACGAGTGCCCACGTGTTCATGCCGATTCCTCGAGCCACATGAAATGCGTTGACTACATTTGCCGAGTTTCCCGAAGTAGAAATACCAATCAAAAGTGAATTGGTATCGCCATATGCGTACACCTGTTGTGCAAAAATCATGTTTGGGTCGATGTCGTTGGCGTAGGCGGTGATTATTCCGCTTTGACTGACGAGTGAAATTGCGCGAAGTGTTCCCTGAAGGCGGTCAGCAATTTCTGAAGGAAACTTTTCTCGTTCTGATTCAGGAAGTGTTCTTCTCTGCATGAACCCTTTGAGTAGTTCTCCGACGATGTGTTCAGAATCTGCTGCACTGCCGCCGTTCCCACAGACAAGGACTGTTCCATTGTTACTGTAACAAGCTACTGCTAAATCAAATGCTTCTTTGATTGATTCTGCACAGCACTGAAGTTGAGGGTATTCAGCAAGAAGAGTTTCGTATATATGTAAAACGGTTGAATTCATAAATCCTCCGGCTATCCGGTTTTAAATCCATAGAATGACTAAAATAGTTCATAAATCGCCAATTGGCACGATTTTTAGTTGATTCTGCGCACATTCAAGGTGATTTTGAATCACAGACTGTGATAGTTTTCGGTGATGGTAGTATCTTGACTGTTTTTGGTGCTTCTATATTTCTATTTAATAGTTTGTTGAGTATTTTGATTTGAGGTGTTTGTTTAGGTTACATGTCTCAAATTCGTTTCGGTGACATTTGAGACAATAGTGGAAGAGATTATGGTTTTCCGGTTATTATGGTAACACCGAACTGTTTTGTTGTTGAAACTGCCGTTGGTTTGGAGGATGGGATAATGAGTTGTGTCGGAATCTGAACAGGTACTGATACTGATACAACTGCGTAGTCTGAAACAAGGCGAGAAAGTTCGCTGTTGATCGCACTTATCGAAGGCGCGCAGACAATCTGTGCCCTGCTGACTCCCGGGGGATTTCCCAATGATACGGTCACGGCAATTTCGTTTCCCAGCGGAAGTGGTTCGGAAACTGATATTACGATGTAGTCGGTCGTCATTTTGCTGAGTTTTTCGTTCAAGAGTGCGACTGTCGGTGCTGTTACAATTTCTGCATTGGTGATTGATCCTGCAACAGCGATTCGTGCAATCGCGAGCAATAATACGAAATGTTTCATAATTTATCCTTCAAAAAAGGTATTGGCTAGTTATTGTAAATGTACATTACCCCATAGTGAGTGTCAATGTCATGTTATTGTGCTAGATATGATGAATGTGCTAGTGGGAGCTGGCTGTGTTTTTTGTTTGCTGCGACTGTGCATTTTTAATGTTTTCTACTGATTGGTAAGGGTGGGACTCTTGTTCGCGATATTTTTTAAAAACATTCTGGGAAGATATGTGGAATAAGGTGTTTTGTTGATTGTTTTACTTCGAGTATATCAATGTTTTGCGATAGTTCTTCCGCAAAGGAACTCATTTCAATACCCACCAATCCACAAGGGTCAATAAATCGGAAGGGAGCCATGTCAAGATTGATATTTATTGCAATACCGTGCATGGTGACTCCGCGTTTTACCGAAATTCCAAGGCTGGCGAGTTTTTTGCCGCTGACCCATACACCGTTGTTGCGAATATCTCGTTCTGCAGCGATTCCCCATTGTGTAGCGAGATTGATGCCTAGTTGTTCAAGCCGAGAAATATACTCTTTAATCGTTATTTTCAGGGAGGGAAGGTGAATAATGGGATATATAATAAGCTGTCCCGGTGCATGGTAGGTGGTATTTCCTCCTCGATCAGTGTCGATCACCGGAATGTCAAAGTTTGTAGGAATCGTATCTTTTCTAAAATGTCGTCCTCGCGTGTACACCGGAAGATGTTCAACGATAAAAAACGAACTGCCGAACTCTTCGGCTTGTCGTTCGTGGGTTTCTCGCTGCATTTTTAAAAAAGAGGAATACTCCACCGGTACATCTACTATCACAATTTCATTCATACGTGTTCCTATGATCGTCGTTAAAGATCTGTGGCAATTCAACACTCCGTATCAGGATATTATTCTCTATTCTAATAGTTGAAAAATCGGTACTACTATAAAAAAATGCTCGCAAACTTCTGTTTACAATTAGTAAGTTTTCCCGTAGCGATTGAATTATATAAAAAAGCCCTCGCAAATCATTGATCTGCAAGGGCTTTCTGTGGTGCGTTGTCCAGGGATCGAACCTGGGACCCACTGATTAAGAGGCTACCCTTAGAATGAGTGTTTAAGCCAAAAATAGCTTAAAATCGCTCTGGAATTGATAAAAAGTTGGTAAATATTTGAGACGACTCAATTCAGGTTATTTTCAAAACAACTTTTTACAGACTCATAATATACCCCCCCCCAAGTGTTATTCCCACCCCTTTTCTGGTATTACTACTCTGAAGTGAAACTTAACCATTTTCAGAGGAGCCAGCCATGGCACAACTTGTCCGCATC
>JFJP01041256.1_pt1 | contig 10028 bp, 15 predicted proteins | sample 431651 | NCBI WGS metagenome assembly JFJP01 (sample SAMN02602958, study PRJNA72255) | Microbial mat metagenome, whole genome shotgun sequencing project. | biome: fresh water; feature: sink hole; material: water; isolation source: purple microbial (photo- and chemosynthetic) mats found in...
AAGTTATTTGAGCAATGGACTCAAATGAAAATCCTAAAGCAGTAGCTTGTAATGCTAATTGAGATCTTAATGTAAACTTAACTTCTTGAATCAATGAAACTACTGACTCATTGAAAGTTGAAAGTAACGGTCAAAATTATTATGATTTACTTCCAAATGATATGGTTATGGCTTTGAATACATGAGTAACTATTTGAGCTTGAAGTAATTATGATTTAAGTGCTACTGGGGGGTGGATTATTCATCCAGATATTAAAAGAGCTAAAGCTATAATGATTTATAGTAAATTATCACAAGCAACAGAAGTTAAACTTGTAGTTTGCCCATATGATACTCCAGATAATAACACCCCAGAATTTTATTATAGAGGTAATGGAGAAACTGAATATATGTACCAAGACAAAACTGGAGCTCCTTTTACTCCAAATTATCCAAGTTGTACTCGTATTCTTCCAATAAGTACGAATGCTTTAAAGATATATTTAAAAACAACTACTTGATGAGCTAATACTATTTCGGACATACATATTCGTTTAATCTTCTAATTATAAAAAATGAATAAATACTGTATAAATATTCTTTTGCAAAATACTGCAAATGTAACGGTTGCGAATATAACTGATTTAAGAAATTATATCACAACTAAATTTCCTTGAAAAAAAGTGACTTGGTGTCCAGATAATAACTTTGTTTTTCCTTGAAATAAAGATCTAGAAAATGCATTAATAAAAACTTATCTTGAAGCATGAGATGACCTAGCAATTGGGCTAGGTTTTCCAGCTGTAGATTTTCCAACAATAGAACAATTTGAAGCACAAATAGATGAATTTTTAACAACTTCATTTACAAGATATTCAATTACTCCAAAAGTTGCAACAAGCTGGCATTTACCAGCTACTTATATTGCTTATCTGATTGAAAAATGAATTAAAATCGCAACTGGTACAGTTTGGTCACAAACTGGAGTTGATAGGTTTCAAGGGGAAGGGTCAAGATTATTTCCGTATTATCCAAGTTTAACAAATTCTTTTGTACCTTGAAAAACAACTTTTCAAGATTTACTTTTATGTAATTCTTTAACTCCTGATCCATTAGGTTGCAGAGTTTTATCATGAGATAGTAGGTGGACAGTACATCCAGCAGATCCAGATCCTACGAGTTCATTAAGTCAAAAAGCTATTATCGACCAAGCAATATTAAATCCAGATTATCCAATATTTAATTATATTGAGGTTGACTGGTTATATGCTTGAAGTATGAAAGATAGATTTAAAGAACAAGTGGATTATATGGTTTGAAAATTTGATGTAGTTTCTATGACAGAATTTTATAATTATTTTAGACCAACTCATTATAATAATAATTTCATTTCTTGAATGACTTATCAATGAAGTTGAATAGTTTACTGAAATTCTGAAAGTGATGATAATTTAAAACAATACTGGTACGAAGACAAAGACTGTACAGTTTGCTTGCAAAAAAATTTAACAACTAATGTTGTGACTTGTGAAACTTGTATTAATTATGTTGAATCAATACCAGAAAGTCTAGGTTATTTCTTATTTGAATGAACTTTTTATAAAGACTGGAGTTTTAGAAATTGAAAATCATATAAATTTGACCAATTTCAAAAATATAATGATAGAGAAGTTTTAAGTTTTGTAAATAGAGCTAAATCATATTTTTGAATATAATTTTTTGCAAAAAATAAAAAAAGTATTATAAATAGAGTGTTAACCCACTCTATTTTTTAATAATCATTTTATGGAAACAATAGCTTATAATATCGGTCAATTAATTTGAATGATTATGTGCCTTTGATTAGTATTTTTTTATTATTTACCAACCATTGTAGCATTCAGAAAAAAACACACATTCAGAGTCGAAATTTTAGTATTAAATACAGTTTGATTTTTAGTATTCCCGTATTTTATTGCACTTTATTTATTAAATAAGAAGTAAGAATGAAACAACAATTTATGGTTTTATGTTTTATAATGATTTTATCATTATTATGAATAGTAAATTTTCTTTGTAATATCAATCAAAACATAAAAAATTTGAATATAAAAACAGCAACATTAATTAATATTGCTGATGAAACAAAAAAAACTTGTAATAGAGATTATAATAAACTTTTAAAAATTAATAAATTAATATGACAATAATTGAAAAAATATATAACTTTTTTCATTATAATATTATTCATCATTTTTTTGAAAGGGTTCATTATTATTTATACTCTTTATTTTCTGAAAATATTTTATTAAAACTTATTTTTGGATGATTATTTTGATTTTTACGAATACTTTATAATGATTATCGTGAGTTATTTTCTGTAATTATTAACTTAATTATAATTGATTTTATTCTTTGAGTAATAAATGCAATAAAACATTATGATTTATCAAGTACAACCATATTTAATTCGGTATTTAAAATACTAGTTTATGCATGAATTTTATATGTTTGATATTCAATAAAAGTTTTAACATGAAACAATACCTTGTTATTTATATTTATTTGAATAATAATATTAAAAGATAGTATATCACTTCTTGAAAATCTAGATAGATTATGAGCAAGTAAAGTATTCCCAATATTAAATCCATTGATGAGAGTATTAAGAGAAAATAAAAGAAAAATTGAAAATCATCTTTTGAAATGATGAAAATATGAAGCTTTTAGATATGATGTTGAATTCGAAATAATAAGAAGAGATTATTTCCCTTGAATAAATAACAAAGATTATTTAAAATATTATGAATTTGATATTGATTGATTAGAAGATTTTATTGATAAAATTCTAGATAATAAAGAAACTAATCCAGAAGAATTTATAAAATGGTTTAAAACTTGTCGAGAAAATGAAACAATAGAATTAACTTCTATTATAATGAAATATAGAAATTGACTACCAGTATTTAAAAAATATTATTTATTGGAGCATAATAAACAAATGCGAAGATTAATTGAATTTATTGAAATGTATTTAAAACAATATAAAATTTTAACAGATGAAAATAAAATAATAATTTGCTCAAAAATTATATGATGTTTAAAAGATTGAGTTACTGCTTGAAGAAATTCAGATAGAAACAAAAATCAAGATGATTATAAAAATTGACTTAAAACTTAACTAAAATATTATGAGAATATCAGCAACTAGAATAGTTTTTATATTAGTAATTACAGCTGTAATTTATCTAAATTTAAAACAAATTGAAGTAAGTGAAACATTAAAAAATATTGCAATTGCAATTGTTTCATTCTATTTTTGACAAAAGAATTTAAATTCTAATACTTGAAAAAATGAAAACAACAGCATATAGATGACTTGATAAATTGACTCCACAATTTAAGATTAAAGTCGAAAAATTCATTCAAGAAGTAAATAAAAATTGAAAAATTATTTTTATTACAGAAAGTTGGAGAACCCAAGAAAGACAAAACGAACTTTTAAAATGATGATTTTCACAAGTAAAACATTCGAATCATCAAGATTGATTAGCAATTGATATTTGATTTTTTGGTCGAGAATTATATCCATCTGATTTTTCAAAATGGAGAAAGGTTTGAGATATAGCAAAAAAATACCAAATTGATTGGGGTTGGGATTTATGGGAATGGGATAAACCTCACTTCCAAGATAACTGAAAAGCATTAAAAGAAAATATAATTCCTAATATAAAACCTATGAATAAATATACAGATATTTTAGCAAATATTGTTAAAAATTGATATGATCCAATTTTTGAAACTCATGAATGAAATTGAACTCTTACAGAATGAGAAACAAAAACATTAATTGAAATTTGACTAGCTAGAGCTATTGAAAGAGTAACAAAAAAATAAAAAATACCACTCCCCCGATCAAGAAAAAATGCTATTTTTCGGGGAAGTGCTAAAAAATAAAATGGCTTTCCCAAGCCTTCCCCGAACTGGGAAGTTATGGGAATCAAGAAAATCCCAAAGTCTTCCCAATGGGGGAGAGAGGTAAAACGACTATCATTATTTGATAGTTTTTTTTATTTTCTTTTAAAAAATATTTGACATTATAAAATTAATGTGCGATAATATGTTTGTTATTAAATAATAACATTTATATTTTAATTTTTTGATATATGAATGAAATAGAAAAAAATAAATTTGAGGAAGTAGATGTCCAAAAATTTATAAACAAAGTTAGAGTTGAATTTTGACTTCAACCAAAAAATAAAATATCTTCTAATTTAAATTTCGATGACATAAGAAAAGAAATAGCTCATGTTATAAGAAATGAAATGGAAGAAATATTATACGAATTAATTTAATTTTTAAATATAGAATTATGGAAACAATATTTGTTATTAAAAATAATGCTACGACATTATATATGAAAGATGAAAATGCTTCATCTACTGTTTGAAAATTTATCGCTGAAAATGAATGAAAAAAAATGTTTATACATTGACTGGATGAAAATGATCAAGAAATGGTTCGGGTTTCACAATATGAAAAATCTGCAAAAATATTAATGCCTTATGAATTATTGGAAGAAAAAGAAATTGAAGAAAATATTGAATCAGAAATAATTGAAAAAGAAAAAAATATATTAGATTTAATAAAAATAAATAAATGATTAATTTTTTGAATAATTATCTGACTGGTTTTTTGAATATGAATCAATGCAAATAACATAAAAGCAAATATTATAGAAAAAACTCAAACTTGACAAATAACGACTCCAGAAATTGAGCCACAAGATATGATTTGAGTTTATACCGATAGATTAATCATCCTAGAAAAAAAGGTCGATGTAGAGCTAAAAAAACAAGCAAATTTTAGAAATGAGATAAAAAAATCAATAGAAAATGTTAAATTAATAGAAAAAGAAAAAGAAATCATCCAAAACAAAAAAATAGAGTTAGCCAATTAAGGTTAACTCTATTTTTTAGAATATATGAAAAAAAATCTAATTTTTCTTTTTGTTATTTTTAGCTACTAGCCGAGAGTGCAATTTTTACAAAGCGAAAATTACAATAGATAACACTAACTATTCGCCACGATATTATAATTTAATTACAATATCTTTTAAGATTAATAAATCAGATGAAGCAATTTTAAAATCTTCTGGTAATTCTAAAAGTTCAATATTATATTCTTGTTCTTCTTTTAATAAAGAATCATGTTCATTTCTAAAAACTTCTTCATTTTCTTTTGAAAATTGATATAATCATTTTTTCATAATGAACTCTCATTTTTCATTTTTTAATGCTAATCTTTTAACAAGTTCTAATCTTGTTTGTTCAAAAGAAGATTGTCATTTTCTTAATTCTTCAATACTATTTAATAATATTTTTGATATTTTAAAAGGCAATTCTTTGTGTGTTAATTTTTGTAAATTTAAAAATTTAGAACCAAAAATCTCATTTGTAATTTTCATTTGCTTATTTTTATAAATATAAAGTATTTCCAATATATCGATTTATTAAAAAAAATCAATATTATTTTATAATTCTACTAGAGTCTTTAACTCATTTAGTATAGAATTGAAATCAAACAAGTATAGTCCAGATAGTGACTAGAAGCATTATAATAATAATATTATAACCATTAAAATCTATTCAAAAAATAATTTTTTCCATAATTCAAAAATTAATTATTAAAATCATTATTTTGTTTTTGTTTTTCTGTATTTATATAATGCTTTTAGTCGTATTTGTTTCATTTCTTTTGTTTGAGTAGTAGCAATATATACTAAATCTTTGAATGTAAATTTTTCAGTTTTATTCATTTTTTAAAAAATTAATAACTTCATTACTTACTTTTATATCTTTTGCCTTGATAGGTTTTAAAAGTTGTAATCATTCATAACTTCTACATCTACTAAGTGCAACATAAACTTGCCCATCTGCAAAAGCTCCCCATCATAAATCAATTATAACATTATCAAAACTTTTTCATTGTACTTTATGAATAGTTATCGCAAAAGCAAGTTTGAAAGGTAGTTGTGCAAAAGTTCAATCAATTATAGGATTTCATAGATCATCATCTCATGGAGAATTGAACCAAATATTTTTTCAAATATCTAAAATTGCTCAATCATCTGTTTCAATTTTTGCACTATTAATATATCATCAATCATTTAATTTTATATCAATAACCGTTCAAAGAGTACCGTTCACATATAATCAAGTTTTTTCATTTACAGTAAACATTACACGGGCTCAAACTTTAATTTTTATAATTTTTTCTGTTGGAAAAATTTCAACGGGATAATCTCATTGAATAAAAGCAATAGAAACTGCTTCTTTTCAAGGTAATTTTTCAAGTTCATTTATATTTTTTCAATCAACAATAGAATTAGTCGTGGCAATTAATATTGCTTTTGGATTTGCTAATTCTGGAGTAATTAGTCTTTGATTGAAATATTTTAAAAGATCACTAGAATTATCTCAAATTCTAACCCTATTTAACATATTAATAAATTGAGGGTTATCTTGTCTGTAAACTCTTTGCAATTCAATAATTTCAAAATTTTCTTTTTTATAATTAATTCGGTCAAAGAAAAATAATCATTTATAAAATTTTTGATAATGTTCAATTAATAATTCATCTCTTTCGGGCACTGGAGGTAACTGGAATAAATCTCAAACAAAAATAAATTGTTTTCATCACATATATAAATCATTTTGCATTACTTTTTGCATTCTATCATTTATCATATCATGAAGATCAGCCCTCATCATAGAAATCTCATCAATTATAAAAATATCAGTTTTTAAAATAATATCATAAACCTCATGATGCATATAATTTTTTTTAGATTTTGGAGAAATCCCAAAAAATTTATGAATAGTTTGTCCTCATATATTTATTGCAGATATTCAAGTAGTTCATAGTAAGACAAACCTTTTATTTGTCTTACTTATGAAATAATTTATTAATGTTGATTTTCAAGCTCCAGCCTTACCAGTCAAGTATAAAGATGTATTTGTCTTTTGCATTATTTGCAAGGCTTTCATTGCATTAGGTTCAAAACTTAATTCTTGCATTTTATTGATTATTTATAAAATTATCTTTTTCAACTCAATCTAATAATTCTCAATCATTAATTATTATAGAATCATATTTATCAATAATAGGTCTTTCTAAGAAAATTTGGAAATTATTCTCAATAATTTTTGATTTAATAGCACTCAAAGTTTTAGTATCTAATTCTCCACCGTTTTCAATTCTTATCATTCTCAAAGGACTTCAAGAAATTAAAACTAAATCAATAGCTACTTCAATCTTTTTTGCAGTATTTAACAGCTTGTATTCTATTCAGTCAACCATTATACCTAATTCTTCAGAAATCGTTAAATAAGGGGGTAATTTTGAGTTTGCCACAAGGTCTGCTCTTTGACTTCTTAAAGTTGAAAGTTTTTCTTCTTCATTTTCAAGATCCTTAGAACATTTTAAAAGCATATCTTTTTTACTTAAATATTCATTATATTTAATAACTTTTTGATTATTAGCTTCAATTTCGTTTATTTGTTTATCTAAATCCTCAACATTTGTTAATCATTCAGATTTAATTTTTTCATTTATTGATAATCATTCTCATTTAATAGAATCAAGTTTTAATTTTTCATTTTTTAATTTTTCTTGTAATTCTGAAATTTGAAATTCAAGATTTTCAACTCTAGCTTTTTGATTTTGATATTCTACAAGTTTCAATTCTCTTTCTTCAAAAATTTTTCTTTTTTCAAAAAGTTCACTCATAGAAACTTCTTCAACTTTTTGAGGTACTCATCACATAGTTATATTATCAAAAACAGCTTGTGCTTGTTTTTTATAAGCTCTTGACTCCTTAGTCGACTCTTCTTGAGTTTTAATCTCTTGGTCGATTTCAGAAGTATCAAGCCCAGTCGTTGCTTTTATTTCTTTTATTTGTTCAGAAATACTAAGATTTCAAAGTTTTAATGGATCAATAGTTAAAGCATTTAATAATTCATCAAGTGTAGCTTGTGAGATTTTTTCTCAATTCAATGAAGCTTCAAGTGTAGAATTTCAAGCAGGTTTTTTTGCTGTTCATTTTGAAAAAGTTCTCTCAATAAAAATATCTGTTTCTTTTCATTTTATAAGCAATTTAATAGTTGCTTTATTTTCTCAATTTTTAACTAAAGCTGATGGGCTTACTTTTCAATTTCAATAAAATTTTTGTCATTGGATAGCAGTTAAAATTGCCTCTGTAAAACTTGATTTTCAATTAGCATTATATCAACCGATAATATTCCAATCACCAAGCTCCGTTGATATTCCTTCAATATTTTTGAAGTCTTGAATATCAATATAATTTATTTTTAAATTTTTTAATTGTTTATTTGAATTATTAAAAGCCGTTTCAAGTGCTTCAAATTTTTCATCTGAGATTTGATTAAATTCTTTCATATATAAGAATTAATAAAATAAAGTGATTATAAAAAAAACTAGAAAAATATATCTACATTCAAAAATAAAGTTTTCAAATTTTCTGATAAAAATTCTTTTTTTTGCATTTTGTTTATACATATTTTTTCTAGTTATTAATTAAAAGGGTTAAGGTTTTTTATTCAAAATCATTAGGTGCAGTAGTAACTTTTACATTATCTCTTGCCTCTGTAGTTGTAGCAGGTTCATTCATAAATAATTCCTCTACTTCTTTTGTAGTTACTGATTTAGCTTTTGCCTCTGCAATTTCTTTTTCAAAATCAATATCTTGTTGAGCAAGACTTGGAGTACCATATCATAAAGCAATAGCTTCATTACTTTTTAAAATTCTTTCTTTTACAAACGGTGCAAAACTTTCAAATAAGTCATTATCCCATTCTTTTTCGTTTATTCCAAAATAGAAAGTTGTTTTTTCTTGTTCATGATAATTCATTTTTTTACTTTCCATTGATACAGAATCAATTGAAGCAAATCATTTATCACTATGTACAACATTTATTACACATTTTTTTCATAATAATTGATCTAATGAAAATCATTTAATTTCACTTGGTTGTTTTCAATAAACTCATGCGATCATCTTTCATAATTTACTTTTATTTGTAACTACACAATTATAATCTTGTTCAGTTGTGAAAACTTTATCTTCAAATTTATCACTTTCTCATTCTTTAGCAACATTAACATTTGCTTCAATTTCGAAAAATACTCTAACTAAATCTTGTTCTCTGTCATTATTTCAATAATTAGACATTGCAGTACCTAATTCAGCCACTCAAACAATAATTGCTGGATGACTACCAACTGGAGCCTTGAAGAAACTTCCTCATTTACTCTCTACATAATTTAAAACTTTTGCCATAATCTTTATAGATTAATAATAAAATACTTTAAGTTTAGACACTTTCTAGGTGTATTAGGGTGGGGATTATTGGAGTTGCACCAAAACATACTACTATCTCCAAAAATTCAGATTATTTTAATGAGCGATGTTGCCTGTAAGCACAATATACATATTTTTCATTTTATTACAAGTTTTTATACATCTTTTAAGTTGACATATTTTTAATGGTCATTATGATTAAATAATTTTATTTTATTTATTCATCGATTATATCTATTTAAAAGGAACTCAAAGGGGATAGCTTTATAATCTTTGTGAATGAATGAATAAACTAAAACTATTGGATGTACATTTTTAAAATCATATTTTTCAGCCAGCAAATGAATTTTTTCTAGTGAAGTGAATTGATTATTTCTTAATTGATTTATATCAAAATAATCTCATGTAATAATTTTTACTTCACAAAAGAAAGCTCAATCTTTATTTATTCAAAACCAGTCAAAAGGTTTAATTGTTCTTGCTAGATCCGAAATTTTAAAAGCCCATCAAGTTTTTTTAAATTCTTTTAAAAAATCAGTTGTAAAACTACTCTCCAAAGTATATTGTTTTGGTAAAGTTATATCAAAATCAAACATTATTTAATAGTTATAAAATTAATATCATTTTTTGTTATTCAATATTCTTCTTGAATAACTTTTATTTTTTCAGTTCTTTGAGTTTTTAAAGT
>JFJP01028636.1_pt1 | contig 10027 bp, 7 predicted proteins | sample 431651 | NCBI WGS metagenome assembly JFJP01 (sample SAMN02602958, study PRJNA72255) | Microbial mat metagenome, whole genome shotgun sequencing project. | biome: fresh water; feature: sink hole; material: water; isolation source: purple microbial (photo- and chemosynthetic) mats found in...
AATGGATCATCGAAAATTCGAAAGATAGGAGTATCTCTAATCGCGTAGAAAAACGTGAAATTGATCAATTTCTCTTCTTTTATCCTTTTCCTATGAAAAAAAGAATATTCTTTGGCTATTTCTTTCTTTTTGAAGAGCTGCTGTTCCTCGTTTGATAATAATTGAGTCAAAAAATCAAGTTTTGGTATAAAAATCTGCTGAATGCAAAGATTTTGTCTAAAAAATAAAAAAAAAAGTATTTTCGATGAAATTTTCATAATAAAAGAGAACCTTATAACTGAAATATCAAAATCCAACAATGAAAAATCAAGCCCAAAAAGCTTGAATTTCAATTTTTCACAGAAATCCAGCCAATAATAAGGGCTTGAAGGGAAATCTTGTGCTGGATCGATGAGAAAATGAAAGAAAAGATAATGGATTAGCTTGAGATTGAAAAAATTGATTGAAAAAATCAATTTTTCATTATCAGTGTAATGTTTTTTATGGACAGATGTCAAATCTTGCAAATTCACAAAAACTTCTTCAAAATTCTTTATGTCTGATTTGTATTCTTGTTTGATTTTATTCAGAGTTTTAGAGATATTTTTTCGTTTTGCGGTTTCTTGCAATTTATAACAACAAGGGGTGTTAAGAAGTGTGAGAAAATCGTATGATCTGAAGCTTTTCTTGAGGAAATTCAGATAATTGTAACAGATTATAGGAAAATTCAAGACTAAATCTGAAAAATTCGGCTTAGAGTCCAAGAAATTCAACTTTGGGTTTATTTCCAACATTATATTCATAAATTCCTTGATCTCAATAGAATTTGCTTTTAAGAATTTGTTTTCATCCCCTAAAAGCAATCTATGAAATAACTGTCTGGGAAAATCAGGAAAATCTAAAGCTCGTTGATATTCTATTGTTCCAGCTAAATACTTAATTTCAAATTCGCTATAAACTCGATAACTCTCAAATAAAACTCCAAATATTATCTTTCTCACTGCAATTTCTTCTTTTAAATTAGTTTTTCTAGCACTTCTTTCTGAAAAATGAAAGAGAAAAAGAGCTTTATTTGCGAGAAAAACATGTTTAGTCAGTTCTAATGTAGGATCATCTGTGATATTCAATAGATCACCTGGAAGATGAGCCTCTAGTTTCTGGAAATCTTTAACGAGAATTTCCTCGAAATTCAAAAGAGATATATCAGATTTCAGTTGTTTAAGTAGATTTTCTTCATCTTTTTCCTCATATTTATCTTCAAAATTTAGAACTCTCCCAGAAATCTTTCTCAAGAAACTCAATAGATTGAACTTCCCTGTAATTATACCTGTTTTTTCGCTATAATTTATCTCAGATGAATCTTTTTTCCTTTTCAAAATTTCGCTTAGCTCTTAATAACAAAACAACTTTTTCAAATGAATTTTCAATAAAAAATACTAGAAATGGCGTTATTGACAGTCTCATTAAATAAAGCCCCCCATTGATTATTCTCTCCAATCAGTCTAATTTTTTCAAAAAACCACAGGACTGAAGCATCTTCTAGACAAAAACTTAAGCTTAAGGCCGGATTAATCACCAGAAGCTTTAATTTTTTGCATTCTATCGCAGCCATAATGTTTTTGAACCTAAAACTTGATGTAAGTCCCCAACTAGCCAATTCTGAAGCGAAATTTAGAAATGTGTGCTCATAAATCATTTCATTCACGAATTCTTTAGGTTTTGAAAACCCTTCAATTAATTTATTCGTCTCTTTAAGAATGAATTTATGCTGTCTGAGATATTTTACTTTTTTAAGATTCAGGTATTTCTTTTCTACTCTCATAAATTGATCTTCTTCTTCAAAAAATTCAAAGAACATCTCATGTATCGTTATACATGTTTCTTTCTGGATTTTTGATAATTCTTTCCGAGCATCTTGATGGGGATTCAAAGAAATTTCCATTATTTTTGTAAGGTATTCAGACCGTAAACACCTTAATTTCTTTGCTAGTTCTTTTTCAAAAGGACCTATATCCAATGCAGGTCTTTGACTGGCTTTTGGGGGGTAGTATATAGAGCTATCTAAATCAATTATATGGTAATTTTCCTTGAGAAATGGCTCTTCGATGAGAGATTCGAGGTCAACATGCTTTGAGGAAAGACCCAAAAAAACTTTGCCAGCCATAATAATCATTTTACTGGCATCTGAGTCGATTCTCATTGAAAAATTCGGGATTTTAATTGGAGGGCAGGAAAAAGGAAAGATGAGAAAACTCAAGGCTTCCATTATATTGAAACGTTTTATGTTGCACTCAGAAACCACAAGGACATTCACTCCAAGGATTAAAGATTTCCAAAGGAATATCAAACTATCTATTTCCAATTCGAACACACTCTATCAAAAAAATTTTATTCTTTAAAGAGTCCAAAATTAATTATAATATTAATAAAAATAAAAAAGATGAAATGATGAAATTGGATCAATTTATGTATAGTAATATCAAATTTCAAGTTTTCTAAAAACGAATTTTTTATTTTACAAGAAGGAGACATTCTTCTATATATGGCAAACTCAACACACTTTTCTCATTAAATTGTATGAATTGAGCATTCGGTTCAAGCGAGCATTTGTAATTTAGCATTGTGCTCGTCGACGGACGAATTAAATCATTAATCAAAAAGAATAAATTAGCCGAAAATTGCATCATTCGATACAGATGTAAATCCTCCTGTTCCTCAAATCCCGTTTTATTATTTGTAATATTCTCCCCTCCACATGAACTCTTCAAAATCTGATATAAAGCTTCCAGCAAACTTCTAAAAGCGTGATGATAAACCCCATCTGATTTAAAAGCTATTACAGTAGGAAAAAAAAAACGTTCTTGTGCTCTATTCATTTCAGTGGGTTCTGTAATATAAAAATGTTCAGGATCATATATTTTTTCAAAAGCTGACTCTTTTAAAGAATTATTCGTATCCAAATCAAATGTGGTGTTCATAGTCTCAATAGCCTGCTTCATTAAGTCAGTTATTTCCTCATACACCACATAACAATGAATGTAAGAAACACTATTACTCATATTATTTATCATTGATGCAAAATAATAAGGATCTTTTCTTTGACTGGGGATCTCGAATCCAAAAGCAAATAATCTATTTAGAAATTCACCACCATATGCCCATCTATTCGGAATCGATAATAAGACTTCCCCTCTATAACTAAGCTCAGTTAATAATCCTTTTTAGTTAATTTTTTTAAATGAAAAAATCAATGGCTTTCGAAAAAAATGAGGAACGTTGAGCATGAGAAATTTTATCGATTCCTATTATGATGAACTCAGAAATTATGGAAGAATAGGTCTCTGAAATAGGCTCGTCTTCCATTTCTTAATATTATTTAGAACAATTAAACTTTTTTATTAAATATATCAAGAAAGAAAATCTCCTACCCTTTTTATTTAATTAATTAAAGTTCATTTTTCTCTAATTTCCTCGTAATTCAAAACTTAAATGATTTTTAATTTAATGAACTTTTTGTTGAAAAACAATTATATTAAAGCTCATTTTTATTAATTTGTGAAAAGCCCCTGCAAAACTCCATCCTTATGCAGAATTTCATCTTTTAATCAATCTTATTCAAAAGATATTCCTCATTTCGCTGATTGAAATCAATTTCTCAAATACTCCATATTTAACCCAATCGGCGTTATCCATGATAAACTCATCCATTTACCTTTTTTAATGTTCAAACTGATCTGTAACTTATTTCCTCTTATAATCGAATATTCTAATTATGAATTTCTCTTGAAATATCCATTTTTAAAGTCTCAATTTCTAAATCACAAACTTCAAATAAACATACAAACTTATTTTCCACGAATTATCAAATTTTCAAAGTTTCTAAAGTGTTTTCGAGTTTCGAAAGCATTCCTTGAAAAGAATCGATTTTTACCATTATAAAAGTTTGTAAAAGCATTTTTAGAAATTTTAGCTTAATTTCAGCTGAAATACGATCCTTCAATAACTCAGCTTTTTTTTCAAGGAGCTTTGACTGACATCCCTCTTGAAAACATTTTGACTGTCATAGTTCGCTAATTCCTTCAAAAACATGATATCTTGCTTGTTCTTTAAGCTGATTTTCATTTTTTTTCGAAAAAAAACAAGAAATCTCTAAATTAAAATAAAAGCATTAAATTTCAGCTCAAATCCTTTTCTAAAACCTCAATTGCCTCTAAAATATAAAAAAAAAAATTAATATTTGAAATGCAGCTCAAATCCTTATCTAAAACCTCAATCCCTTCTGTTAAATCTCCTGTTATCATTCAGCTTCCTGATACGCTTTTCGCTGCAATACCAAAAGGAATCTCAAAGGAATGGCCTGATATTCTTCTATTCCTACAAAACCTTCTATCAAAAAACCCGAAACCAATTATTTCATATCAGCTACTTTACGAAAATATTGAATGGATTTGCAGAAACAGACTAGAAAGAGCACTTTTTTCAAATATAACAGATTTTTTCGATAATTTCTTTGAAGAAAAAGTTCAGATTCTTGCTTCTGAAGCTGAAAATCCTGCGCTTTTGGATTTAATAGCTGGATTCTGGAGTTGTTTGACTTATAGTTTTCCAATACTTTCTGGTGTATTCAGATACTTCGAATCAAGCTATTTAAGAGCTGTTCTCCGATATAAATCCCTTGAAAACTGGATATTGACCCGTTTGGCTCAAATTCTTAAGAAAAAAAATGTTTTAAAGGCGAATATTATACAGGAAACACTGATATTGATACTTTTTGAACGAGATTCTCAGCTAATGTGTCGAGAAACTCTGTTTTCTGCGATGAAACTGATACAAGCGATCCCAGACTTTTATGGCCAAGCCTTTGAGCATGAGTTTCTGAAATTGACAGAGAGTTACTATAAAGCAGAAGCTGATAAATGGCTAAATTGCAACACCTTAGATCTAAGAAATTATTTGAAATATGTAGAAAGAAGGTTTTTGGAAGAAGGACAAAGAGTTCGAACGCTTCTAGAAGTGGGGACCAATGGAGAATTGATGAAAATATTAGAAAATGAGCTAATTATCAACCATTTAGAAAAGATTTTAGATTCAAGTTTTGCGGAATTAGTCCAACAAAAGGATCTTGAAAGTCTACAAAGAATCTATTCTTTATTGGTTAGAGTTAATAAATTGGAATTTCTTAGAAAAGCATGGGGATTTTCCATTAAAGAAAGAGGAAAAAACCTTGTTCTTACATTAAAAGAAGGCCTTTTTGAAGCAATTCTACTTTTTAGAAAAGATCTTATGCAGGTTGTCAAAGAAAGTTTTGAAGGAAATAAAGCTTTGAAAACAGCAATTGATACAGCTTTTGAGAGTTTCTTGAATATTAGCCCGAATAATGCAGCGGAAATGGCTTCAAAACAATTTGATTTGAGACTGAGAAAAAGAGTGAAGGTTGGGATTTTCGATGAAGAAGTTGCTAAAAAGGATCTCGATGATCTTTTTGAGATTTTTAGATACTTGGGCGCGAAGGATATTTTTGAAGAATTTTATACAAGACGATTGGCAAAGAGGCTGTTTTTTGGAGGAATCAGCTCAATGGAAATGGAGAGACATGTGCTCGAAAAACTGAAATTCGGTAAGAATTTTTTCTTTTCATTAATTTTTTTTTTATTTGATTTTTTTTTTTTAACTTCAATTTTTGAATTTAATTTATTTCATTCTTAGAATGTGGAACTTCTTACACAAAGAAAGCAGAAGAGATTTTCAAGGATGTAGAGATTTCAAAACAGCTCAATGAAGAATTCGAAGATTTTCGCCAAAAAAGGCAGGTATTACCAAACGTGGAGTTTTATGTAACAGTTCTTCACTCCAATTCCTGGCCTTTGGCAAATAACTCCTTAAACTTTCTTTTAGAACCGGTTTTCCTTTTAAATTTTTTTTTCTTGAATTCGATATTTTCCTCTTAGTTTGAAAATCTACGAAGTCTTTTCATGGAATTTTACAGTAAAAAACAGTTAGGAGTATTGCTTTCCTGGCAATTTGAAGGCAGTTTTTGTGAGCTTTATGGCTTTTTCAAAGGAGAAAAAGTTCTATAAAAAATAATTTTCTTTTCTACTTAATAAGACTATATTATCCTTATTATAGTTTTTGTTCAATGTTTCTATTCTTCAAGGAATGCTTCTTGTGATGTTCAACAAGAAAACAACGTATAATTTCAAAGAAATATGCGAGCTTCTTATTTTCGATCACGAAGAGCTCAGAAAAAGTCTTTATTCTCTCTATCTCATGAAAGAGAAACTCCTGATTAAAACAGGAGAACCAAAAATAATTAACCCACAAGACGAATTCAAGCTAAATATGAATTATCAATCAAAGGTTAAAATGATCAAAGTGAATTCCGTACAAAAAAAAGAAACTGCTGAAGAAATACAAGAAACTCAGGATAAAGTGCTTCAGGATAGACAATATCTTGTGGATGCAGCTATTGTCAGAATTATCAAATCAAAGAAAAGTATAGGACATAATGAACTTGTTAATGAAGTGTTTAATGATCTTAAATTGCCTATATTGGTAAGCGATACGAAGAAAAGGATTGAAAGCTTAATAGGAAGGGATTATCTGATGAGAGACAAGAATAATACACAAATATATCATTATGTGTCATAAAATCGAAAAAATTTGGTCTTATATATAATTAAAAGAAATATTAAATATTTTTCATTTCAATTTGATGGTTAAACTCACTGTCAGAGTTAAGAGAAGCTCTTTCTTCTTCAATCCTTGTAAGGACCCCTGCAATTTGAGCATCTAATAAATCTTTTAGCTTGAATTTCATATTGGAATCAAGTCCTATTTAATAAAAAAAATTAGGTTAAATTAATATAAATTTTATGAAGAAATTACCATGTTCTTGAACAAAACGATCAGCTAATTCTTCAGATTCATCGCCTTCGAAAACAACGATTCTTTCAGTCCTATTCGCACCTAAATTAACATCAACATAGAGCAAAGGTATGCGGTTTTCAATCGAATTTTCTATTTAATTTAATATTTATTAGAAAAATAGATTGTTTATAAATAAGCACCTATTTCATCACAATTCCCATTCAAAAGGTCATTTTTATCTGAATTTTCTCTTATTTCAATCTCTTCATCTTCTTCCATTAAGCGTTTTTCTTGCAATTGTCCGATTTCCTCTTCTTCAGGTCCTATTAAAAATAAAATCCTTTTTTAAAAACTCCTAAAAAAATCTTTTATTTTACTCGTGATTCTAGAAGAACTGATACAGTTTCTTGTTGTATTATAATTACTATTCGAGTTTTCTTTCAAAGGAATTCCTCTTTCAGTCCATAATTTCACCATATCTCTCTCTTTCCTTGCATTTCTCATCCTTTCAACTGTTTTTTCGATATTTTTATTTACGAATTCCTGATTTCTTGTCGAAGAAACCCCTGATTTTCTTTGATTTATCTCTGGTTTAAATGTGCATTCCTCCACATTTCTCTCAAATTCAATTTCTCTAGGATCTCTATCTTCTTTTGTGATTTTATTCTTTCCCATATTATAGAGTTCTAAATGTCTAGGCCCATTCTTCTCATTCATAGAGTTATTCTTTCTCACATTCGCACTCTTATTATTGATTTGTGGTTTAAAAGGACAATTTCTGATCTCAAGACTCTCTTTTTCTTTATTTTTCTTCTCATGTTGCATTTTCTGAGTTTTTTTCTGCAAAACCAACAAATCTGTATGAGTAAGAGCCCCATTTTCTGGAATTTTAAGCTCTGGAGCATTTTGACTATTGATAATCTGTGCGAATTCTTCTAATAGTCTTTCTCTATAATGTTCAGCCAAAACCTTTGAAGTTTCAGAGATTTCAGGCTGGAATGTGGACTTTTCCCCTTCTGCTCTTTGTTTTCTTAGACTTTCAGAAGCTAAACGAGTTCTATAGAATAAATCATAAGTTTTGTGAATCCAACGAGATTCAATCTCGTTAAGTTCCCATTCACCTTTCTCATTAAAAGAACCTATAGAACCATTACCTTCATTGCTATTTTGCACATTTCTGGAGTTTTCACTCCAGAATAGACCTTGTACCGATAACAAAAACATACATAGATTTCTTTTGGAAACACCTGTATAAGTCTCGCCTTTAAGAATTGTCCATAAATCACTTAAAAGAGACCTTTCTTGGGGTATTGTACCAGAAATGCTCTCTTGTGGTTCTTTTAGCGAAAGAAAACCCATATTCTTTAGAATTTCACCTATTGATAAATAATCTAATAAAACATTTAGTTCATTCGAAGGCTCTTTGAGAACTTTAACAGTTGCGGCCTCGAATTCTTTGATAAAACGTTGAATAATTAGTTTTTCTGAGGTGGCATTCATCGGTTTATAAGATGAAACAGGTTCTTTTGACTTAGAAGCCTGGGTTTTTCTGAAGCCTTCTTGTCGTCTTTGGGCATCTTTGTAAAGAATTTGCTCTATTGGCTCATTTCTTACCATAAGTTTTGATCTATTATGGATCATTGGAACGAAATTCGGTTGGGGTTTCTCTGTATTTGCCTCGTTTTCTATCACTTCTGGCAATAAACATGTGGAAATTTCTTCTACAATCTCATTTTGACTGGCAAAACGAGCGTTGTAAAGCCTTTGAAAAACTGGCTCTGCCTTTTGGCTTTTTAATTCGACGATTTTTTTGGAATTTGAATTGATATCTGGCCTCATATAAGCTTCTTCTGCTATTTTTCTATCTAAATTCTCTTTTAAAGCCTGTTTTTTAGCTTCTGATCGCTGTTGGAAAGTCTTTTGTCCTGCTAAAAAGCCATTGAAATCTCTATTACATAAGCCATTTTTATTGATAATTGGTGTGAAAGTACACTCTTTTAGTTCATTTTCAAGTACTTGTTGCTGAAGATTCGTAAATTTGACTTGTATTTTTTGAGCTTGTGTTTGCAGTTTTTTCTCAAAATTTGCCATTTTGCTTCTTTCAGCTTGTTCACCTTGTGCTTCAAGCTCTCTTATCTGATCAGAACCTAGTAGAATCCCTTCAATAAGTTGTTTGTCCTCTTGCATTGGCTGCGAAGCCTCATTCAATTGATGATCCAGCAATTTGTGAGCCATTTCTTTATAGGCTTTTTCAAAAGAAATTGGCTTTTTAGCTCGAGAATCACATGAAAAAGCCTGTGAAAAAGCTTGATTTGACGTTTCGATGATATTCATACGCTTTTCATCAAAAGGCTCACGATCTTTTGCAGCGAGCTTTTGAAAAGCCGAGGTTTTGGTCTTTTGTGAAAGTTCTGATGAGACGTTTGTAGGATCTAGATTCTCGTTATTTAAGGTTAATTCATCAGGAATGTAATCATTCCAAGGGTCTTGATCGCCTTCTTTACGAAAGAATGGGTTGATTGGAGAACGAAGGGGCGATAAAGGCATCTTACGAGAAATGTGAGAAGGCTGATAAACCGGTGTTGTGATTGTGAGCATTTATTTCGTATTTTTTTGGGTTTGATTTTTTTCTTTAAATTTTAAATTTAAATGATGAATTTCGGAGAGAATTCAGTTAAAATCCAATATTTTATTTTTTATTTTTTTTTAAGATAAAAAATTGAGTTTTTGCAATAAGGTTTTTGATTTAATTTTATCCTTTTTTCTTTAAGTTTTTTATTCTTCATATTGAAACATTAAAGAGAATACAATTTTAATTTTTGGTAATATGGAAAATCGGTCTTTTGCTGTCTATTTCTACTCCGAAAGTATAGGAACTCATTTGCAAGGCAGTTTGACTTATCTTTATTCAGATTTCACTCAATTAATGAGTGATTTTTAATAGTTTCAGAATCACAGTTTGGAATAGGGGTTCTGGCGCAGCAAATTATGATTTCCTTCATAAATTATGATTTCCTTCTCCATAACATTGTATTACCATAATATATAAAAATTGAAATTAAAACTACTTAAAGATTTATGAATATCCTATATTATAAGAATAAACAATACAATCAATTATTTTTTATCTTTGTAATATAATCGAAATAAATATCGATGAGTAAATTAAATAAACTTATTA
>JFJP01058909.1_pt1 | contig 10027 bp, 11 predicted proteins | sample 431651 | NCBI WGS metagenome assembly JFJP01 (sample SAMN02602958, study PRJNA72255) | Microbial mat metagenome, whole genome shotgun sequencing project. | biome: fresh water; feature: sink hole; material: water; isolation source: purple microbial (photo- and chemosynthetic) mats found in...
CCATTTTACATAACTCAGGCATTTTAAATTAAGGGATGAGTGTAAAAATATGGGATTGATCCAGCTAGACGCAGTTCAGGCAGGTATGGTTCTGGGCAACGATGTCCGCGACCAAGCAGGGCAAGTCCTTCTAAGACAGGGCGTGCAAATAAATGAAAAACACCTCCGTGTTTTAAGGACTTGGGGTGTTACCCATGTTGAGGTAGCTGGCCTGAGCCAATCAAGCTCTGAAGAGCAGTTCCTCGCCAAATCTAGCCCTGAAATTTTACGACAAGCTGACGATGAAGCTGGCTTGCTTTTTCAAAGGTCTAACCTAGACAACCCAGTAATCCGAGAACTTCTGAAAATCGCTACGACTAGAATAGTGGAACGCCTCATTACGGAAAGCTGCGTCTGACCACATGAAATACAACGACCCCACGCAACTGGTTCAGAGCGTCAGGACGATTTATTCGCTCCCGGCCAACTTCCACCGCATCAACCAAGCCGTTGACGACATCAATAGCTCCATGGACGATATTGCCGAGGCCATCCTGAGCGACCAGTCCTTGGCCACGCGCCTACTCAAACTCGCAAACAGTTCGTTTTACGGTTTCCCCTCTAAAATTGACACCATTAGCCATGCCGTCCAGATGATTGGTGCTCGCCAGCTACGCGACCTGATTTACGCCACTTCCATCATTGGCGTTTTTGAAAAAATCCCCGCCAACCTCGTGGACATGCAATCATTCTGGAAACACAGCATCGCCTGCGGAGTCATAGCACGCCTCTTGGCCGCACGCCGCCGCGAACCCAACACCGAGAGTTTTTTCCTGATGGGGCTTGTCCACGATATCGGGCGTCTGGTTCTTTTCCAGCAAATGCCAGATGAAGCTGCCACCATCATGCTCCAAGTATCAGAGGAGCATGTTCTGGTTTACGAAAAAGAAAAACAGATTCTCGGCTTCGACCATTCGGATGTCGGAGAGGCACTAATGAATGTTTGGAAACTCCCACCACGCATGGCCGAGAGCGTCCGGCTTCATCACCGTTTTCATACGAACGGACGATTCCCCACCGAGTCGGCGATTGTCCATGTAACAGATGTGATCGTCCACGCGCTCAACATCGGCAGTAGCGGCGAAAAACTTGTTCCTCCCATGCATAAAGATGCTTGGGGACGCTTAGATATACCTGTGGAACACATCAGCGTCTTGTGCAAAGAGGCGGAACGCCAATATACGGAGATGGCTCAACTTCTCCTCCCGAAAAAATGAGCACCTCGGATCAAGACGCTCAAACAACATCACCCGCCAACGAGACTCAAATAGAATGGCGGGACATCAAAATCCATCAGCATTTTGATTTTCTCGACATCCTTTCCTCGCTCGGCGGAAGCTTGGGCGGAACAGACTCCGATAAGGAAAAAATATTCGAAGCCGTTCGCGTCCATGTCGCACAACTCATTTCTTTCGACACCATGGGGTTCCTCATGGTTGACCCAGAAATGTTCGACTTCGTCTTAACTTCGGTCTTCCCCGCAGAATCGTCTGCATGGGTGCAAAGCGCGGTTGACGAATCCATCCAAAAGGGCTCTTTCGCATGGGCACTCCAGCAAAGCCACGCGGTCGTCATCCACCAAAACAACCCTTCTCAAACCGTGGTGCTCCACCCGCTGGTCACGCGCAAACGCGCACTAGGCATGTTCGTAGGCATCGCCCGCGACCAGCGCGTGCGCAATACCGACACAGCTTTGCGTCTGCTCTCTATCATCCTGCTCCAAGGTGCCTACGCACTAGATAACTCGGACTTGCGCAACAAAATATACGAACAGAACCAAGCTCTGGAAAAATCTATCGAGGAAAAAACTCGCAGTCTCCAGACGGCACTCTCTTCTGCCGAAAGCATGCGCACGGCACAGACAGAATTTTTGACAGAAACCAAGGACGCCCTCCGCGCTATCACGGTGGAGATGAAAACAACGCTTTCACCTCTCTCCGACGAAGACAAGGCATCATGGAATATCGAGCCGCTCCAAAAACAGGTGCAACAGCTCGAAATCCTGGCCGCACGGCTGATCCTCAGAATAAAAAAACAAAACTAACCATGAAAAATCCATCCCAGTTCAACCTTAAAAACTACCTCTCCAAAAACCAGAAAGCCGTGGACGCAGCACTGGGCAGTCTCCTGCCAAAACCAGCCGTAAAACCACCAACGATACACAAAGCTATGCGCTACAGTATTTTTGCCGGTGGCAAACGCCTGCGCCCTATTCTAGCACTCGCAGCAGCCGAAGCCTGCGGCGGAGCAGCGGCAAACGCCATCCCGTTGGCTTGCGCCGTGGAGTGCGTCCACACCTACTCACTGATACACGATGACCTCCCCTGCATGGACAACGACGACTTCCGCAGGGGCAAACCGACCTCGCACAAAGTTTATGGGGAAGGAATAGCAGTCTTGGCTGGAGACGCCCTCCTCACCATCGCCTTTGAAATGGCAGCCAAAGCACGCCCAACATCCCGCTACCCCACCGCCATTATTATACACGAACTCGCCGATGCATCCGGCAGCCTCCAGCTCATCGCTGGCCAAGTTATGGATTTGGAAAACGAAGGCAAAAAAATATCAGCCTCCGTGCTGCGCAGCATCCACGAAAGAAAAACCGCCGCGCTTATTCGCTCGTCTCTGCGCCTAGGTGCCATGTCTGCCAATGCCACACCAACCCAGCTTGCTGGCCTCTCGGATTTCGGCTTTGCCCTCGGCCTTGCGTTCCAGATCGTGGACGACATCCTAGATATCACGCAAACCAGCGAACAACTCGGCAAAAGCGCGGGCAAAGATGTCAAAGCCCAAAAAGCTACCTACCCCGCCCTCCTCGGCTTGAAAGGCGCAGAAAAAGAGGCCGACAAATGGACTCTGAAAGCCCGTGCAGCACTCAAGCCCTTCGGAGCAAAGGCGGAAGCTCTCAGTGCAATAGCCGACTACCTGCTAACGCGCAAAAGCTGAGACACAAAACAGCCCGCCCGACTATGTCCGACACGACCGCACTAGACAGCGGCCAGCTAGACTCCTTCCCTGCCCTATCGGCACTGGGGTTTGTGGGGCATCTCGTGACGACGCGCCTCTGCACGCCGCAACCGACTCGCCACATCAACGAGCCACGGCTGTTGCGTGCCCTACCCCTCGGCTCCCCCACATGGAAATACGCCACCCAAGTCCACGGCACTAAAACCGTTTGCGTGACGGTTTCCTCGCCTGATTGCCAGCCAGACACAGACGCTCTTTGCACACGCGAAAAGGGTGTAGCACTCGCCATATCTGTCGCGGATTGCTGCCCTGTTTTCATCGTGGACACAGCCACCCCAGCCATCGGTTTGGCTCATTCAGGAAAAAAAGGCACAGAACTCAACATACTCTCAGAGCTAGTTTCCACCATGAAGCGGGAGTTCGGTTCGCACGAAAAAAACCTCCTCGTCCAACTCGGTCCATGCATCCGCCCACCGCATTACCCGATTGATTTTGCCGCCGAAATATGTGCGCAGGCAGCGGCACTAGACATACCACGCATCCACGACTGCGGCTACAACACGGCTTCCAACCTCATCCGATATTACTCCTACCGCGCAGAAAAAGGTCAAACGGGTCGGATGCTCGCAGCACTCGTTCTAAAATGAACACGGCCTCTAGGCGCGTAGTTGTCACAGGGCTCGGAGCACTCACGCCACTGGGTCTCTCCGCCGACTCGTTCTGGCAAGCCATCAAGTCAAATACAAGTGCCGTGGCTCCTATCACGACATTCGATGCAACGCAATTTCGCGCCAAACACGCCGCTGAAATACGCGGGTTCACCCCATCCGAATGGCTACCCACCCACCGCCTCAAAAGGATGGATCGCTTCATCCAGTTTGCCGTCATATCCTCCATGCAAGCCATGCGCGACTCCGGGCTCCCGTCTGCCCCGAAACCTTTGCGCGACAGGATTGGCATCTTCTGCGGCTCCGCTCTCTGCGGTTTTTCCCAAGCCGAAGCGAAACACAAGGTTTTCCTCGAAAAAGGCGCAGCGGCTATTCCGCCATCACTCGCCATGCAGATTTTTGGCGGTTCGGCGCACAGCCAAATCGCCATTGAACTCGGCATCACAGGATTCTCCACCACCAACACCAACGGATGCGCAGCCAGTGCCGTAGCCATCGGCGAAGCGTGGCGAGCAATCCGCGAAGGTCTCTGCGATGCAGCGATAGCGGTCGGAGCCGAAGCACCACTCCAGCCGCTCACATTCGGAGCGTTCGACGCTATAAACACGATGGCTCACGAAACTTATAGGTGCTTCGACAAAAGGCGTTCCGGCTTCGTGATGGGCGAAGGTGCTGCAGCACTCGTTTGCGAATCTCTCGATCACGCCACAGCAAGAGGTGCTCACATTTACGCGGAGATATTGGGCTACGCACTCAACAACGACGCCTACCACATGAGTTCACCGCGCCCAGACCTCAGCACAATCTCTGCCTGCATGGACATAGCACTCGCATCCGCAGGCGTCTCGGCGAAGTCAGTAGATTACATCCACACGCACGGGAGCGGCACTGTGCTAAACGACGCCACAGAAACGGCTGCTATCAAAACGGTTTTTGGGCAACGAGCCTACGCCATCCCAATCAGCTCCACAAAACCAGCCCACGGCCACTCACTCGGTGCCGCCGGAGCCATGGAAACGATCCTTTGCTGCAAAGCGATTCAAGAACAGTGGCTCCCCCCCACGCTAAACTGGGGCGAGCCCGATACAGCGTGCGACTTGGACTGCATCCCAAACCATGGACGCAACGCTCCAGCCAAAGTTGTTCTAAAAAACTCTTTCGGTTTTGGCGGCATCAACTCCTGCCTCGTCATCGGAAAACTCTGAATTTTTCCTGCCACATCCCGCTCGTGCCATATTCGTTCAACCCAAATTTTGCATTAGGAAATGCAAAATTTGTTTTGGCGAATGCCAAAACCGATCATATTCGCCCTCTTTCTTGCCCCTTGTCGCTTGCCACTTCTTCCCTTGGCATTGGCTTCGCCAGATTAAGCATAAAGAAGTTTGACGAATACTTCCTTTTTCATATTCTTTACAAGGTCTTTATGAATGTGAAACAAATCCCTGAGCCGCCACTACCACCAAAAGAAAAACAGTTCTACTACGCATCGCAAAAAACATCTCGAACTGAAGGTCCTGTCGCACTGGATGCTCTACGCCAACTCGCTGCCACGGGCGTAATCTCGCACAAGACACCTGTGATTGAAGAGGGTGCCCAGCAATGGTCTAGCTGGGGCGATATGTTGCACAGCGAATCTGTGGCGAAAACGGCGGCGGCAACGGTTGAAAAAGTCAAGTCGTTGCAGGCGCAAAGTGCCACATACTCATGGGGCGATTTTATGGTTGGTGTGCTGCTTGTCATCACATGTTTTTTACTCATCCCTTGGCAACTCATTAAAAAATCCGCCGATGACCTCTGCGAGTGGGGGCGAACAAACTCTCTGCCGACATCCCTTTCTGACATCCCCACGCTTACCGCATTGTGTATTGTGCCGCGCCCAATAGCTCATTTTATTTGGACGCTTGCGTGCCCGACCACCGCAATCCACTCCGCTTTTTCCTGCAATTATGAACCCACAACCAAACTGGGCATCGTCACGATGGGTATTTTGATGGGATATTTCGGAAACATAATCGTCGGGCTCGCGTTCGATTGCGCCATAGTATCGGTAAGCATCGCCAACAATCTCAAACAGATAACCCAAAACCTCAAGAAACAATGAGCACTTCGCATTGGACACCACCGCCAACTCCCACGCCTCCTACACCGTCAACATCGTGGGCACCGCCACCACCGCCATCTAGTCCTCCGTCTTCTGCCGCCCCGACAAAAAAACTCTTGATTTTTGCGGGCGTCGGCCTCGGTGCGCTGGCTATTGTTTCTGTCCTATTCCTTATTTTTGTCAGTTTGGGTGGCACGAGTGGCTCAACGCAAAACGACGAGGTTAAAAGCGCCCAAAAAACCGATGCGGACTTCCTAACTTGGCGTGATAAAAAGCAGAAGTTTGTTGCCAAAGGTGCTGTCAATATTGACGAGGCCATAGCAGGCAAAAAGTACGGGTGGTGGGACAAACAGTTTGTCCTGCCAAACGAGTCAGCAGCCAAGGCAGCCGTCAAGCGGCGGTTGCGTCCAGACATCCAACTCATTTCGCTCACGCCTGTCAGCCACGAGGTCACAGGCCAAGAAATGTCAGTGACATACCAGCTAGAAGTTCGCCCCAAATCCAGCCTGTACACCGTCCCGATCCGACCCATGGAAATCAACGACCCGTCACTGGGCGAATACCGCAAACTTACGCAATATCTGATGCCATCCGACGACTTGCCACCCGGCTACGCATACCTACCAGAAGCCAAACGCCTAATTGCGGAGGGTGGAAAAATACAACGGCTTGAGTGGGTCGTGCGCACTGCGGTGAAAGAAGAGAACACATGGAAAATTCTGGATGCCGAACCCATCCTTCTACAAAGCGACCCGGAATTGGAAGGACGCCTGCTGAAAATACACGGAGCGTCGGAGCCCGACCTGATAAGAGCCGACTGGCAAATAGCCAACATGGATATACGGCGGCAAACCGAGTTTGACCGTTTCAATAATCGCATACTTCAAATCAAAGATCAGGTCGCAAACATGGCGGAAAAAAGGAAACTGGAACTCCCAGAAATTCAACCTGAATCTGACATCAAAGAGCTTGTCTCATCATACCGCAAAGACCGTTCCGCTGCCCTGCCGAGTAAAGCTAAAATGGACAGCTCTAAATTCGGCGGTTCAGGTTCTGGCGAACCTACCAAAACAGCCGTTAGGATCGGCGGCACAGCCGGAACTGGAGCTGCCATCGGCGCACTAGCAGGAGGCGGAGAAGCCGCTGGTATCGGTGCGCTGGCAGGCGTTCTCGGCGGACTGCTTTACGATGCCGTATCAAAGGGCAACGACAAAAAGAAATTCGAGGCGCAGAAAAAAGCTGATTACAACCGCCAAGCGTCCGCTCACAGCTACGCCGTCAAAGCCATGGAAAGCGATGTTCGTTCGTATGAATCCAAATTGAGAGCCGAACACCAAAAACAAAAAGCCCATAGAGAATCCTTACTGCGCCTCATCGAAAAAGAGTGTAAAGAGCTTGAAACAAAGCTTATTGCTGAATACGAAAAAGAACTCAAGGACGCAGCCCAGCAACGCCGCCAAGCCTTGGGCTACACAACACTGTAATCGCAGCCGACTGCCGGACAATCACGCTGTAAAATCGTGCAGGCGACTTTTGTCAGCGAGTTTTCCGTTTTTAAAAACAACGCCTTCAGAAGCCAACAACAGCAGTTTTTCCTGAATCGCAGCACCACTTATTTTTCCGAAAAAACCGCCAGTTGAAAGGTCGTGCCTTATGACGCGGTGGCACGGCACTTCTGGCGCAAACGGGTTGTGGCGCAACGCCTGACCCACAGCCCTTGGAGAACCGCAACCGACACTTTTGGCCAGGCGGGCGTATGTTGTCACACGCCCTCTCGGCACGGCCATGAGCGCGGCATAAACACGCTCCTGAAAAACTGTGACTTTTTTTTCCAGCATCAAATAATACCTTTGGTGCTCGGAACACCGCGCACCCGCGCATCGCGTTGGCACGCCATATCTAGTGCTTTAGCCAAGCCTTTGAAAACACCTTCAGCAATATGATGAGGCTCGCGCCCGTAGAGCAACTCAATGTGCAGGTTCATAGTGGCGTTGACCGAGAAACCGCGCATGAACTCTTCGACTAGCTGTATCGAGAAATCGCCAGCCTTCATTTTCCGCGTTTTCACACGGTACTCCAAGAAAGGTCGCCCGCTTATGTCCAAGGCCACGCGCACGAGCGTTTCGTCCATGGGTGCATAGGCGTGGCCATAGCGACGAATCCCCTTTTTATCGCCCAGCGACTGCGTCAGTGCTTGCCCCAAAGCTATCCCCACATCTTCAACGGTGTGATGGAAATCAACTTCGATGTCGCCCTTGCAAACCAAGTCCAAATCCCAGAGAGCGTGTTTGGCGAGGAGCGTCAGCATGTGATCAAAAAACGGCACTCTAGTTTCAATCCTAGAAGTTCCACCGCCATCCAAAACTAGGTTTAGTCGAATATCGGTCTCCGCTGTTTTGCGGTCAATTTTTGCCGAGCGAATAGATGCCTGCTTTTTCATGCACAGCTTTTAACACACATTTTGTAAAAGACACTTTTTTTCACCCGATCAATCCTTGCGGTTCATATTTAGGATGCTGATAAAAAAGCTTCCCAAAACGGTCTGGTAACCAAGCGCAACCAGCGCGAAGCCTGGAACGACAATGCGCATGGTGTGCGCGTAGTCCAAGTTACCAAAATCTACCGTGTGCCACGCCCACAATGCCTTGAACAGCAACACCACTCCCATGCCAAGAGAAATGAAGCCCAGAATCAGCCCCCTTTCCAATGATGCGCCGACAAACCATTTTTCAACGAATTGGTTAGCGGGAGCAATTCCCTCTCTAGCAGCGAAAATCCTCGTGAATACAGCAAACAAAACAGAGAGGTGTCCAAGCAACAGTGCTAGGCTAGAAAAAATGAGCGTGTGGGCATCGAAAGCAACATGTCCGATCTTGATGCCTGGCATGGCAAGCGCGTAACCAGTAAACCCAAACAGCCCGAGCAAAATGCCAGGAATCAAATAAAGCCAGCGTGGGCTGAAAAGGAGAAAAATGCGGAGCGTCCGCCAGCCGTCTCGAAAAGTTTTTAGGTGCGGCGGGTGCGAGCGGCGTCCGTCGGGATGCAGGGTTATAGGAATCTCCGTGATTTTCTCACCGTAAAGCGTAGCCTTGATTATCATTTCCGTGGCAAACTCCATGCCCGCGCAGTGCAGGTGCAACCTACCGTAGCATTCCTTGGTAAAACCACGCATCCCGCAATAAATATCGTGTATGGGAACGCGGAACATGAGTCGCGCCAGCCATGTGAGCACCGGATTCCCCAACCAACGGTGAAGAAACGGCATCGCCCCCGGCAACACCCGTCCACCACCATCTGCAAGGCGGCAACCTTGAACCAGATCAAAACCTTCGCGCAGCTTACCAACAAAACGGGAGACCTCGGAAAAATCGTAGCTGTCATCGGCGTCCCCCATGATGACGAAACGGCCACGAGCTACGGCTATCCCGCCCATCAGGGCATGTCCATACCCGCGCAACGGGATAGGCACCACCCGCGCGCCTTGAGAAATAGCAATATCAACTGAGCCGTCGTCACTGCCGTTGTCTGCCACGATAATTTCTGCGGCTATCCCGCTGGAGCGGATCGCTGCCCACGCCTTGCTTATGCACACCCCAAGTGTGTCGGCTTCGTTCAAGCATGGGATAACTACGCTCAATTCAATTTCTTCAGTGGTTTTCATGCGGCTTATTTTTCAATGAATGTTTGCCCACTAGGTGGCGGTATGGCAAGCCGAGTTTAGAGGCGAGAGCGCGGTCTGCGTCCGCCCCTTGACTGTGAAGGAAAATGGGGCGGCTCTTTAAAAACGGGTCATTCCGCGTGTAATCTTGGTAGTACCATCCAGTGTCCACAGCCACAAAAACAATCCCATCGAACCCTGTGAACTCCTTCATCGGAGCCAGTCTTTCCTCTACAAAACTGCGCACCTCCCAGCAGCGAAACGGGAGCATAAACAGGACTGAAATAGCACCGATCCAGACTATCTCAGAAAGCATCCGGCCTATGTCTCCCACACCGCTTTTCACCAGATGCCTCATGGCAGAAACGCCGAGCACTGGCAGCGCAAACCAAGCCGAATGGATATAGCGGTAGCCCCATCCGTGGCCAGGTGTGAAAGCGGCAAAAATATAAATGCCGAATGTGAGTGCGAACGAAGCCGCCCAAAGCATATCTTCCCTTTCCATCTCTTTTTTAAAAACGGCTCTCAGGGCGAGCGGAAACATGGCCGGATGCGACCAAAGCACTATTTGCGAAAACGGCAGCAGCATGAAAA
>JFJP01002972.1_pt1 | contig 10026 bp, 7 predicted proteins | sample 431651 | NCBI WGS metagenome assembly JFJP01 (sample SAMN02602958, study PRJNA72255) | Microbial mat metagenome, whole genome shotgun sequencing project. | biome: fresh water; feature: sink hole; material: water; isolation source: purple microbial (photo- and chemosynthetic) mats found in...
ACCGCTTCGGCGAGCATGGCATTGACCAGACGCACGATGGGCTGTGTGTATTCGGTGCCTGAACTGACGCCGGCGTTGGTGCTGACGTTGACCCCGACGTTGGCGCCGACGTTGGTGCCGATATGCAGGCTGCTCCAATCAACCTCACCCGTTTCAATTTCCTTCAGGATGCCATCGACGGAGAGGTCAAAACCGTAAAACTTGTCGAGGTATTCGAGAATCTGCGTTTCCGCCGCCAGCAACGGTCGAATGTCGTAGCGGCCTTCAAGGTGCGCGCGCAACTGATCGAGTGCGACCAGGTTGAACAGGTCGGGCACAGCGACAGTCAGCGTGTGAGTGTCGATATCAGCTGCCAGTGGCAGGAAGTGATGCCGTCGCGCAAGATGCTCCGGCGTCAGCGCGATGGCTTCCGGGTCAGCCACGAAATGGGTCAGATCGATACTGGTTTCGCCCGCGTTCTGTGCCAGGACATCACGCAACACGCTGTCGTTGATGAAGCCCAGATTGATCAGTTGGCGACCCAGCGGCAATCCGCTGGCGGATTGTTCCATCAGCGCAATGCGCAGTTGATCCGGACTGATCAGCCCCTGTCCGGCGAGCCATTCGCCTAGCTTGGGCGGTTCGGGGAAATTGGCCATGTTTACCGTGAAGAGAATGACTTCAGCATTCAGAATTCAAAGCTGAACACTCACTATTCATCCTGCTGGTAGGTTTGCATGCGGCTGTAAAGCGTGGTGCGGTTGACGCCGAGGATCTTGGCGGCTTGCGATAGGTTGCCGTGGGTCATCGCCAGGGCAGCTTCAACGTAGCTGCGCTCCCAATGCCGGATGACCTGGTCCAGGTTGAAATTGTGCAGATTGCGCAGATGCGCTTTGGCGTATTCCTGCAGCGCAATGCCGTCGGTGGGAAGCGGAATGGTGGCGGGGTTGACGACGTCAAGATCGAACTCGTCTTCCAGTTCACGCGCATTCACCGTGCGCCCAGCGTATTTGGTGGTCAGGCGAATCACGATATTGCGCAGTTCACGCACGTTTCCGGGGAAGTGGTAGTCCTCCCACAGGCGGCGTGCATCGGGGGCAAAAATGAAGGGCGCTGCGTTCACCTCGCGTGCGAAATGGCTGCGGAAGTGTTCCAGCAGGGAGAGTTTGTCCTCGGTCTGCTCTCGCAACGGCGGCACGTGGACGGAAAACACCGACAGACGATGGTAGAGGTCGCCGCGAAAGCGGCCTTCGCGGACTTCCTTGCGCAAATCGCGATTGGTGGCGGCGACGATGCGGGCATTGGAGAAGCGGCTACCGGTTTCGCCGACGCGTTGAAACTCGCCGTTTTCCAGCACACGCAGAAGCTTTGCCTGGAGTTCCAATGGGAGTTCGCCGATTTCATCGAGAAACAACGTGCCCTCGCGAGCGTCTTCAAAGTAGCCGGAATGCGCCTGGGTCGCGCCAGTGAAAGCGCCCTTCGCATAGCCGAACAGGGTGGGTTCGACCAGGGTGGGTGAGATGGCGGCGCAGTTCAGCGCCAGATAAGGTTTGCTATTTCGCTTCGACCATTGATGCAGGCTCTTGGCAACCAACTCCTTGCCGCTACCGGATTCGCCTTCGATGAGGACAGGAAATGGCGCATCGGCGTAAAGCTTGATCTGGTTGCGCAGCCGGTCCACCGCAAAGCTGGACCCGACAATGCCGCTTGACTCGAGTGTGGTTGCCGGCGCTGGGGCGGCGAGTTGCTCGTGATCGAAGCGCAGGGCGGAAAACAAGGCTTGCCTGATCTTTTCCGGGTCAGCCGGTTTGGCGATGAAATCAATTGCGCCCAACGCGCGCGCATGGCGGGCATTGGCATCATCGTTCTGGCCGGAAAGAACCAGAATGCGAGTCTTCTTGGAGTAATTGAGCAGGTCGCTGATCAGGGCGAAGCCTTCATCCGGCTTGTGCTGCGCCGGTGGCAGGCCTAAATCGATGAGTGCCAGCGGTGGCGGCGTGTCGAGTTGCGTCAACAGGCTTTTGACCTGCTGGCGCGATTCGGCGACAAAGACATCGAAATCATTCGACAGAACAAAGTGCAAGGTGTCGGTGATCAGAGGATCGTCATCGACGATCAACAGGGCCGGTTTTGAATCAGATTTCACTCATTTCTCCGTCGCGCTGTCTTGCATGGTTTTTCCTGCAAATGGTTTCATGCATCTGCGCCATCATGAACTGACGCTGAATTCTGTCTCCGCATCAAACAGGGGCGAAGAATGTTCGGCCTGTAGTCTGTAAACCTGAAATCAGCTGAAATCAGGAAACCTGCACGTAAGTTGCCATCAACCAGCCGTCGCCCTTGTCTCTCACAGATTCCAGCCGAATCATGCGAATGCCGTCCGGATCCCGCATGTTGAATGGGCGTCCGTGCGCATAGCGCGCGCTTTCCATGATGATCAAGTTGCCTTCTTGTGGATCTGGAAAAATGAGGGCGTAGCTAATGTTCTGCTGGAAGTTTTGATTGCCATCCACCGAAAAACTCAATCCAGCCGATATTTCATGCACTTCAAGTTGAACCAATGTTGGCGTTTTGGCCAGGGTCTGCACCCCGATTTTGCGCATGTCGTCATGCATACGTGTGATACGACGAATTACGCCAATCTGCCAGGCATGAGTTGGGTCGAGACGGATTGCGAGCAATTTCCCCACCTTGACCCATTCGCTTTCTTCGCCCTTCAGGACGATGCCAAGTCCTGAGTCGCTTCGGTCAAACAACGGCCATTGTTCGGCGCTGAGATCGCGACTTCCCTGTCCACGCTGGGAAATAGCCGATTTGGTGCGTTCGGTGACAAAACCGTAAAGCTTGATGTCGAGGATTTCTTCGGTGCTGAGTTTTTGCCCTGGCGTGGTACCACTGGTGATTTCAAGCTCGGACTCGATCCGCTTGCAAATGATGTTCAGGTCACGCACCACTTCACATCGGCCCTGGGTTGGCTCGCGGTTATTGGTTCTGCGTTCTCGTTCGTTGGAGGCTGCCCATTCGTTGGCGGCATGAGTCAGCAGATCGTAGCCATCAGGCAAGCGGAAATCTTCACCCAGGCCAAGGCTGGGTGGCAGCGTGCCAGATTTCAAGGCAAGCTCGGTTTGCTTGATATGCTCTTGCAAGGGTTCCGTATCAATAAAACGGAAGCTGTTTACGACTGGGGCGCTGGAGCGAATGCGCTTGAGTCCATGACCTTTTTCGGTGTCGATAAAAAAGAAATGCCGCGACTCGTCATATGTGTTCTCGAGCTTGGTCATTTCCATCCAGTTATCCAGCCAGTGATCGATCATTTCAATCTGCTTGGGGGTCAGACTGCCGGCCCCAAGAGGAGACAGCAATAAAGCCTGGACGTATTCCTCCATACAACTCGACGGTTTTGAATCGGACGAGTACATCTTCATTCGGTTGTTCTGGAAACCATCGAATTCGCAGATACGGTAGAGGTTGTGAAACCGTTGCCAGAGCTTTTCCTCAACCTTCTCATAACGGAAATAACGCCATTTAAAGACATCCGCAAAGCCCCGCAAGGCGCGACCGGCAATCTGCGGAATGGCGGATTGAATCTTGCTGCCACCGGGGTTGCCAACAAAATCCATGATGAAGGTGTGATAGCCGCGGGTGACTTCCCAGTAAAACGCGTGAATCGCGGTCCAGAGCCGGGATTCGATCACTTTCGACATGCGGGGATTGCGCAAATACTGCAGGCAAAGGGAGTACTGCATATCACGCGCCTGATTGTCCAGATGCATCAGAACCTGAAGTCGATCCTTCGACATCGGCAGGCCGGCATGATTGAACTGGATCAGGCTTTGAACGACTTGCTCTTGCGCGGTGTAAATATCACCGGCAGGTAGTTCCTGCATCCAGCGCGAGACCGTTTTCAGGTCGCTCAGTGGATCTTCTTCGCTCTTCTTGCGTTTGAAGAATCCGAACATAAAGCCTAATCCTCGCTTAATTAAGTTTGCCACTTATCCAATCCAGAACACCTGCCAAGGCGGTGGGTAAATTCTCTGGCAACGTGCCACCGGCTTGAGCCAGGTCTGGCTTGCCACCACCTTTGCCACCGACCTGGGCGGCCACGAAATTCACCAGTTCACCTGCTTTGATTCTGCCGATCGCATCCGGTGTCACTGCAGCAATCAGTGCAACCTTGCCATCCAATGTACTGCCAAGTACGACTGCACATGACTGGAGTTTGTCGCGCAGCTTATCGGCAAGTTCACGTAAAGCTTTAGCATCCGCGCCTTCGATCATTGCGGCAAGCACTTTAATTCCGGCGACCTCGGTGGCTTGGGATGCCAGGTCATCGCCCTGGGAGGCCGCCATTTTCGATTTGTAGCGCGCCAGTTCTTTTTCAAGTGCTTTTACTTGATCCTGAATCTGGGCCAGACGCGCCGCTACTTCCTGTGGCTGCGCGCGCACCAGGTCGGCTACTTCGCGCAATGTCATTTCCTGCGCCTGCGCATAAGCGAGCGCACCCGGGCCGGTGACCGCTTCAATTCGGCGCACACCGGCTGCGACACCTCCCTCAGCGACGACCTTGAACAAGCCGATATCGCCGGTGCGTTTGACATGCGTGCCTCCGCAAAGCTCGGTCGAGAAGTCACCCATGCCCACGACACGGACTTCATCGCCATATTTTTCGCCGAACAGTGCCATGGCTCCTGCCTTGATTGCCTCTTCGTGTTTCATCAGACGGGTTTCGACCCGATTGTTGCGGCGTATTTCCGCATTCACCTGTTCTTCGATCTGGCGAATTTCGTCGACTGTCAGCGGTTGCGGGTGGGCAAAGTCAAAGCGCGTCCGCTCGGCATTGACCAGCGAACCCTTCTGCGTGACATGGTTGCCGAGCACGCGACGCAGCGCGGCATGCATCAAATGGGTGGCGGAGTGGTTGTAGGCGGCGCGTTGACGCGATTCCGCATCGACTTGCGCATCGATGCCTTCACCTACTGCCAGTTTGCCGGTGGACATTCGGCCCTTGTGACCGAATACATCTGCTTGGATCTTCAACGTGTCTTCCACCAGGAAGCTGCCATGGCCGCTCGATATCTCTCCAATGTCGCCCGTCTGGCCGCCGGATTCGGCGTAGAAAGGGGTGCGGTCAAGCACGATGACCGCCTCGTCGCCGGCGGAAATTTCGTTGACCTGGCTGCCTTCCTTGTAGATCGCGATGATCTGGCATTCTTGTTGCAGCTGGTCGTAACCGACGAATTCGGTTTTCTTGCCGTCGAAACTGAGGCCTTTGCCCATGCTGAATTTTGACGCGGCGCGGGCGCGTTCGCGTTGCATCTGCATGGCATTCTCGAAGCCGGCGAAATCGACGGTGATGCCGCGTTCGCGCGCAATGTCGGCAGTCAGGTCGAGGGGGAAGCCGAACGTATCGTAGAGTTTGAAAACGGTTTCGCCGTCCAGCATCTTGTCTTCCGATGCCATGGCACCTTCCAGGACGCCCATGCCGTTTTCCAGGGTTTCCGCAAATCGTTCCTCTTCCTGTTTCAACACGGCAGCGACCCGATCCTGCGCGGCGACCAGTTCCGGATACGCTTCACCCATCACGTTGGCGAGATCGGCCACCAGTTTGTGGAAAAACGGGGTTTTGCAGCCGAGTTTGTAGCCGTGCCGGATGGCGCGGCGGATGACTCGGCGCAGCACATAGCCGCGGCCTTCGTTGCCGGGGATGACGCCATCGACGATCAGGAAGGAACAGGCGCGGATATGGTCGGCAACGACTTTCAGCGAGTTGTTGTCCAGATCGGTGACGCCGGTTTCACGCGCGGCGGCCTTGATCAGCACCTGGAACAGATCGATCTGGTAATTGGAGTGGACATGCTGCATCACCGCCGAGATGCGCTCCAGGCCCATGCCGGTATCCACCGAGGGTTTCGGCAGCGGGTGCATCACTCCGGCTTCGTCGCGGTTGTACTGCATGAACACCAGATTCCAGATTTCGATATAGCGGTCGCCGTCTTCCTCAGGCGTGCCGGGGGGGCCGCCAGCTACTTCCGGTCCATGGTCGTAAAAAATTTCGGTACACGGACCGCAGGGGCCGGTATCGCCCATCGCCCAGAAATTGTCGGACTGATAGCGCTGCCCACCTTTGTCGCCGATGCGGGTGATGCGATCTTTCGGTACGCCGATTTCATCGGCCCAGATGGCGAATGCTTCATCGTCTTCCTGGTAAACCGTCACCCAGAGTTTTTCGCGTGGAATGCCCAGCGTGACGGTGAGGAATTCCCAGGCAAAACGGATTGCGTCTGGCTTGAAATAATCGCCGAAGCTGAAGTTGCCCAGCATCTCGAAGAAGGTGTGATGACGTGCGGTATAGCCGACGTTCTCCAGATCGTTGTGCTTGCCGCCCGCCCGCACGCAACGCTGGCTGGATGCTGCCCGAAGATAGGGCCGCGTTTCCCGTCCGAGGAAAACGTCCTTGAATTGAACCATGCCGGCGTTGGTAAATAGCAGCGTGGGGTCGTTGCCGGGAACGAGTTGACTCGAAGCCACTGGGGTATGCCCTTTGGCAGCAAAAAAATCGAGAAACTGGCGGCGGATTTCACTGCTTTTCATGGCTAGGGCTTGGAAAAAATGGTGGCCGAATTGTAGCGATGAAAATTCAGTCCCGGGAGGCGAGCACCGGTCTTTTTGCCGCATACGGAGGCGGCAGCCAGTGAGACTACCTGCGACGAAACAGCAGATCCCAAACGCCATGCCCGAGGCGCAGGCCGCGTTGCTCGAATTTGGTGAGCGGACGATAGGCAGGGCGTGCAGCGTATCCCACGGTTGTGTTGATCAAGCGGTTTTCGGCGCTGAGCACTTCCAGCATCTGCTCGGCATAGTTTTCCCAGTCGGTGGCAAGGTGCAGATAGCCACCGGTTTTCAGCTTGTCCACCAGTGATGCGACAAAGACGGGTTGGATCAGGCGGCGCTTGTGATGACGTGACTTATGCCAGGGGTCGGGAAAATAAATGTGAATGCCGGCCAGGCTGGCATCGGCAATCATCAATTGCAGCACTTCTACCGCATCATGCTGAATGATGCGCAGATTGGTCAGGTTGCGTTCGCCGATCTGCTTGAGCAAGGCCCCGACACCAGGGGTGTGGACTTCAATGCCGAGAAAGTTGCTTTCAGGCTGCGCTGCTGCGATTTCTGCTGTCGCGCCGCCCATGCCGAAGCCGATTTCAAGAATGGTGTCGGCAGAACGCTGAAAAACATCATCGAAATCCAGCTTCTCTGGTGAATAGGGCAAAACGAAACGCGGCCCGAGTTCATCCAGCGCTTTCTGTTGACCGGAACCCATGCGGCCGGCACGTAAGACAAAAGAACGTATGGTTTGATGGATGATCGGGCGGGGCGGGTGTTGTGCAGACATGCAGGTTCCGGGGAACTGGAGAAGGTCGCCAGCAACGCTGAATGAAGTTCAGGAACCGATCAGACCAGAGGTCCGCTTCAACGGCCTTTTTCATCGCGGAAGCCATCAGCACCGGATGCTGAGCCTGGGCGATCGCCGTGTTCATCAACACGGCGTCGCAGCCCAATTCCATCGCAATCGCTGCATCTGAAGCCGTGCCTACACCGGCATCGACAATCACCGGCACCGTCAGACGATCAATGATGATCTGCAGATTCCATGGATTCAGGATGCCCATGCCGGAGCCGATCAACGAAGCCAGCGGCATGACCGCAACACAGCCGATGTCCTGCAGTTGCTTGGCGATGATCGGGTCATCGCTGGTGTAAACCATGACTTTGAAGCCATCCTTGACCAGGACTTCTGCCGCTTTCAGGGTTTCGACCACATTCGGGTAGAGGCTTTGCGGATCGCCCAGCACTTCCAGCTTGACCAGGCTATGCCCATCGAGCAGTTCACGCGCCAGACGCAGTGTGCGGATCGCATCATCCGCCGTATAGCAGCCGGCGGTGTTCGGCAAATAGGTGAACTGCTTGGGCGGCAGCGCATCAAGCAGACTCGGCTGGCTCGGATCCTGGCCGATATTGGTGCGGCGGATGGCGACGGTAACAATTTGCGCACCCGATGCGTCAATCGCTGCCCGGGTTTCCTGAAAGTCTTTGTATTTTCCGGTACCAACCAGCAAACGGGAGTTGAACGGTTGGCCCGCAATGAGTAGTGAGTCCATGTCGATATTGAACCGGTAAGAAAGAGGGAGGGTAGAAGTGATAGAGGCTCAAAGGGCCGGCTGAAACAGGCTAGCCGCCACCGACCGCGACGACGATCTCGAGTTGGTCTGAATCCACCAGGTTGACTGCCGCATGCTGGCTTCTGGGTACGATTTCGCCATTTAGTTCTACCGCGACACGCTTATTGACAAGGTCAAGTTCGAGAAGGAGTTCTGCAACGCTCAAAGGCGATGAAAACGGGCGCTGTTGGCCGTTGATGCTGAGGGTGATCACTTTGTGGCGCCTGCGAAATCAAGTAGGATTCTAGCCCGCGAGTTTACAACGCGGGTGTAGTTCAATGGTAGAACGGCAGCTTCCCAAGCTGCATACGTGGGTTCGATTCCCATCACCCGCTCCACCTGGTCGTGTTCGGCAGTTTTGGGCTTTACCCAAGCACAGGTCCGCATGCCAAAGACACAGCCATCTATCGAAGAATCCTTGGAAATCATCAAACGAGGTTGCGACGACTTGCTCGTCGAATCTGAGTTGGTCGAGAAACTCAAGTCGGGGCGACCCTTACGCGTCAAGGCGGGCTTTGACCCCACCGCTCCGGATTTACATCTTGGCCATGCTGTTTTGCTGAACAAGATGCGGCAATTGCAGGATCTTGGACATCAGGCTGTTTTTCTCATTGGAGACTTCACCGGCATGATTGGCGATCCGACCGGCAAGAATGCGACTCGCCCGCCGTTGACGCCGGAGCAGGTTGAAGAGAACGCGCGGACTTATCAGGCACAGGTTTACAAGATCCTCGATCCGGAAAAAACTGAGGTCGAATTCAACTCGCGCTGGATGGGGGCCATGTCCGCAGCTGACATGATCAAGTTGGCGGCAACCCATACTGTTGCTCGCATGTTGGAGCGAGACGATTTTTCCAAACGGTATGCGGGTGGACAACCTATTGCCATCCACGAATTTCTGTATCCGTTGATCCAGGGTTATGACTCGGTTGCATTAAAAGCAGACCTTGAGCTCGGTGGTACGGATCAAAAGTTCAACCTGCACATGGGGCGAGAGTTGCAGCGCCACTATCGTCAGCCCTCCCAGTGCATTCTGACCATGCCTTTGCTAGAGGGTTTGGATGGCGTCAACAAGATGTCCAAGTCACTGGGTAACTATGTCGGCATCACGGATGCGCCAACGGAGCAGTTCGGTAAATTGATGTCAGTTTCTGATACCTTGATGTGGCGCTATATCGAGTTGCTCTCATTTGAACCGCTCGTGGTCATAAAACAGTGGCAGCGAGAAGTCGAAGAAGGAAGGAATCCGCGTGACATCAAGGTCATGTTCGCGCAGGAGATCATTACCCGGTTCCATGACGCTGAGGCGGCCAGAATGGCGCTGGAGGACTTCGAGTCACGTTTCCGGCAGGGCGGCATCCCCGACGATATTGAAGAGTTCAGTTTTGAGACGCCAATTGGCGGTTTGGTCATTACCCAGGCCCTCAAGATGGCGGGATTGGTGCCCAGTACTTCAGAAGCCATGCGTTCAATTGCAGGCGGTGGCGTTAAGTTGGATGGTGAGAAAGTGGTAGATAAAGGCTTATTGATGAAAAAAGGCGATTCGGTTGTTGCTCAAGTTGGGAAAAGACGGTTTGCTCGGATCTCGTTCAGGTAGCTAACCCATTGAATTGATAAGATTTATGTGGGTTGTGTAAAAAACTTGAAATAAACGCTTGACGGTCAGAAAACGCTCCTTATAATGCCGGTCTCTCGCTGCAGCAACAAACGCAGCGAAATGGCAAAAAACGTAACAAAATCAGTTCTTTAACAAATCACTTACAGCCTTAAGGTGTGGGCATTGGGTTAAGCCAATTCATGGAGGATTCAGGTCTGAAGTGAAGGAGCG
>JFJP01020648.1_pt1 | contig 10026 bp, 7 predicted proteins | sample 431651 | NCBI WGS metagenome assembly JFJP01 (sample SAMN02602958, study PRJNA72255) | Microbial mat metagenome, whole genome shotgun sequencing project. | biome: fresh water; feature: sink hole; material: water; isolation source: purple microbial (photo- and chemosynthetic) mats found in...
GATGACGATGCCCCGTCGCACGGCATCCAACCGCAGCCCCCCAGCAACTCTTCCGCCTTCCGCCTTCCTCCTTCCGCCTTGATTCCATCCATCCCACGGATCTCCACGCGGAACCACATACCCCCGGCTTACCTTTACGCCATTGGACCTTGCCCCCCTCTTTCAGGGCGTGGCCGGCGATGGCGGCGGAGTGATCGCGGCCGGCGCCTCGGCCGGGGCGGCCACTGGTGCGGGCGTCGTCGGCGGATGCGGATCGGCCGCGGGCGGCACCACCGGCATCACCGGCACCACCGGCACCACCGGCATCACCGGAATCTGCGCAGGTTCGCTCACAACCGGGGCGGGTTGCAGCCGGGCCCACAACCAGGCGCCGAGTCCCAGGCCGATCAGCAAGGTGACCGCAGCCGTCGCGATGACCGTGGCCCGCGTGGCCGCCTGGGCGGCCGCGAGGCGGGCCTCGACCAAGGCACTCTGATCCTGACGCACACTCTGCACGCGCAGTTCGATCAAGCGGCGCTCCTCGGCCAGTTGCGCCTGCGCGGCAGCCTGCTGCGCCTGCAGCCGCTTGTCGCCCGCCTGGCGTTCCTCGTCCACCGCCTCGCGCAGGTGGCGCTGCGCCACGTTGCTCAGCTCGACCAGTTGGGTCTGCGGCAGATGCATGATCTGGGCGAGGTCCTGGACCAGGCCATCTCGCGCCGGTCCTGTGCCGCCCCCCTCCCGATTGCGTCCAGCCTCCGCCACCTCGGGCTCGACCACCCGCTCGGTGTCGCGCTCGCTCAGGGCATCGATGATCTCTTGGGCGCTGTCGTTGCTGAATGACAGGTCGGGGAATTCTTTGCGCAGGCGGGCGACGCTGACCCGGTCCGGGCCTGGCACGACCCCCCTCTCGACCAGCTGGGTGATCGCCTGGAGGACGCGCAAGGTGCTCTGGATCGTGGTCGGGCTGGTCTGTGTTGGACCCAGACTTGCCAGGATGCGCTCGACTGTCAGTTCAACCCCGCTGTCCTGCGCCCGCAGGCGGCGAAAGGCGTTCACCACATCGGTACGGGTGTGGCGCGGGCGCGATTCGCTTCCTGGGGCCATATTCATGGGCGGATTCCATCCTAGGCGACGGGCGTCGCCCCCTTATCCGTGCCTTTTCCGTAATGTAAATAGCGTCTCAGATAGGGCCTACAGCCAGGGGCGTGGGCTGTCCGTGGGGACGCGGATCGGAAACGGACACTGATCGGATTATCCTGCCGGATGTGGGCTATTGCAGTAGGATGTCCTATCGTCCTGTCCTTGTGCGCCGGCTTGTCGCTGGCCATGGTTTGTAAGATACTGACTTTGCAGTAGGATACACGCTGGGATTTCATCCTTGCCTCTGCTACCATTCGGACAGAATCCCGGATATCCTGTATGCCGTCCCCCTCCCCCCAGGTTGCCCTCGTTATTCGCTTGCCGCGCCGTCTGGGCCATGGGATCAAGCGTCTGGGACGCCAGTTCGGCGGTCGTGGGATCAGCGATATCGCTCGTAAAGCCATACAGTTACGCTGCGCAAGCGAACTCGGACGATATCCTACCACGGGGGTATGCCACGCCAGCCTGGACGCACGGGAGGGGGACGACCTGGCGGATGTCCGCCGTCACCGCGACAGCATCCAACTCAAGTGCTATGTTGCACCAGATGTCGCGGAAATGGCGCGAAACACCGCGCAGCAGACGGGCCAGAGCCTGGGCCGCATCCTGGTGCAGGGGGTCGATATCCTCTTGCTGGCGCATGGCCTGTCCTGGCCTCAGCGCGGCTGCGTGCAGGCCCGACGTGGTCGTCCGGCCGCCATCCCATGGCCGGATGAGGACGATATCCCGCTCGTCATCCTCGATGATGAGGGCGAAGAAAACGTGCGCGACAGGATCCATGAATCCGTGGAGTCCGCCGCCTAGGCACTGGTCCGAGCGACGGTTAGATCCGCCGTGTCCGTCGTAGCAGGCTAAACGCTACATTTTCTGCGACAGCGTCGGCGATGCCACCGCGTCAGGCTGGTGGCTGAGCGTCTGGAGCAGGCGTTCCGCCGCTGTCCTATCGTTATCCGGCACCACATCGGTACTCAAGGCGGCTGCCAGGGATTCCGCCAAGGACTGCCGGATGGCTTCCCGCCCAGCATCCGCGACCGTGGGGCGCGGGGGCGCATTCCGCTCGGTCACGTCAATGACGCCGATGGCGTCCAGGCCGCGGACGCCTGGGCCGGCATAGGTGTCCGCCGGACGCAGCTCGGCAGGGGGGTCGACCGAGGGGAGGCGCCGCGTTCCGGCCCGCGGCGATCCAGCGACGGCGCGCTGGATGACGAAACGGGAATAGCCGGTGCGATCGGCCAGCGCGGCGATGAGGCCGATCTCCCCCGGTCGCGGTCGGCCGTTGCCCGGCCTGATCCGCACCCGGACGCGGGCATGGGCCGGACCATAGCGCGCGGTGGCGACGCGCAGGCGGCCGTGGATCTGGACGCACTCGACCCAACCGCTGCGCAGCAGCTGCTCGCGCATGGCCAGGATCACCCGGTCGGAGGCGCGCACCCGCTTCATCCTGCATTGCTCCTTTGGGTGCGACGTTCGGCGTGCGACGTTCGGTGTTCCGCAGAGGATATCCATGATTCCGGCATCTGTCTCATGTCACCCAGAGGGTGAACCCGACGGTTCATGTGACTTCTCTGTCTCAAACGCCGAACGTCGAACGCCGAACATTGAACGGAGGAACCAAGGTTCATGCCCGCGACCCGCAGGCCCGCCGCCAGGCCGCCCACACCACCGGGTCGGCCACGATGGCGGCGGCGGTGGCATAGCGCTTGGCGATCGGGCTGACCGCGTGGCCGAGTTTGGCCGCGGCTTCACGGTGCTCGGCCAGTTCCCGGGCCACCTGCTCGACCGCCTCCTCGTCCTCGCCCGCTGCCGGTTCTGCGGCGGGGGGGGCGCGATCCTCTTCCGACCAGTCGTCGCTCAGGCGCCGGGCGGTGCGCTCCATGCGCATGCGGTCGGGCAGCACGCAGAGCATGCGCACGCGCTCTTCACGCGCCTCCAGGCCAAGCTCCTGGAGCACCTGCCGCGCCAGGTCCTCGGGGCCGACCGCTTCCGCGGCGTCGGCTTCCTGGCCGTCGAAACGCGACACCCGGGGGTTCTGGTTCTCTTTCGGCAACTGCACCACCGAGCGGCGCAGTTCAGCGATGCGATCGGCCATGACGCGCAGATGGCGCAGGGGGCCGGCATCCGACATCGCCCAGCGCTGCGCCTCGACCTCGGCGGTCTGCCAGGCCGGATCATCACTCGCACTGGCCGACATGATCTTGGCCACGTACTGGGCCGGCTTCTCGACCTCGCCCTTCACGTGGTGCCGCCACGAGGTGACCAGCAGCATGCGCGCCAGCGCCTTGTGGTCGCTCCAGGCTTCGCTGCGCATCGCCTTGCGCATCGCCCGGGGCGAAAGGCCCAGATCATGGATCAGGGCGGCGATCGATTCATCGGTGAAGAGCGCGACTTCGGAACGCAGGACGTCGGCCGGCGGCATGGTCGAGGGCGCCGCCGGCTCGGCCTCGGAGGGGTCGGCGACGGAGGGGGGGGGAGTGGGCAGGGGGACGCCCTCCTCGTGGGGCGCCTCCGCCACCTCGCCGGTCAAGCGGTGGCCGACGAACAGGGCGACCTGACGCGGACCCTCGTCGGGGATGCGCGGGATGTTGGCGGCCGGGGCGAAGACGCCGCACAGACGCCGCTCGCGCGTGCGGCGGCCGCGCTCGTCCTCGTCGGTCTCGGCGATGCTCATCACCCCGGAGCTGTGCAGCAGCCGGCAGGCCTCGTAGAGATGGCCACGCCGGTCGAGCGGATCGGCATAGACCGGCTGGGCGTTCTCGCCGGTCGTGTCGCGCCAGCGTTCGGCGATCCAGGTCAGCGGGATGTTGAAGGTGCCGCGCTCGTAGTCCTTGAGGCTGGCGAGGAAGAGGAACAGCACGCGAGCCAGGCCGCACTCGCGATCGACGCGGCAGAGATGCGCGTAGGCATGCATGTCAACCAGGGTGAAGCCCTTGCCCAGGCTCTGCCGCCAATCCTCCGACAGGCTGGCCCTGATCATGCCGCGCGGCAGGGCTCCGCCGATACCCTGGGTGCCGTGCAAGGCGACCAGTCGGCTCGGACAGTAGTCGGCGATCTTCGCGCCCTTCATCGAGACGCTGATCGTGGTCGAGGCCATGCGCTGCAGGCTGGCGCGCAGCTCGCGATAGGGGGCCTCGTCGAACTGGCCGTAGCCCATCCAGGTCAGCACGGTGCGGGTATCGACCTCGATCAGGCTGCGGCCATAGCGCGTGAAGTGGTAGCTCAGCGCCATGAGCACGTCGAGGTCGCTGAAGCGCATCAGACCATGCGGCGAGTGGCGCATCTCGGTGCCACGTGATTCGCGCGCGGTGCCCGGCCGGCCGGTGGGGGGCAGGGGGATCGCGTTGGTCGTCTCGGCGACATAGGTCACCTCGACGCCGTTGTCGCGCATGGTGTAGGAGCGCGAGGCGCTGGTGTAGCGGGTCGCCTTGCGCGAGTTCCAGAAGATCGGCTGCTGGATCAGGCGGCTGGGCTGCACCGCTGGAGCGCGCTGCTGTTCGCGCAGTTTCATCGCCGCGTTCTGGACGAAGCCCGGCAGACCCGAGGCCTGGCCGAGCTCGATGATCTCCAGACTCGGAAGCTCCGCCATCGCGCCCTTCTAGCGCGTTTGCTCGGCCTGTCTAGTGACCACCCCGAGCTCAACCGACGGATTCCCAAATGAATCGGGTCCAAGGCGCATCTCGCTGTCGGATTCCCAAACGAATGAGTCGCGTTGCCCGTCGATCCGAAATCGGCGGATTCCCAAGCATTGCTGGCAGATTCCCATGGCCGTAAGCCGCCCAGAGGGACGCACTGCCGTCGGCTAGGAATCTATCCCACTGGGGGATCACAGGGGATTCCCATGGGATTTACAGCAAAATCAAACGCTACCTCGGCGGCCTCAGGTAAGCCCATAGGCTCTCTTGGCTACACCCAAGATCTGCTGGCGGATTCCTCTGCTTGTCGGCAGATTCCCAAATAGCTCGTTACCGAGGCGTACCGCGTGTCGTTCCGGCGGATTCCCAAGCTTGTCCGTCGTAATCCCATTCATTCTGGCAGAATCCCTGGCATATGGCACGGCGGTCTGATGAGCAGACGCGGCCCCGATCCGAACCGACGGATTCCCGAGTGCAACTGGCACAATCCCCCAAGGGCGTCATGTAACTAATTATGCATCATATGGATGCGTTTTCTGATCATGGAGAGATTACGAAAGACAAGATAACAACCACTACACTCGGCGTGGTGGTTGTCCTTCTTCATATACCCTCTCTCGCATCCGCCCTGACCCAGGATGGTACCGGTAGAGAACCATCCATCATCCCAGCATGCACGCTCCTGGGCCCATCGTATCGCCCCTTCAGCCCTCCACCATCATCCTGGCCCGCCAGCTGCAACTGGCTGCGCCTCAGGTCGAGGCGACCGTGCGTCTGCTGGATGAAGGGGCGACCGTGCCGTTTCTCGCCCGCTACCGCAAAGAGGTGACCGGAGGGCTGGATGAGGTGGCCATCGCCGCGATCCGCGAAGCCTTGGGCAGCCTGCGCGAGCTGGAGAAGCGGCGGAGCGCCATCCTCGCCTCGCTGAGCGAACGCGACCTGCTGACGCCGGGCTTGGCGGACGCGGTGCACCAGGCGACGACCCTCACCGCGCTCGAGGACCTCTATCTGCCCTACCGGCCCAAACGGCGCACCCGCGCCCAGCAGGCCCGCGAGCGCGGGCTTGGGCCCCTCGCGGAGGCGTTGCTGGCTGGTGGGCGCTTTCCCGATCCGGCGCCCTTTCTTGGCCCGGAGGTGCCCGACCTCGCGGCCGCCCTGGCCGGCGCCTGCGACATCCTGGCCGAGCAGATCAGCGAGGATGCGGTCACGCGCAGCGAGGTGCGCGAACTGTTCCGCCGCCAGGCCTGCTTGGTGTCCAAGGTGGCCAGAGGCCAGCGCGAAACCGAGGCGGCGGCCAAGTTCCGCGACTGGTTCGACTGGAGCGAGGAACTGGCGCGCTGCCCGTCCCATCGTCTGCTGGCCATGCTGCGCGGGAGGGAGGTCGGGGCGCTCAGCCTCTCCGCCCTGCCGCCCGAGGACGCCGCTCTGGCCATCCTGCGCCGGCGTTGGCTGCGTCCGGACCGCCACCAGGGTCGCGGGCGCGAACTGCTCGACCAGGCGCTCGTCGATGGCTATCAGCGCCTCCTCGCCCCCGCCCTGGAGAACGAGCAGCTCGCCGCAGCGCAACAACGCGCCGACACCGAGGCGATCGCGGTCTTCGCCGAGAACCTGCGCGGCCTGCTGCTGGCGGCGCCCTATGGCCACCGCGCCGTCCTGGCGGTGGACCCCGGCCTGCGCACCGGCGGCAAGACCGTGGCCCTGGACGCGCAGGGGGGGCTGCTCGCCTCGACCACCATCTATCCGCACGAGCCGCGCCGCCTGGCCGAGACCGCGACCACGGTGCGCGCCCTGGTCGAGCAGCACCGCCTGAGTGCGATCGCGGTCGGCAACGGCACCAACGGCCGCGAGACGGCCGACGTCCTCGACGGGCTCGCGCTCGGCATCCCGGTGGTGCTGGTCTGCGAGGCGGGGGCATCGATCTATTCCGCCAGCGAGGTGGCGCGCAGCGAATTCCCCGACCTCGACCTGACGGTGCGCGGCGCGATCTCGATCGGTCGCCGGCTGCAGGATCCGCTGGCCGAACTGGTGAAGCTCGATCCCAAGACGATCGGCGTCGGCCAGTACCAGCATGACGTCGACCAGGCGCGGCTGCGCGACGCCCTCGCCCAGGTGGTCGAAAGCTGCGTCAATGCGGTCGGCGTCGAGCTGGCGACGGCCAGCGAACAGCTGCTCGCCCACGTCTCGGGGCTGGGCCCGGCGCTGGCGCGGGCCATCGTCGCCTATCGCCGCGAACACGGTGGCTTCCGCGACCGGCGCGAGCTGCTGCAGGTGCCCCGCCTCGGCGCCAAGGCCTTCGAGCAGTGCGCCGGATTCCTGCGCCTGCGCGACAGCCGCGAGCCGCTTGATGCCACTGCCGTCCACCCCGAACGCTATGCCGTGGTGCGGCGCATGGCCGCCGACCTGGCGCTGGAACTGGCGCAGCTGATGACCCAGCCCGAGCGCCTGCAGGGGGTCGAGCTGAAGCGCTGGTGCGATGCCACGGTCGGCGAACCGACCCTGCGCGACATCGTCGCCGAGCTGCACAAGCCTGGGCGCGACCCCCGGCCCGACTTCCGCGCCTTCCGTTTCGCCGATGTCCACCGCCCCGAGGACCTCAGCGTCGGCATGCTGCTGCCTGGCATCGTCACCAACGTCACGCGCTTCGGCGCCTTCGTCGATCTCGGCATCAAGCAGGACGGCCTGGTGCACATCTCTGAGCTGGCCGACCGCTTCGTCAGCGATCCCGCCGAGGTGGTGGCGGTGCGCCAGCAGGTCACGGTACGCGTGCTGTCCATCGATCTCGCGCGCCGGCGCATCGCCTTGAGCATGAAGAGCAAGCGCTGAGCGGCGCCGGCGGGTTCGGTCAGCGGGCTCCGGTGGGTGGCTGACTGATCATGTCCGTGATCCGAGATCTCTGACCCGGCCACGTCAGGTCCCACCGGCCGTCCGGATTGATCCCAGCGCCCAGGGGCTAGCTTACCCATCCGTGACCGCCTAGCGGCCGCCTGCATCCCAACCTCCGGACCGCCTCGGCGTGCGAACATGCCTGATCTGATCCATATCGCCGCGGTCGTCCTCACCGGCCTTGCCGGTCTCGGCTACCTCTTCGCCGCCTGGGCGCAGTGGCGGCATCTGCGCGAATCGGCACCGAATGCCCGGGACGATGGCCGCTGGTGGTGGATCGCGTTCGCTGCCCAGAGCGCAGCCTTGGTGGTCAGCCTGCTCGATCCGGGGCACCGCGCCTTCGCCTATGGGGCGCTGGCAGGCTGGGCCGGCGTCGCGGCGGTGCTGTTCGCCGGCCGCTTCCTCAGCGCCCCGAGCCGGCTGCTTTTCGCCCTGCCTATCGGCGCCGTCGTCCTGATGGTCGCCGTGGCCGGGACGGCCTCGCTGGGGGCGCCGCCCGAGGACGGCACCGCCACCTGGATCTCGCGTGTCCATGCCGCCTTCATGGCGACGCATCTCGCCGGCATGGTGGTCTGCGGCGCGGCCGGCAGCCTGTACCTGATCGTCTCGGCGCGGCTGAAGTCCGGCGATGTACGTGCCACCCGCCTGCCCACCCTGCCCGTCCTCGAACGCCTGCTGGAACGCGGCCTGATCTGGGGGACGGCCCTGCTGCTCGGCGGCCTGGCCACCGGCGGTGCTGCGATCCGCGTCTCCAAGACCTTCCAGCTCGTCCACCCGACCGCGTTGCTTGGTCTGCTCGAGTTCGCCCTGCTGGTCACGGTGCTGAGCCTGCATCGCACGCATCAGCTGTCACGCCGGACGCTGGCTTTGGGTGCGATCACCGGCTTGGCGATTGCGTTATTCGGCACCATCTCCCTGATCCTCACCGCCCATGGGTGAGGGTTCTGAACAGCGGCGCAGCGCCCCGGCCGCCCCGCCGGTGCTGTCTTGGGGCGTGGACCACCACCGCAGCCCGGTGGCGCTGCGCGAGCGGCTGGCGGTCGCCGCCACCGACCCGCTCGCCCTGGCGGCCCAGTTCCGCCAGCTGCCCGGCGCCAGCGAGTGCGTGGTGGTCTCGACCTGCAACCGCCTGGAGATCTATCTGAGCGGAGCGGTCGAGCGCTCCCGCGTCGATGCCGCCTTGGCCGAACGCGCCGGCGTCGCGGCCGGCGAACTGGCCGACCAGGCCTTCAGCCATCAGGGCGAGGCGGCGGCCCGCCACCTCTTCCGCGTCGCCTCCGGCCTCGAGAGCATGATCCTCGGCGAGGCCGAGATCGCCGGCCAGGTGCGCCGCTCCTACGACGCCGCGCGCACCGCCGGCCTGACTGGCGGGGTGCTCAACCCGTTGTTCCAGCGCGCCCTGGCCTGCGGCAAGGATGTCCGCACCACCACCGGCCTGGGCGACCACAAGCTGAGCGTCGCCTCGCAGGCGGTCGATCTCGCCAAGCAGGTGCATGGCGACCTCGCTTCCGCCCGCCTGCTGCTCGTTGGGGCTGGCGAGACGGCCGAATTGGCGGCGCGCTACCTCGTGGCGGCCGGGGTGCGCACCATCACGGTGGTCAACCGCAATGCGGAGCGCGCCCACGAGCTGGCCGGACGTATCGGCGCCACGGCGCTCGGCTGGGAGGGCCTCGCCGGCGCCCTGGCCAGCCACGACGTGGTGGTGTCCTCGACGGCGGCGCCGCATCCGGTCATCACGGCCGCCATGGTGCGCGGCGCGGTGCGGGCCCGCCGAGCCCCGCTGGTGCTCATCGACCTGGCGGTGCCGCGTGACGTCGAACCGGATGCCGGCGAGCTGGACGACGTGTTCGTGTTCAACGTGGATCACCTCGAACGGGTGATCGCCCAGCATCTCGGCCAGCGCCAGCAAGAGGTCGCCGCCGCCGAGTCGCTGGTGCTCAGCGCGGTCGAGGCGTGGCGTCGGGCTGCCGATGCCGATTGCACCGACCTGTTGGCGCGGGTCGCCTGCCACTTCCGCGACGTGGTGGCCGCCGAGGAGGCTCGTCTGGCGGCCAAGCTGCCCGGAGCCGACCGCGAGCAGCTGCGTTACGGCCTCGACCGGGTCGGCAACAAGCTGCTGCATCCCATGCTCGCCTGGCTGCGCGAACACGCCGACGATCCGCAGGCCCGGCGCATGGTCGAGGAGATGATCGGCCTCGACCGGGAGTAGATGGGAGGGCTGCGGGGGCGAAGCCCAATGGCGTAAAGGTAAGCCATTGTTCCGAGATGCGTGGGTATCTGCCGGTTTATCCCAGATTTGTAGCAGAAGGCGGAAGGCGGAAGGCCGAAGGCGGAAGAAATGCCAGGTGGTGCCGACGGGCGCGGGTTGCACATGCCGATGCCCCGCGCCCGATCG
>JFJP01024080.1_pt1 | contig 10026 bp, 11 predicted proteins | sample 431651 | NCBI WGS metagenome assembly JFJP01 (sample SAMN02602958, study PRJNA72255) | Microbial mat metagenome, whole genome shotgun sequencing project. | biome: fresh water; feature: sink hole; material: water; isolation source: purple microbial (photo- and chemosynthetic) mats found in...
GAGGGGGGTCGCGTTGTGGGTGATAAAGTGTATATTAAACAGATGATTGGAGGAGAAGTGATTGGTAGAATTGTCAAAATCGACAATCTTCTCTCCAATGCGCGCGTTACAGCCTCGGAAATCATCGAAATCGTAGAGCTCAAAGGCTCTAGCAATAAGCTTCTGATTGACCCAAGTGTGACCAAAGAGTTTCATGTCCAAATTGAAGAAATCAATAAAAAAATTCAACGCCTCGAAGAAGAGTTAAAAGCCTATCCGCGGCAGTTAAGTGCTAAAAAAGACGCCATTGAAAAAAATAAACCGATGGCTGAAATGGTCAAAGCAAAAATTTTAGAACTCAAGAGTAACAATGTGGAACCTCCCATCACTCTTTATGCCAAAATTAAAGATTTTCAAGAAAAAGTGATGGAATACAATGCTTTACTGCAAGCCTTTAAAGATAAAAAAGAATTATTGCATGAACTTCAAAATGAATTAAATATGGTACAAACCAAAGTCTTTTCAGCTAAAATCATCAATCATTCGGCATGGAAAGAATACAACGAAGTACGTTTTCACCTCATTTCACCTCCCAAAGATATCACGTACAATCCAAAAGAAAGAGAAATCGCACGCGAAATTACCCTCAAAGACATGGGAACGGGTGAGTATCGAATCATGCGCTCTAACGAGTACAGTGGCACATGATTGTTGCTATAGAAGGGAGCATCTCTAAAAAAGAGATGACGTTTGTTTATATCAAACTCTCAAGTGGACTGACGTACAAAGTCTTTATTTCTCTTTTTACCTACAGCAAACTAAGTGAAGAGAAGGTTTCTTTACATGTAAGCCAAATCATACGTGAAGATCAGCACAGTTTGTATGGTTTTTGGGATGAGCGTGAAAAAAAAGTGTTTGATACCTTAATTAAGCTAAGCGGGATTGGTCCCTCCACCGCACTTGCGGTTTGTTCAACGCTAAGTCCTGAAGATTTTTCAAAGGCATTGCTGACTCAAAATGTGGATGCTTTTAAGATGGTCCCAGGTATTGGGCCTAAGAGTGCAAAACGTATTTTGGTTGAGCTAGGAGATTTTTCTTTACAACTACACCCTGAATCTAATCCGCAGGGCAGCATGCTAGAAGCCAGTATGGCACTTGAGAGCTTAGGGTTTAAAAAAGAAATGATTCGAAAAGTTCTTGCGACATGCCAAGCGAGTGACACACAAAGTCTGATTAAAGAAGCATTACAAAAATTAAGTTAAGAGACAAAGGAAAAGAGCGAATGAAGTTGGCCATTATTTTTGGTGCTCGAAGTTTTGAGCATGAAATTAGTATTGTCAGTGCGATTGCACTCAAAAAAGTTTTAACATGTGAATTAAGTTATATTTTTTGTGATAATGAACGTAATTTCTACCTCATTCCAACCGATCAGATAACTTCCAAACGATTTAGCAGCGGTGCGTACAAAAAAGACAAAGCTCTTTACCTTAAACATGGAGGCTTTTTCTCAAAAAATCTTATGGGTGAAGCGTTTTTGAAAGTCGATTGTATCCTTAATCTCATTCATGGTGCGGATGGTGAAGATGGCAAAATGAGTGCTTTATTTGATTTTTTTGGTATAGCGTACATTGGGCCTCGTATGGAAGCTTCTTGTATCAGCTATAACAAACTGTTTACAAAGCTTTTTGCTACAGAAGTCGGTGTCAATACACTTTCGTATCAATTGCTCTTAAAAGAGGCTCCTGAGCCTTTACGAATTGATTTTCCTTTGATTATCAAACCCCTTCGTTTGGGAAGTTCCATTGGGATTAGTATTGTAAAAGATGTGAGCGAACTCTCTTATGCACTCGATGTTGCCTTTGAGTTTGACACTGCTGTCTTGGTTGAGCCTTTCATCAAAGGTATCAAAGAATACAACCTTGCAGGAGCCTACACGCAAGAAGGATTTCTTTTTTCTATCATTGAAGAGCCGCAAAAAGAAGAGTTTTTGGATTTTGACAAAAAATACCTTGATTTTTCACGTACCAAACGCGTCAATGAAGCCACTTTACCCCACAACATACAAGAAGAAATCAAAAATGCCTTTGTTAAACTTTACAATCCCCTGTTTCAAGGCGCACTCATTCGTTGTGACTTCTTTGTGCTAGAGGGCACAGTTTACCTCAATGAAATCAATCCTATTCCTGGAAGTATGGCGAATTATCTCTTTGATGATTTTGAAAAAGTCATTCTTTCTTTAGCGTCATCCTTGCCAAAAGCTGTAGAAATACCCAAGCAAGACTACCGTTACATCCACTCCATCCAGTCAGCCAAAGGGAAGTAAAAGAGAAGTTTATGTAAAGTTTTACACAAACTAACGTACAAGGTACTTTTATGACCTTCGATAAAGATGAAATCATGACAGCCACCGATATGGTGCGCAATTTTAGCGCCGTATTGAGCCGTGTGAGCAAAGAGAAGAAAAAAGTTGTGGTTGTTAAAAATAACCGCTTTGAAGCCGTCATGATATCCGTTGAAGCGTATGAAAAAATGAGTGAAGCGGTCACGATTTTGGAAAGAATTTACGCCAGTACGAAAAAGAAGAGTGATGGCTAAGAAAGAGATTGTCTATAACACGCACACGGTTGCCATTTCGTACGAAATGCTTAACCTCTCGTGTGAAAAAACCATTGTTTTTTTGCACGGATGGGGAAGCAATAAAGAGATGATGAAACAGGCTTTTGGAAACGGTTTCAAAGGCTTTAAGCACCTTTATATCGACTTGCCAGGATTTGGAAGTTCAAGCATTCCCGCTATTTTTGATACGCAAGCGTATGCAAACATTACTGCCTTGTTTTTAAACGCTTTAGGGATACATCCGTATGCGATCTTTGGACACTCCTTTGGCGGAAAGGTCGCCACACTCTTGAGCTCCCAACGTCTAGTGCTGCTTTCTTCTGCTGGCATTGTTCCTCCCAAGCCACTGCAAACAAGACTAAAAATCGCACTTTTTAAAAGCACGAAGCATTTTTTGCCAAAACATTTTTACCGTTTTTTTGCAAGCAAAGATGTTGAAGGTATGAGTCAGCAGATGTATGAGATATTAAAAAAAGTGGTCAATGAAGATTTTCGTGAAATATTCCTTACATGTAAGGCCAAAAGTTATATTTTCTGGGGAAAAGATGACCGTGCGACACCGCTTAAAAGTGGTGAAATCATCGCTTCTTTAATCCCTGAGAATCATTTTTTTCCTTTAGAAGGGGATCATTTTTTCTTTCTAAAAAATGCGCATCGTATTGAAATACTGCTGGTGGAGTCTGGTTTTGAAAACGTATGAATTAATTGTTAGTGGAAGAGTGCAAGGGGTGAGTTATCGCAAATTTGTTATTGAGGTTGCCCAAACACTTTCCTACGCAGGCTACGTGCACAATACCCCTGAAAAAACGGTACGCGTGGTTGTGAATGCAGCGTTTGAAGAAGATTTGGAATTTTTTATCAGTAAGCTATACGAAGGCTCTTTATTCTCATGTGTGACATCGGTAACGTGTCAACGCATTGAGACCCAATTGTTTGAAACGTTTTTTCTAAAGGCTTAATGTTATGATATGGTTGATGTACACAATGCAATTTCTCTTTATGGCAACTTTGGCTTATTATTTTATGAGTGCGATGCAATGGTACTCGTATCGATTGGAAAGAATTCTTTTTCACTACCATCGGTATGATTGGCATGTTTTCTTTTTTCTCATACCGCTTTTAGGCTACTATCTTGTGCCCTCTCCATGGGTTCTTGGTGTGTATGCGCTCTATCCCTTGGGTGTTTATCTATGGTCTTTAAAAATCGATAAAAAACTTGTCTTGACCTCACGCGTGAAACGTTTTTTTGTTTTTTTATCGTTTCTTTTTGTCTTCCAATTCCTTTTGTGCTTGAGCGTTCTTCCGTGTGAAAAAATGGGTGTGTTAATTCCTTTGTTGGTGGCTCATCTTTTGTCTGTCTTGTATGAAAAAATGCTCTTTGAGGGTTTTAAAAAAGATGCACGAAATAAGCTTGATGTTCGCAAAAAGATGAAAGTCATTGCTATTACAGCCAGTTACGGAAAAACCAGCATCAAGAATTTTTTAGCGCAGATTTTATCCAGGTCTTTTCGTGTGTATGCAACACCACGCAGTGTCAATACCCTAGCAGGCATCGTCAAAGACATCAACGAAGCGCTGCCTCGTGAAACAGATATCTATATTGTAGAAGCTGGGGCACGCCAAAAAGGGGATATCGATGAGATAGCACGTTTGATTAACCCTCATATCGCTATTGTCGGTTGTATTGGTGAGCAACATTTAGAATATTTTAAAACACTTGAAACCATACGCAACACGAAGATGGAACTCTTAAACTCAAATCGTCTTGAAAAAGCGTTTGTGCATACGAGTGCGTATGTACAGCCCAATGCAATCACGACACTTTTTGGAGAGGATATCCGTGCGATCAACGCAAACTTGCAAGGAACCTCATTTGAACTTTACCTCGATGGTGCCTTTCATGGCTTTACATGTAACCTTTTGGGTGCTTTTAATGCCATCAATCTTGCGGCGGCTATTCACGTTGCATACGAATGCGGTATGAGTATCGAAGCGATTAAAGAGCGAGTTGCGCATCTTGAAAGCGTAGAGCATCGGCTTCAAAAAATAGAAGCAGGGGGAAAACTGATTATCGATGATAGCTTTAATGGAAATTTAGAAGGCATGCTAAGCTCTTATGAACTCATTGCACGCCATGAGGGCCGTAAAGTGCTCATTACACCGGGTATTATCGAAAGCAGCGTTGAAGCCAATACCCTCTTAGCACAAAAAATTGATGCCATCTTTGACGTGGTCATCTTAACCGGCAAAACCAATACCCCCCTTTTAGACTCTCTCATTCATAGACCTGAAAAAATTATCTTGAGTGATAAAAGTAAACTCCAAGAATGTTTAGCCCAAACAACGCACGTAGGTGACGTGATCCTTTTTTCAAACGATGCTCCTAGTTTTATATAAGAGAGTTTTTACAAAACTCTAGACACGTCTTTAAGGCAAAGCCTTAAAGACTACGTTAACACTGGGTTCTCTTTGGCAGAGCGCCCACGCACCCTTGGTGCTTCTTTCTCTTACAAAATGAGTTTTTAAGATGACTAAGAGACTTTTTGTTATATGTTTATTATACGTTTCTACTATCATTAAAAAAAACTTTAAAAGGCTTTTGCAGAAAGGTTTTTAAAGATACAAATAGGAGCAACAGATGAAAACGAAAAGTCTGTATATCTCATCACTTGAATCATCCGCGGGTAGTTTGATTGTAGCTATGGGAATCATGGAATTACTTAAAGGGCGTCTTGGGAAAGTCGCTTTTTTTAGACCGGTTATTGGGGATGGTAAAGAGCCGGACAAAGACATTGCTTTTATGCTTGAGCATTATGCTTTGGGCATGGAGTACAAAGAGACATACGGATACACCGTGAGTGAAGTTGAAAGCCTCATCGCTGAAAATAAGTACCATGAGGTTTTGGAGCATTTAATTGAAAAATTTAAAGCGCTTGAGAGTCAATACGATTTTGTTCTCATTGAAGGGCTGAATCAATCCAATTTTTCAAATACCCTTGATTTTGACATCAACCTTTCTTTTGCTAAAAACCTTAGCAGTCCTTACATTAGTATCCTTAAGGGTAAGAAAAAAAGTGTTAAAGAGGTCATTGATGAAATTCATATTGAAGCAGAAGCAATTAAAGTTGCGGGGTGTCAACATTTTGCCACTTTTGTTAACCGCTTAGGTGAATACGAATCTGAAGAACTCAAAGAAATCAACACAAAAGAGGCTATTCAGCTCGCACCTGTCTACTTTTTGCCTGAAGTGCCAGAGCTTGATACACCGACCGTTGCTGAAATTAAGAAAAAACTGGGCTGTATGCATATTTTTGGTGAAGAAAAAGATTTAAGACGTGTGGTAAAGCAAAGTCGCATTGCCGCCATGAAGCTTGAAAATTTTTTAGAGTACATTCAAGAAGGCGATTTGATTATCACACCAGGGGATCGCTCCGATATTATCGTCGGCTGTTTGAGCATGGGATTTTCAAAAAATTATCCTAATATTTCAGGTATTTTATTAACCGGTGGTATTTTACCCCACAAATCAATCAATAAACTTTTTGGTGGATTCAGTGATTTTTCCATTCCAATTTTAAGTGTCGATGCAGACACCTATACCACAGCCGTCAATGTTGCGAGTGTTCCTGCTACGATTACGCCCCAAAGTGTACGTAAAATAGCGCTTGCCATGGGCCTTTTTTCAAGTAATGTCAATATCAAAGAGATTGAAACCCGTATCAACACAGAGTCTTCTTCTTCTGCTGTGACACCTATCATGTTTGAATACGCACTTTTTGAGCGTGCAAGAAGTGATCGTAAAAAAATTGTCTTACCTGAGAGTAACGATGAACGTATTTTGCGTGCGACTGAAATTTTATTGCGAAGAGATGTTGCAGATATTATTTTACTCGGTGTCAAAGAAGAAGTCCTTCATAAGAGTGCGGCCCTTGGCCTTGACATCAGCGAAGCAACCATCATCGATCCTATGAATTCTTCTTTAATGGAAGAGTATGTCATGGCCTTTTACGAAATGCGAAAAGCCAAAGGGTTATCACTGGATGTTGCTCGCGATAGCATGATGATGAAAAACTATTTTGCAACAATGATGGTACAACAAGGCTTTGCGGATGGGATGGTTTCAGGTGCTGTGCATACAACGCAAGAAACCATTCGCCCCGCACTTCAAATCATCAAAACACGACCAGGTATTTCGATTGTTTCAAGCCTTTTCTTTATGTGTTTAGATACACGCGTTTTGGTTTACGGTGATTGCGCCGTCAATCAAGACCCCAACGCTGAAGAACTAGCACAAATTGCCATTTCTTCAGCCGATACGGCTAGGATGTTTGGACTTGATCCCAAAATTGCTATGCTCTCTTACTCCACAGGTGATTCTGGAAAAGGCGAAGAAGTTGAAAAAGTTAGGCTCGCAACGAAAATTGTAAAAGAGAAACGCCCTGATTTATTGGTGGAAGGACCTATCCAGTATGATGCGGCGATTGATCCAGATGTGGCTAAAACAAAACTACCCAATTCTAAAGTCGCAGGCCAAGCAACTATTTTCATCTTCCCTGATTTAAATACAGGAAATAACACCTACAAAGCGGTTCAAAGAAGCTCGGGTGCTGTGGCTATTGGTCCTGTGTTGCAAGGATTGCGCAAACCGGTCAATGACCTTAGCCGAGGCTGTTTGGTTCCTGATATTGTCAATACTGTAGCTATTACGGCCATTCAAGCCCAAACCACCCATGGAGAAAATCAGTGAAAATTTTAGTATTAAACGCAGGAAGTTCTTCGGTTAAGTATCAATTGTTTGAAATGAACGATAACCGTGTCTTAGCCAGTGGGATGGTTGAAAAAATAGGGGAGAGTGATTCGCTTGCTAAAATCAAATACCATGACGCAAAAGGGTGCGAGCAAAAAATAGAGCGTAGCCATAGCATTGCAAATCACGATGCCGCACTTGCTATTATTAGTGCGTTGCTGATCGAATCAGAAGTGATTGCATCGTTGGATGAGCTTTCGGGTATTGGGCATCGGGTGGTTCAAGGGGGTTCGTTATTTCGAAAGCCTATGCTTGTCACTGCAGATGTGATTGAGGGAATTGAGAAACTGATTCCTTTAGCCCCCCTTCACAATCCGGGCCATCTAGCAGGGATGAAAGTCTCTTTAGAGCAAAGTCCTAGTGTTCCACAAGTGGCTGTTTTTGACACCGCTTTTCATGCCACGTTGCCTGAATACGCCTATTTGTACGCATTGCCTTATAAACTCTTTCTTGAAGCCAATGTCCGCAGATATGGATTTCATGGCACTTCTCATCATTACGTTGCCAAACAAGCCGCGATGTATCTAGGCATAAAGATGGAATCTTTAAATGCAATCACCCTCCACCTAGGAAATGGTGCAAGCATGTGTGCTATCAAAAATGGTCAGAGCGTTGACACGACCATGGGGCTCACACCCTTAGAAGGGCTTATCATGGGTACACGCAGTGGTGACATTGACCCAGCGATTCTCTTCTACCTTGCTCGAACGCAAGGCTATACAATTGACAGGCTTGATACCTTGTTAAACAAAGAAAGTGGCCTAAAAGGCATCTGTGGTAACAACGATATGCGAGAAATCGGAAAGATGGCAGAAGAAGGCAATGCGCAAGCCAAATTGGCCCTTGAGATGTTTAATTATCGTCTCAAAAAATACATTGGCGCCTACAGTGCAGTATTGGGAAGGGTTGATTGTATTATCTTCACAGGTGGTATTGGTGAAAATGATAGTGATGTAAGATGCAACAGCTGCTCCAATTTACACAATCTAGGCATTGAAATCGATGAAAAAATCAATCATCAACGCTGTACACAGATAACACAAATCAGTACACCAAACAGTAACGTTAAAGTACTCGTGATTCCCACCAATGAAGAGTTGGAAATTGCATTGCAGACAAAAGAAGTGATCGAAAGAGGATAGTCAAAATGGCTACATGTAAGACTTACATGTAGCCATTTTTTTAGTTCAATATCTCTTTAGCAATCGTGTTAATACGTTTGCCATCTGCCACGCCAGCGCATTCAGCAAGCACAAGAGGCATAATTTTCCCCAGTTCTTTTAAGCTCGTAGCCCCAACAGATGCGATGTGCTTTTCAATAATGGCTTTTAGTGCTTCATCACTGAGCTGTTCAGGTAGATAGGCTTTTAAAAGACCAGCTTCCAAAAACTCTTTTTCATAGAGGTCTTCTCTGTGGGCTTCTTTAAAAGCAACCATTGAATCTTCACGTTGTTTAAGAGATTTTTGAATGATTTTAACAATATCGGCATCACTGAGCTCTTTTCGTTCATCCACTTCAATTTGTTTGAGCGCACTCATCAAAAAACGAATGGTGTCACGTTTCGCGTTGTCTTTATTTTTCATAGCCTCTTTTAAATCGTTTTGAAGCCTTTCTTTCAGTTCAGACATCCTTTATCCTTGGAATTAAATTTGCTTAGTATTTTATAGTATAATACAAAAAAATCGAATTAAGATGGAGAAAAATGCGAAGTGTTACATGTAGTATTATAACAGCTTTTTTTCTACTAGGGTGTTCAAGTCATCCTGCAGATCCAAAAATAACCATGAAACCTCCTGCGTATGTGGATGAACTTCCCTCACGTGTCAATGAGAACATGGGATCTAATCCAGGAAGCCTTTTTGGCCAAGGGGAATGCACGTTAATGATGTCGTAACAGTAACAATTACAGAAAAAACAGCTCAGTCATCAACTGCAAAAAAGGCGTTAGACAAAGAAAGTAGTAGTAATTTAGGCGCTGGAATCACAACCGTTCCATTAGGCGGTGTTGTTGGTTCGGCTGCAAACAGAGTTGCAGAAAAAGCTGCAAGTCTTGGCTTTGAGGCTGGTTCAACCAATTCCTTCGCTGGATCTGGTACAAATACACGTAATGAAACATTTACGACAACGATTTCTGCTCGTATTATTAAAGTTATGAACAATGGGAACTATTTCATTGAAGGAGGTCGTGAATTACTCCTTAATGGAGAAAAACAAATTGTACAAATTAGTGGCGTTATAAGACCTTATGATATCGATCAGTATAACAATGTTGATTCTAAATTTATTGCTGATGCAAAAATATTGTACAAAACAGAGGGTGATATTGACCAAACAACAACAAGACCATGGGGTTCAAAAATCATGGAATCCATTTGGCCATTTTAAAGGAAAAAATACGTGCAAAATACTGAACAACCGAACTATCTTTTAAGGGATAAAATTTTTAAATCTAAAGATGTACTTGTGGCACTAAAATACTTTGGTGATAGTTTTGATAAAATGAAAACCAGTACACCAGAGCGTTCACGAGCGATTGTTTTAGGGTATAAAGCTTGGAAATTAGGTTTAAATGAAGACCAACTTCGCTCAATATGTGATCGAAAAATAGACGATAAAGAAATTA
>JFJP01037725.1_pt2 | contig 10026 bp, 7 predicted proteins | sample 431651 | NCBI WGS metagenome assembly JFJP01 (sample SAMN02602958, study PRJNA72255) | Microbial mat metagenome, whole genome shotgun sequencing project. | biome: fresh water; feature: sink hole; material: water; isolation source: purple microbial (photo- and chemosynthetic) mats found in...
CCACAACAACGCCGGTTTTAATCTTTCCGGCTTCATCAATGGCTGCGGCCATGGCTGCCCCGCTGCTCATGCCGACAAAAATACCTTCCTCGACCGCCAGCATACGAGCCATCTGAAAAGCGGTTTCATCATCAATATTCACTTTTTCATCAAGCAGGCTTTTATCCATTATTTCAGGAGTATAGGATTCCTTCATATTTTTTAGCCCCTGTATCTTATGGCCAAGGTAAGGTTCTACACAGATGATCCGGATGTCACTGTTATACTCTTTCAGTCTTCGGGAAAGCCCCATAAGGGTTCCACTGGTACCTATGGTTGCCACAATACTGGAAACCGATCCTCTGGTCTGGTCGATAATTTCAGGACCTGTTGTATGATAATGGGCTTTCCAGTTGGCATCATTATTATATTGATCCGTAAGAAAATATTTGTCCGGATTTTCCCTTGCAAGTCTGTAGGCTTCTTCAATGGCACCATCAGACCCCAGCCGCCTGGGGGTTAAGATTATCTGGGCGCCCCTTGCACGCAAAATACTTTTGCGCTCTTCGCTTGCATTCTCAGCCATGGTAAGGGCAATTTTATACCCTTTAACGGCACAGATCATGGCAAGGCCGATGCCTGTGTTTCCGCTTGTAGCCTCAATAACTATTTTATCATGGGTCAATTCTCCTGATTTTTCTGCCTCCGTGATCATATAAAGGGCAGCCCTGTCTTTTACTGATCCGCCTGGGTTCATATATTCAAGTTTGGCAAAAATTCTAACCCCTTTGACGGGGTTCATCTTTGTAATCTCCACAAGGGGAGTATTGCCGATGGAATCTAATATTGAAAATGCCATTTTCTCTTACCTTTACCCTTACAAACAATGGAAATCATGTATTCAGGCTTGACTTTTAAAGTATAAAATGGCTTTATACAGGAAATTCGAAAGATGTGCAATTTTTTACTGGAAAGAACATGACCTCTTTTTCAAGGTGGGGGTACCTGCTGGCTCACGCAGCAGTTACTTTTTTTTATTGTCTCATTTTTTTACAGGCTTCAGTTTTAGCTGCTCCTCAGTCTGAAAACCCCAAAGAAATCCCCTGGCACATATCAGCTCACAGCGTAACATTTGATGATAAACGAGACCTTTATATTGCCGAAAAAGAGGCGGTGATCACGGGTGGCAAAACTCGCCTTGAGGCGGACTATGTTGAGTTTTCAAACAAAACAAAAGACGCTTTTGCTCAAGGCAATGTCATTCTTATCTCCGGGGAAGATTCAATTTCATGCGATGCCATGAACATCAATCTTGAAACAGAAATCGGCACCATTAATAAAGGCACCATATTTATTCAGAAAGATAATTATTATATCAATGGTGAAAATATAAGGAAAACAGGTGAATTCACCTATAGTGCTGAAAAAGGAACTATCACCTCCTGCTCAGGAGATTCGCCCGACTGGAAAATTTCCGGCAGGGATGTAAACGTCACCATCGAAGGATATGGCAGTGCCAGGGATGCGGTCCTCTGGGCAAAGGAAATCCCTGCTGCCTACACCCCTTATCTGATGTTCCCCGTCAAAACAAAACGCCAGACCGGGTTCCTGATTCCGGAGGTTTCAACCTCCAAAAGAAAAGGCTATCAGTACGAGCAGCCTTTCTTTATTGCCATTTCCGAAAATACCGATGCAACCATTTACACAGATTATATGTCGGACCGGGGAACAAAAACAGGTGCTGAATATCGGTATATTCTTGATAACAGGTCAAAGGGAGCCATTTTTTTCGATTATCTTAAGGACAGTAAAATTAATGACGGAACAGCAGCCACTGAAAACTACAGCTTTTCCACAACATCCCAGAGGACCAATACAGATCGATACTGGTTCAGAATGAAACACAATCAGGAACTTCCCAATGGCTTCTCAGCCAACCTGGATCTTGATGTAGTCAGTGATACCGATTATCTCCATGAATTCCAGGACGGCCTTACAGGCCACAGACAAACCAGGGCGTATCTGGAATCTGAATTTGGAAGAAGCCTGGATGAGTATGACCAGACCATTCGAAGAAACCGGTTGAATGTCAATAAATCATGGTCAACCTCTATATTGAATATGGATGCTCTCTGGTATGACAATGTCGATCTGAGACGACAGGGTGCAGACGATACCACGCTTCAGACCCTTCCGGCTATTCAGTTTGATGCTTTCAGGCAACAGTTCAGCGACTCACAATTCTATTATTCCCTTGACAGTGAACACCGGTCTTTCTATCGGCAGGACACGACGGCAACTCTGGTAAAAGGCCAGAGAACTGATTTTTATCCCAGAGTTTATCTTCCTATGAGGTTCAATAAAATCTTTTATTTTGAACCCTCCCTCGGAGCCAGAGAAACGCTCTGGTATACCGATGATTTCATATCTAAAAACAGAAATTCTGATAATTTTAGGGCAAGACACATGGCAGACTTTGGTGCAGAAATTTCAACAAAAATATTTAGAACCTTCAGCACGGATAATTCTTTTGCCGAAAAGGTCAATCATGAAATCATTCCAAAACTACAGTACTCTTTAGTCCCAAATGTGCATCAAAATGACCTGCCTTTATTTGATTCCCTGGATAGAATAGCTGAACAGAACCTGATCACCTGGAGCCTGACGAATTATTTTATTTCCAGGCAAACCTTTCTTACACCCCAGGGGAAAGAGATCCGAACCTATCGTGATTTTGCTTATGCCCAGCTTTCACAAAGCTATGATATTAAAAAACAAAAAGAGAACAATGACAAACTTTTTTCAGATATCTTGTTGACCGGTTCGCTGGACCTGAATGAATTTATTGCTGTTAATGCCGATTTTTCGTGGTCTCCCTATGATAATGAATATAAAATATTCAACATTGGAAGCACTCTCAAAGACAAGAGAGGAGATGCCTTGGATGTAGAATACCGTTATAACAAGGACCTTCTGGAGTCCATATATTCGGAAATAGATATCGCTCTGACCGATAAATTAATCGCCTACTATTCGGTTGAAAAAAATCTGAGGGATGACAGAACCGTCCAGACTCAAGCGGGGTTCATCCTGACAAAAGACTGCTGGAGCTTTGATCTTGCAGCCACTGAAACGAAAAATGACTTGAGCGTTGGAATTCTGGTCAGTCTCCACGGTATCGGAGAGCTCGGTGGTGGACCCAGGAAGGACTTGATTTCTGATCCAAACTATCGAAATCGGAGATTTGGCTATAGATGACAGATCAATTGAACTGGTTTGCACTTTTAACAAAAAGTAATTTTGAGCGAACGGTTTATAACAGCATCCTTAAAAAAAAAATCTCAGCCTTCCTGCCTCAGATAAGACGGAAAAGCATACGAAAAGATAGAAACCTCATGGTTGAATATCCTCTTTTTCCCGGTTATATTTTTGTCCGGTCAACTTTTCATGCAGCAGATCAGCTCAACATTCTAAAAACAATTGGTGCTGTCCGACTCCTTGGAACTAAAACAGGCCCTGTGGCCATACCGGATATTCAGGTTGAATCCCTGAAAATTCTGACCAGCTCCAATATGGATCTCATCACAGGCTCAAATATCAGCTTGAAAAATGGAGATCCAGTCATGATCATTGAAGGACCTCTGGCCGGAATCAGAGGAGAATACATCCGGCAGAAAGGCAAAGGCCGTGTGGTTATCAAAATTGATCTTCTGGGGCAATTTGCAGGAACTGAGATAGAAGAAGATAAAATTGAAAAACTCCCCGAATTATTGGCATAAGTCCTTGACTTTTTATGAAATTTTCAATAGAAACAAAAAAAGAGAAAGATAGGTTCAACAGAAACAAAAAAAGAGGTGGTATGAATAAGCTTGAATTGATTTCAGGACTAAAAGATAGGGCCAATCTGACAAAATCCGAAGCAGCAGATGTCATCAATCTATTTTTTGACTCACTTTCCGATGCCTTTAAAAATGGAGACCGGGTAGAGATAAGAGGCTTTTGCAGTTTTCACATCAAAGAATATAAAAGTTATACCGGCAGAAACCCGAAAACCGGTCAAAAGGTGACTATTCCACCCAAACGCTTGCCTTTTTTCAAATGCGGAAAAGAGCTAAAGGAGCGGGTGGATTATTAACAAAATGGGAATTGATCAAACCGCGTCTGATTTTGATCAAATGCAACACCAATCCGAGGCCTTTCTAGAATTAACACATATCATTCAGACAAAAACGATTCCAAATGCCCTTCTTTTCTACGGTCATGAAAATACCGGCAGAAAAGAAGCGGCTTTGATATTTGCAAAAGGGTGCAACTGTAAAACCGGGACAGCACTTTTCTGCAATACCTGCACCTCTTGCCGTAAAATTAACAATAACAGTCACCCGGATATGATATTTATCGACCCCCCGACTGGGAAAAATATTATTACCATATCCTCGATCCGGGAACTTGGAAGCACCCTCTCTTCCAGACCCAATGAGGCAAAATACAGGATGGTGCTCATTTCAAATGCTGATGCAATGAATGTTCAGGCTCAGAATGCATTATTAAAAATGCTTGAAGAACCCCCGGAAAATACTTTTTTTATTCTCATGGCAATTAAAATCGACCTGCTCCTTCCGACCATCATCTCCAGATGCCGTAAAATCAGGTTTAAGCCCTTGAGCAGCAAGATCATTGCAAGGCGCCTCATTTCTGAGTTTCAAACTGATCCGGAGATTGCCCATATTGTATCTGAAACCGTTGATTCCGCCTTCAGAAAAATATTGGCCTGTCTAAACCTGACCAGTGAAAAAGACTCCTGTGAAAAAGAAGGATTAAACTGGGTCAGAAGAAGAAAATGGCTTCTGGAAACCCTCATTGACATGATTAAAAATGATAAAGATGCCGTAACAAAAGGGTTAATGCTGTCTCAGAAATTATGCCTTGAACCCGACTTTATAAGTGACGCCTCAGCCATTATGAAAACCTTTTTCAGGGATCTGATGATATTTCATATTCTTCCTGAAAAAATAGTTAACCTTGATTTTTTTGATTCTTTTTCACATATTAGTCAAATGGTGCATAAAGACTGCTATTTTGAATGGTTGAAATGTCTTTATAAATCGGAAAAAAAAATAGAAGCCAACTGCACACTGAGGCTGGTCCTGGACAGTTTTTTCCTTACGATTACAGGGAACAGAAGGAAAGTTTGTGTATGATAAAAATAGCTGGCGTTAAATTTAAAACAGCAGGAAAAATATATGATTTCAACAGCAGCGCCTTTGTACTGAAAGAAGGAGATGCCGTCATTGTCGAAACTGAACAGGGACTTGGATTTGGAAAAATTGCCATCCCTCCGGCTGAAGCGGAACAAACAGAGAGAGAAATTAAGCAGATAGTCCGCATGGCCACAAAAGAGGATTTCCTGAGAATGGAAGAAATCAGGAGCATTGAAAACAATGCTTTTAATTTCTGTATTAAATGCATCAATGATTTGGACCTTCTTATGAACCTGTTCAGCGTTGAATGTGCTTTTGACCGAAATAAGCTGACTTTTTTCTATACAGCCGACGGCAGAATTGATTTCAGGGATCTGATTAAACTCCTGGTGAAAGAATTCAACATCCGGATTGAAATGCGCCAAGTCGGAATTCGCAATCTTTCAAAACATTGCGGAGGGGTAGGCAAATGCGGGAGAGAAATCTGCTGTTCATCATTTCTACCGTCATTTGAACCTGTCTCCATTAAAATGGCCAAAGAACAGGGTCTGTCCTTAAACCCCACAAAGATATCCGGGGTTTGCGGACGGCTCATGTGCTGTCTGACTTTTGAGAATGAAACCTATAAAAGCCTGAAACGGGATATGCCCAAACTCGGAAAAAAAATAAACCTCAAAGAGGGACAGGGGAAAGTCGTCCGCCAGAATGTCCTGAAGGAGACAGTCACTATACGCATGGAGGACAATTTGGAAATCGACAGAAATATTCATGACCTGGAATATTAAAGAAACAGGAAAAAGATGAAAACAAAAATACAATATTTCACCACCCCCATATATTACGTCAATGCCAAACCGCATTTAGGCCATGCCTACACCTCCATTGCCGCTGATGTGGCGACACGGTTCAGGAAGATGGCCGGGTATGACACCTATTTTCTCACGGGAACCGATGAACACGGGGATAAAATTGTCCAGGCAGCAGAAAAAGAAAATACAAGCCCTAAGGAATATGCAGACAAAATCAGCAAGCTTTTTCAGGATCTTCTCCCCGCATTGGATGTTGAAAACAACGATTTTATCCGGACAACGGACCCGGCTCATATCAAAATTGTGGAATCCGTTCTTTCAAAAATTTATGATTCAGGAGACATCTATTTTTCAAGCTATGAAGGGATTTATTGTTTTGGATGCGAACGATTTTATCAGGAAAGGGAACTGGTAGAGGGAAAGTGCCCGGATCATGGGGTTGCCCCTCAGAAAATCAAGGAATCCAATTATTTTTTCAAAATGAGCAAATACCAGGACTGGTTGATTGACCATATCAAAACCCACCCCGGATTCATCTCTCCTTTGCAGTATGAAACTGAAATCCTTTCTTTTTTGAAAGAGCCCCTGGAGGACCTTTGCATTTCCCGGCCAAAAACCCGCCTGACCTGGGGTATCACCCTGCCCTTTGACAAAGATTATGTGACTTATGTGTGGTTTGATGCCCTTGTCAATTATATTTCCGCCCTGGGCTACCCGGATGAAGACCTGTTTAAAAAATTCTGGTCAAGTACCCGTCATTTTGTAGCCAAAGATATTATCAAACCCCACGGGATTTACTGGCCCATAATGCTGAAGGCTGCAGGCATAGAAATATACAACGGATTAAATGTTCACGGGTTCTGGAATGTCAAAGGCAGCAAAATGTCAAAAAGCATCGGCAATGTGACAGATCCCCTGGAAGTTATCAAAGAATACGGCATTGACCCGTTTCGATATTTTCTCATGAGAGAAATGCCCTTTGGCCTGGATGCCAATTTTACGGAAGACATTCTTGTAACAAGGATCAACTCTGATCTTGCCAATGATCTCGGCAATCTTTTCTCACGGGTTCTTTCCATGACGGTAAGATATTTCAAAGGAGAGGTTCAGGCTTCTCATCCTGAAATTGAAAAAGAACGAGGTCTTTCTCTTGCGCCTCAAGCAGAAAGAACCATTGAGGATTTCAGGCAGGCAATGTCCTTATGCGAATTTCACAAAGGTGTGGGAGCGGTCTGGCAGTATATTCGTTTCATGAACAAATATATTGATACAACCGAGCCCTGGGTGCTGGCAAAAAATAAGGTCACACTCCCTGTCCTTGAAACCGTCCTTTATAATCTCATTGAAGGGCTAAGGGTTGTTTCCTGCTTGATTTGTCCCATCATGCCGCAAACTTCGACAAAAATGCAGAAAGCACTTGGCATTACGAAAACGGATAGGGGATTTTATTCCCTGGAGGAAACATCTGTGTGGGGACAGGTAAAAAAAGGCACCCTCATCCAGCCCCCTGAAATTTTATTTCCTCGGATTGATACAAAAAAAGCCACGCCGAAAACGCCTGTCTCAGAAGCAAAGTCCTTCACTCCAGTCCTGAAGGAAGAAATCACCATTGATGATTTTTTAAAAATAGATCTTAGAACCGGAACCGTGATTGCGGTTGAAAAAGTAGAAAAATCTAATAAACTTTTAAAACTGACGGTGGATCTCGGTGCTGAGACCCGGCAGATCATCGCCGGGATTGCAAAGGATTATACTGCCGATGGAATCATTGGAAAACAAGTGATTGTTGTGGCCAACCTGAAAGAGGCAAAACTTATGGGAGAACTGTCCCAGGGAATGGTTCTTGTGACTGATGCCAAAAAAAAGCTTGTGCTTTCAGGATTTGATGGAAAAGTTGAACCCGGCCACCCGGTTAAATGAACATATTGAAACCACAAATACAAAAAACGAGGGAGCATTTTGGATAATAACAGCAGAGATAACTCCTGGCGGGAGTTTCAATTAGAATATATTGTTCAGAAAAAAAAGAGGGAGCATTTCATCAGAACGTTAAAATCCATTGTAGGCGTTTTAACCCTTGTTTTTCTTTTTGCCGGTATATTCTTTTTAAATATCGAGGTGCCTGAAAAAAATACAATTTCTTCTTCTATCCCGGATGAAAGACCTGAGGAGGTGACTCAAACGCCACTTCCATCATCTCCATCTCCATCACCATCACCGGAGACAGGCAAATTCTCAAAAGAAAAAATTTGCAACATCCTTTCAAAAACAGATATTTCCAAGACCGATAAGAATATTTTTCTTGTGGATACCCCGGAAGCCAAATTTAAAATATTCACCAGCATTGATACCCCTCTCCAGGAATACCTCTTATCCGTTATCAGCCAGTTAAAACAACTGACACGGGGAAAACCCCAAAGGATTGCCTTTGTCGTCATGGAGCCAGATACAGGAAAAATCATTGCCATGACGGGTTATGATTTAAATAAACCACAAAGCAATCCCTGTCTTGAATCAGATTACCCGGCTGCCAGCATCTTTAAGATTGTAACCGCGTCCGCAGCCGTTGAAACCCTGGGATATAATCCTGAGACACAATTGTATTTCAACGGTAATAAATACACCTTATACAAAGGCCAGGTTACGGACGGAAACAGCAAACGTGCCTATCAAATTTCTTTTTCCAGCGCCTTTGCGGAATCCGTGAATCCGGTATTCGGAAAAATCGGAAAAAACCGTCTTGGAAAAGAAAAACTTGAATCCTATGCCAATGCCTTTGGATTCAACCAGATCATTCATTCGGAATTGCCTTTTGTTTCCGGCAGTTTTGAAACTAACAGCAACGAGTTCCATCTGGCCGAACTTGGCAGCGGCTATAACTATGATACCACCATTTCACCTGTCTTCGGGGCTATGCTCATATCTGCTGTTGTCAATAAAGGACGGGTCATGATGCCGACCCTTGTAGAACATGTCACGGACTCCGGTGGTGACGTGATCTACAAAAGCGAATCAACCCCTTATAAATCCCCCATAACCCCGAGAACCGCAGAAACCATGATGCAAATCATGCAGAAAACCATAACCGTCGGAACTGCTAGAAAATCGTTCAGAAATGCGTCCAAAGATCCTGTTCTTTCCAAACTCATCATGGGCGGAAAAACCGGCTCTCTGAACAACAGGGAACACACCATCAAATATGACTGGTTCACAGGTTTCGGCAAAGAAAAAAATGGGAATAAAAAAATTGCCGTGGCCATCGTTGTCGGTCATGGTGAATATATCGGCACAAAATCCAGTGCCTATGGAAATATGATTTTAAAACAGTATTTCAAAAACAAACCTGACACCCATGCCCAATTATAGGGACGTTCTTACTCGGAGGAATAATGATTAAGCCCATAACTGCTTCTTTGAGCATACTTAAAAAGCTATTTTCTTTGAACATTGAAATCGGAACCTCCATTGCAAACGCAAAAAAAAATTCCATTATTTTTCTACCTTATCAGCCAAACACCCTTTTCTGCGGGATATCTGCCGTTGTTGCCTTCAAAGGAACCCTTCAATCATCCTCCCGCTCTCTTCTTGACTCTCTGAAGGAAAAGGCTTTTTCATTAAACGACAAAACCGTATCCGCCATAACTCACTCCATTCAGAATAATTTTCTAGGGGGAGACGATTTCTTAAATGATTTTTATGAGGAATGCCAGGGACTAAAACAGGAAAAGACTTTTTCCGATATCTTTTTTGACCGTGACAAACAAGACCTGCTCGAATCCCTCAAAAATAATCTGGAAAAACTGGCGGCCGATCAGAGCATTCAGTTTAAAAATAAAATCTCAGGTTTTTCATCTGCTGAAGCTGAAGCCATTGCCCAGCGAATTGAAAGACTTTACGACATCTCATGGTGTATCAAAAAAGAAATCCTTGAAAATATAGCTGCCATGGAAAATCTTGCCCTGGGCCTTAAAAATTCTGGAACTGTGAAGGGGCTAAGTGTATTCAAGAGAATCAATGCCGTATTAAACAGCATTGAC
>JFJP01042278.1_pt1 | contig 10026 bp, 7 predicted proteins | sample 431651 | NCBI WGS metagenome assembly JFJP01 (sample SAMN02602958, study PRJNA72255) | Microbial mat metagenome, whole genome shotgun sequencing project. | biome: fresh water; feature: sink hole; material: water; isolation source: purple microbial (photo- and chemosynthetic) mats found in...
ATAGCACCAATAACCTGAAGATAGCTCAGACCAAGAAAGAATTGGGGAAAATATCAGAAAACAATTATGCACGTAATCAACTGGCAGTACTTAATGCTCAAAAATCGTTGAGTCAGGCAAAAATGGACTTAAAAAATGCCGATTTTGAACTTAAATCATACATTGGACTCTCTCAGGATAAGAAAATAGAATTGCAAATGCCATTGAATATTACCTTATATGAGATAAATCTCGAAAAAGCGCTGGAGGAGTCGCGAAACAACCGTAAAGAAGGATCGGAATATAAACGCAGGTTGATTGAAGCTGACCGTGATTTACTGAATGCCAAACGCAGCAATGGATTGAGTGCTACACTGCAGGGAAGTTATGGTTTGTCGAACAGTGCTGAATCGATGGCTGGTGTATATCAGAAACCAGAGCGGCAACAAACCTTGAAATTAGCTTTAAGCGTTCCGATACTTGATTGGGGACAATCAGCCTCAGCAGTAAAATTGGCAGAATCTCAGCGCGATCTGGTTCTTTACGATGTAAATAAAGATCGTGAAGACTTTGAACGAAGTGTAGTAGTTCAGGTTGAGCAGTTTGGCCTGATGAAAGACCAGTTGCTGACTGCCAAAGAAGCAGACAAAGTATCGGAAAGCGGTTACCAGATCGCTTTAAAACAATTTCAAAACGGGGAAATTACTATTACCGAACTGAATATAGCCCTTTCGGAGCGAGAAGATGCGAAACGCGACTATATACGCTCTCTGCAAACTTATTGGGAAGCATATTATAAACTGCGTATCCTTACCCTTTATGATTTCGAAAACAACCAGAGAATCAGCTATGTAAATCCAACACGCGAGAATTAGTTTTTAGTAGAATTATACCCAAAAGAGGCTGAACTATTTTGAAATCACCAGTTTCTTATAGGTTTTTATTTTAATCCTCTTTTGAAGGTGCATCTGCTTAGGCATAAGAATATAACACCAGTAATAAAGAACACTTGGTGTTATAAATGGTAACACTGTCTTTCACCAGTTTTTTCATCGTTCCTGTATCAACATCATATTGTTCCAATTCCAATTTATCTTTTAAGATCCCATTCACCTGTTCTTCCACTGCATTGGTATAAGGACCGTATTTTTCAGTAATACTGCATTTTATTTACTATTGGCAAGCAGCTTTTGATAATTTTCTCAGCAATATTGGATGCCACGGATGGAGTGACGGATTAACGGTTCGCCTTTATATAACCTTTGTTTTGCAGCCACTTTCATTGCCCTTCATGTGCCATCAACGCGCAGACTGCTTGACAGATCATGACTAACAGCTTTCTTGGAATATGCATCCGTAACCAATTATAAACGGTATCATGAGATTGAATGTCAAACTTCAGAAGTGAACCTTTTATACTCAATTCCCCTGATTCAACTTCTCGAACTACTTGCAATTTGAAGGACATCGAGCAAACTTCCTGAGAACGCTTAAGGTAATCTCTCTTAATTTGTTCTTCCATAGCTTTACTTTTTGTTTATCGCTATTTCAGGGCTAGGACTTTCACGTAGCTACAGTTTACTTAGTTTAGGAGCCGACTGTAGTAGCACCAACTACAATCAAAGTCATTACACCACTGAAAACGACCGATGGGATCAAGGCCATCTGACTTGTTGCTGCATCTGATTCAAAAGCGCCAAGTTCGTTCGACAAACCCACGAAAATATTGTTGACCTGCGAAACACCTTTTATTTCGTTGGAGGTGAAAAACTGAAGAATGCTGCTCCTGACCACCACACTTACAAAATCGAACGAGCCGCTCAACAACAAAACTAATGCTGAGAGTTAAAAATTTTAGGACAGCGCAAAAACGATCATGCAAACACCAAATCCGGCCATATTGACCAGCATTTGCTGTCCCAAATGTTTCAGCGAAAGATAAAAAGTCAATACTACCTGCGTAAAATATAATTCACAGAATTGAATTCAACATTAACGCCTGCAGATTGTAGATTAATTAGAAATCACTATTTTTAATTTACCAAAAATCAACCGATATGAAAATAAAGCTTAAACATCCATTTTGGGTTATTTGCCTGATTATTCTTGCCACGTCCTGTTCACTGTTCGACAAGGAAGATGAAAATCCGGAAACTACGAAACTCAACTCCATCGAAATTGGTGAAACAGTTGAAGTGGCAAGTTCAACTGTTTCCATTTCAGGAGGGAGTATAAAAGTTGCCAAACCTGATACTCCCATAGATGGAATGGAAATCAGCATTCCAGCAAATTCATTTACTACACCAAAATCATTCAAAGTATCTTATTCCGAAATAAAAAGCCACCAATTCGGGCCAAATTTTAATCCAATATCGCCAATGATTACTGTTTCGTACGATGGCGGATATTCTGCAGATGAAATACAGGTTACTATCCCCATAAAATTACCGGAGGGTCACTTTGCAATGGCTTTCTATCTTGACAAAACAACCGGAAAACTCGAAGGACTGCCTGTCCTTAAGCTTTCGTCCAATTCGATTACTGTAACTACCCGTCACTTTATGTCTGGTACTGATCTTAATCCTGAAAATTTAAAAAGTGCGTCAGTCACGCCAAATGCATCAGCAAATATGATTATCAGTTCAATTTCTGAAAGTGTTTTGCAAAACTCGCCAATCATCAATTCAGGATTTACTCCCGGACGTGATGACTGGGAATTCATCAATTATGGGTCATATCTTGCACCAGGAGGTCATTGTGCCGGGCAGAGTATGACTTCCATGTGGTACTATTATGAGAAAAAACTCAATGGAGAAACCGATTTGTTTCACCAGTTCGACCAGTTAAACCTTAAAACAAATCCTAATTTTATGTGGCAGGACAATCCTCTCGGATATCGATTTGCTTCAGTAATTCAGGAAGATTTTAACTTCGAAGGGTGGCTAAACAGTTTGAATCTGCAATCATATCTGCCAGGAATAGTTTTCAAATCATTCGCGGCATCAATTCTTGTAACTGGGGAACCACAATTTGTTTTAATTAGGAATAGTGGAGGACATGGAGGTCATGCCATGATTGTTTATAAGGTAAATTTTAAAGAGGGCAAACTTTATATTGCCGACCCAAATTATCCGAACAACCGTGAATCGAGTAATGGAAATGAGTCAATTCGAACCATCGACTATGTTAGCGGAGTATTAAAACCTTATGAAACAGGACTTACGGCAGGTGCTTCTTCTATAACAATGGATCAAATAGGATATTTTGGGAAAACAGCCTACATTGAATGGCCGCAAATCGGGAAACGCTGGGAAGAATTGAAAAAGAAAACTATTGGTTCTGTAGCTCCGCACACGTTTCCATCTTATACAATTAAAGTTCGGGAAAATGAAATAAACTATGATTTAGTTGACGGTGCTTATTTCTCGAAAGATACATTGGTTACTTCAACAGTAATTCCTGATAACTCTTTTGCCTACCAGTCTTCATTGGGCGACTTAGGTGGGAGTATGGTTTTCGATGAAAAAGGGGTGCGAATTGACCACCAGACTGGTTCAAGTAGCTCAAATTTGACCTTACAGTCAAAATTATTTGTACTATTAAAACCGGGAGTTAATAAGTTGGGGTATTATATAGTTGGTTGGAAGAGTGCCTTTAAAAATGGCAATATCATCAATAATCAGTTTATCGATTTTAAATGGATAAATGTAAATTATATCCCTTTAAACATTAATCCAAATCCTTTGCTGAGTGAACCCAATAAAGCAAACAAACTAACAGCCGCAACCAAAGGCAAAGCGCCAAAATCGGCCAAATACGTATGGGATTTTGGAGATGGAAGTTCACCTGTAAGTGTGGTAAACGACAGTACAGTCAGCTATACCTATACGAAAGAAGGCAAATTCACAATTAAAGTTGAATTGTATGATAACTCGACTAATAAAAAACTTATTGAGAAAAAATCGGTTGCAACCATTTCGAAAGCACTTGCAACCGTAACATTGGGCAGTTATACCCTGAAGTTATTGCCCGAAGCTTCCAATTCGGGAACTACAAAAGTGCAGCATCAAAACAATAAACTGATAATCTCAAAAACAAGCGGAACTATAACACGTACTGCCGAAATAAGCTGGCTGTCGCCACCCTCAGGAAATATGGAAGTATCGCAAGGTAAAGTCTTTATGAACCAAATATTTACATTTAATTTCAAAGTAACAAGTACTTCAGGAACTACTTCATTTCCTGGGTGCGAGATTATGGTGAATGAATTAAATCTAAATACTGGATGGTACAATGATTGGCAACAGCTAAATGAAGAAACATTTGGGTTAAACGCGGCAGGTGTACAAAAAAACCTGCCTGCCACGGCAGGAATAAGTACAGCTACCGCAACCATAAATATGTCTTTAGCAATGTGGATAGGAAATTCCGGCAGTGCTGTTGGTGTTGACGGAGAATTAAATTTTAGCGGGTCAATCAAAAACTTCTGGGCACCTGGAGATAATATGCCATTTTCAATTTCTTACAGTTATAAAGACTAATGCAAATTATAATAGAAATATCTTCGTAATTATAAGCTATAGGGTTAGGCAATATCTGACCCTATAGCTTATTCAATCCAAGATATGATTGTTTATAGACATTTGTCTCAGTTTTGGTGCGGAAAATGATGCGACAGTAACAACAATCAAAGTCATTACACCACCAAATACAACCGATGGAACCAATCCCATCAGGCTGGCTGCCGCACCCGATTCGAATGCTCCCAGTTCGTTGGATGAACCCACGAAAATACTGTTGACAGAAGATACCCGGCCTTTCATTTCGTTGGAGGTAAACAGTTGAAGAATACTGCTGCGAACCACTACGCTCACAAAATCAAACGAACCACTGAGCAGCAGAACAAATGCAGAGAGGTAGAAATTTTTGGACAACGCAAAAACAATCATGCAAACACCGAATCCAGCCACGCTGAGCAGCATTTGCCGTCCCGAATGTTTGACCGGCGGATAAAAAGTCAATACCACCGACATTAGAATTGCACCAATTGCCGGACAGGCGCGCAACACTCCCAATCCTTCAGGACCAATTTTCAGAATATCGGAAGCAAAAACCGGAAGCATAGCTACTGCACCACCAAATAAAACGGCAAACATATCGAGCGTAAAAGCGCCAAGCAAAACCTGATTTTTAAAAACGTAGCGGATTCCTTCGCCGATACTGGCAAAAATACGGTCGTCACGATCGGCATGATGTACCACTTTGCCCGGACTTTTAATGAAGAAAATAAGGATTACGCAGGTCAGAAAAAAAGTGAACACCAGAATATATGCTGGAACTATTCCGAAGAAACCATACATTAAACCGCCCAGCGCCGGACCGGTAACGGCTGCAACCTGCCAAACCGTGCTTCCCCAGGTAGCAGCCCCGGCAAGCAACTCACGCGGAACCAACTGCCCCAACAAGGCCGTGTGGGCGGGCATTAAAATTCCGCGGGTTAAGCCAACCAGAAATACGGTAACGAAAATCGGCAAAGTGCCCTGTAAAAACCGGGTTGCCTCAGAATCGATGCTGGAACCCAGCAAAATCGCAGAACCAATCAGCAAAATAAAACTGGTCCGAAAAATAATACGTTTCCGGTCCCAAATATCCACAAAATGACCGGCGAATAAGGCGATACTTACCTGCGGGATCACTTCAGTCAGTCCAATCATTCCCAATGAAAGCGGATCTTTGGTGATGTCGTACAATTGCCATCCCACGATTACAGCCTGCATGAGCACAGCGGCTGTCATAAAAAAACGGTAGGCCAGAAACAGGCGGAAATTGCGGATTCGGATTGCCGCAAAAGCTTCGTTCGAGAAAAATCGACTCATAAGATTTAGAGGATATTGCATCAAAACAAAAAAATCGAGATGATGTTGTCAACGGCTACAAAAGTAAACATTCGTTTCACCGGTAAAATGCAGTAATTGCCCTAAACGTGTCAGAAATAGTATAAGCTTAATAATGTAAATGGTAACTTTATCCCACTTAATACAAACAATATGGGCACACTTGGTAATTTAATCTGGCTGATCTTTGGTGGTTTTTTAGTCTTTATCGAGTATATGGTTGCAGGTTTTTTGCTGTGCATCACCATCATCGGAATCCCTTTTGGTATTCAGGCTTTTAAACTAGCCATCCTTGCTTTATGGCCATTCGGGAAAACCATTGCTTTAACACCCGGAAATCCGGGATGTCTTTCAACCATCATGAACCTGATTTGGTTACTGATTGGCGGCATCTGGATTGCCCTGACTCACCTCGTTTTCGGAGTATTACTGGGAATTACCATCATTGGTATTCCATGGGCCAAACAGCATTTTAAACTGGTTTCATTGGCGTTAACACCGTTCGGGAGAGAAATTCGGGGATAAAAAAAGTGAATGTTGATTTGGTTGTCAATGTTCTCAAGTTGTCAGGTTGTAACTTTGCTTAACCTTACAACAATGACAACTTGAGAACAATCACAACTATTTTATTCTACTCCTGATGTGTATGCAACCCGCACTCTTTTTTCGAGTTATTCTCCCACCACCAGCGACCGGCACGGAAATCTTCTCCGGGCTGAATGGCGCGTGTGCAGGGAGCGCAACCGATACTTACAAAACCTCGATCGTGCAAAATATTGTAGGGGACATTGTTTTTCTTTACATATTCCTGACAATCTTCGAGCGACCAATGCAAAAGCGGATTGCATTTAATCAGTTGAAATCCGGCATCCCAAACGAAAAAGTCGAGGTCGTGCCTGTTGTCCGATTGTGATGCGCGCAGGCCGGTAATCCAGCATTCCATTCCTTCCAAAACCCGTTTCAGTGGCTCAACCTTCCGTATATTGCAACATTCCTTGCGGTTTTCGAGCGACAAATAGAAGCTCAGTGGCCCTTTTTCAGTCACCATTTTTTCCACCGCTTCGTGCTTCGGAAAATAAACATGAATCAGCTTCCCATATTTATCCAGCGTGCGGTTAAACACCTTGTACGTTTCTTCAAACAAGCGTCCGGTATCCAAAGTAACCACTTTAATGTCCAGGTTATTGTTGAAAATCATATCGGTTACCACCTGATCTTCAATTCCTAAACTGGTCGTGAAAACCGCTTTTCCCGGAAATTGTGCGGCTACATTTTTCAGCATTTCAACCAAATTGGTGGAGTCTGCCTTTTTGTTCAGTTCCGAAACGATATTTTGATCAACCATAGCGATTTGTTTATATTAAATGTCATGTTGCATTCCAAATTGAAATTTTTATCCGCCAATCATTGTCAATAGTAATCATTTGATAGTCATTCCTTGTTTTTTTTACTACGTATTGACCATTAATGACAAATTAATGACAATTTCTATTTTGGATTGTAAAATAACGGATATTCGTTTTTGTTTATTTATAGCATTCATTCTATCTTGCCGGCAAATATCAAAAGAAAACTCAAAAAATCATCGAAAAGACTTCCGAAATATTACCAGTTTCATTTTTAGACCGGATCAAAACTCAGTTTCCTGCTGATTTTGATCGTTTTGTGCAATCCATCGATCAGGTTCCGGCCATCAGCCTGCGAACCAATCCGCGAAAATTTAGCCTTTCAATTTCTGAGGAACGAATTCCGTGGTGCGAAACCGGCATTTTCCTGAATGAGCGTCCGTCGTTTACGCTCGACCCCATTTTTCATTCGGGCGCCTATTACGTTCAGGAAGCCAGTTCGATGTTTGTGGAGCAGGCTTTCCGACAGATGGAACACAACAGCAAAAGGATTGTTCTGGATTTGTGCGCTGCGCCCGGCGGAAAATCGACACATGTATTGAGTTTACTTGAAAGCAGTGATTTACTTGTTTCGAATGAAGTAATTCGTTCGCGCGTGTCGGTTCTCGATGAAAATATCCGCAAATGGGGACACCAAAACGTGGTGGTTTGCAGCAACGATCCGGCTGATTTTAGTGATCTGGACGGCTTATTCGACGTCATTTTGGTTGATGCACCTTGTTCAGGCGAGGGCCTATTCCGGCGCGATGCTTCGGCCATTCAGCAATGGTCGGTCGATAATACGAACCTTTGTGCAACGCGCCAGCGCCGCATTCTGGCTGATATTTGGCCTAGCCTGAAAAACGGTGGCTACCTGATTTACAGCACATGCACTTTCAATCCGGACGAGAATGAGGAAAACCTGAAATGGCTGGCCGAAAACAACGATGTGGAAAGCATTCGGATTCCGATTCAGGAAAATTGGGGAGTTCAGGAGATGGAAATTGACGGTTTATTTGGTTACCGGTTTCTTCCGCATCGGGTTAAAGGCGAAGGTTTTTTCCTGACTTTAATCCGCAAAAAGGACGGCAACGACTCGTATTCAATACCCAAAAAGATCAAATCGAGATTGGAGAAAATGCCGAAACAGTTTGCCGAAATCCGGAACTGGCTGACGACCGAAAACTCGGAATTCTTTGCCAAAAGCGAATTCCTGATTGCTTTTCCTGAAGATAAAATTCCGGTTTTGAATGCCCTTTCAGAACAGTTACGGGTGATTAGTTTTGGCTTGCCAGTAGCTCAATTCAAAAAGAATGATTTGTTGCCGGAACATACTTTTGCGCTTTCAGTTGACCGCAATCCTGCCATTTTTGAATCGGTTGAACTTGATTTGCGTGATGCCTTACTTTTCCAGAAAAAGGATGAAATCCGAATTGATTCATCCACCAAAGGCTGGATGCTGGTTCAATACCAGGGAGTACCGTTGGGTTTTGCAAAAAACCTCGGTAACCGTGCCAATAACTAATAAAATTGTTGCGGGTTGCGGGTTCTCGAAATTCTCTGCAATCAATCAATAACTAAAGAAACCATAAGATTTTGAAACTCCGATCCAACCATATCTTCTCTCCATCTGAATTCAGGATCCCTTAAAGTTCTGAATAATGTTCTATTATCAGGGTCCACATTTGTATAGCCTACCCAAATCCAATTCTGCACTCCTGATTTAGGATTATCGTTTGAATTAATCCATTCAACTCCAACAAAAAGCACTCGATCAGATAAAACCAGATTAAAACCGGACAAGTCAATTTCGTCATTTGATCTTAGGCACTGATTAACGATGATATCTTTGGGCAGCAACTCCTTATCGGGTAGGCCATCTTTACCTTGGCTATAAATATGTAGTCGTATAAGATTTGTATCATTTCTATCACCACATCGAATCTTCACTTTTTTAATTCTATAAGAAATAATTCCTTTCGGAATTGTAAGTTTTATTGCATGTTCAATTTGTATTTTGCTTCTTAAACTGTTCGTCTTCTTCTCGTTATAATAACCAACACTTTTTTCCTTTCTTTTCCTGGCATTTACTTTTACTTCATCCAAAGCAATAAAAACGGGTTGAAGGAAAATTGTATCTACAGTGTCAATCAACAATCTTACGGGTTTATAACCAACGCACGAAACATGCAGAGAATCCGATGAGTTAGCTCTAATTAGAACCAATCCATTCTCGTTGACATAGGCGCCTTCAGGTTTATTCAAAACCTTTACGGTTGCATACGGTATTCCCTTTCGTGTATGCGCATCACAAACATTCAGACTTAATTTCTCCTGACCGAATACACACAATGAAAAAAATAATGCAAGGATCGTTAAGAAAGTCCTGTTCTTCATAATTGTGGGTTTCAACAAATATAATCAGGAAGTTGAGATTGAAGATCCCAATAAACTTTTTTAACGTAAATTAGCACTTGTAATACTTTTTCAAGCCTGTCTGGCATTAGGATTACCCTGGGGTGCAGCTTCCATGGGCGGAAAATATCCAGGTGTATATCCCAAAAAGATGCGTGTAGTAGCTGTCGTAAATATGATTCTTTTAAGTGTTCTGATGGTGATTGTATTGGTAAATGCTGGCTTGATACTTCCACAATTCTTTACTTTTTCAGAAATTGCAATTTGGTTTGTTGTTGCATTTTACAGCATTGGAACCGTGTTAAATACAATTACACCGAGTAAGATTGAACGAATATGGGCGCCTGTGGTTG
>JFJP01033068.1_pt1 | contig 10025 bp, 10 predicted proteins | sample 431651 | NCBI WGS metagenome assembly JFJP01 (sample SAMN02602958, study PRJNA72255) | Microbial mat metagenome, whole genome shotgun sequencing project. | biome: fresh water; feature: sink hole; material: water; isolation source: purple microbial (photo- and chemosynthetic) mats found in...
GGCTCATCATGACGGGTTTTTTGATGTAATTAAACACGCTAGTTGTTCCAATACTAAACACCACATCAAACCCTTTGCTTAGTTGATTATATAATTCATAACTTGCTAATTCTGGTAACATTTCTTCAAACAAAACCACTTTCGGTCTTACCAATCCGTTGCAATGTGGACAAATCGCTGGAATGTCATTTAATTCCGAATAATCTTTTACTTTTGTTTGATAGCTACATTCCGTGCAATACAAATCATACAAACAACCGTGTATTTCAATTAAATTCTTTGAACCCGCCGCCCGATGAAATCCATCAATGTTTTGCGTTAAAATCCATGTTTCGGGTTTGAGTTTCTCTATTTCTACAATGATTTCATGCCCACGATTATATTTAGCATTTCTACAGGCTTTTTCTATTTCTGCCAAATGATGCCATGTAATGTCGGGACGAACATTCATAATGGTTGCAGATAACGCCGTTTCTATAGGCATTTCTTCTTTAGTTAAACGATTATTATACAACCCTCCAATACCTCGATAAGTGGGCAATCCAGAATCTGCCGACATTCCCGCGCCAGTAATGAATAAAATCCGCTTTGCACTACGCAAATGTTCAGCAATAATGTTAAGTTCTTTAATTGAATTGCTCATGATTTGTGCTCTTAATTTTTATAAATTACAAACAAGGAAATCATTCAGGAATAACAGCACCATTAGAATTACTTTTAACGTCGGTTTCGGATTTGAGAGATTGAACTAATTGGAGTTCATCGCGAGAGAAAATTCCGTTTAATTCTAATAGTAAAATAAAACGTTCGCCGACTTTGCTCATTCCTTGAACAAAATGGTTTCTTAAACGATTACTAAAATCGGGGGCGGGTAAAATATCTTTTGCACTAAATTCAACGACATTGCTCACTGTATCAACTACAATTCCAATATCTAAATGTCGTCCGTTGTCGTGGATTTCAACGATAATAATACAGGTTTGACGAGTGATTTCTGCGCGATTGCCACCAAAATACACCGACAAATCAATAATTGGAACAACACTTCCTAACAAATGCAATACACCTTTAACAAAAGAAGGCACGAGAGGAACATGCAAAGGTTCAATATATTCAACGATTTTGCGAATGTGCATCACATCGACCGCGTAATGATCTTTACCAAGCGTAAAAGAAAGATATTTGACCGTGCGTTCTTCAACTTCTATTGCATGGCGATGACTTGTTAAAGGTTTCATGGACAAACTCCTTTGTTCTCTCTATTTTTCTTTAATTTTGATGGGTAAATTGCTGAGCGGTATAACGGCGAGTTGAACTATCGCTATTATCTAAATTTGCATAATGGCGAACTAAGGCAGGAACGTCTAAAATTAAAGCCACTTCTCCACTTCCTAAAATGGTCGCGCCAGAAATACCATGTAAGCGTTCAAATAATTTGCCTAAGGGTTTGATAACTGCTTGAAATTCGCCGAAAAGTGAGCTTACCACTAAACCCGCTTCTCGATCACCATAACGCACAACCACAATATTATTACAAATAATTTCTTCTTCAGATTGTGTTTCAAGTTGAAAGAGCTGATGCAAATAAACTAAGGGCAGCATTCTTCCGCGCAAATCCAAATAATTGTTTTCTTTATTTTCGAGCGCTTCGAGTGGAAGTTCCACACATTCTACCACCCGATCTAAAGGGACGACAAATGAGGATTTTCCTACATTGAATAAAAAGCCATCGATAATTGCTAAAGTTAAAGGAAGACAAATGCGAACTTGTGTGCCTTCATTTTCTTGGCTAAAAACATCAATTGTTCCATTCAACGCATTCACATTTCTTTTCACGACATCTAATCCCACGCCGCGCCCTGATAATTCAGTCACAGCATCGGAAGTTGAAATGCCCGCTTCAAACATCAACAAATCAACTTCTTGCTCAGTTAATTCTTGATCGGGGCGAATAATGCCTTTTTGAGTTGCTTTGCGCAAAATCTTTTGACGATCTAACCCTTTTCCATCATCGCTGACTTCAATCACTACCATGCCAGAATCATGATACGCATTTAGTTGTAATGTACCATGCGCGGGTTTGTTATGTTCTAAACGAATATCGGGGGTTTCTATGCCGTGATCAATGGAATTTCTTACCAAGTGCATTAAGGGATCGTTGATTTTTTCAACCATGCTTTTATCGAGTTCGGTTTCTGCTCCATTAATGACTAATTCAATGTCTTTTCCTAAATCACGACTTAAATCATGCACCATGCGTTGAAAACGATTAAAAGTGTTTCCAATATGCACCATTCGCATTCTTAACGTGCTATTACGGATTTCCTCAACTAAACGCGACATCGTTGAAATAGATTCACCTAACCGATCATATTTGCCTTTTTGCATTAACAAACTAATGCTCGCATTTGCGATGACTAATTCGCCCACTAAATTGATTAATTGGTCGAGTTTCTCTGCGTCGACTTGCAAGTTCTTTTGAGTTTTTGTTTTAATGTCTTTAACAGAAGAAACGGGCGGACTTTTGTGCGTTGTTTGAGGAGGAGGCGTAACATTTTCTGGATGTGGCGGTGTGACTGTCACGACTTCATCGGGCGGAAAATCCAATTGTGAGCCAGCCGTCCACTCTTCGTCGGTCAAAGTTTGTTGATCGCGCCAAATTTGCCCGATGCGGTTGATGTTTTCGGGCAGCCGCCGCGCCATTCTAAAATACGCGCCGATCGAGCTGTGGGGCGGTAAAATGCGCACTTCACAATAATCGCGCACCAAATCGAACATTCCCTCGACCGCCGACGGATCAACGTTGATTTGATAGGAGATTTCCAATCCCATGTAGCAATGTTCGGGATTCATGAGCGCCGCGTCGGGCATGGCATCGAACAGCGTATGGATTTGTAAAATCTGACCTTGTTCGCTTAAATAACGCACCACTGCAAGGGGATCAATGCCATTTCGTAACGCATCTTCATGAAAACGTAAAGAAATTTGCCAATGATCGGTTTGTGCAGGCGTATTGGCGTTGATTTCAATGTTTGGGATTGGCGCGGTGGAAATGATTAAAGCGGTGCTTTCAATCGCGGGGGGTGTTTCTATAATTTCTTCAGGAATAACAACGGGTTCGGGCGGTGGCGCGGTTACTTTGGGGATTTTAGGCGTGCTAATGATGCCTTGCAAACGGGCTTTTAAATCTTGGGTAATGTTTTGTAATTCGGGCTGTTCGGTGTCGGGTTGTTCGATGTCGTGTTCGATCCACACCACCAGATGATCGTGGCACGCCAACATCACTTGGATGAGATCGGGATTGACCGCCAAATCACCGCTTCGCACGCGGTCGAGGATATTTTCCATGAGGTGCGTGAACGCTGAAATGTCGTCCAATCCCACGATTGCCGCCGAGCCTTTTAAGGTGTGGGCAACGCGAAACACCACATTCACCGCTTCGCGATCGTCGGCGCTTTTTTCGAGGTTTAAAAGGGCATCTTCCATTTGTTGGAGGGTATCTTCGCTTTCCATCGCAAAGATTTTGCGCAATTGTTGGACGCTCATGGTTTAACTTTCCTCAGCGGTATTTTCAGGCAGCGGATCGCCAAATTCTTCAATTAAATTATACAGTTGCAAAAACTCAACCACCCCTTGGCTATGATCGACATAACGTAGGGTTTTATTGGTTTGACGGGCTTCCCGTTTAGCGAGCCATAAGGTTTGAATCGCGGCGGTGTCGATGTCGTTGATGTCGTGCAAACGGACTTCGATATCGGGGTGGGTGGCGATAGAATCCAACAAAACTTCTTTTAATTCCGTGGCATACGCTAAAGTTGCCCCGCCTTTAATATCAATAATACAAAAATTATTTAATTCTTCAATATCGACGTGCATCATGGGAGTTGAGCCTTTAATAAATGTTGCGCAATGGATTCAATGGGCAAAATCGCATCAGCCGCCCCGCGTTTGACCGCTTCTTTGGGCATTCCGTACACCACGCAGGTTTCTTCGTTCTGGGCGATACAAAAAGCCCCAGCTTGGTGCATTTCGTCGAGTCCGCGCGCGCCGTCGTCGCCCATGCCCGTTAAGATTACGCCAATCGCATTTTTGCCCGCGTTTTGCGCCATCGATCTAAACAACACGTCCACCGACGGGCGATGACGATTAATGAGCGGACCGTCTTTTAATTCAACCGTGTAAGTATTTCCTATTCTTTTCAATAACATGTGACGATCACCGGGAGAAATAATTGCCCGACCTTGTTGAACTTTATCGCCTTGTTCGGCTTCTTTGACTTCGATGGGGCACACGGTGTTTAAGCGATCCGCAAAGGCTTTGGTGAATCCAGCTGGCATGTGTTGAACGATCACGATCCCAGGGCATTGCGGCGGCAAACTTCTTAGAATATGTTCAATGGCTTGCGTTCCGCCGGTCGACGCGCCGATTCCGACAATTCGATCGGTGTTGAATTTTAGCGATCCGAGCATTCTCGGCGGATCGATCATCGCATCGACGCTTAATTTGGGCGCGGGTGACGGTAGATTTGCTGCATCGGCGTGACGCTTGAGAATCCGAATATTAGCTTTGGCAGCCGCTTTAACGACATCGATTAAATTCCCTTTATTATCATACAGAAAGCCATGCACGCCCATTTTAGGTTTAGTGACAACATCGACCGCCCCCGCCGCGAGGACTTGAACGGTGATGGTCGCGCCTTTTTCTGCCAACGACGAACACACCACGACAGGAGTTGGATGTTCGCTCATGATTTTCTTGAGAAAAGTTAAGCCGTCCATGCGCGGCATTTCCAAATCGAGGACGATCACATCGGGCCACTGACGCTGCATGTATTGCATCGCAATCAACGGATCGGAGGCGGCGGCAATCACTTCAATATCTCGATCAGAGCGTAGAATCTCTGAGAGCACTTGTCGAACGACAGCCGAATCGTCGACGATGAGAGTTTTAATTTTTTTCGAAGTCATGACGCGGAATTGTCTGAAAATTGTCGGAGTAAGCCGACGTTGTGATGAACCGACACATCGCCATTACGAATATCAAACACAATGCGGCGATACCCAATCCCGCCAAGATGCGCCGTATGGATTTGAAATCCGCCTTCTTGGAGTAGTTTTTTTCCCACGTCCATATTTCGCTGACCAATATTTTTTTCTTGGGGTTTGCTCAACGAGGGAAACATATTGCCTCCCCCAAACACTTTTACTTGATATTCATATGGGACGGTTTGAAACTTTTTAATTTCCTGTAAAAACATTAAGATAGCATCTTCAGCATAGCGTCCATTCAAATGAGCGGGATCGCTTTTTGTCGGGTTGGGCAACATATAATGGCACATACCGCCTATTAAGCGTAGAGGATGCCACAAGGTAACTGCCACACAAGACCCCAGCAACGTGCGAATCCTGACTGGCTCGTCCCCAAAATAAAATTCGCCGGGGTGTAGAAAAATATCTTGCATGAGATTAACGCTTGCAATAAACCGTTGACGTGGTTTGATAATGAATAAGGATATTCATCGTGTACTAATGATAACCTGTTGATTATTAAAATATTCTATAAAAATCATGTTGAACAGCCCCATCCTTTTGAAAATTATAACATTAAAAATTAAATTAATTTACCCACCCGACCATTATAACACTATACCTTTTACGGGATTTTATTGGGGTGCATATCGAGAAAATAAACACAAATTATTGCCCAATCTTCTTCTCGATTTCATTTTAAGTTTCTCTAAAGTTATAAAATAAAGTGGTTCATTAGTTTAGAAAGTTGTTGTGCTTGCGCATTCATATCGGTGCTTGCGCCCGCGAGTTGTTCAGAAGCGGCGAGATTTTGGTGAGTAATGCTCTCAAGTTGAAGCATTAACTTATTAATATCATTAAGGCTTTTTGTTTGATGATGACAAGTTTGATTAATGCTATCGACTAATTGCGCAGTTTCTTGAACTTCTGGCAAAATTCGATTGAACATTTTCTTAGCATAATCAGAAACTTTCTGGCTATTATCAGTGAGTTCACTAATGCTCAACACGGTTTCATGGCTGCGTTCCGACAATTGATGCACCTCGCTGGCAACCACTTCAAATCCCAGTCCTTGATCACCCGCTTTCGCAGCTTCAATCGCAGCATTTAACGCGAGCAATCGAGTTTGATAAGCAATTTCTCTCACAATATTAATGCGCTCAGTGATTTCTTCCATAACCAACGTTGTATCGAGAATAGCTTGATCACCTTGTTGAGCAAGTTGCGCCGCTTCTTTCGCACGCTTAAAAGTATAATTTGCACTAGTTTCATTCTGTCCAACACTATTAGTTAAATGCAACATAGATTGATTTGTTTTCTCTAAATGCTCAGTTTGAATTGAACTGTTTTCGGCAATTTGTTCGGCAGTTTGTTTTAATTCATGCGAGGTGGCGGTAATTTCCTCAATTACTCCCTGCACTTGTAATAAGTTTTCTCTCAATCGAATCGTCATACATTGCATAGCAATCGCCAAACGTCCAATTTCATCATGTCGATGATTATTTTCAAAGTTTTGATTTAAATAACCCGCCGAAATTTTCTCTGCAATATTCACGATATAATGCAATGGATTATGGATCGATCTTGTAATAAACCACGATAACAAACTGATCATCAAAATTACAATAAAAATGCTCACTACTAAATGCCACATAAATTTATACCAAACGGCTTTCTGAATGCTATCGATATTTTCTATGAGTAATAAATCACCAATGTACTGATTAGTGAAATCATACAAAGGGATTTTGTAAGTTGTATGAAGCTGTTGATCAAAGATATAATCAATTTGATTTTCTTGATATTGTTTAATGAACTCAGCGCTGCTGACAGAGGAAAAAGCATAGAAAACTTGATCGCCAATTTTAATGTCTGTTTTTTGTACTTTAAAACGTTGTGCTTTATCAAAAATAGCTTGTTTAATGCTCACCGCATATTCTACCCCAAAAACATTTTTCAAATGATGGGCTAAACGCAAAGGTTCTCCACTAATTTCAATTGATCCAATATGTTGTTTTTGATAAAAAGCGGGATAAATTAATCGCAAACGCAATCCTTCGCGTCCAACTTCTAATCCTCGTTTGGGTTTCAATGTTTTATTAGCTTCTACCACCATCAAACGAAAACTAGATAAATCATCGCCGTATTTATTTGGTAAATGCACTCTTAAAAAACTTATCGCGGGTGCTAAATGTAGATGAATATGTTCAATCAAAAATTCCTCTCGTGCAACATCATGATAATGTTTAAGTTCTTTATAAAGTTCTTCACGATTTTGATCGGCAAATAATTGCATTAATTGGTGATTATTTAAAATCGCCGTTAAACCCAACCCAAATAACACATATTGCTCTTTTAAAAGATGTTCAAAAATACCTTTAAATTGAGAAGAATGTTGTAATTTTATTTGAGCTAAACTGCTTTTATAATCTATATAATTATCACTCAATTGATAGGCTGTCATTAAAAAAATAATGCTCACCCCAAATATTAACAGTTTTGTTTTAATTTGCATAACATCTCTCCTTTGTTTTTTTATTTAATATGCAATACTAAATAAAATAAGTGGTTCACGTTTTCCTTTAACTTTGACTTGCTGTTGTTGTTTGCAAATATAGCTCTCTGAATATTTCAACCAAATCGCTTCTGATAAGAGGATTTCTCCTTTGGTTGCACTATCACAAATTCGTTTCGCCGTATTCACCGTATCACCAATGACATCATAGGCTTTTATTTGATGACTTCCTAGCAATCCTTCCACTAAAAAACCGCTATGAATACCAATGCCAGTTCCTAAATCAAATTCTTTTAAAAATACACTGAGTTCTTTTGATAATAATTGCGCTAATTTAACTGCCATTTGCACATCATCCATCACTAACATGATTTCATCACCCGTATATTTTGCTTTAATTAAATGTGCATTGAATTTGGGATGAGATAACCAACTTTTTTCTCCAATTGAAAAATATTGATTAAGCATTGCAACGACAGTTTCTGGATTTTGCAATTCGCTCCATTGTGTGAAACCCCGAATATCAACAAAAATTACCGTCCGTTCTCGGCGATTCAAACTCAATGATTCGGGATTTTTCATTGCAGCGTCCAATAAATGTCGCCCCAACAACCATTCTGAATAACATTGCAACTGACGACTGGTTTCTTGCAAAATGTTTAAATACGTTTGAGCATTTAAGTGAGCAAAACCAAACACAATCCCTAAAAATAAAATTGATAAACTGAGAAAAATATGGCTTTCATTAATAAAAAAATGATTGTAATCATAATGATAAAATAAATGCTCAAAAATCCAATACATCACGCCTAAAATAGAAATTCTTACAATGCTTTCCAATACAATTAGATTTGGATGATAAGAGCGAAAATATTGCAAAACTCCAATCAAAATTGAAAACATCCAATAAGCCAAATGATGCGGTTTTTCAAAGAAACCTAATGCTTGTGAAAACGACTCATTGAGAAATAAAATATGTAAAGCAATTTCTCCAATCGTATAACAAATTACACCAATTAAATTACCGAACAACGGGTGAGGATTTTTCTCATATTGCCAACGCCCTAACCAATACGCTTGTAATAACGCACTCATTAGCATCAATAAAAAGCCAACCGATAGAAAATATACCGACGTTCCTTTGAGCAACATTTCCAAGAAAATATTTACAATCGGAAAATGCGCACTATTATTGAAAAACTCTTGAATAATCTGGCTTTTTTTTGTGCCGCTCAAACGACTTTCAATAGAATAAGACATCTTTTAATTCCTATTTTTATAACTTGCTTGACGTGGTAGAATTCGACCAATTTCAATAGTATCACCTACCACATCAAATAAAATTCGATAATCTCCCACGCGAACTCGATAGGCTGGTTTAAAATTAGTTAATTTCTTTACATTAGTTATGTTTGGGAAATGCTCTAATTCAAAAATTTTTTGATGTATGCGGGATTTATCCGCTTTGTCAATTTTCTTCAAATCTTTGAGTGCGCTTTCTCTAAGATTGATTTTCATTTTTCAAATACTCAGCAAAAGAAATACTTTGTTCATTTCTAGTCGCAGCTAATAATCGATAATCCTCGATATCTTCTTGTGAGAGAATTTCAACGCCTTGATTTTCAATTTGCTTCAAAAATGAAATGATTTTATCCTTGAGGTCTTGGGTCTGGATTGAAATGGTTAGAATTTCCATAGTTCTCTTTCTCCATTAAAGTTTAATTAATCATTGATGTTATCCCAACGATTGACAATTGCACAAAACAAATCTGCTGTGCCTTCCGCGTCGTAAATAGCTGAATGTGCTTGCTTTGAACCGTTTGTCCAAATGCTACCCCTGCTAAGGTTGCTGTATCAAAACAACTAAACGAATGAAATGGGCTTTTTTTAATACCGCATCTTTCTACCGCTGCATTAATGAACGACAAATCAAAAGCGGGGTTATGTCCAACCAAAATTGCTTTAGAACAATGATGTTTTTTAATGGCTTGACGAATGGGATCAAAAATCGTTTTTAAGGCTTCGGGTTCAGGCACAGCAAAACGAAACGGATGATACGGATCAATACCCGTAAATTGCAATGAAGATTTCTCTAAATTTGCACCCTCAAAAGGGAGAACATGGCTGGCGTAAGTTGTTTCTCGCGTCCAATGCCCATGTTCATCGACTTTCAATAACACAACGGCAATTTCTAGCAATGCGTCAGTTTTAGGGTTAAAACCCGCCGTTTCTACATCAACAACGACCGGTAGAAATCCCCGAAACCGTCGAGCAACTGCAATCATTCGATTTGCCATTCAATCATTTCTCCAGCACGCACAGGAATCACAACTTCTTCCCCTAACGCACATTTGTCAGGCATTTGCCATGCTTGTTTAATTAAAGTAATGCGATCGGTATTTCTCGGCAATCCGTAGAAATCCGCCATGTAGAAACTTGCAAAGGCTTCTAGTTTATCTAATGCTTGATAATATTCAAATACT
>JFJP01046299.1_pt1 | contig 10025 bp, 4 predicted proteins | sample 431651 | NCBI WGS metagenome assembly JFJP01 (sample SAMN02602958, study PRJNA72255) | Microbial mat metagenome, whole genome shotgun sequencing project. | biome: fresh water; feature: sink hole; material: water; isolation source: purple microbial (photo- and chemosynthetic) mats found in...
TGGGGGTGTAGCTGGTTTTGGCTCAGGTGTGCATCTAGCTGGTCCTAGTGTTGTTGGTAGTGGTTTAATGGGTGTAGCCTCTGAGATTGGTGCTAGTAATCCTCAGATGATGCAAAAGATTAAGGGTTTAACTAGTACTGCTAAAGATGCTGTTACTAGCCCGGTAAAAGATGCTTATACTAACACTTATACTAATGATGATGAAAGAATCACTGGTATTGTAGATAGTCTAGCTAAGATGGATAAAGCCTCAAAGCCCCTTGATGTTGCTACCCATTCAATTAATGCATTACATGCTTATGAAGGCATGAAAGATAAGAGTAAGGTTTCTGCAGATCAGATTAGTAGGTTAAATGAAGTACGCGACGTAGTAACTAATGAGGCTGTCGGGAGTATTATTGATGAACTTATCAAGGGTAACCCATCATTAACAGCTAAGAAGCTTAGTGTATTGGATCAAGTGACTAGAGATAAAATCTCCGAAGATGTTATTAATGCTTTCGATAAGATGGAGAATGAAGATATCTATAGATACAGTAGTAATCCAACGAAAGAAGTAAAGCTTGTAGGCATTGAAGATGACCTTACTCCTCAAAAGAATGTACAGAATATTGATGAAGCGTATGCTGAAAGTACTGTTAGTGAGACTGATATTGCAGAGAGTGTTAATGTTAGTGAGCTTTCTGAGGTAGAACTTGGTATTAATACTATAGCTGATAAGAAAGCATTGGTTGAGCAAGCGTTAGACGACCTTGGTACTTCTAAAGCTAAGAGAGCATTCTTAAAGAAGCTACAAGAGAATAGAAAAGTGTTTAGTGAGTATACTAAACAGTATTTAACTAAGAAAAATAGAAAGAATCTAACTAAAACAGAATTTGATTTATTGTATAGTACTGATAGGGGAATGGTATCTAAAGCTGCTGAAGCTTTAGCCCATAAAGGTATTGTGAATGATGAGAGTTACACTGCAGAGGAAAGAGAATATGCTCAGCTTAATTATGACAGACTTGTTGGTAAGATCAAGCAATTAGCAGACTCTCAAACAGCAAAGAAAGAAGCGTTATTTCAAGCAGTAGTGGCTTTAGAGGCTACTAGTAAAGATGCTTATAAAGCATTTATTAAACAGGTTAATGCTTCTGAGAAGGAAAAAGAGAAACAAGCTAAAGCTGATGGTAAATCTTATACAAAGTTAACAGATAAGCAAAAGTTAGGTGCTTTTAAGGCTCTTAAACGAAATGGTAACAGTGATATAGTAGCTTCTTCTAAGACTTGGGAGTTTGTTATTGGTGCTGACAGCATGTCTGAGTTTATTGAAACAGGTACTTCTAAAGCTCATAAGCTACTAGAACAGGTTAGTAGTGAATCAGAGTTACTAGCTGATCTAACTACTTCAGTAGATGCTGGGTATATTAGTCAAGATTTGATTGATAAATCCACTAGAGTATCATTAAGCAGGCTGAGGTTGATGTAATTCCAATTAACCAGCAATTAAGAGTAGCTAAAGCAGCGTTACAGCAGGCTGAGACTGACTTATATAATGGGAAAGATGCTATCAAAAATGTGTATAGGGATCGTAAAGAGCTACTGAACCAAGATAGTAGATTAAGAACAGAGCTTAAATATAGATTTGATAACATTGATAAAGTACGTAAAGAGATTGCACGTAAGGAAGAGCTATTATCTAAGATAAAAGATAATACTGATAAAAATGTTCTTGCTAAGGTAATGAGGATAGTGGAGAAATTAGCTAAACAAGCATTAAACCTACTTATAGCTGATACTTATGATATTACTAGTTATAAAGACACGTTACAGAAAGATATTGACGGGCTAAATGACCAATTACGTACATTACAAGAGGGTAAGCCTCTTAATGTTAAGTTCAGAGCTAAGAGAGATGATAAGAAGCAATTATCAGAGCTTAGTGTAGATAAGTTAAAAGCTAGACAAGAGAAAGTAGTTAGTAAAATTTCTGAAGCAGATGCTGCTCTTGCTGAGACAAAGAGTACTGAGGGGAAAGTAAAAGATAAACTAGTTAAAATTGATGAAGCTAAAGAGGAACTTGATACTCTTACTGAAAAGAAGAGCAAGCTAGAGGATATCACTGCTAAAGCTAAGAAAAAGAAGGCAGAATTACTTGATATTACTGCTGAGGACAGTAGTGTAGCTAAGAGTACTCTTAAAAATGCCCTTGGTACTGGTAAGGCTGCTGTCAAGAATAGTCAAAGTACTGCTGAAAAACCTATGACTGACGTTAGTATTGATCCAACAGTGGTATTAGAGGTTAGTGATAAGCCCTCAACATTGTTATCTTCTATGACAATTAGTGATATCGGTAACAAGAATGTCACTGACTTGTTAGAAAGAGGTACTAAAATGCTGGATAATCTACTTGATACTAGCATTAGAGGAGCTGCACTATCTGATAGTCCTGCATATGCTTTATTAAGAACTGCTGATGATAAGTGGAATGAGAATGCCGTAGTAGCATTGATGCTGGCTGCGGAAGGTTCAATGGGTGTTAATCTAGGTAGTTGGTTTATGAATGATTATGTTGCTATTTCACAGATGCTAGAGCTTCCTAATAGTCGAATGGTAACACCTAGAATGAGAAAGGTGTTTAGAGACAGTGGTAAGTTCAAGAGTGTTGTTGCTGGTGAGATAGGTGATAATATGCTCAAGTATACCGGACTTAAGATTAAGAGTACGGCTGATGTAGAGTTAGCTGAGAGATTATCACAGGAAATGGGACAGATTGGGCTATTGCTTATGCAGCAAGATGGTAAAATTTCTAAGATGAATGAGACAGTAATTACCCAAGAACAGTATTTGAAAGCTACTGATGCTGATTATGAACAAAAAGCATATTCTTCTGATGACATTGCTAAACAGAGAGCTATCAAAATACCAATGGTCAGGGCTAAGCGTAAATATAAACCTGAAGAGACTCTTAAGATTAGAGAGGATATCGAAGATATCCTTGGATTACTCGGTAATGATGAGCCTATAAAGAAAGGTCCAAGTTTTAAAGAACTTAATCCTCAGCTTGCTGGGAAGGCCCCTAAAGGCAATGCAATTACTGATACTCCTAACCAGTCTAGAGAAATAATGATGAAACAGTGGAGTCAAAAGCACAATGTTAACCTAGATGCTCTTGATAACTTAATGATGATTGGTTACAATGAGGATGCCTCAGCAGATGTTAATAGAGCATCTAATAAAAAGATGGTACTGCAGCTCATGGGTCATGTTAGCGATGAAGATCTTGCTAATATGCAGTTGGATACCTATGAGAGCACAGTTGCAAGTAATAGTGAATTAGAGTCAGAGTATAATAATATAGTTGAAATGTATGATCTAGTTAAGAGTGGAAGAGTCAGTCCTGAAGTATGGTATGAGTGGTTTTTCACAAGAAATGGAAGATTTACTCTTGACTCCGCTGGTGTCAACTCACAGACTAATAAGAACCTAGATAGATGGTTAGTTGTTCCTGAGGAGCACACACAGTATATCAATCTTAAGAATAAGAAGACATCTGAGGCGTGGAACTATGCTATATCTCAAGCTTTTGGGATGGGTACGGATAAAACATCCAATGCTAAGGTAATAGAGTTTGGTAAGAAAGTTAGTAATATTAAAGCTAGTGACTTATTAAAGAAGATCAATGAAGGCAAGAAAGAATTTATTATTGATGGTGTAGAGATTAAGATTGACCACTTAGGGCATGCATTACAAGCAGTCAATGCGTTGAAAGCTAAAGAAGATGCTAATGGTAAAGGTTTTACAACTACATTATCTGCTGAATATGACGGTATTACAAATGGGTTTATTAATAAAGCCATGCAGATGCCTATTACTAAAGCTGCTCAGCTTAAAGAAACTCTTGGTGCTGGTGGTATTAATACTGGTATTGATGACGGTGATAAGATTGTTGAACAAGGTCAGTCCTTTGAGGACGGTAGTATTACGGACGTTTATACGCAACTTGCTAAAGCAATTGAGACAGGATCAGCTGATGTTCAGAAAGTGTTTAGTGATGTTATAATTGGTATTAATTCTTCACTTGCTTCTGACACTGCTAAGAAAAAGAAAATAGCGCAGGTACTTAAGTACAAAGAGGCTTATGAAGCAGTTCAAGAACTAGTTCCTAGAAAGAATGATAATGGCAGTATTTCAGGTACTCTGAGAAACTTATTTAAACCTGTTGTAATGACTTTTGGGTATGCATCTTCACTACCCTCTATTAAAAGAGCTCTTGGGTACAATATAGCTGGAAGTATCTTAGATGAGGTAATGAAGTATGATGGTACTGAAGACACTGCTAGTTCTAAGAAAGCCATGGATTACCTAATTAGTGTTATAAAATGGGAAAGTAATAGTGAAGTAACTAATAGAAAAGGTGAAGTTCAGAAAATCGTAGGTAGAGATTATAAGAGTCTGCAAGAGTTACTTAGAAATAAGTCAGCTGATAATATCTATACTAATAACGGAATGAGTCTCCTTAGCTTACTACAAGAGACAATGTCTATGGGCATTGGTAATCAAGTTGAAGTTGAAATGAATAATAGATATGGTGAGATAATTACTGCTAACAATACTATTAACAGTAGCTTTAAGATGATGTTTAGACTGTATAAGATAAAGTTTGAAGAGAGACTAAAAGAATTAACTGATAAGGTTACGGAACATAACTCTAAGATAGGTGGGGATGAGAGTAAGAGGATTTATATTAGTGCTTCTAATATAAAGCAGATTACTAAAGATCTTAAAGAATTATTTCCTATGATTCAAGCACCACTTAGTGATAATTTAGATAGCAGTATGGTAATTAATGACTCAAGAAAGGTACTAGTTGAAGATGGTAGATATCCAAAGGCTTCTACTCATATCAAGCCTGGTGTTTTTGGTGATAAGAAGTTACAAATGTCTATTACTAATATGCTGCGAGAGTTAGATGAATCACAAGCAGCTGGTGCTGTTATTCCTCTTCACTTTATTGATGGTACAGAGATGGGTTTAACAATACAGGAAGTAAAAGGTATACTTGGTGTGCATGATGCTGCGGTTGTTGGCTTAGATGCTGCTATTGAAGGCCCTAGAGCCTATAATAAGAACTTCTATGAAGTAAATAGTAGATTTAGTATGGTTAGAGAATTACTGAACTCATTTGCTAGGCTAGCGGCTAATGATGAGTATGGTAAGCAGAGATTGAGTAATAGAGAGTTAGGAAGTGTTGCTCCTATTGAGAGACACACAGGGGCAGGTACTGAGAATCTATCATTTAGTGATATCGCTAAAGAATTACTGGAACTAGATGTTACTGTTGAAGAGGCTAGGGTTAAGCTTTACAGCAAAGGGATGGCAGTACAGCAGATGCCTGGTGTTAGTGGTGTTATTTATATAGCAAAGCCTAAGAATGGCTTTAAAGAAAGCACAGCTCGCACTAACGATGTTAAGGTACTTGAGAAGAGAATGGCACAAGGCCAAGCTGTTAAGTCTCAAGTCATGGCAGAACAAGAAGAGAAAGCTAAAGAAGCTGCTAAAGAGAAAGCCAAGACTGAGTTGTTAGATATTAGTCAAGCTAAGAATATTCTAGATCTAGATAAATCAGTCACTGTTGGCACTACAACGTTTCCAAGTGTTAAAGTAGCAATGCAAGCAATCACTATAACTAAAAAAGCTACTACTGGTGGAGTTCCTGTAGCTGATAGGGCTAAGCAGGTGTTAGAATTAGGAACTGAGAGTAAAATCAGTCTTGGACAGAAACTTGCAGGTACTTTAACTCCAGATGCTAGAAGATCTCAGTTAGTACATACACTTACTAGTTACTATGAAAAGCATAGAGGACTTAGAGAAGCTCTATTAGCTACTGGAGAGCAGCCTTTGAAGTTTGGTAATGATCTTGATATTGGCCCAGCTTTAATGACAGTTAGAGGCATACTGAATGGTAAGTATGTGCATGTTAAATCACCTAAAGGCCCTGGTATTAAGGATGGCCAAGGTTCTGCTGAAGGTGATAGTAAAGATAAAGCTATGAGATCAGTGTCCTCTACTTCTATTGTTGAGTTGAGTCCAAGGAGATCTACATCTTCCAGCAAGACCACTCAAAATGCTCTTCCATGGGTCAGTGCTAAGTCCGTTAATGGAACTGTAATGCTCGCTAGGAATAAAGAGTTAGCTGGTGCTCCATTAACAGAAGAAACAAAAAGTAGAATAGGTGAAGCTCATCAAAATGGAGCTAAGTTTGTTGTTGGGGATATGCCAGGTGTTGATAGTCAGTTTATTACTTATTTAAAGTCCATAGGTGCACAGTATAAGGTGTATTATACAGGACCTGTGCCTAGAATACTCCCTAGTGTTCCTAGTAAACAATACACTAAACCTGGTAAGCATACCACTGTAAAAAGTGGTGCTTACAATACTAAGAATTCAGCTAATGCTAAGATGAAGGAAGCTATAATTAAGAATACTGAAAAAGCTATTGAAACTGCACCTCCTGCACTACGCAGCGTGCTAAAAACAGCTTTAAAAGACGCTAATACTAAGTGTGGAGAATAATATGAGCTGTATAATTGAAAAGTTTAAAATAGAAGTAAGAAAAACTGCTAGTAACGTCGGGAAAGATGCACGTGTAGCACTAGAAAAATTTCTAAAAGAGGATCTAGCCAAAGTAGTCTCTGCTCTCAATAGTACACGTTTTCAACTTGCTGGCAGCTCTAATGATTATAGTGGTACTAAGAAGTTACTCGATAAGTATATGTCTGAGATTACTAGTGGGGCTATAGAGATCGCCGGGTTTAAACTCCTTAATGATAATGAAGAGTTTGAGGTAGATATTGAGGCTAAAGAGATTAAGTTACCTCTCAATGGATATGAGAAAGCAGTAAGAGAAAACAACCAGGATATGATAGATGTTATCACTGGTATCTTTGCGCATGAATTGACTCATCTTGCACAAGTTGTTAAAGGTGATGATAAGACAAGAACCGTAGAAGAGTTAGAGATGGAAGCTCATGCACATGAGTGGGGAGTTCTTAAAGATGCTGGCTTTGCTTTTGAGGATGTAGTTGATGATTTGTTTGGGGAAGTGGATGAAAGACAGTATGAGTTTACAGAGGAGCAGTTAAGCAACGTTATTAAAGGCAGTAAAAAACTATCTCCTGCTGATATGGTGCAGTTTGATAAAACGTTGCACAAAAAGCTAGAAAAGCTCTTAAAAAAGGTATATCCTGAAATCGAACTAAAGTATACTGCAGATATACCTGATCAGTATAGAATGGAGTACTACCAAAAAGATAGTAGTAGTAGTGCTATTAAAGGTGTTGCAGACCTAGAAGCGATGTCTGTACTTATAAATACGAAACTAATGAGTCAAGACACACTTCCACATGAATACGCGCACCACTATATAAGTTGGTTTAGAGATTCAGTACTTGTACAAGAAGCTATAAAGAAGTGGGGTAGTGAAGAAGCTCTAGTTCAAGCGATTGGTGAACAAGTAGTTAAACAGAAAGGTGAAGCGTATGGTTGGTGGAAAGAGTTTAGTAGCTGGGTAATGAACTTGTTTAATAAGTTAAGCAGTAGAGATAAAGAGGAGTTAAAAAACCTTCTTACTATAGTATAGCAGATGCTAAAACAGACTTGGCTCAGGCATTTGAGAAAGTAAATACATATCGTTATAGTAAAAATGGAATCCATACTACACTAAACGAGTTTACTAGGTACATGAGCAGTATTTTTCCAGATAGTGTCTATTCTAAACCTTATGCACATCTAGCGTCTGCTGTGTATAACGGTAAGCACTTTAATAATGGTTATACTTTAATTCTTAAGATGTTAAAAGAAAAAGACTATGGTACGCTAGAAAAGAGCATTATACCAGCTGTCAAACGTATAAATCAAGAAGTTAGTAATGGGATAAGAGAAAAGTCTGAGCTCCAAGAAGTTGGTAAAGATGTCTCTGACTACTTTTGGGTTGATAGTGATGGTAAGTTGGATAGTTCTTACTATACTCTTATAGATGAAGTGTTTTCTGAGTACAAAGCTATGAATGGTTGGCAATGGGGTCGTACTGGGTTTTCTCGTGAGCACAGCCGTAAAGGGTTAGGCGGAAATTACAACGGAGATAACTTCTATTTTGCCCCATTAGGTAACGGAGCGTTTTCAGGAGCACATGATTTTCTCGTAAAATTAAATGCTAAGTCATTTCAGAATGACACTTTAAAGTTTGGACTCGTACCTAATACATATGACACTGGATATTTTGAAGCTGTAGTCAATAATCCTGATGCTGTACATATATTTGGATCGGATAAAGATATAAAGCAGTTTAAAGAATGGCAAGCAGGTAATAATAACACGAATTCAGCTAAAATAGAGGCTAAACAAGGTATAATTGGGGATAAAGAGCTTAAAGAGCTTAATAAAGCTAAAGAAGAAGCTATTAAAGAGTGTAAAGGAAAATAATGGTTTGTGGTACTGGTAATATTCATGATAAAGTAGAAGAGTTATATGAGCCTATGGAATCCGAGAGAATGTACGATGAGTATATGAGACTACAGCAACTAGGGTGGGACAATGCTCATGGGATCGAGAGTGGTAATAGCAAACAAGACATAGCTGACCAAATGACCAGAGAAAATGAAGATGGTAAAGAGTATTTTGTTGATAGTAATGAAGTATCTGATGAGTTTGAGAATCAGATGTGGAAAGCTAGAATAGCTAGGGATAAGCTTGAAAAGAAAACAAGTTCTGAAACTCTTAGTATGGTAGATGCTGAGCTTGCTGGTGTTAGTGGTTTAGACATGACGGTGAATGGTAAAGACTATGGTGCTGATACCTGGTCTAAAGTTTCTTTCAGGGGTGTAGTCAAGAATTTACATAAACCTAGCGTTATACTTGAGTTTACTAGGACTGGAAAGGATGGTAAACAGAATACGTTTAAAGCAGAGTTCAAGAATACTGGTGAGAGTACTGATGGCAGGGTGCAGGTTTATGATGAGAGATTGAAGGCTGCTATTGCAGTGTTGCTTGAGAGAGATAGTGACGCTAGGTTCTCAGATGCTAAGTCTCAGAATGATGAATTTAAACAAAGACAGACTGAGATTATTGGAGAATTTATCAATGACCCTAGTAAGGCTTTAGTGTTGATGAAAAAGCTGATGAGAATGGTGGGTCAGGATATTAGCTTAGAGCACCAAGTTGTGTTAGAGGATACTATTAAAAGGTTTTTAACAACTAGTAAGTTTCTTGAGAAAGCTAATGTCTATTTAGATGAGGATGCTAGTAGAACTGCAGGTTTGTTTATAATGGAAGGTAAGGCTAAGGGTGTCTATGTTAACGTTAGTCAAGTGCCTAGGATAGCTGGTAACCAAATGTCGGCGGCTGAAGTTTATGTTCACGAGTTAGTGCATGCTGCTATTGAATATGCTCTTAAGAATACTGTAGATGGTGGTTGGATTACTAGTCAGATAACGGATGTGTATAATAAGTTTATGCAGAAGTTAGATGAAGAGAAGAATCCTTGGTTAGTTTTCATGCCTGAGAATAGTATTAATAAAAAAGAGGAAGAAAGAGTAGCTAAAGCTTTGTGGGAATATCTGAAAAGCGAAAATGGTCTTAATGAGTTTGCTGTAATGAGTCAAACTAATATGAATGTTATTAAGATATTGAGAACTGTTAATGTTAAAGATAGAGAGTTGAAAAATACGACGTTATGGGATAAAGCTGTTGGGCTAGTGGTTAAGGAAGGATTATACTAGAAGACTCGCTGAGATCAATAATAGAGCGTTGTTGAAGGAAAGAAAAGCTAACCAGATAGAAGAGTTTGTTGGTAAGTATATCGTGGATGCTAATAGAATTGGTAGTAAGTTTATTGATAGGTTTCAGCATAAAGGTAGATTTCCTGTAGCAGGGCCTAATGCTGGTGTGTTAGAGAGAAGTAAAGTGTTTGCACAGCAGATGTGGGCTGCTACTACGAATGCAGAGTCACGGCCTTACGTGGAGCATTTCTTGAACAGTTTTGG
>JFJP01012453.1_pt1 | contig 10024 bp, 7 predicted proteins | sample 431651 | NCBI WGS metagenome assembly JFJP01 (sample SAMN02602958, study PRJNA72255) | Microbial mat metagenome, whole genome shotgun sequencing project. | biome: fresh water; feature: sink hole; material: water; isolation source: purple microbial (photo- and chemosynthetic) mats found in...
GAACACGGAGTCCACAGAGGATTTTAAGGCTTTTCTCGGTGATCTTTGTGGTCTCAGTGGTGAAAAGTCTTTTAAGAAACAGTCTCTAAGAATTTCCTGGCTTTGCAATAGCCAGGTGTCCGCATTTTGCAAGCCCGCCGGGCACGGGAAAACAGGTAAAATATCCCCATGCTAAAAGCCCTCTTCAAAACCATGCGTCCGCGCCAGTGGACAAAAAACGTCTTCATCTTTGCCGCGCTCGTCTTCGACAAACAACTGCTCAACGTCGATTCCTTCCTGCGGACGCTCGCGGGCTTCGGCTTGTTTTGCCTCATCTCCTCCAGCGTGTACATCTTCAACGACCTGGCAGATGTGGAGGCAGACCGCCAGCATCCCGAAAAGAAGAACCGCCCCATCGCTTCGGGGAAACTGCCTATCGGCGCCGCCTGGATCGCGGGCATTGGGCTGGTCATCGTCACGCTGGGGCTTGCCTACCTGCTGGCGCCCGGCTTTGAAGCGGTTCTCATACTTTATTTCATTCTCAATCTGGCATATTCCAAATGGCTCAAGCACCTGCCGATTATCGACGTGCTGGTCATCGCCACCGGCTTCGTGCTGAGGGTTCACGCAGGCGTCACCCTCATTCAAGTCGAACGCTTCTCCCCCTGGCTTTACGTCGTCATGACCCTGCTCTCGCTCTTCCTCGGCTTTGGCAAGCGCCGCGCCGAACTGGCGCTGCTGGCGCAGGGCGCAGGCTCGCACCGCAAAGTTCTCGAAGGCTACACCCTGCCGCTGCTCGACCAATACATCATGATTGTCTCCGGCACCACCATCGTCGCCTACTCGCTTTACACCTTCTCTGCGCCCAACCTGCCCGACAATCACAGCATGATGCTGACCATCCCCTTCGTCGTTTACACCATCTTCCGCTATCTCTACCTGATCGAAGTCAAACACGCGGGCGGCGCGCCGGAGGAAATCCTGCTTTCGGACCGCCCCTTCCAAATTGCCATGCTCCTCTGGGCTGGCTCGGTTCTCGCCATCTTCTACCTCTCGTGAAAGCATCCGCCCCCGGCAAGGTCATCCTCTTTGGCGAACATGCGGCGGTCTACACCCGCCCTGCGCTCGCCGTCCCCGTCACACAGGTTCATGTGGATGTGGAAGTTTTGGATTCGTCCCGCCCGGGGATTTGGATTGACGCCCCCGGCGTTGACCTGCGCGCCGAACTTGGCTCCCTGCCTGACGACCATCCAGTTGGTTCGGTTATCCTGAAAGTTTTTCGACGCCTCGGCTTTTCCTCCCCGCTCCCGGCGTTGAGCATCGCCATCGCCTCCACCGTCCCCGTCGCGGCTGGGCTAGGCTCCGGCGCGGCGGTTTCCGTCGCCCTCATTCGCGCCCTGTCGGGGCATCTCGGTCAGCCGCTACCCGACGCGGACGTGAACGAAATCGCCTACGAAATCGAGAAACTGCATCACGGCACGCCGTCGGGAATCGACAACACCGTCATTACCTATGCCAAACCCGTGTACTTCATCAAGGGCAAACCGCTCGAAATCTTCAAGGCGGGCAAGCCCTTCACCCTCGTCATCGGCGACACGGGCATTCCCGCGCCCACCAAACAAGCCGTCGGCGATGTGCGCCGCCTGTTGAGCCGCGACCAGTACAACGTCGAAGGCATCTTCAACGAGATCGCGCAAATCTCGCTCATTGGCAGGCGTTCCATCGAAAGCGGCAAGCCTGAATTACTCGGCGAGTTGATGGATCAAAACCACGCCTACCTGCAAACCCTCACCGTCTCCTGCCCCGAACTGGATACGCTGGTCGAAGCCGCCCGCAGCGCCGGGGCGCTCGGCGCAAAACTCAGCGGCAGCGGGCGGGGCGGAAACATGATCGCGCTGGTTGACCCGTCCAAAGCGGAGTCTGTCGCCGAGGCATTGATTTCCGCCGGGGCAGTCGGCGCCATCATCACCGAAATCAAGTGAGAAGGCGACAGTTACTTTCCTCAAGTTCCCATGCCTGATAAAAAATGGCTCGCTCCCATCCTGCCCTATCTCGCTGTTGGGGTGGGATTATTTTTCTTCCAAAATGCCTGGGCAACATTGCTTGGCTTTCACGCGGCAATCCTGCTTGTCCTTGCGCTGGCGCGTCCCGCCCTGTCGCCCGCTGCGCTTTTCAAAAGCAAACATCCCAAATGGATTTTGTTCAGCGTCCTGTTTTGCTCCACCAGCGGGATCGGCTTGTTTTTTCTCTGGAACGTGTTCCGCGTCTCACCCGACCTGCCCGCCCAACTCCGCGCCCTCGGTTTGACATCGTCCACGTGGCTCGGATTCATCGCCTACTTTTCACTCGTCAATCCCTTCATCGAAGAATACTTCTGGCGCGGATTTTTGGGCAGCGCCTCCCTCAAGCCCCGCGTCGGAGATTTTATCTTCGCCGGCTACCACGCCCTGATTCTGTGGGGCAGGGTTCATCCGCTTTCGATCTTGTTTGCCGTGACCGTCCTCGTTTCTGCGGGCTGGCTCTGGCGGCAAATCTCGCGGCTCGATGAAGGTCTGCTGGCTGCGGTTCTTGGTCACGCCATTGCCGACTTTTCAATCTTATTCGTCGTTCGTTGGATGTGCATTTGAAATGAATATACTCGCCCTCAAATTGATTCTCGCGCCCATCATCATCGGCTCTGCCAGCCTGGCGGGACGCAAATGGGGTCCCGCCGTCAGCGGCTGGATCGTGGGAATGCCGCTCACCTCGGGTCCCGTCATCTTCTTCGTCGCCCTCAGCAACGGCAAGGCATTTGCGGGTACCGCGTCTTTGGGCGTTCTCAGCGGCGGACTTTCTCTGGTGGCGTACGCCCTGACGTATTCGTGGCTGGCGGTCAAATTCCGCTGGCAGGTTGCAATTGCGGGAAGCCTGCTGGTCTTTGCCATCAGCACGACCCTTTTGCAAAACGTCACATTTCCGCTCTGGGCAATTTTTCCGTTGGTTTGCGCCGCGCTGACGCTGGGTCTGCGGCTCATGCCGAAGGATGAAATCGAAGCGGAAGGCAAAACCAAGCCCGGCGTTTGGGACATCCCCTCGCGCATTTTGATTGGGACGAGTTTCATCCTGTTGTTGACCGGCATTGCGCCGTTCATCGGCTCGCGCCTGACCGGGCTGCTGACGACGATTCCGCTCTACGTCACCATCCTGACAGTTTTCGCCCACCGCAATCAGGGACCTGCCGCCGCCGCTCATGTCCAACGCGGATTGCTCTACGGCATGTTTGCCTTCAGCGGCTTTTTTCTCACGTTGAATCTGTTGATCGAACACGTCAGCCTGTCGGTTTCTTTTTCCGCCGCCATTCTGTCGGCGCTGGCAATTCAGGGGACATCGCTCTTCATCTTGCGGAAAAGGCGATATTAGCCGCCTGCAACCTATTTGGAATTGAAAAATCCAGCCATTCATGTTATTACTGTATCAGGCATTTGCATCAATAAGCCTTCTTGTACGCATTGACCAGGCAAGGTGAATGGTGAATAAAAAGAACAAAAAAAACGCTCTTCAGACAGAGGGAAACGCCGCAGAAGAAGCGTCAAACGCTGATTTACGAGAACTACAATCCATATTGACCATGGCGGAAGAAGTCGCGCAAATGGGCAGTTGGCGCTGGGACCTGCGAACCCAAAAAGTCACCTGGTCTGACCAGATGTTCCGCTTGTTTGGCGTGGAGCGTGAGGGCTTCGACGGGGATGTAAACCGCGTGGTTTCCGAGCGCATTCACCCCGACGACAGAGAGTTGGTATCCAAATCCAACCACAGCGTGCTGGAAAATGACCGCCCCATTCCCTTGTCATACCGCATCGCGCTTCCCGATGGCACGGTGCGAACGGTTTGGGCGCAGGGGAAATTAATACGCAACGAGGCGGGTCAGCCGATTGCGTTGACCGGGTATGTACAGGACATTACCGAACGCGTGCAGGCAGAAAAGAAAATCCTGCAAATGAAGCGCCTGTACGCCACGCTGAGTCAGGTCAACCAAACCATCGTGCGGATTAAGAATCGCGCAGACCTCTACCAGTCCATTTGCGATATCGCCGTAAAGTTCGGCGACTTCGCCCTGGCATGGATTGGCTTGCTGGACGAACAATCCGGGGACGTGAATCCTGTTGCGGCAAGCGGCGCCGAATTATCCAACTGGAATCTTCCAAAGGTCAACATCTCCAACGCAGAATACCGGCATGGACTGACCGCCGAGGCAATCCGCAGCGGCAGGGTGGTCACCGACGAAGATTTGCAGGCGGGCAAGCAGCCAACGCCCCTGCGTCAGCGGTTGTACGAACTTGGCTATCGCTCTGTTGCGGGCGTTCCATTCAGCCTGCAAAGCAAGGCAATCGGCGTCCTGGCGCTTGTCTCTCGCGAAGCGGGCTTGTTCAAATCCGAAGATGAACTGCGCCTGCTCGACGAAATGGGGCTGGATATTTCCTTCGCGCTGGATACGATGGAAAGCGAAAAAATCAAGCGCCAGTGGGCTGACGCCTTCGAGCATTGCGCCCACGGCATTGCCATCGGACTGCCGTCGAGCAATATCATCCTCACCTGCAACCCCGCCTTTGCCCGCCTGCAAGGACGCGCGGTGGAGGAAGTTTCGTCCATGCCCATTCTGGCGCAGTACGCGCCGCAGGAGCACGAGCGCATCAAACAGCAGATTTCCCTCGCCGACCGCAGCGGGCGCGCCCAGTACGAAACCCACATGATTCGCAAGGACGGCAGCGCCTACCCCGTTCAAATAGACTTGGTCAGCGTCCGCAACGAAGAAGGGAACCTGTTGTACCGCGTTGCCACCCAGCAGGATATTAGCGAACGCAAAGAAGCCGAATTAGCCCTGCAGCGCAGCGAGCGCCTGCTGCGACTCTTTATCGAACGCGCCCCGGCGGCAATCGCCATGTTCGACCTGGAAATGCGCTACATCATTGCCAGCCGCCGTTATCTTTCTGATTACAAATTGAGCGATCAGGATTTGACCGGACGCTCGCATTATGAAGTATTCCCTGAAATAACCGAACACTGGAAGGAGATTCACCGTCGCTGTCTGGCGGGCGCAATCGAACGCGCCGAAGAAGACCCCTTCCCCCGCGTCGATGGCAGTTTGGACTGGGTGCGTTGGGAGATTCATCCCTGGTATGAAGATACGGGAAAGATTGGCGGCGTGATCCTCTTTTCTGAGGTCATCACCGAACAAAAACTGGCGCGCGAAGCGCTGCGCGAAAGCGAGGAACGCTACCGCAGCCTGCTGGATGTTGCCCCCGTAGCGATTGCCGTTCACGTCGAAGAAAAAATTGCATTCATCAACCCGGCGGGCGCGCGCCTGTTGGGCGCCGAAAACGAGAGCCAATTAATTGGCAAGCCCATCACTGAAATTATCCACCCGGATGGGCTGGAAAAGGTAAAAGCCCGCATTCCAAAGATGCTGGCGGGCGAACAAGGCTTGTACCCCGCCGAAGATGTCTACCTGCGGCTGGACGGTTCCCCCATTCAAGTGGAGGTGACGGCGACCCTGCTGCAATACCAGGGAAAGCCGGCAGTGCAAGCAATCGTCGCCGACATCACCGGACGCAAGCGGGCTGAAGCCGAACGGCGAAATTTCTACGAGACCCTGAACGCCAGCCTGAACGAACTCTATATTTTCGACGCCGAAACGCTGCGCTTTGAATTCGTCAGCAGCGGGGCGCTGCGAAATTTGGGATACGCGCTGGATGAAATGCGCGGAATGACGCCGCTCGACCTGAAACCAAAATTTACGGCAGCCAACTTCGACAACCTGATTGCGCCGCTGCGCCGCTACGAGGCGCAGGTCGTCAACTTCGAAACCCTCCACAGGCGGGCAGACGGAAGTTTATACCCCATCGAAGCGCATTTGCAATTATTGGAACAAGGCGGGCGGGAGGTGTTCCTGGCAGTCATCCTCGACATCACCGAACGCAAGCGGGCAGAAGAGGCGCTGCGCGAATCGGAATCAATCTTCTTGAAAGTCTTCCAGTCCAGCCCAATCGGCATCAACATTTTACGCCTGTCTGACGGGCGTTCGACCAATATCAACGATGCGTTTTTGGAGATTATCGGGTATGCACGCGAAGAGGTCATTGGACATTCCGCCGCTGAGTTGAACCTGTTTATAGACATTGAAATGCACGAAATGTTGACCAAGACCCTGCGCGAAGGCAGGATCATACAAAACCAGGATGCTCAAATCCGCAGTAAATGCGGCGAAATCAAAACCGTCCTTGCCTCGCTCGACACCATCGAAATCAACGGCGAACTGATGGCGCTGGTTTTTGCCGCCGATATTACCGAACGCAACAAGGCGGAAGAGGCGCTGCGCGCTGCGGACGAAAAATACCGCAACATCTTCGAAAACGCCGTAGAGGCAATCACCCAGACCACCTGCGACGGCAACTACCTTTCCGCCAACCCTGCCACGGCGCGTATTCTGGGTTACGACTCGACCGAAGAACTGATTTCCGGCGTTTCGGATTTGAACCGCCAGTTTTACGTCAAACCAGGACGCCGCGAAGAATTCCAAAAACTGCTACAAGAACACGGCAGCATATCCGATTTCGAGTCGGAGGTGTATCGCAAAGACGGCAGCCGCATCTGGATCTCGGAAAATTCGCACGCGGTTTACGATAAACAGGGAAACTTCCTCCATTATGAAGGAAGCGGGCAGGATATCACCCGCCGCAAGCAGGCAGAAAAACAAGTCGAGGTGCAAATGCGGCGGATGCAGGCGCTGAACGAAATCGACCGCGCCATCAGTTCCAGCCTCGATATGCGCCTTGCGCTCGACATCCTGCTCGACCAGGCGCGATTCCAACTGGGGGTGGATGCGGCTGCGGTACTGCTTTTGAACCTGTCGCGGCAAACCCTCGAATACGAGGCGGGCAAGGGCTTCCGCTCGCTGGCAATCAGCCAATCGCAAACCCTGCTCGGCAGGGGGCTGGCGGGGAAAGCCGGCATGGAGCGACGACTGCTTCACATCCCAGACCTGGCGGCGGCTGGCGAAGAATTCCAACGGCGGGAACTGCTGCGGGGCGAAGAATTCGTCGAATACTTCGCCGTTCCATTGATTGCCAAGGGCATGTTGAAAGGCGTGTTGGAAGTCTTCCACCGCAGCCCCATCCACCCGGACATGGATTGGGTCAACTACCTCGAAACCCTCGGCGGACAGGCGGCAATTGCCATCGACAACGCCCAACTTTTCGAGGGAATGCAAAGGTCGAACCTGGAACTTATCACCGCCTACGACGCCACCATCGAAGGCTGGTCGCGGGCGATGGATTTGCGCGACAAAGAAACCGAGGGACATACGCAGCGGGTAAGCGAATTGACCGCGCGCCTGGCAAAAAACATGGGCATCAGCCAGCGCGAAATTACCCAAATGCGGCGCGGCGCCCTGCTGCACGACATCGGCAAACTGGGAATTCCAGATCATATCCTGCACAAGCCCGACAAACTCGACCGTCTCGAATGGGCAATCATGCGCCAGCATCCCTCCTACGCCTTCAATATGCTGCTGCCCATCCACTACCTGCGCCCCGCGCTCGACATTCCCTACTGCCATCACGAGAAGTGGGACGGCAGCGGCTACCCGCGCGGTTTGAAAGAAAATGAAATTCCGCTTGCTGCGCGCATCTTTGCCGTTGTAGATGTGTGGGACGCGCTGCGCTCAGACCGTCCCTACCGCAAGGCATGGGACGCCGAAAAAGTGCGCGCGCTCATCCGCAACGAAACCGGCAAACACTTCGACCCCCAAGTGGCGGCGGCATTTTTAGAATTGCTGGACGAAGACCACAGCCTGGAATAGACAGGCAAAATCCGTCGGGTCATATCGATACTCGACGCGGGGGGATAACAGCGCGCCGAGTAATTACGCCTTGTTGGGGATTAACTCCCAAAGTCTTGTATAATCAACTTACATCCGTATTGCCACCCGTATTCTCAGCAATTCCCTATATGACGCGAAGCGTGTCATTGCGAGGTACGAAGCAATCTCCCCGTCAAAACCAGGGGATTGCTTCGGGAAATGACATACTGAGAATTGCCACCCGTATTCTCATTGCAGATGACCGCTGATGTTTATTAAGCGAGCAAAGGTCGATATGACGCGCTATGGCTTCAAACTCTACATTACCAGACAGTCCATCCACTCTGAAACCGCAGAGGCAAACCTGAGACGCATTTGCGAAAAACTTGCCGACGGCGAATGTAATGTGACGGTGCTGGATGTCGCCGAAGACCCCGACCAGGCAGAAATCGACCACATCCTGGCGACCCCCACCCTGATTAAAGAATACCCGCTACCCCAGCGCCGCGTCATTGGCGACCTTTCAGATATGGAAAAAGTGACCAAAGCGCTGGGGCTGGACTCGTAAGATGAAAAGAGATTGTTTTATATGGATACGAAAAAACTGCACACAATCGAAAAACTAAGCACGGGCATTATTGGCTTCGACGAAATTACCGAGGGCGGGCTGCCAAAGGGACGCACCACCCTGGTCTCTGGCACAGCCGGCAGCGGTAAAACTGTGCTGGCTTCGCAATTTCTGGCAGAGGGAATTCAGAAATCGGGCGAGGCGGGCGTTTTCATCACCTTCGAAGAATCGCCGGATGACATCCGCCGCAATATCCTCTCGCTCGGCTGGAACCTGACCGAATGGGAAGCCGACGGGCGCTGGGCATTTGTAGACGCCTCGCCGCACCTGGGCGACGAAGCGATTGTGGCAGGACAGTACGACCTGAACGCCCTGTTGGCGCGCATCGAACATGCGGTCAAACGCACAGGCGCCACCCGCCTGGCAATGGATTCGCTGGGAGCCATTTTCAGCCGCTTTGAAGACGCTTCTGTCATCCGCACCGAACTCTTCCGCATTGCCTCGGCGCTCAAGTCGATGGGCGTGACGGCAATGATGACCGCCGAACGGCGCGACGAGTACGGCGATATTTCACGCTTCAGCGTGGAGGAATTCGTCGCCGACAATGTGTTGATTTTGCGTAACGTGCTCGAAAGCGAAAAACGCCGCCGCACCATCGAAATCCTCAAGTATCGCGGCACCAGTCATCACAAGGGCGAATTCCCCTTCACCATCCTGCCAGAAAAAGGCATCGTCATCATCCCGCTTGCCGCCATCGAACTCAAACAGCGTTCGTCCGCCGTGCGCGTCACCTCAGGCAACGGCGACCTGGATGCGATGTGCGGCGGCGGCTTCTTCCGCGATTCCATCGTTCTTGTCTCAGGCGCAACCGGCACCGGCAAGACCCTCATCACCACCGAGTTTATCGCCGGCGGAGTCGAAAGCGGCGAGCGCAGCCTGCTCTTTGCCTTCGAAGAAAGCCGCGAACAACTCTTCCGCAACGCCACCGGCTGGGGGCGCGACTTTGAACGCCTCGAAAGCGAAGGCAAGTTGAAGGTCGTCTGCGATTACCCGGAAGTGGCGGGGCTGGAAGATCATCTGATCCGGATGCAAACGATTATCGAAGAGTTCAAACCCAACCGCGTAGCGGTGGACAGCCTCTCGGCGTTGGAGCGTATTTCCACCCTCAAAGGGTTTCGTGAATTCGTCATCGGCTTTACCTCCTTCATCAAACACAAGGAAATCGCCGGCTTGTTCACCGCCACCACCCCCACCCTGACCGGCGGCGCGTCCATCACCGAGACCCACATTTCCACCATCACCGACTCCATCATCCTGCTGCGTTACGTGGAAATGCGCGGCGAGATGAAGCGCGGCTTGACCATGCTCAAAATGCGCGGCTCGGCGCATGACCACGACATTCACGAATTCAACATCGACGGGCATGGAATGCACATCGGAGACCCCTTCCGCTCGGTAGCGGGCATCCTTGCCGGGCACCCGGTACATATCGAACCTGATTCATAATTCCTTTCGGGAGGACGCATGAAGAACAGCGTGAATCCACAAGGGGAGGTCGAGAGTTCCACAACGCCAGCGCGGCTCGAACAGCAAATGCGCGACCTGGTCAATTGCAACTTGGACGGAATGTTGGTCATTGG
>JFJP01023608.1_pt1 | contig 10024 bp, 8 predicted proteins | sample 431651 | NCBI WGS metagenome assembly JFJP01 (sample SAMN02602958, study PRJNA72255) | Microbial mat metagenome, whole genome shotgun sequencing project. | biome: fresh water; feature: sink hole; material: water; isolation source: purple microbial (photo- and chemosynthetic) mats found in...
CCCAGCTCGATGGTCTTTTTCAAAGACTTGTAGACTGTTTTCGGCAGACGCTCGCGCATGACCTTGTCATTGAACACGTTGGAGCCGAACATTTCCATGAGCGAGGTCTCGCTGAAATCGAGGGGCGCGTGCATGGGTTTATAATCGGTGATGGCCTTGATGGCGTCCCGACGGGCCGAAATTCCGTTCATGTTATCCTCCAGGACAAGTTAGTGTATGCTTTTTTGACGTTGAGCCATGAATACGTTTGCCACAACATTAGCAATTCAAGTGCCACAAAGGTAACATCTTGAAATATAACAACACAGCTATTGGTGCGCATAAATAGATTACATTTTTGAAATATGCAATCCCGACAATCCGGAACTTATCGGGAATTAAATTACAAATTTGAAAAACGCTTCCCGAATCAGGCACTCTTCTGTTCAGCCCGTCCCGTCTGCCGTGATGCCCGTGTCCCCAATGGCGGCACCGGTTCGCATTCGCGCTTCCGCGTCAGATACTCACATAAATGTCAACAGACACTTGGCCTCCATAAATATAAGTTCATAATTGCGCATCTTTCTGCTAGAGTCGCCGAAACCAACAATTCCAACCGGGAGCCGTCCATGCCTGCAGCAGTTCCAAGTCCGACAAACCTGCACCTCTTGTCCCGTAATCCAATCTTCACCGCCGCCAAGACCGTGTGGGGCTATGAGATCCAGGCCACGGCAGACCTCGTTCACGACCTCCCCTCTGACCCGGAAAGGGCGAACGTCGGAGCGGCGGTCATCGCAGGTGACTACATCGGCCTGAACACCATTCTGGCCCGCAACAAGAAAATCCTCCTTTCCTACACCCGGGAGCAGTTGCACAAACAAATCCCGTATGCATTCCCTTCCCAATCTTCCGCCATCCTGATCAGTCCGGACTTCCAGAACGATCCGACCCTGCTGCCGGCCCTCAGGCAGATGGCGGATGACGGGCACACCATCGCCCTGGAATGGGACGCCGGGGTCACTCCCTCGTCCCCGATCATGGACATGGCCGATGTGCTCTGCCTGGCCTCTCCGCACATGGCAGAAGAACTCGGGCCCATCGCCGGATCCGGCAGAACGGTCATCGTGCGCAGCGTGACCACCAGGGAAGAGCTGGCACGTCTGCAGAGCCTGGGCATTGCCCTCTTTCAGGGGCGCTTCTTCAAGACCGCGGAGATCATTCCCGGCAAGAAGCTGTCCTCACACCAGAATTCACGCCTGCAGATCCTGCGCATCATCGAAGGCGACGCCCCCAATCTCGACCAGCTGGCCCAGACCATCCAGGCCGACGTGAGTCTCTCCTACAGGATGTTGACTTATCTCAATTCCCCGACCTTCGGCTTCATGCGCAAGATCGACTCCATCCGCCAGGCCATCACCCTCCTTGGCTGGATCAACGTGCGCAACTGGCTACGTGCTGTACTCCTGGCGGACATCACTCAGGGCGAGGTGCAGAATGAACTCCTGCTGCTCTCGCTGTGGCGGGGAAAATTTCTGGAGCAGACCATCGCCAGCCACGATTACTGGGATTTTAAGCCCGATGAGATGTTCCTGTTGGGCATGTTCTCCCTCCTCGATGCCATACTGGGCATTCCCATGGGCGACGCGCTGGCCTTTCTGCCGTTGAACGACGCGCAAAAAAAGGCCCTGCGCGGCGAGAGCACGACGGAATACATGCCGCTCATGACACTCATGCTCGCGTTCGAGGATCACGACGAGGACAGTCTGGTCAAGGTGCTGCAGGATGTAAATCTGGATCCGGAGACAATGCGGCGGCTGCATTGCGAGGCAGGCGCCTGGGCCTCCTCCATTCTGGAGATCGGCCCAGGCGCCTGAAGAGAGGGGCTCAGTCCAGGGGCGTCACTTTCCAGATGTCGCGCGCATATTCCATGATGGCGCGGTCACTGGAAAATTTCCCCATGTTGGCGGTGTTCAGGATGGACATGCGCGTCCACAGGGCCGCGTCCTCATAGATTTCCGAAACCTTGGCCTGGGCCGAGACGTACTTTTCGTAGTCGGCCAGGACAAGGTAATAGTCGCCGTGGGCCAGCAATGAATCGACTATGGGCCTGAAGAGGCCCGGCGCCTCGGGAGAGAAGAATCCGGTGGCGATCATGTCCAATGCTTTTTTGAGCTCGATATTGTTCTCGTAAATCCGCACGGGATCATACCCCCCGGAATGCAGGGCCTGCACCTCTTCCTCCGTATGCCCGAAGAGAAAGAAGTTATCCTCCCCCACCACGTCCCTGATCTCTATGTTGGCTCCGTCCAGGGTGCCGATGGTCAGCGCCCCGTTCAGGGCGAACTTCATGTTCCCGGTACCGGAGGCCTCCATGCCCGCAGTGGAGATCTGCTCGGAAAGATCCGCGGCCGGGATGAGCTTCTCCGCCTGGGAAACGCAGTAATTGGGCAGAAAAACGACACGCAGGGCATTGCCCACGGCGGGATCGCTATTCACGGCCTGCCCCACGGAATTGATGAGTTTGATGATCAGTTTGGCCTGGAAATATCCTGGAGCGGCCTTGCCGGCGAAAAACACCGTTCGCGGAACCTGCTGGGAATGACTGTCGGTGCGGATGCGGTTGAAGAGGGTGATGACGTGCAGGACATTGAGCACCTGCCGCTTGTACTCGTGGATGCGCTTTATGTGCATGTCGAAGAGCGTGGCGGGATTGATGCCCACGCCAAGCTTGCGCAGGACATAGCGGGACAGCAGCTTCTTGTTGCGTTTGCGGACCTCCTGCCAGCGCTGCTGGAATTCCTCATCATCGGCATGCGCGGAAAGTTCCGAAAGACGCGACAGGTCGTGCACCCATTCATCACCGATGACGGAGCTGATCAGTTCGGACAGGGCCGGATTGGCCTGCATGAGCCAGCGCCGGGGTGTGATGCCGTTGGTCACGTTGGTGAATTTGCCCGGATAGAGCACGCTGAAATCCTTGAACAGGCGGGTCTTGAGGATCTGCGAGTGCAGTTCCGCCACTCCGTTGACGGTATGGCTGCCAACGATGGCCAGATGGGCCATGCGCACTTGCTTCTCTTCGCCCTCGGCGACCAGGGACAGGGAACGCAGCAGGTCCACCCGACCCGGAAAACGCTTGCCCACATCGTCGAGGAAGCGATGGTTTATCTCGAAGATGATCTGCAGGTGCCGTGGCAGCATGCGCCCCACAAGCTCCACCGACCAGGTTTCCAGTGCCTCCGGCAGCACGGTGTGATTGGTGTAGGAGAATGTCTTCTGGCAGATGCTCCACGCCGAATTCCAGGTCAACGCCTCTTCGTCGACCAGGATGCGCATGAGTTCCGCGATGCTGATGGCCGGATGAGTGTCGTTGAGCTGGACTGAAACCTGGTCGGGAAAACAGTCGAAGGAGGAATAATTGTTTTTGCGGAAACGGCGCAGAATGTCCTGAAAGGTCGCGGCCACGAAGAAATATTGCTGCCGCAACCGGAGTTCCTTGCCCCGCGGGCTGTTGTCGTTGGGATAAAGAACCTTGGAGATGTTCTCGCTCTCGACCTTGGCCTGGACCGCGCCGATGTAATCGCCCCGGTTGAAGTGCTCAAGCTCGAAATCGCGGGTGGAGATGGCCTTCCACAGACGCATGTTGGTCACATGACCGTTCTGGTGGCCGGGGATCATGATGTCGCAGGCCATGGCCATGACCGACTCCGTGTCCACCCAGCGGAACCGCTCGTGCCCGGCGCTGTCCTCGTAGGCTTCGCAGCGCCCGAAAAAATTGATCAGAAACATGAAATGACCGCGCCGCAGCACCCAGGGGGAGTCCTGCCGCAGCCAGTTGTCACAGCCTTCATGCTGGTGGCCGTTCACGATGGTCTGATAGAAGATACCGTAGTCGTAGAGAATTCCGTAACCATAGCCGGGAATCTTGCAGGTGGCCATGGAGTCCATGTAGCAGGAGGCCAGTCGGCCAAGCCCACCATTGCCCAGGCCCGGATTCCATTCCTCCTCGAGCAGTTCGTCCAGGTCCAATCCGAAATCACGCACCGCTTCGCGGCACTCCTCCTCCATGCCCAGCGCCTGGATATAATTCATCAAAAAACGTCCGGGCAAAAACTCCAGGGACATGTAGTACACGCGCTTGGTGATGGAGTCGTAATACGAGCGCTGCGTCTCCAGCCATCTGCCGAGCAGGCGATCCCGCACGCTGTAGCACAGTCCGAGATAATAGCGCTCCTTGCGCGGGGGATAGGGGTCGCTCCCTAGGGTCAGGGCCACATGCCGCTGTATGTCGTCCTTCAGGGATTCAACGCTCTGATTTAGTTCAGAATTCGCCATCATGCCTCCTCTTTCGTCCTCTGTATTGCGGGCTGGATGAGCTAGCCTAGCACAAAAAACCTCCAAGAGAAACCAACTCCTTTACAGTTCCGGCACAGAACTTAATAGCTGCTGGAAAAGGAGGCTTGTCATGCAGCCGGTAAAATCGCTTCTGATCCTGATGCTTGTCATCATGTGGCCCATGGGAGGATACGCAATGGAAAAAATCGTAAAGACTGACAGCCAGTGGCGGGAAATCTTGAGCCCCGAGCAGTATGAGGTGCTGCGGGAAAAAGGCACTGAACCCGCCTTCAGCGGAAAATACAACGACCATCATGAGCCAGGGACCTATGTTTGCGCCGGTTGTGCGACCCCGCTGTTCCACTCCGAAGCCAAATTCGATTCCGGCACGGGATGGCCCAGTTTTTTCAAACCAGTGGACGAAACGCATGTGACAAAGCATGAGGACAGGTCGTGGTTCATGGTCCGCACTGAAGTCCTGTGCGCAGTCTGCGACGGACATTTGGGGCATGTATTTCCCGATGGACCAAAGCCCACTGGATTGCGGTACTGCATCAATTCCTTGGCTCTGCATTTCGAACCACAAAAACAGCAATAATTTTACAACTTCCTGGAATTAATAATTTTATTTCCAGGAAGTCCTCTTGAGAAATCAGCACATTAAGGGGTTGCATCCTCGTGCTTCATCGGGTAAAGACTGTTACTGTTATGAACTCTTGTTTCCATGCGGTCGGCATTTTCCCGCTCCACTCTCTTCGGCTCCTGCTCCCCCTCTCCCAACGCCGACAGCATCACCCCAAGCACGATGAGGTACACACATGAATAGTCATGGCGTATTTGTCGTCACCTCGTTTTTTTTCGCTTTGATCACAGCCCTGGTCGGGTTTGCCGCCCACAACGGAACCAGGCTGGAAACAAGCGGGCTCTACGAAGCCCGGATCGAAACGCTTGACGAGGAACGACAGGAACTGACCCGCCAAGTGGCGGAGCTCAGGAATATGTGGGTCAAGGAAGTGACTGTCACTGCCTACAGCCCGACCATTGAAGAATGCGGGCCCAGTCCGTTCACCACGGCCAGCATGGCCAAGGCGCGGCCCGGCATGATCGCCGTCAGCCGGGATCTTTTCAATGAAGGATGGGTCTTTGGCAAGAAGGTCTACGTGAAAGGACACGGAGTCTTTGAAATTGCTGACCTGATGAGCAAGCGCTACACGCAGCGCATGGACATCTTTTTTCCGGACACCGACAAAGCCAGAGAGTTCGGCAAGAAACAAGTCACAGTGGCCCTGCTGGCCAGCTGAAAAAGGGGTGCCCAGGCACCCCTTTTTATTTGAAAAATTGTGAATCGCAGACGAAAAAATCCGCCATCAGGCTTTTTTTGCAGCAGGTGATCCACACATCCACGACCTAGAAGTTATAATCCACCACACGCCTCTCGGCGGCCACTGACGAAACAAAGGCCACGCACTTCTGGTGCTCGGGATGAACCTGATATGTCTGCAGGTCTTCACGGGAATTGAAAACGGTATACAGGACCACCTCCGTTTCGGGCGAAGAGGCAAAGACGTCTGTGCTCACGACCAGGGTGTGCAGTTGAGGAATGAGTTTCGGCAAGTTCCCGAGCATCTCCTGCATGATCTTGCCATTTTCTGCGGCGCTACGGCCTTCCGCAGTTTCCTTCAATTTCCACATAACGATATGTCCGACCATGATTCCTCCATTAGGGTGATAAATTCCAGCAGTCCTTGAAAAAACGGGGTTCCGCCAGCATCCGCCCCCGGACCGCTTCAGGCACGAGGCCACTGGGTTCAAGGCCCGCGCAAAATTTTTTCCGCACCATGCTCGCGCTGATGTCAAGGCGCGCCATGGGCACAAGGACAACCCGCCGCCCTCCGGCAATGCGCCGCACTCCCCCGCTTTCCGCAAACCAGTCCCAATGCGCGTCCAGACAGGCGTCAACAGCATCCTGACCCAACCCAAGCCGATCCACCACCGCTATATCATTCACCAGCGGCAGTTCAATACCCCGGTGCCACTGGGGCAAGGTCAAAAAATCCGTGCTCCCGAGAACAAAAACGAAGTTGGTGGCCTGGTCCGTTTCACGCAGGCGGGCCAGGGTGGAATACGAATAGGAGGGCACGGGCATCTCGCCTTCCAGGGCGCAGACCCCCAGACCCTCCACATCCTGCACGGCCATGCGCAGCATGGACAGACGCAACCCGAAATCAAGCAACCCCGCCTCACCCTTGTGAGGCGGAACCTTGGCCGGCAGCAGGTCAACCCGCTTCAGGCCCAGGGCTTCCCGCGCTTCTATGGCCATGCGCAGATGGCCATTGTGCACGGGGTTGAACGAGCCGCCGAGAATTCCAGTCGAACCGGCAAAAGGGCTAGACACGCACCTGCCCTTCGCCAAAGACGATGAACTTGAGGCTGGTCAGCTCCTTGACGCCCATGGGGCCATAGGCGTGGATCTTGGAGGTGCTGATGCCGATCTCCGCCCCAAGCCCGAGCTCCCCGCCGTCGTTGAAGCGGGTGGAAGCGTTGATGAGCACGCAGGAGGCGTCCACAGTGCGCAGGAAACGCATGGCCCGCTCATGGGTGCGGGTCAGAATGGCTTCGGAATGCCCCGATCCGTAACGTGCGATATGGTCTTCCGCTTCCGCCTGGGTCGCGACGACCTTCACGGCCAGGATCAGCGACAGGAACTCGCGCCCGAAATCTTCGGCTTCGGCAGGTATCGCCGCAGCCCCCAGAAGCGGCAAGGCGCGTGGACAGGCCCTAAAAGAAACGCCCAGCGGCGCCAGAAAAGCGGACAGGCGCGGCAGGAACTCCCTCGCAACACCCTCGTGCACGAGCAGGCACTCCAGTGCGTTGCAAACACCGGGACGCTGCACCTTGGCGTTCTGGATGATAGCCAGGGCCTGCTCCTGATCGGCGTCCTTGTGGACATAGATGTGGCAGACGCCTTTGTAATGTTTGAGAACCGGCATGGTCGCATCCTTGACCACGGCCCGGATGAGCCCCTCGCCGCCGCGCGGGATAACCACGTCTATGTACTCGTCCAGGGCCAGCAGATGCTTGACGGCGGCCCGGTCCGTGGTCGGGACGACCTGTACGCAGCCCTCGGGCAGACCAGCCGCCTGCAGGGCGCGGCGCAGGAGACCTCCCAGAATCTGGTTGGAATGGTAGGCTTCGGAACCTCCGCGCAGGATGACGCCGTTGCCTGCCTTGAGACAAAGTATGGCCGCGTCGATGGTCACGTTGGGGCGGGATTCGTAGATGATGGCGATGACGCCCAGGGGAATGCGCATGCGCCCGACCAGCAGACCGTTGGGGCGCTTGATCATGCCCTCGACCTCGCCAACGGGGTCGGACAGGGCGGCCACGTGCCGGCAGGCTCCAGCCATGGAATCCAGGCCGCCGTCGGTGATGCGCAGACGATCGATGCGGGCTTCGTCCAACCCGCCCGCACGCGCGGCGTCCAGATCCCGAGTGTTGGCCTCGAAAATCTCCCGGCGCGAGTCGTGGAGCAGATCGGCCAAAACCAGAAGCGCCTTGTTGCGCTCTTGCCCTGTCGCCGTGGCCAGGGTTCTTGCGGAGGTCCGGGCCGATGCGGCCAGTTCGCGCATTTGTGATTCCAGATTCATCCTTCGCTCCTGTGTGCTGTTGAAAGAAAATCCATAGACAAAAATATTATTGATCAAAGTCTATACCAACGGTGCGCCACAGGCAAGAATACTTCCCCCCGCTCCTTTCTTGAGTTTGAATATCCTTTGATTCCAGGATGTTTTCCACGCTGCCATTCTCTTTGACCTTTTGCGAAATTGCCTATAAATAGACGTGGCTTTTACAATAATGGCAATTCGAATCAAAGGAGCCCAGGCATGGAAGAACGCAACGCGACAAATGATATTTTGAGTACCATCCAACAGGAAGTGGATTCCGACATGCACCCCCTGCTGAAGAAAATCCTGGACAACATAAAACCCATAGGCATCACCATTGGTGGCATCGTCGCCGCTGTGGCCGTATATTCGGGCGTCACCTCCTACCAGGACTTCCAGCATGAGAAAGCCGTGAGCGAACTGGGCGGCATCATGGTTCTGGCCGATCAGAGCGCCCGCGCCGAGAAACTCCAGGCCTTTGCACAGTCCGGCCCCAAGGAGTTGCGTTCCGCAGCCCAGCTAGAGCTGGCCCGGATTTTCATGGATCAGAAAGAGTTCGAAAAGGCCGCAGGCGCGTGGCGCTCGGTTAGCCAGAGCGCGGACATTCGCATCATCGCGGGTCTGGGAGAGGCCAAGGCCCTCATTCTCGGCGGCGAACCCGCCAAGGCAGTGGAAATACTCAGCTCCCTCAAAAAAGACGCCAGCCAGGAATTCGCTCCGGCTATTTCCGCAAATCTGGCCTTTGCCGCCGAAAAAGCCGGCCAGACAGACCTGGCCATTGCCGAATACGAGGCCCTCAAGTCCAAGGAGAGTGGCAACGAGGCCTTTCTGGACTACAAGATCGGCACGCTCAAATCCAAATCCTAGGCGGATAGAAGCCTGACGCGGCCCCTGCAGCTCGGGGGCCGCCAGATATGGAAAACTCCCCCGGGCGACTGCCGGTAACGGATCGCACATCTCGAAAACGATTTGGAAACCACCCCATGATGACCGCCGAATTCCTCCATTTTCTGCAAACGCTTCAGACCACGGTGCAGCATCTTGATCCAATGAGCCCGCTGCAATCGAGCCTGGACAGTCTGCTGAGCATGACCGCCGAGGCCATGAAGTACAAGCGCATGGCCCTGGCCATTTTCGATCCCAAGGCCAACACCATCCGTTTCGACCTCACCTATGGGCACAAGGGACCCGTCAAAGCCACGTACATGCCGGGCCAGGGAGTCACCGGGCAGGTTCTTGACAGTGGCAAATCAATCGTCATCGAGGCCATGGAGCACGACGAGCGATTCCTGAACAAGGCCATGGGCCGAACCCAAAAGGAACTGGCCGAGCTGTCCTTCATCTGCGTGCCAATTAGCAGGATCAATTCCGAAGGGATCCAGGAAGCTCTTGGCGTCCTGAGCGCCGACATGCCCTGTCAGCCGCCGGAAGTGCTCGAAGTTCACTGCGCTTTTCTGGAAGTTCTGGCTGCGGTCATCGCAAGGCAGACCGCATATCTGCAGGAAAACATGGCCCAGAAGGAGCTGTGGGCATCCATGGGTTTTCTGGGCGAAAGCCTGGACCGCGACACCGCCCTGGTCCAGGCCAAGATCGTGGCCACATCCAAGGCCATGGCTTTTGTCATGGGACAGATCATGCAGGTCGCTTCGAGCAAAGCCTCCGTCCTCCTGCGAGGAGAATCGGGCACCGGCAAGGAGCTGCTGGCCGAGGCCATCCAGAACGCCAGCTCCCGGCGCTCGAAGCCCCTCATCAGGCTCAACTGCGCGGCCCTGCCCTCGGAACTCCTGGAAAGTGAGCTTTTCGGACACGAGCGGGGCGCCTTCACCGGCGCCGTGGGCACCAAGAAGGGCCGTTTCGAACTGGCCCATGGGGGCACCTTGTTCCTGGACGAAATCGGGGAACTGAGCCCCGAGGCCCAATCAAAACTGTTGCGCGCCTTGCAGGAAGGGGAAATCCAGCGCCTGGGCAGCGAGAAGAGCATCAAGGTCGATGTGCGCATCATCTGCGCCACCCACCAGCCGCTGGAAAACCTGATCAAGTCCGGC
>JFJP01034145.1_pt1 | contig 10024 bp, 7 predicted proteins | sample 431651 | NCBI WGS metagenome assembly JFJP01 (sample SAMN02602958, study PRJNA72255) | Microbial mat metagenome, whole genome shotgun sequencing project. | biome: fresh water; feature: sink hole; material: water; isolation source: purple microbial (photo- and chemosynthetic) mats found in...
CCACGATGAGCTGGTTCAAGTAGACCAAATCGTCGGCGGAGCAGGTGAGCAGGAACTCCTCGAGCTTTTTGACTTCAAAACTCTTCAACTCGCCCATATATTCAACGCCCGCTACTTCGCCAATAACGTATCGAGATCCACTTCGCCGAGGGTGGCAGGCACGCCGATGTTCCAGTTTTCGAGCACCTGGGGGTGCACTTCGCCGAACACGCCGCACTTTTTGCCGCCCACGAACACGTCGGCACCGCGGCCGGGGATGAAACGCGGGTCGGACGATTCTTTCACGGTGTAGTCCTTACCCAGATAGTAGAACAGGCTGGCGACGCGGGCATTGGTCTGGTTGAAGCCTTCGTCGGCACCGGCGCTGAGCCAGCCGAGGCTGTTGCGGGTGACGCTCCCCTGGTTGTCGCTGGCGTCGAGGCGGACGATTTTGCCAACTTCAAAAATGTGGTGCGGGTACACGGCGTGGGCGCTGGCGGCTTCGGTTTCGAGCAGGTTGGGGGCCACGGAGTTGCGCACAAACTCATAGTTCTCGGTCATGGGGTTGAGGATCTGCAGCACGTCGTGGCCACTGATGTTCATTTTGTCGATGAAGTCTTTTTTGCTGCCGAGGTAGTTGTAGATCATCTCCTGGAAGCCCATGCCGATCATCAGGTCGCGCACCTGGCGGCCGAAGAGCTCTTCGCGACTCAGGCGGCCGATGGTGGCGTCGCTGGGGGTTTCGGGTTCGAAATGCTGAAGTCCGTGGCCAATCATCACGTCTTCGATGACGTCGACTGGGTGCAGAAAGTCGTTGCGGTAGGGCGGCGGGAACACGGTGATCACACCGTTGTCGTAGCGGCTGAACACGCCGGCTTTTTTGAGGGCCGCTTGAGCCTGGTCGCCGATGAAGTTGACGCCCAGCAGGCGGTTGACGGCTTCGAGGGTCACGTCGACGGGCGTCTGGAACTGGTAGGGAAAGGTGATTTCGCGGCCGAAGGGGGTGTCGTAGGGGTATTCCACCGTGACGGGGAGGATGGCGAAACCGGCGTCGGCGAGGTCGCAGGCGACGATGCTGGCGGCGAGGGGGACGGCGGGAAGGTCTGTCCCTGTGATTTCGATAAACAGCTCGGTATCGCCGGCTTCGACGGCGCCAAGGTCGGCACTGTTGATCACCGGGGGGAACGACAAGATGCGCCCGTCGGCCGACTGTTGCAGCGGAAACTTGGCGTGCGCTTCGGCGATGTAACCGTATTCCAGGCCTTTGGGGTGTTTCTTGCAGATCTCACGTAGACTGAGGGTTTCAGCCAGGCCGAGGGGCACGAACTTGGTGGTGTCGGGGTCGGCGGCGCGGTACTGCACGGGGAAGGTGACCAACTGGCTGCGGAACACCCCCATGGCGAAGGTGCGGCGCTTGCGGCCGAAATTGTGGCACAGTTTTTCCTGGGTCTGGATCAGGTCGGCCAGCGACTCGGCGGTGACTTTGCCTTTGACGGAAAAGGCCGAGCAGTAAGGGCGGATGGTCTTGAGTCCAGCGTCGACCACGAGCTTGCGGCCGCCGTCGTCCTGCTTTTTGCCCTTGCTGGAAAAGAACTCGTACTTCGGTTCCCAGCCCTGGTAGTACACGCGCAATCCTCGGGCGGCTCCGGCGGTACTCCAAAGGTCGGGGCGGTTGGTGTCGTTGAACTCGAGTTTGAGCAGAGCGGCGGCACCTTCACCCTCGGCACCGTCGACTTCGCTCTTAAGCACGGGGAGCAGTTCGACCAGTTCGGCGAGGGTGGGTTTCATGTTCGCCAGGCGGTAAAAGGCGTTTTGGTTGACTTCAATTTTCGGCATGGTGGTTTCCCTTAGCTCCGCTTCCGTTGGCGAAGCGAGTCGAGATTGTTCGTGAACAGTTCGCGCAGGTCGTTGAGACCCAGCTGCATGAGCGCCATGCGGTCGATACCCAGGCCCCAGGCGAGCACCGGCACGTCGATGCCCAGGCTCTTGGTGACTTCGGGGCGGAAAATGCCCGAGCCACCGAGCTCAAACCAGCCGAGCACGGGATGCTTGATGTGCACTTCGATAGACGGTTCGGTGAACGGGAAATACCCGGGCACGTACTTCACCTCGGTGGCGCCGGCCACTTCCATGGCGAACATCTTGAGCAGGCCCAGCAGGGTTTTCAGGTTGACGTCGTTGCCGAGCACGATGCCTTCGGTCTGGTGAAAGTCGGCGCCGTGGGTGGCATCCACCTGGTCGTAGCGGAAACAACGAACGATGCCGAAGTACTTGCCGGGCACCTTGGCGGTGGGAAGTTGCTTGGCCGACAACACGGTCCCTTGGGAACGCAGGACGAGGCGACGGGTAAAGTCGTGGTCGAAGTTGTACTGCCAACCGCGACTTCCCGTATCACCGCCGTCGGTATGCGCGGCGGCCACCTTGCTGAGCCACGGTTCTTCGATGGCTTTGGCGTGGGTGGGATTTTTGACGTAATACACGTCGTGGATGTCGCGGGCGGCGTGAAACTGCGGCATGAACAGCGCGTCACCGTTCCAGAACTCGGTTTCGACCAAGGGGCCGTCGAATTCTTCAAAGCCCAGGCTGACCAGCTTGTCTTTGACGCCGAGGATGAACTCCTGGTAGGGGTTACGGCGCCCGATGATGAGGCGGCCGGGGGGCGACTGCACGTTGTAAGCGCGGAAGGTGCGGCCTTTCCAAGCGCCGCTGGCGAGCAAAGCCGGGGTGAGCGCGTTCACTTCCTCGCCGGTGACGCCTTTGGCTTGGAGCGCGGCAGCCGCTTCGCCGGCGGTGGCGGCCAGCGTGTAGACCACGGTTTCGCGGTCGCTGGTCTTGAACGGGCTGGTGGCGGCGCCACGTTTTTTGGCGGCACCGGCGAGCACGGTGGCCTCGTCGGGGGTCAGACCTCCCTCTTCGAGTTCGCCGTCGGCAGCACGGGCAAGCAAGGAGCGCAGGGTTTTCATGCGGAGTGAGGGTTCGGCGGTTTTTCGGACGATGCGCTTGGTTTCGTCCATGGCCAAGAGGCCTTCTTTGCTCAATTGACCGTAGGCGCTGCCCATGTCTTTCTGCTCTAGACCAAGCAGACTTGCGGCCTCGCTCATGGGAATGGGGCCCTTTTCGAGCGCCTTGAGCAGGTTTTCCTCGGGCGTGCCACCGGCCAGTTGTTCGCGGCCGAGGTCGGTGATTTCATACACGGTTTTGGTGGAACGCCCGGTTTCGGCGGCCAGGGTTTTGGCAACAAGCCAGCTGAGCGCCTGGTTGGACTGGCCCACCTTGTAGTCCAGCTTCTGGGCCAGCAGGTCGGCCGTCAAGGCGGCGCCAGGCGCGAAGTTCAGCAGAATCTTCACCTCAAGCGGGTGCAGACTCTTCACCAGATTGTCCCAATCCATGCAAGTACTCCGGGAAAAAGATGCGACAGTATAACGGAAAACCACCGGGAGGAAAAGATGGGCGGCGCGAGGTTCGGCTTGACTCCCACGTGAACGACGACTAACTTCGCAGGCGAGGAGAATCTCCATGTCGACAACGCTGATCGTCGCTGTGACGTTCATTTTCGCCGCGCTGGGGTTGTACACGCTGGGCGTGTGGGCCGAGAAACTGGGAGGCCGCCTGCGGTGGTGGCACGTGTTGGTGTTTTACGGCGGTGTCACAGCCGACACCATCGGCACCGGGGCCATGGGGATCCTGGCGGGGGGTATTGTCCTCTTCAGCTGGCACGGCATCACCGGCACGCTAGCGTTGATCCTGATGGTGGTGCACGCCATCTGGGCGACGGTTGTCCTCTTGCGAAAAGATGAAAAGTTGATCGTGAGTTTCCACAAGTTCAGTTTGATCGTCTGGGGAATCTGGCTGGTTCCCATGGTGTCGGGAATCGTCATGGGGGCGCGATTTTGAAGAAGCTCTTTACTCTCGCCCTGGCTCTCGTCACCTTAGGGTTGCTGGCCACTGCCTGCTCGTCCTCGGCGCCCACGTTCACGACGGCCGATTTGCCCCCCACGGTAAAAGTGACCGACGAAGGGGAGTGGATCACCCTGTTGCCGGCCGACGCGGTGCCGATGAGGCCGATGGGCTTTATCTTCTACCCCGGTGGACTGGTGAAACCCGAGGCCTACGAGTTAGCACTGGCTCCCATCGCCGCCGCCGGCCACCCTGTGGTGATCGTCAAAATGCCCTTCGACCTGGCGTTCTTCGACGCCGAAAAGGGCTTCAAAGTGAAGCAGGCGTTGCCATCGGTGTCGCGCTGGGTGATCGGGGGTCACTCCCTCGGTGGTTTGGCCTCGGCCATCGCGGTCGGCAAACACCCGACGTCGTTCGCCGGCGTGGTCTTTTGGGGTGCGTACACCACCAAGGACTACTCGCTGGCGGCGATGAGTTTGCCGGTGCTGTCGATTTCGGCCAGCAGCGATGGCCTTTCCACACCGGAAAAAATCGCCATCGGCGTGCCTTTCCTCCCCGCGACGGCCAAAAACCTGGTGCTTGAAGGCGGTAACCACGCGCAGTTTGGCGACTACGGTCCCCAGAAGGGCGACGGCACGGCGACCATCACCCGCACCGAACAGCAGGCGCAAACCGCCGCCGCGACACTGGAGTTTCTGGCACAGTTCTAACCTCACAACGCGCGCGAAACAGTTTACACTGGCCTTATGGCCGAGCGGACCGACCAGCAACAATTTCACCCTGAAACCCTCCGTTGGTTTGCCGAGCAAGTCGGCACGCCGACCGAGGTTCAGAACCTGGTTTGGCCCGAGCTGGCGGCGGGCCACCACGTGCTGGCCACGGCGCCGACGGGCACGGGAAAGACCCTGGCCGCGTTTCTGGTGGCCATCGACCGCCTGCTGACCGGCACCTGGCCCGGCGGCGGGGTGCGGGTGCTTTACCTTTCACCGCTCAAAGCGCTCAACAGTGATGTGCGCCGCAACCTGCTCGGTCCGCTGGACGAGTTGCGGGCGCGCTTTGAGGAGCGAGGTCTGTCCCCCGCACCAGTCAAGGTGCTCGTCCGCTCCGGCGATACCACCGAAGCCGAGCGACGCCAGATGCGCCGCAAGCCTCCCGAGATCCTGATCACCACGCCCGAGAGCCTCAACATCCTGCTCACCCAAAAATCGGCCCCGGCGCTTTTTGGAGGCCTGCGCGCGGTGATTGTCGACGAAATCCATGCCCTCGCCGATTCCAAACGGGGCACCAGCCTGCTGACGGCCCTCGAAAGGATGGTCCCGTGGTCGGGCGAGTTTCAACGCGTCGGTCTGTCGGCGACGGTGAATCCTCCCGGCCTGATGGCGAAGTACCTAGGCGGTTTTGACCGCAGCGGCGAAGCGAGGCCGGTGTCGACGCTGGTTTCCAGAGCGTCCAAGGCCTACGACCTGCGCGTGGTGTTGCCCGAATACCTCCCCGAGCCCGACGAAAGCGGAAAGGTGTACTGGGAGTCGCTGGCGCTCGAGCTCCGCAAGCTGACCAAGACTCAGAATTCCACGCTGATCTTTGCCAACAGCCGCCGGGCCTGCGAAAAGCTGGCGCGCCTGATCAACGGCAACGACGAGGAACTGCTGGCCTACAGCCACCACGGGTCGCTCTCCAAGGAACTGCGCCTGGAGGTGGAGCAGAAGCTCAAGGGCGGTCAGTTGCGCGCGCTGGTGGCCACCAACTCGCTGGAGCTGGGTATCGATATCGGCGACCTCGACGAGGTGATTCTGGCGCAGACGCCCCGTACCGCCGCTTCGGCCATCCAGAAGGTCGGGCGGGCGGGCCACAAAATTGGGCAGGTGAGCCGGGCCCGCCTTTATCCGTCGCACGGGCTCGATCTGGTGGAGGCGGCGGTGATTTCGCAGTGCTTGCGCGAACAGTTGGTGGAACCGCTGGTGGTACCCGAAGCGCCGCTGGACGTGCTGGCGCAGACGCTGCTCTCCATGCTGTGTTGCGAGCCGCTGTCCCGCGACGAACTTTTCGCGAGGGTCAAAGGGGCTTGGCCGTACCGGAACCTCAACCGGCTGGCCTTCGATCTGGTGCTGGAACTGCTCGGCGGCCGCTACGAGGCCACGCGCCTCAAAGACCTGAAGCCACGCCTGGCGGCCGACCCCGTCACCGGCTTGCTGAGTGCCCTACCCGAGGTGCCTTTCTTGCTGTACGGCTCCGGCGGAACCATTCCCGACCGGGGATATTTCACGCTAAGGGAGCAAGGCAGTGGTGCCCGGCTCGGCGAGCTCGACGAGGAGTTCGTTTGGGAACGGCAGCTGGGCGACAGGTTTGCCTTCGGCACGCAGATCTGGAAGATTGCCGCAGTCACCGACAGCTCGGTCGAAGTGGTGCCCGTGCGCGAAAAGTCGCTCAACATCCCCTTCTGGAAGGGCGAGGACCAAAATCGCTCGTGGTTTTTGGCCGAGAAGATCGGTGAGTTTCTGCAGCGCACCGAAGGACGGTTGGCCACGGGCGCGAAGGAAGCGCTGGCTGCCGAGTTGCGGGATTCGGCCGGCTTTTCGCCCGAAGCGGCCGAGAGGACTGTTCAGGTTCTTCAAGCCCAACGTTGGGCCACCGGCCGACTGCCCCACCGCCACCTGCTGGTCGCCGAACTGGTGAACAACGCGCAGGCCGGGATTTCGCAGGTGATTTTGCACACCTTCTGGGGCTCGCGGGTCAATCGCCCGTGGGCGTTCGCGCTGGCTCAAGCGTGGGAGGAAAAGACCGGCGCCCCGCTGGAAACCTGGGCCGGCGACGACCAGGTACTGGTGCTGGTGCCGCCGGAGGCCACGGTCGACGAGTTGCTGGCGCTGGTCACTCCGTCCAACCTGGAGAGCCTGTTGCGCAAACGCCTGGAAGCCACGGGGTTTTTCGGCGCCCGGTTCCGCGAGAGCGCCGGCCGCGCCCTGCTGTTGCCCAAGGCCGGGCTGGGCAAACGACGGCCCTTGTGGATGACGCGCCTCAAAGCCAAAAACCTGCTGGCCGCCGTGCAGCGCTTTCCGGACTTTCCCATCCTTCTCGAGGCGTGGCGCCAGTGCCTGCACGACGAGTTTGATCTGCCGGCCTTGTGCCAACTGCTCGATGAGCTGGCCACCGGCACCATCGCTCGCCACGTTTGCCGCAACACCGACCCGTCACCGTTTACCGACGGGATTCTTTGGAAGCAAGTGAACACCCACATGTACGCCAGCGACGCCCCCGAAGGCGGCGGCCGTGCCAACCTCGACGCCTCCGTCTGGGACGCGGTGCTGGCCAGCGAAAGACCACAGCTCCCGCCCGCTGTGGTAGCCGATTGGGTGAGCCGCCTGCAGCAGACCGGCGCCGGTTACGCCCCCGAAACCGCCGCCGAAGTTCTCGACCTGCTGGAAGTGCGGGTCGCGGTGCCGGTTTCGGAGTGGGAAGCATTGCTGTCAGCCAGTGGGCTCGACGCTGCGAACTTTGAGGGCTCGATCGTGATGAAGCCCGCCACCCCGGACCACCCCGGCCGGGTAAACGTTCCGGTGTGGGAACCGCTGCTGGCCGAGCCGACCCGATGGCTCACGCGATGGTTGGAATCCTATGGTCCGGTTCCGTTGGCCGACGTGGGCTCGTTCTGGGGCTTGGCAAACGAAGAGGTGCGGCGCTGGGCCGACGCGGCGGTGCTCGAGAATCAGGTCGTGGTGGGTCGACTGACCAGCGGAGCCACCGCCGACGAGGTCTGTCTGGCTACCCACTGGGAAGCGTTGGTGCGCCGCCTTCGCCGGCAGCGACGGCAGGCCGTTCTCACCCGGCCGGCGGCCGAATTGCCGGCCTTTGTGGCGAAGTGGCAGGGAATCCTCGGCGACCACGGTACCGAAGGGCTTCAACAACGGCTGAGTCAGCTTCTGGCGCTTCCCTTGGCGGCCGGCCTGTGGGAGGAGGCCGTTTTTCCTTCGCGGGTCGAACCGTACTGGCCCGCGCAGCTCGACACGCTTCTCGCCGACTCCGGGCTCGACTGGTTCGGTGCGGCGAAGCAAACCGTGCTGTTCGGGTTCGCCGACGACCTGCCCCGACTGGGGCTACCTCCCGCGACGCCCGAAGACACGGCCGCCTGCCTGGCCTTGTTTGGCGACAGCACCGAGAAGTCGTTTCCCGGAAAGGCCGTGACAGCGCAGCTTTGGGACCTGGCGTGGAAAGGGCGGATTTCGGGGACCCGCTTTGAGGTGCTGCGCCGAGGTCTGGCCACGGACTTCCGTGACGAGACCAGCCCGAATGCCGCGAACGCGGGTGGCGCCTTTGCGCCGTCGGCGAGGGGCTTCCAGCGTTGGAGCAGAACACGGTCCGCGCCGACCTGGACGTTCTGGCCCGAGATGGCCACCGACACGACTGACCGTCTCCAGTTGCTGGAGGACGGGAAAGCCCGCGCCCGGCTGGTGCTCGACCGTTACGGCGTTGTCTTCCGCGAGCTGCTGGCCTTCGAGTCGGCACCCTTCCAATGGAAAGCCTTGTTCCCTGCTCTCAAGTTGCTGGAACTCTCGGGCGAGATTACGGGTGGAAGGTTTTTTGACGGGCCCCTCGGCCTGCAATTTGCCTCGGCGGCAGCGTTGGCCGAGCTGGGAAACACCAGCGAGGAACATCCCGAAACGTTGTGGGTCCAACACGCGCAGGATCCGTCCAGCCTGTGTGGGCGGAACGTGGAGACCGGCCACGCGTACCCGCGTCGTGCCGCCGGGACCTGGCTCTGGTGGGTGGGCAACCGACTGGTGGGTTCGCTCTCGGGAAATGGCAGAAAACTCGAACTGGTGGACGGTGCGGCCGAGTTTGTCCCGGCGCTGATTCGGCGCACGGCGGCGTTGTTTTGGGCCACGCCCGGCGCCAAGGCGTTTTGGTCGCTCGAGATCATCAACGATGTCGACGCCGGTCTCAGCCCGTGGGCCCGCGCCTTAAAAACAGCCGGTTTCCGCGACCTTCCAGGGGGTCCACACGGAAACCGGCTGCTGTTAACCAAACCTCATTGAAACTCGGCTGGAGGATCAGGCCGAACGGATGTCGATGCGACGGGGTTTGGCCGCTTCCTTCATGGGCAGCGTGAGCGTCAAAATCCCGTTGGTGAGTTCGGCATCGACCTTTTCCAAGTCGATACTGACGTCGACCGAGTAGGTCTTTTGAAAGTCGCCGGTGCGGCGCTCGCGGACAATCCACGTGCCGTTCACAGCCGGCTCTTGGCGGCGCCCGGTCACCGTGAGGTCCTGGCCCTTCACCTGAATGTCGAGGTCACCTTTGGCAACGCCGGGCATTTCCATCCGGACGACCACTTTTCCGGCTTCTTCAAACACGTTGGCAGCGGGGGCAATCACCCGGCGGCTTTCTTCTTTCTTGTTGGTTTCGGTTTTGCTGACTTCGTTCATGGTTTTCTCCTTTACCGTACAGCCACGGGAATCTGCCGCGGCTTGCTTTCCAGTTTTTTGGCGATGGTGATTTTCAGAATCCCGTCACGGAACTCCGCGTTCACCTTCTCGGGATCAACCGTTTCGGGCAACGACAGCGACCGCTGGAAACTTCCCGACCACAACTCGTCGCGGTAGACGTTGCTGTTCTCTTTGGCCTTCGGTGGGGATTTCTTCTCCCCCTTCAAGGTGAGAACGTTGGCGGCGATCGACAGATCAAGATCCTTTTTGTCGAGGCCAGGAACCTCAACCCAGATCGTGCAGTCGTCCACCGTCTCGGCCATATCGACCGTGGGGGAAACGCTGCGGTCAAACAAGCCCGCCGTGGTGGGGAAGCGCGACAGTCCCCACAAAAGATTCAATGCATCCAAGTCTCGTGCAAAGGTTGCACCGGCCATGTTGGCACCTCCTTACCAGTCATTGAACAGATATCAAATCCCGTGCCAAAATCCTCATGTTGTTGTATTACATGAATTTATTAGTTTCAAGACGAACAAAGTCAGTGCCCGAGCGAACAAAAAGGCTTCCCCGCACCAGCGAAGCGCCGTGCCCTGTGTCCCCAACGGCCAAACAGAGAGGCAATTTGATACCAACGTGTCACTATGACCCAATCACGCCGAAATGACCCACAATTGCGGGCCACTACGTAGCACAAGGTCCGGCCCAGCGAAGCGTCCGGCAAAAAAAAG